>Ga0187844_10001459_pt1 | contig 17968 bp, 18 predicted proteins | sample SpaLakP09_SKY_50_FD_134517 | JGI IMG/M metagenome (GOLD analysis project Ga0187844, IMG submission 134517) | Oligotrophic lake water microbial communities from Sparkling Lake, Wisconsin, USA - SP09_SKY_50 | ecosystem: Environmental > Aquatic > Freshwater > Lake | place: USA: Sparkling Lake...
GGCAGCATCATCAACATCACCTCCATCCTGGGCAGCCGCGTCACGCACCTGCTGTCCCCGTACATCGCCGCCAAGGCCGGCCTCAAGAACCTGACCCAGGCCCTCGCGCTGGAATTCGCCCGCTACGACGTCCGCGTCAACAGCCTCGCGCCCGGGTACTTCATCACCGAGATCAACGAGGACGAGCTCAAGGGCGAGCAGGGCGAGAAGCTCCGCCTTCGCATCCCCACCCGCCGCTTCGGCGAATACGAGAACCTGGAAGGCCCCCTGCTGCTACTGGCATCCAAGGCCGGCGCCCACATGACCGGCTCCGAGATCGTCGTCGACGGCGGCCACATGGTGAGCCCCCTCTGACCCGTAGCCCGGACGAAGTCCGGGGCTTTTCCGCTCCCCGCAGTACCCGTAGCCCGGGTGAAACCCGGGGCATCTCCACCCCGCCGAGGGATTCGCCCCCCCGCCCGTCACCGACAAGCGGCGCCCCGTCCGCCGAATCCGCTCGACCACCCCGATCAACCCCAAAAATCGACCCTGCGAAACGCAATGTCAGGTTCAAGCGACGAGACCTGTCACTAACTGACACAAACGGCAGGCCCCATTCAGCCAAAGCCCGACGTAAATCCATGTAAGTAACTGAAAGAAATGAAACGGCCCGCGAATCCGGCCCCGTGGCACACCGAGTGCTCAGATTCCTCTGCGCTACATCGCGTAACCCGACATCAAACACTCAAGGAGTTTCACCAAATGAAGATGCAGAAAGGCTTCACGCTGATCGAACTGATGATCGTGGTCGCGATCATCGGCATTCTGGCCGCCATCGCCATCCCGGCGTATCAGGACTACATCACCCGCTCGAAGGTCACGGAAGTTCTGACCATGACGAACCCGGCCAAGGTCGCGGTTGCCGAGACGGCTTCGTCGCTGGGCTCGCTGGCCTCGGTGACGGCCACGAACAACGGGTATGAGTTCCCCGGGTCCACGAAGTACGTGTCTAACATCACGATTACTGGCACAACTGGCCTTATCACTGCTACTTCGACGGTTCCGAATGCAACTGGCGACATCACCCTGAGCCCGACCGCTATCGGTACCAACACGGGGCAGCTGGATTGGGCGTGCGCTTCGGCCATCGCCGACAAGTACCTGCCTGCAAACTGCCGCTAAGCTTTCCTGAGACATAAAGACGCCGCCCACTGGGCGGCGTCTTTTTTTGGCCAATGAACTCCACAACAAGACGCCGCGGCGCCATCCTGCTCGGAATATTGGCCAGCACCACGGCCGTGTATTGGGGCGTGCTGTCGAATGGCTTTGTCTGGGACGATTTTCTGCTGTTCATCGACGACGCGAGTTTGCGATCAGGGTTGAATAGCTGGGCGGTGATTTTTCGCCCGATTCTCGATGGCACCACCTATCTGCGGCCGCTGGTGCTCCTGACCTTCGTTGCCGAATTCTCGGTCTGGGGCGTCAATTCCGTTGCAGCGCACGGGGTCAACCTCGCGTTGCATCTACTGAACGTAGTCCTGGTTTATGTGCTCATTCTTTCGATGCTGGGCGAGCAGAAGCAATCGCACATCGAGTGGCGGGCCGCAGCGGCAGCCCTCTTCTTCGCTCTGCATCCTTGCCTGATCGAGTCGACTGCCTGGATCTCCGGCCGTTTCGATCTGATGGTGACGGCCTGCGTTTTGCTAGGTTTGGTCGCAGACACGCGGATTCACGAAAAGTGGAAGAAAGCTTTTGCCCTGGCAGTCTGTTTCTCCCTGGCGTTGGGGTCCAAGGAGCTCGCCATCGTCTTTCCCCCGCTTTTGCTGTGCTGGAGACTTGCGCGAACGGATCAGCGCGAACAACCATTCCTAAGGGGTATCGGATCTATTCTCGCAAGAGACTCGCCCACCGTCGTCGCGTTGGGCCTTGTGTTCGCCGGCTACATATTGATCCGGCTTCAAACCTTCGGAATGACGTTCCACTTTGAGCCGCTATTCTCCAAAAGCTCGAACCAGCTGGCACCCCATTTCCTACTGATAGCGAACACCCTGATTTTCTATATAGGGCAAACCGCAGCGCCATTTACGAAAATCGCACCGTTCCATCCTCTCGACTGGGGCGCCGTGACAGGGTCCTCGGGCGTGGTCTTTGCGGGGTCCGCTGTACTACTGCTCGTCGTGCTGGGGTATGCCTTGAGGCGGCGCGCCAATACCGCATACCTCGCTCTGGCCGCACTAATTGCGCTGATGCCGGTACTTCAGATACTGCCGCTGACGATTGCGGGGAATATCGGACATGACCGCTTCCTGACGCTGCCGCTGGCGTTCGTTGCGTTAACGCTGTCCTCCTGTCCAGCGCCTATGCGAACTTTGGCGAGGCGCAGCGTACGGAGGCTCTCCATGGGTTTAGTGGGAGTCGTGTGGGTCACCCTGTCGGTTGCCAGCATTACCGTCACTATTCCGTTGTGGCGCGATGCTCTCTCTCTGTGGACATGGATCTACCATAAGTATCCGGATTTCGAGCCTGCGCAATCGAGTTACATCGTCTCGAGTCTGCGGGCGCAGCGCCTCGACCTTGCGGCCCCCGTTTTTGAGCGGCTAATTGCGACGAAAACGATGGTGTCACGTCAGAATTTCTACTACGGCGTTTACCTAACCGCGATGGGCGACTACGACGAGGCCGAGAATTACATCCGGGGAGGGCTCGCCGCTTACTGGAAGAAGGAAGACGGCTCGGTGAGGGATCCGATGACTTCGGACAATTCCGACTCGGAGAGAGGCATCTTGTCATACGCCTACTCCAGCCTAGTCAAGATCGATATCCTGCAAGGGCGATACGAAGAAGCCTTGAAGAACAACGAGACTGCCCGCCATTACGCGCCAGATTCTCCGTATTACGTGGCTCAGCGCGGCTTGCTTCTGCAGGCCCTTGGCAACACAGAAGACGGGGCCCGACTGTACGCCGAGGGTTTGCGGATGACGGTCCCGGAGAGGCGCCCGAGCGTCGAACTTGAAAAAGAGCGATTTTGGGATAACTACTGCCTCTCTGTTGGGCAAGGGAAGCCAGCGTGCGAAGGCCGCGTCTCAAATGAGCATTGAGAAGATCCTTCATTCAGTGATCGCGGTGCTCTAAGACGGGGGCTTCACATGCCGGCGAAGCTATTTCCAATGACTAGTCGGGTCGAACCGAAGACGAAAACGCGCCTGCGACATGTAATTGGGCTGGCCAGATTCCGATCGGACGTGGTCGTGATTGTTGGGCGGAACGTAATCGCTTTTCGGGAAGGTTCGGAGGGGCTGATTATGTTCTCGTGCTTCTGCCCGAAGCGCTTGCGGCGTTAGCCGGCGGAGCAACTCAATGGAAGTCTTCGCCGAATCACGGACCGAAGCTCGAGGAAATTAAGGTGCTAAGAGATATGCGAGCTGCAGGGGCTTTGCCTGCCATCGCAGCGGGGGCGCTCGCTGCGGTACCTATAGGCCTGACAACCTTCCCCCCCATGGTGGACCTGCCGCAATACGCGGCGCTAGTCCAAATCTTCAATCAGCTTGCCGCTGGTGGATGGGCATACGCAGATCTGTTCGACGTTAGTCTATTCACGCCATATCTATCGGCGTTCTTCCTGATTTGGCTCTTTGAGCCGATCACAGGAATGGTGGCGGCCACAAAGCTGGTGGTTGGGCTCGCAATGTTTGGATTGCCGGTGAGCGCTGCCATTCTGGTAAAAGAATTTGGGGGCGACACGCGGTGGCCTTGGCTCGTGGTGCCAGCGAGCTATGGTTTTGCATTCAATTGGGGATTTCTCAATTTCCTTGTAGCGGCCCCTCTCGGAATGCTTTATCTCGTCGCAGTTTCTCGCTACGCCGGTAAACCAACGTTGCGTCTTGGGTTGATGCTGGCCGTGCTGACTCACCTGCTGTTCTTCGCGCACATCCTGCCGCTCTTCTTCTTCGGCGCTCTTGGGGGCGTTCTCATCTTGATGCGGGCGCAGACCCTATCTCGCGGCTTCGCTGCTTTGCTACCGCTTTTATCGCTCGCGCCGCTGGGCCTCAGTTGGGGGCTACCCTCGTTAGGAAACGAACTGGGTCAATGGCCAACGATCTGGGACCTTCGGTGGTCGCGAGCCCTCGACATCCCCGGCCTTGTGTTGGGCATGCCAACCAAGTGGGGACTCGACTTCCTTTTCCTGGGCTTGTTGGTGATTCCACTGCTCGGAGGCGCTCGCCCGACGCGGCAACTCGCCCGATATGTGCCAATTACGCTTTGCATTTTGGTCCTGATGCTCGTACCCAACCTGCTGGCGGGTACCTATTTCACCTACCACCGCTTCGCAATCTTCGCGATCCCGCTCTATCTGCTGATCCTGGACGCCCCCCCCCCGGAGCCCGAGAGCAGTATCGGAAGTTCGCCGAACTGGGTGCGGTGTCCGTGGCGATCGCCTGGATCGGATGGATGTCGCTGCGCTTCCATGGATACGAGCGGGAAAGCCAAGACTTCCGCGAGATTGTGGCCGAAATGGAGCCGGATCAGCGGGTCCTCTCAATGGTGCTTCTGCGAGATAGCCAATTCAGTGTCGCGCCTGTCTATCTTCATTATCCAGTGTGGTATCAAGCGATCAGCCGGGGAGTGGTTGATTTCAATTTTGCATCTTTCCAGGGCGAACCTGTTCATTATCGTAAAAGCAGATTGCCGCCTGCGGACGCAGACTTCGTCTGGCAACCCTACAGGTTCAGGTGGCCGGACCATCAGGGCTTTGGATATCGATACTTGCTCGTACGGGCGGGAGCGGGAGCCGATGCCGCGCCATTGACCGTCAAAGAGTGCGACGAATTTTCTCTCGTCTCGAAGGTTGGCGCCTGGTGGCTCTATGAGGTGGACCGGCAAAGGCCACCGCCGGAGCCATGCGCCAGTTCCATTAACTAAATTCTTGCCAACCCAGCAGTCGTCGAGCGTAACGCGGTGATGACATGAACGGGCATAAGATTGTGATGGTCAACTAAGGCGCCCTGGCGACGCAGGAGGGGCCTTCGAATACATGGTCGCGTGCAGCCCGTTCGGGCCTCGCCCCCGTCCCCTAGCACTCCATTGCGGCAACCCTGTACAAATCGCCTGCAGGTCCGCTTGTTTAATGAATGCGCCGGAGTTGTACCGGAGAACCAAGCGAGTGTCGCCGAAGACAGTCTCGTCAAGAGCTCCCTCCAGAATGACAAGTGAGGCGTCGCCGCTGTGCCGCCCGAGCATTAACAGATCATCTCGATATTTCTTAGCCACCGGATAGAGAAGCCATGACTTCAAAGCCTCACATTTCGGTCGTGACACCGGTATACGGCTGTTGTACGTCACTCCCAGAGCTATATCGCCGTTTGGACGCTGCGATTAGTACGATTTCGCCGCAATACGAAATCATCATGGTCAATGACGCCAGTCCGGACAACGCATGGGAGACGATTCAGAAACTCGCCGAGCAAGATCCGCGAGTGAAAGGCATCGATCTCTCCAGAAACTTCGGTCAGCACTATGCCATCACGGCTGGACTCGATTTCGCCAATGGAGATTGGATAGTCGTCATGGACTGCGACCTACAGGACGTACCGGAAGAGATTCCTAAGCTCTATCGCGCTGCGCAGAAAGGCCACGACTTGGTTGTCGGCCGGCGCACTAACCGACAAGACAGTTGGTTCAAAAAACTAGCTTCCAGGCTGTTCTACGCAATCTTTGCCTATTTCAGTGACGCGAAAGTCCACACGAGCATCGGCAACTTCGGAATCTATTCAAGCAACGTCATCCGCAGCGTGCGGCTAATGAAAGAACAGAATCGTTCCTTTGGGCTATTCGCGCTCTGGGTCGGTTACCGCCGGGCCGAAATCGACATCGATCACGCGGCACGCGCCTGCGGAGCTTCCAGCTACACGTTCATCCGAGCACTGCGTTTGGCGCTGGACGCGATTTTTGCTCATTCTGACAAGCTGCTGCGCATGACCGTCAAGCTTGGATTGTCGTTCTCTCTTTTATCCATCCTCTATGCAGGCTGGCTCGTCTTCCGTTATCTCCTCTGGGGCACGCCCATCATCGGTTGGACAAGCCTTATCGTTTCGCTTTATTTCACGACTGGTCTTGTGATCGGGAGCATAGGGATTGTCGGCCTTTACGTGGGCAAGATCTTCGACGAAGTGAAGTGTCGACCGCTATACATCATCAGTGCTACCACGTTTGAGATGATCAACAATGACAGGTAAGCGGCTTTCGCTCGGATTCATCGGTGGCGGAATCAATTCCGCAGTTGGCGCCGCGCACTTTATTGCAGCACAGATGGATGGGATATTCAGGGTTGATGCCGGCTGTTTCAGCCGCCATGACGACATTAACCGCCAGACGGCACAGCGGTGGGGCATTGCACCTAAGCGCCTCTATCGATCGTGGGAAGAGCTGCTCGAGAACGAACGAGGTCGGTTGGATGCCATCGTCATTCTGACTCCGACCCCTCACCATCCGGACCCGATTGTCGCTGCGCTGCAGGCAGGCCATGGCGTTATCTGCGAAAAGGCGCTGGCGGCATCGAGCAGGGCGGCAGGCGAAATCCTTCACGTTCTTGGTGAGACGAACGGCTTTCTTGCGGTCACATACAACTACACCGGCTACCCCATGGTCCGTGAGTTGCGCCGGATGATTCGTGACGGTCGTTTAGGAAAACTTCAACAGATTCACGTCGAAATGCCACAGGAGGGTTTTGCTCGACTGCACCGTGATGGTCAACCCGCAGTTCCGCAGCCATGGCGGTTGCATGACGCGGATCTACCGACCATTTCTCTAGATCTTGGCGTCCACGTGCTTCATATGATCGATTTTCTATCAGACGAGAAACCGATAGAACTAGTAGCAACGCAGGACAGCCTCGGCCACTTCCGTCAGGTTGTCGACAACACCTCATTCTTGATGCGCCACGCCAACGGCATGCAGAGCAATGTCTGGTTCAGCAAGGCTGCCTTGGGTTATCGCAACGGACTGCGTGTCCGTATCTTCGGTGACGAAGCTTCGGCCGAATGGGTGCAAATGGATCCGGAAGAACTGCTGTTCAATGACAATCGCGGGCACCAAACTCGAATTGATCGCGCATCCGTCGACGTCGAGATCGCGCAACGAAGCCGTTACAACCGATTCAAGTCAGGACATCCGGCTGGATTTATCGAGGCGTTCGCCAATCTATATTTGGATATCTCGGAGCGTCTGAAACCTACTGGTCTGGTGACCGATGTCGAGACCGACTATGTCTTTAGCGCGCGGCAGGCTTGGGAAGGACTGGTTGCGCTTGAGGCAGTTGCGGTATCCGCCAAAGAGAAGAAATGGGTGAAGGTAGATTTTGGTGGACGTTAACCAAATGGACACTCGGACCTCGGCCTTAATGCGCAGTCCGTCTACGGAGACACTCTATTAAAAGGAAAAAAAGAATTTTAATCATGGGTGGCGGTCACGCTGACATTCCCATGATAGAGGCTTCCAGGGCGTTAGGCTTCTACGTAATTACCAGCGGAAATCGCGCGGATGACCTCGGCCACCGCTATTCCGACGAGAGCCAACTAGCGGACTTTTCCAGTCTCCCCGCAATGCTCAAACTTGCGCAGGATTTGCGCGTTGATGCAGTGTGCGCATGCTGCAACGATTTCTCCGCGCTGTCAGCGGCCTACGTCGCTGGTCATCTTGGGCTCCCAGGTCATGATGCTTATGGCACTGCAGTGGAGTTGCATCATAAAGATCGCTATCGCGCGTTCGCCCGCCGTCAAGGCATCGCTAGCCCGCTAGCTCGCAGCTTTGAAAAGCCCGATGCAGCCAAGGGAGCACTGGAACAGTTCTCCTATCCAATTATCGTCAAACCCGTTGACCTCACTGGTGGAAAGGGCGTCGCGAAAGCAGAAACTCCAGACGCCGCATGCAAAGCTATCGACTACGCCTTCGCAGCTTCGCGGGCGAAGCGCATCGTAGTTGAAGAGTTCATCGAAGGCTCGCGCCATGGTATTTCCACGTTCATCCGCGACGGAAAAGTCGTCTTCTTTTTTGATGACGACGAGTACTACTACATCAATCCTTACCTCGTTTCTGGTGCGTCATCGCACGGATCTGCACCGGAAAGCGCTACCGCGCGCGTGATAGCGGACATCGAAAGAGTTGCTGAGCTGATGTCTCTTGTCGACGGATTAGTGCATGTTCAGTTCATAGTCAACCGGAGTGGAGTGCCGGCTGTGATCGAAATTTGCCGTCGACCACCTGGCGATCTCTACGTGAAGCTGGTCCAGCACGCCACTGGCGTGAATTATCCCGAGTACATTGTCCGCGCCGCCGCGGGACTAGACTTATCTGGGTTGCGGCAAGTGGCCGCTGAGCGACACGTCACGCGGCATTGCGTGATGGCTCCGCGTCGCGGTGTCATCCGAGAAGTAGCTATAGCCGCTGACATTCGCGCGCGCATCATCGACTCGATGATGTGGTGGCGCCAAGGAGACGTCGTAGAGGACGTGCTAACCCATAAGCTCGGCATTGTCTTCTTGCGCTTCGACTCGCCCCAAAGCATGCGAGAGCAAGCCGCGCGCATGCACGACCTGATTGACGTCAGAATCCAGGCACCGCCCCATTGATTACCTGCAGCCCAAGACACGCTATGAACAACATCGCTCATCTGTGCGTCGTGGGAACGATTATCTGCACCGTCTATGGGCAGCTAATTCTCAAATGGCGAATTTCTTTTTATGGACCTTTGCCAGATTCGTTCTACAAAAAAATCATGTTCCTGATTGGCTTGGTAGCGGATCCTTACATCCTTAGCGGATTTGTAGCTGCCTTCATCGCCTCGCTCTTCTGGATGGCGGCCATGACGCGATTGGAATTGAGCATGGCCTATCCATTCATGAGCGCTTCGTTTGCACTAGTGATGCTGTTCTCAATCGCAATATTCGGAGAGCCGGTGACTTGGCACAAAGCGGTGGGCCTCCTGCTAATTGGCGCAGGCATCGCGGTGATCGGACACAGCCGCTAATACACAGGAATGCCTCGCGAGAAGTCGCGTTACAACTTAGAAATCCTGACCACGGGTGAACTCGTATGCAGACCCTACAAAGCGCCACGCTTCCCATTCAGAACGGAGCGATCGATCGCAATGCTGAAGCATTCTGCAAGGAATTCTTATCCATAAAGAGTCCGGCACGCTACGTATTCGGCACTAACCGGTTTGCCGCTGGCATCGCTAGCAAGATTGATGTGGATGGCTTTATCGACGACTTTACTTCGGAAACCAGCTATCTCGAAAAGCCGGTCCTAAGGACCGAGGAAATTCCGCAAGGTTGCATGGTGGTTTCTGCCGTGGCGCTTGGGAGGCCGCAAACAGTCCAGCGAAAACTTGATGCGGCTGCCGTTCGAAGTCTGGATTATTTCGCGTTCCGTAAATACTCGGGAATCGAACTACCGCAGCCCATATTTGAGGAGAGCTTTGACGTAGAATTTCGGCAGAACCGTCGCCGTTACGATGAGGTCTACAGGCTGCTGGCGGATGACGAATCGAGGCACACGATGGCCAGCATCGTCAACTTCAGGTTGTCGGAAAACTTGGATTTTATGCGTGGATTTGCCGATATTCAGTATCGGCAGTACTTCGAGGAATTCCTGCAACTGCGGGAAAGCCTAGAGACTTTTCTCGATGTGGGGTGTTTCGATGGCTATACGACCATTGAGTTCGTCAAGCGATGCCCCGGTTATCGGGCCATTCACATATTCGAGCCTGAGCCGAACAACCTGCGTACAGTGAAGAGTCGACTCGCAGAATGCCGAGACGTGTTCTTCCATGACTTCGGTCTTTCGAGTCGAGATCAGGCATTACGTTTTAGATCTCAAGGTTCTGCGTCCCGGGTTTGCGAAGATGGCGACATCGAGATTCGTTTAAGGAAACTCGACGACTCCATAAATGACCCGTTCACCTTTCTAAAAATGGATATTGAAGGCGAGGAGATTTCCGCGTTGGAGGGAGCCAGGGAGTCTATTATTCGGCATCACCCGAGGCTTGCGATCAGCGCCTATCACCGGTGCGATGACTTGTGGCGGATTCCGGAATTAATTCTTTCGTACCGAAACGACTACCGCGTGTACATCAGGCACTACACTGAAGGTGTCACTGAAACCGTGATGTTTTTCATGCCGACGGGATAGGCCGTGTCGTCTATCGAATCAGGCGGGCGTACAGCGGAGAAGAGCGTGATTCCGTTCAATAAGCCTTATATGACCGGTAAAGAGCTGTGGTACATCGCGCAAGCCCATGCTAGTGGTCACCTGGCTGGGGATGGCGCATTTACCAAGAAGTGCCACACCTGGCTGGAACAGCACATAGGTAGCGCCAAAGCTCTTTTGACCCATTCGTGCACAGCAGCACTAGAAATGGCTGCATTGCTCGCTGATTTGCAGCCCGGTGACGAAGTGATTATGCCTTCATTCACTTTCGTCTCCACCGCTAATGCCTTCGTCCTGCGCGGCGCTGTGCCGGTTTTTGTCGACGTACGCCGGGACACCTTGAACATCGATGAGAATCTAATCGCGGCGGCGATCACGCCGCGCACGCGGGTGATCGTGCCGGTTCACTATGCTGGCGTGCCCTGCGAAATGGACACGATCATGGAGATCGCAAGACGGCACCGCCTGCTAGTCATCGAGGATGCAGCTCAGGGAATTATGTCCACGTACAAGGGACGCCCTCTCGGCTCTATCGGACACATGGCGGCGCTTTCGTTCCACGAAACCAAGAACATAATTTCTGGCGAAGGTGGGGCCCTGCTGGTAAATGATCGGACATTCGTCGAGCGTGCGGAGATCATCCGCGAGAAAGGGACCAACCGCAGTCAATTTTTCCGTGGGCAGGTCGACAAATACACTTGGGTTGATACAGGTTCATCATTTCTTCCTGGCGAACTGGTCGCAGCATTTTTGTGGGCGCAGATGGAGGAAGCTGAAAAAATCACTAAACAGCGGCTAGAACTTTGGGATGCTTACGATAACCAACTAGCCCCGCTAGAAGAGAAACTACTGCTAATGCGTCCTAAGAGAATTCCAGAATGCGTTCACAATGCGCACATGTATTACATACTGCTGCGAAATCTTGAATCGCGTACAAAAGCCATCAGTGCTTGGGCTAAGGATGGGATTAGTGCTGTTTTTCACTACGTCCCCCTGCACAATTCTCCCATGGGTACAAGGTACGGACGCTGTCACGGGACGCTACCCATTACGAGCGAGATATCGGAAAGGCTGGTACGCATCCCTCTCTGGTTGGGGCTTGCTCCCCAATTGGAAATCGTAGTCGACGCGATTACCAGGCACTTGAATAGCGATTCATAAATGGCGCACGTCAGCGAAAATCGCGACCCTAAGGCTCTGTCTAAGGAACGTCTGAATAACTGGCCTGCTGTTTGCGGTGGCTGATGGCGCGACGGGAGGACGGCCATGATGAAACAGCTGACGTTCGGGGACGCCGAGTACATGAGCAAGCGCAAGCGGACGCGCAAGGAAGTGTTTCTAGCGGAGATGGAGCAGATCGTGCCGTGGACGGTGCTGCTGCGGCTGATCGAGCCGATCTACCCGGCTGGCGGCAATGGCCGACCGCCGTATCCGCTGGCGACGATGCTGCGGGTGCACCTGATGCAGAACTGGTTCGGTCTGTCGGACCCGGCGATGGAAGAAGCGCTGTACGAGGTGGCCTGCATTCGCCAGTTCGCTCGTCTGTCGCTGACGGGCCCGATTCCGGACGAGACCACCATTCTCAATTTCCGGCATCGCCTTGAGGAGTACGGGATCGGTGCGGAGATCTTCGCTCGGGTCAACGCCTTCCTGACGCGCAAGGGCCTGCTGCTCAAACGCGGCAGCATCGTGGATGCCACGATCATCCCCGCGCCCAGCTCGACGAAGAACGCCGACGGCGAGCGCGATCCCGAGATGCACCAGACCAAGAAGGGAAATCAGTGGTACTTCGGCATGAAGGCGCACATCGGCGTCGATGCCGACTCGGGGCTGGTGCATACCCTGGTGACGACGCCGGCCGACGAAGCCGACATAGAGGTGGCCGACGAGTTGCTGCATGGCAAGGAACGAACGGTCCATGCTGATTCGGGCTACACCGGCGCTGACAAGCGGGTACAGCGCCGTGATCTGCGCTGGGAGATTGCTGCCAAACGCGGGCGGATCAAAGCGATGCCCGAAGGCTGGATGAAGCGCGCGCTGGAAGCTGCGGAGCGGGCCAAGGCCGGCATCCGGGCCAAGGTCGAGCATCCGTTCCGGGTGATCAAGCGGCAATTCGGCCTGGTGAAAGTGCGCCTCAAGGGTCTGGCCAAGAACACCGACGACCTGCTGACGCTGTTCGCCCTGTCGAATCTGTGGATGGTGCGCAGACGATTGTTGGCACTGACAGGAGAGGTGCCGGCGTAGCTCGGGGACGAGCCCGGAAATGGCACGCGAAGGCCGCGAGAAGCCTTCGATTCGCCCCATTCATCCCAGCGAAACGATCGCCGCGCCTTTCGCAGCACTAACCTCAGCAACATCTCGGCCGTTATTCAGACGTTCCCTAAATGTGGAAAGGGTTTTAAGGGACCGGAAGATGGCAGTGCTAAATTGAGCGAACGCCAGAGAGCATGCCATGCTCGCTAACATCTGGTCTCGTAGCGATTCGCCGCTCAAGGCGCGTTACGGCAGCAAGACAGGAGAAGCTCCATGATCGACGTGTCCAAGGTTGCCTCGGGCCTTGTGTTGGGAACCGACGGCATCTGGTATGGCGACACTAGCGAAGTCGTGTCGTATCCATCGGACGGCAATCAAGCATGTTTCCTGCTTGAAGATTCGTCATTCTGGTTCAAGCATCGCAACGCATGTATTTCGGCAGCCGTGACCGCGTTTCCTCCTAAGGAGAACGGGCCAATCTTCGATATCGGTGGCGGAAACGGGTTTGTCAGCGTCGGATTGATGAAGGCCGGATTTGAGGTTGGTCTAGTCGAGCCTGGACCAGAGGGTGCGGCGAATGCAAAAAAGCGCGGCGTGCCCACGGTGATCTGCGCGACCATCGCTTCGGCAGGTTTCCGAAGTGCGTCACTAGAAGCCGTCGGTCTTTTTGATGTCATTGAACATGTCAATGAAGACGTATGCTTTTTGGAGTCCATACGCAGTCTCGTAAAAAAAGGCGGACGCCTGTACGCGACGGTTCCTGCGTATTCCACTCTTTGGTCGAACGAAGATCGTGTTGCTGGACACTTTCGAAGATACACGCGCAAGGAGATTGGCGACAAAATCGAACGTGCTGGATTCAAACTGGACTACGCCACCTACATATTCAAACCGCTTCCGTTACCCATACTCCTGTTCCGATCACTTCCATATCGCCTTGGTCACAGAGGCTCGCCGGACAGGAACGGAGGCGCTGATCATCACCGCCCTGGCAACAGTATGGCCTCGCGAATGCTGCGCTGGGTGCTCGACGGTGAAACGGCGAAGATTGCTTCCAAAGAGCCGATTGCCTTCGGTGGTAGCTGCCTCTTGGTTGCAAGTGCAGCTTGATCTTTTCCCAGCTGTACCGATGTTGCTGACGCGCAGAGCACTGGGGCCGCGCGATTCGTAAAGCTCACGCCGAAATGGAAGCGGCCATCCAGAATAAGTAGAAGCGACGGTCGCCGATGCTCTCCTCCTGAGGCATCGGTTAGTGGAGTTGGGCCGTGCCGCGCGTGAGCCAACCGAAGGCGCGGACGACGGCTGCGTGAACAGGGCAGCTAGATACCGAGTCAGCGCGCCATCGACTTCCACCGGCACGACGGCGCCGATAGACCTTCCGGGGATTTGCTACCGCGACGGTGTTCCCCGGCGTCCGCCCAGTCCCCGCCCCTGCATTTTTCGTTGGGCCAGCGCGCCGCGCTATCGGGCGAGCCTGGGATCTCTTCGCCTGCGGCCAGTTTTGGTAGTGTTCCGCGTACGACTGGTAACGGGACGGTGGACGACGACGATGGGCTTGGGAAGTTGGATTCCGGTAGCCGGATTGCGCGCGGGGGCTCTTCACCTGTCGCTTAGCGCCCTGGTTGCGCTGTTTGCCATGGCGGTAATCTTCTTCGTTTGGTATCCAGGCGAACTGGCGCAGGCGCAGGGGGTGAGCTTCCTCGTGCTGATCATGATCGGCGTCGATGTCGTCATTGGGCCGCTGCTGACCACGCTGCTCTACAAGCCCGGCAAGTGGGGCCTGCGTTTCGATCTGTTCGTCATCGCGATGCTGCAGACCGTAGCGCTGCTGTACGGCATGAAGGCGATCTACGGCGGACGTCCGGCCTACGTGGTCTTCAATGTCGACCGTTTCGACGTGGTGCCGGTCCAGGACGTATCAGCGGATTCGTTGGCCCGCGCCACGCCCGAGTTCAAGACTTCGATGCTGCACCCGCGCTGGGCTGCGGCCCGCATGCCCACAGACCCGCAGACGCGCAGCGACCTGCTGTTCTCTTCCCTGAGCGGAGGCGCCGATTTGCCGCAGCTGCCCGAATACTTCGTGTCCCTCGAGGACGAACGCGAGTCGTTGCTGCGGGAGCTCCACCCTATCGAGGAGCTGCGCAAGATCAACGCCATGGACGATGCTGCATGGAAAGCGGCGTGGGAAGGCTTCGACAAGCCGGAGGCGGATCTCGGATATCTCCCGATGCGGGGGAACGCGCGAGACGGGGCAGTGATCCTGAACGCCCGTACCGGCGAGATCCTGGGCATCCGCATGCTCACGCCAAACTTCAAGTCGCTGCGAAAGAAAGACGGCGATGACAAAAAGGATCCTGAGGCGGCGCCTTCCGACAAACCGGCAGCAAGTGGCCCGGCGGCGGCGTAGGTAACGGACCTCGGGATTCGTGCTTCACTGCAAGTCTGGCTGACTCAAGGGTTCTTCGATGTCCGCGCGACCGCTGCTGCTGATCGTCCTTGGGTTGGTCGCGGGTGCCGCCGTTTGGGTCTGGCAACCCTGGCAGGAAAGCGGCCGGAAGCGGTTCTTCGCGATGGTGGAGGCCTCGCAGGCGGCTTCCCACGGCGGCCCGGCTGCACAAGCTTCGATTTCGGATGCCAAGGCCGGTCTTGTTGCTGACGCCGTTGTACAGAGCCTCTCGTTACCCTGGGATTTGGCTCATCTCGGCGAATCGGAGGTTCTTGTCACCGAGAAGGCGGGCGCCATGTGGCGCGTGAACCTGGACAGCGGGCAGCGCACTGCGGTTTCCGGCATGCCCGCCGTCCGAATCCAAGGCCAAGGCGGCCTCCACGCCGTCATCCTTCACCCGAAGTTCTCCGAGAACGGGCTGATCTACCTGAGCTACGCAGCGCCCGGCGAAGACGGCAAGGGCGCGGTGACTCACTTCATGCGCGCCAAGCTCGACGGCGCGCAGCTCACCGACCAGAAGCTGTTGCTGCGCACGAAGGCGCCCGGCGATACCGGCCAGCACTTCGGGGGCGCGATGGTGTTCGATCGCGACGGGTATCTGTTCGTGTCGGTCGGTGAACGCGGGTATCGCGACGATGCGCAGAAGCTGTCCTCACACAACGGCAAAATCCTGCGCCTGAACGACGACGGCAGCGTGCCGAAGGACAACCCTTTCGTGAACACGCCGGGGGCCTTGCCGGAGATCTGGTCGTACGGGCATCGCAATCCGCAGGGCTTGGCGCTGGATCCGGTCAGCGGGCGCATCTACGAGGCGGAGCATGGGCCGCAGGGCGGTGACGAGATCAACGTGATCGAGCGCGGACGCAATTACGGCTGGCCGGTGATCACCTACGGTCGCGAGTACGGGACGGGGCTCAAGATCGGCGAGGGCACGACGCGCCCGGATGTGGTGCCGCCGGTGCATTACTACGTGCTCAGCATCGCGACAGCGGGCATCGCGTACTACGCGGGGGAGGCGTTTCCGCAGTGGAAGAACAGCGTGTTCGTGGCGTCGCTGCGCGGGCACCTGAATCGTGTGCAGCTCAATCCGGATGGGTCGTTCGCGAAGGAGGAGCGGTTGCTGGGGGATCACAAGCTGCGGATACGGGCGGTGCGCGTGAGTCCGAACGGGGAGTTGTTCGTGGTGGCGGATGATGGGGTGATCTTGCGCGTGAGTCCGGCGAAGGGGTTGTAGCCCGGGTGAAACCCGGGGCTGCGCTCGGTCTGCGAGTGGGATCCCGGGCTGCGCCCGGGCTACGGGACTTTTCCCGGTTCAAGCCGGTTCCAAGCAACGGCTAGCGCAAAAGCGCAAAGGGAAGAGAAAGGACGCAAAGGAAGGAATGTTCTTCTGCTTCGTTTCCTCTGCGCCTTGCTTGGCTTTTCTCTGCGTCCTTCGCGTCAGCCTTGGGCTTTCTTCACGCCCAGCCACAGTTCGAACTGTGAGCGGCGGGCCCCTCACCCCAGCCCTCTCCCCGTGCGGTGAAGCTGCACGGGGAGAGGGAGCGGGTACCTTGGGCGAGTCCGTGGCGCAAAGGGAAGAGAAAGGACGCAAAGGAAGGAATGTTCTTCTGCTTCGTTTCCTCTGCGCCTTGCTTGGTTGTTCTCTGCGTCCTTTGCGTCAGCCTTGGCCTTTGTTCACGCCCAGCCACAGTTCGAGCTGTGAGCGGCGGGCCCCTCACCCCAGCCCTCTCCCCGTGCGGTGAAGCTGCACGGGGAGAGGGGGCGCCTTGGGCGAGTCCGTGGCGCAAAGGGAAGAGAAAGGACGAAAAGTGAGGAATGTTCTTCTGCTTCTTTTCCTCTGCGCCTTGCTTGGTTGTTCTCTGCGTCCTTTGCGTTAGCCTTGGCCTTTGTTCACGCCCAGCCACCGTCCGAGCTGTGAGCGACGGGCCCCTCACCCCAGCCCTCTCCCCGTGCGGTGAAGCTGCACGGGGAGAGGGAGCGGGTACCTTGGGCGAGTTCGTCGCCGGGATGGACTACCCCTTGCCGCCTACGCGGACCATCACCTTGCCGCGGTTCTTGCCGGCGTAGAGGCCGACCATGGCTTTCTCGGCGTCGGCGAGATCGTCGAAATCTTCGTAGCGCCACTTCAGCTTGCCGGTCTTCTGCAGCACGCCGATGGCCTTCAGGGCTTCGCCGTAGCGGTGCAGGTAATCCAGCACGACGAAGCCTTCCATGCGGATGCGCTTGATGACCATCGGCAGGAAGTTGTACGGCGTGCGGTCCTTGCCCTCGGAGGCGTAGGAGGACACCGACCCGCAGAGCACGACGCGTCCGTAGAGGTTCATGCGGTCGAGCACGGCGGCCAGCTGGCTGCCGCCGACGTTGTCGAAGTACACGTCGATGCCTTCGGGGCACAGGGCGGACAGGCGGGCGCCGAGATCCTCGGACTTGTAGTCGATGGCGGCGTCGGCGCCGAGTTCACGCGTGATCCATTCGCACTTCTCGCGACCGCCGGCGATGCCCACCACCTTGCAGCCCCACAGCTTGCCGAGCTGCACGACGATGCTGCCCACCGCGCCCCCGGCGGTGGAGACCACCAGCGTCTCGCCGATCTTCGGCTGGCCGATCTCGCGCAGGCCGAAATAGCTCGTGGGAGCGATGTGGTAGTAGTACCCGAGCAGGTCCTTGTTGGAGACGCCGGGCACGGCGAAGCTCGCGAAGAAGTTGGTGGCCGGACCGCAGGAGTAGTCGCTCCACGAGCCGACGCCCATCACCGAGTCGCCCACCTTGAACGCGCCGGCCGCGCTCTCGGTGACCTTGCCGATGACGAAGCCGCGCATCGGCGAGCCGAGCGGAAGTGCGGGCAGGTAGCTTTCCTTCTCGCTCATCCAGATGCGGTTGGTCGGGTCCACCGACAGCCACTCGTTGCGCACCACGATCTCGCCGGGCTGCGCCTTCGGAATGGCGGAAGACGTGTAGCGAAGTTCGCCGCCGGTGATCTCGCCTTCGGGACGACGCTGCAGGACCCACTGCCGGTTTTCGCTCATGAGGTTTTCTCCTACTCGAAGGTCCGCGCCTGGTGGTGCGCGATGAGGGACGACCGTACGA
>Ga0187844_10001462_pt1 | contig 17946 bp, 16 predicted proteins | sample SpaLakP09_SKY_50_FD_134517 | JGI IMG/M metagenome (GOLD analysis project Ga0187844, IMG submission 134517) | Oligotrophic lake water microbial communities from Sparkling Lake, Wisconsin, USA - SP09_SKY_50 | ecosystem: Environmental > Aquatic > Freshwater > Lake | place: USA: Sparkling Lake...
CTGAATCCCCAGCACCTGGAATGAGCTACCTTCACCGAGCGAGTCTTGCACAATAGTGCGTCTTAGCGCATAGCGTATGTGGGACAAAACTTCAAGCGGATCACCCAGTTTGGCGGCATGCTCACTAGCCACTTCTAAAATGGTGCGCATATCTTTAATCGGAATATTCTCATCAAGCAAGAGCTGTAAAAGACGTTGTAACTGGGCAAGGCTTACCACTTTGGGGATGACATCCTCTACTAGCTTGGGGTAACTCATCTTAAAGTGATCAATTAAATCTTGAGTCTCTTGGCGCCCTAGGAGCTCATCGGCATGCTGATGAATTAAATGATCTAAATGGGTGGTAATCACCACGGCTGGCTCTACTACTGTATAGCCTTTGGAAATTGCCTCATCGCGTAGCTTACGATCAATCCATACGGCAGGCATGCCAAAGGTGGGATCTTTTACCTCAATTCCTGGCAGGGTTTCATTACCACTTTGCTGAATTGCTAAAAGGCGATCAGGCAAACATTGACCACGACCTACCTCGGCACCGTAAAGCAAAATACGATAGGTTTCGGCATTGAGTTGCAGGTTATCGCGAATATGCACAGAAGGAATTAAAAAGCCGACCTGTGACACAAACTTGCGCCGAATTGCCCGAATCCGTTTAATTAAGTCACTTTCATCGCCTTTATCCACTAGCGGAATGAGCCGATAGGCTAGTTCTAAAGAAAGGGGCTCGACAATTGGGACATCTTTCCATTCCAATTCTTGATTGACAGCGGCTGGCTGCGAGGCAGCTAACTCAGCTGCTTTGGCTTGGCGATTGATCTTTTGATGGGCCAAGTAGGCGAGCCCCCCAAAGAGTGCGGCAAAGCCTAGAAAAATAAAGTGTGGCATACCCGGCAGAACCCCTAGGATTCCCAATACCCCAGATACCACTCCTAGAGCACTGCTATTGGCTTCAAATTGCTTAGAGACCTGGCCAGAAAAATCATCTTCGGTGGCAACGCGAGTCACCAAAATACCCGCCGCAGTAGAAATAATCAGTGCTGGGATTTGCGCAACCAAGCCATCACCAATGGTCAGAGCCGCAAAGGTAGCTAAGGCTTTACCAAAATCCATATTGTGCTGCAAAACCCCAATTAATATGCCACCAATGAGGTTGATGACCAAAATCATGATGCCCGCCATGGCATCGCCCCGCACGAACTTGGAGGCACCATCCATGGAGCCAAAAAAGTCCGCTTCTTGAGCCACATCAGCGCGTCGTGATTTAGCCTCTTCTTGTTGAATGAGACCGGCATTGAGATCCGCATCGATTGCCATTTGTTTACCAGGCATTGAATCTAAGGCAAAACGGGCAGAAACTTCGGCAACTCGCCCTGAGCCCTTGGTGATGACCACAAAGTTAATAATGGTGATCACGATAAAGATCACAATACCAACGGCAAAATTACCCCCAATGAGGAACACGCCAAAGGCCTCGATCACTTTTCCGGCAGCATCGGTGCCTTTGTGACCTTCCATCAGCACAATTCGGGTAGAAGCTACGTTAAGGGAAAGGCGTAGCAATGTGGTGAGTAGCAACACCGTTGGAAATGCAACAAAGTCCTTAAAGCTCTTAATATTGATCGCCGTGAAGAGGACGATGATTGACAGAGCAATGTTAAAAGTAAAGAGCACATCTAAGAGAATTGCTGGCAAAGGCACCAGCATCATAATTAAGACCAGCAATACTAAGACCGGTATAGCACCTTGGGAGGATGGCTGTAGCTTAGAGAGCTCAAAACCTAAGATCTTCATATCTTAATCAGTGCGGCTAAACAAGAGGACGTGAAGAAAGTCTTCAAAAATTGCCTTAAAAGTAAAAACGTAAAAAAGTAACAAAAACACTATATATGGTAGAAAAGGAAATATTTGCCACTAAATATACCCCATCCGTACTAAAAATAGGGGTAAAAAAGCCCCAAAAGTGTGAAAAAAGGCAAAAATTTCCACACGACCTGCTGGTCACGATCTTGGGTAGACCAAGTTTGCCCCTCAGTCGTTAATGCGGAAAGAAAAGACATGCATTGCTTTTCTTGAGAGCTGAGGTCCTGCAAGCTGTGTTTTATTTGCTTTTGGCTTTGAAGTTTTTGGCCTGCTAAGCACGATTCGAACGTGTGACCTACGCCTAGGCTTTGAGATGAATCGTGCTTGAGCCAAGCTGCAGTGGTGCCGTGGCCGTGATTTCCGCTGTTGTTTTAATCTTTGTGACAGAAACCGGAATACTGGCGTTGCTATTAGGGTCACTGACCGGGGTTTTAGTGGCAATTAATGATTTGGGAACTAACAGAGGCGGCTGTGGAATTGAGTCATTAATGGCGCTGGACATGGAGAACCTTTCTTAGGACCAGTCAAGGAAAACAGTACCTTCCTTCACGACTACCGTAAGGTAGCTCGTTCCAGTATAGGCTTGAATTTTGGAATCTTTCAGTATTTTGAAATGCCAAGCAACTTTATAGTTAGCAAATGTTCTTGATCTTCCTCCCAGCGACCTTTTACTGGGGGCTAGAAAGCGACATCAATATATCTAAGGCGACGCTCTCCTTGCTATAGCTAATGAACGCAATTACTACAGCGAGCGATAGAGTTTGCGCATATTTTGGATTTTCCAGTATTGCTGCTCTGCAGCATCATAGACTTTAGTGAAATCGCCCTTAATCGCCTTTTCAAAAATAATCAGACAACGGTGTGCGTGTTCATGTTTTTGAAGGGTGGCTAGCGTCAAAAAATAGAAGGCTTGATCATAATCTTGGGCGATAGCAGTGCCTTTTTCATATAAAGTGCCCAGGTTATAGGCTGCCACTCGGCTACCCGCATTAGCTCCCACCGTGAGCAATTCGATGCCCCGAGGGATGTCTTTGGGCACCCCTTGGTCCAAGCCTGTTCCGAATACATATATATTGCCTAGATTGCAATAAGCATCCAAAACCTCATCTTTGATGGCTTTTTCATAATATTGCACCGCTGTTTTCACATTACGGGCGATTTCACCCATACCTAATTCATACATCAGACCCACGTTGAAGTTGGCATAGCCATTACTCTCTCGGCTATACGAATTGAGCCATTCAAATAGCTTATTGACTTGTTCAGGGTTTAATTGCCCATCAAAGCACATTCTGGTCAGAGCAAAAGCGGCTTCTTCATCAGCCTCATTCACTGCAATGTCAAAAAAGACCTCAAAAGCAGCCTCGAAGCGACCGCGCTCTAAGTTAGAAATACCAGCTTGTAAACGGGGATTGTCAAATTCCATGCTCATGGGAAAAAACTTTCATAAATGGTCGAAAACTAGCCCTAAGAATCATTCTAGTGATAATTTCGTTATTAATGCAAGAAAGATCTTTATTAACTAGATGCCATGATTTGTACGGATATTAGGGATGCAGATTAGTCCATTCACAGCATTATTCATCTGCCGCTAACGCCCCACTTTAGATCAAAGTAAAGCAAATTATGCTGTAATAAGTGATTGATTACTTACATCTTTATGGAAATAAAATTAATAAAATCAGCGACTTATGGTTTTAAACGCGTGCACAAGAAATCAGAGTGAGGAATACCTAAACACTTTCCCAAGCCTCACCGTAAATAGATAGGTATGAGGAGCTATTTGATGTTGATCCTCTCTAACTTGAAATTAACTTGAAATAACGGAGAAAAACATGGCAACAGTAATCAACACCAATATGGCATCGATTTATGCTCAAAATAATTTGAGCGCGGCCCAAGGCAAACTAGCAACTTCAGTACAGCGCCTTTCATCTGGCTTGCGTATTAATAGTGCGAGGGACGACTCTGCTGGCCTAGCAATTAGTATGGGTATGCAGTCTCAAATTTACGGCATTGATCAGGCAGCCCGTAATTTGAGTGACATTATTGGTATGGCACAAGTAACAGAAACAGCGCTTGCAACAATCCAAGACATGTTGTTACGCATGAAATCATTGGGTACACAGGCGGGAAATTCAGCCTTAAGTAGCGATCAAGCGGCACAAATCACGACTGAAGCTGCAGCGATCGTTTCACAAATTTCCCTAACCCGACAGGAAGCCGTGTACAACGGTAGAGACTTAGTTGGAACAGCAACAGGCACAACTTATGCTGTTCAGTCTGGTGTAGAGACTACTACTACAATTAATTTTGTAACAGCAAATGCAGCTATTTCATCAACGTCTAGCAGCTTTTCAAGTATTGACACAGATTTGTTGAACATCTCTTCAGAGCGAGCCAAGATGGGTGCGATGATTTCGCGCGCCACTTACTCTGCTCAAAACTTGCAGGCACAGAGTGCCAATCTAACCGCAGCGCGCTCGGCCATTGTGGATACTGATTTTGCTTCAGAGACTGCACAGTTAACTAAGGGTCAAATCATGCAGCAAGCATCTACTGCAATGTTAGCCCAGGCTAATCAGATGCCAAACGTGATCTTGTCTCTGTTGAAGTAATTCACTATGATAGTCAGGAGCCAGGATAAAAGCTGGCTCCTATTAACTTTTTAAGGAGTAAAAGATGAGCGAGATAACAGCAAGAAGCGTAGCTTCATCTGCGGCTAGTTCGTCTAAGTTAAATCAACCTAACGGAACCACTTCTGGTGCGGTTGGGAAAACAAACACTGATGCGGTGGTTGTTGCAGCGGCAGCCAGTGCAGAATTTAAGCCTTCCAACGTTAACCAGGTTACACAGCCATCACGCGAAACAGTAGCTAAAGCAGCTGAGCAAATGCAAAAGTTTGTAAGTACCATGGGTCGGAATTTGAATTTCTCAATTGATGGAGTGACGGGTCACCACATTGTGAGAGTGACCAATCCCGCAACTGGTGAGGTGGTCAGACAATTGCCATCAGAAGAGATGCTTAGAATAGCGCATAGCTTGACCCAAATTTCAGCCCTTGTGAATCAAAAAGCATGATCGTAAGCTTCTCTTAAATACGGCACGAATCTTGCATTATTAATAGAAATCATCAATTTTCTCAGCTGACTTTAAAGGCAATATTAAAATGGCTACATCTGGCATCAGCTCCGGCACGGCAGCAATTGACGTAGCTGGCATGGTCGAAGGTTTAATGGCCATAGAAAACAGGCCTTTAGTTACCCTTCAGTCAAAAATTAAGAGTCAAAATTTAATTATTAGTGATTTGGGTCAGCTAAAAAGTAAGGTGTCAGCATTTCAAACAGCCCTTCAGGCTGTTGAAAATCCAGACTCTTACTCTGCTGCAGTTGCCAGTAGCTCAAATGAATCAGCAGTCACGGTATCTACTTCAACCGGTGCCTTAATTGGTAACCACCAAATCACTGTTACTCAGCTAGCCAAACCTGCCCAGTACATTTTTGCAGATTCAGACTTTACGACTAGCGATGCTTTGGTCGGCTTCCTCGATAGCAGCACATTTGATCTCACGGTCGCTGGACAACTTAATAGCTTATCTGTAGATAGTACAACTACTATTGAGGATTTGAGTACCTTTATCAACGGACTAGGCTTAAGCGTTGCCGCTAGCATTACTCAGACGACATCTGGACAATACGCTCTAATCATTCAAGGCACCCAATCTGGCCAAGACAATGATGTCACTTTTGGTGTGAATGGTTCATTAGGCTCGCATCCAATCTCATCAGCTGCAGCACTTGCCGGTCCTTCGACGACTGCTTATGGCAATCAAGCTCAAGACGCAGAGTTTACTTTAGATGGATTAATGGAATTTACTAGAACAACGAATAATGTTGATGATGTACTATCTGGTACAACATTTAATTTAGTTAGTACTGGTATTGCCAACATCACTTTGGCAGCCGGCCCTGATAACGGACAGGAAGTTATCCAGGCATTTATCACTGCGTTCAATGACCTTACTGCGACGTCCAAAAAACTAACTCAAAAGGGCGATAGTTCTACTGCACCTGGTTCCTTGGCCGGATCGCCTGGAGCCTTGTTTTTTATTAATCAAATTAAGTCTATGCTTTCCGAGGGCATTACTTATGAAAGTGGTGGCGTTTCTACTGTCTTAGATTTATATGAGCTAGGCATAGATATCAACTCAGACGGCACGCTTGAATTTAATGCGGTAAATTATGCAAGTACAGACGGTATTGCAACTATCTTAGCCTCTGGAATCAATATCGGCTCAACGAGTTTTTCTGATACTGACAATCTTGATGCTTTTTTGACCTCACAGATTCAGTCTGGTGGTGATCTAAGTGAATCCATTAGTAACGAACAAGATACTCTGTATCAAATGAGTGAAAAAGAGGTGGCATTGCAAATGCGCCTCGATTCTAAGGAAAAAAGCTATATCAGCCAGTACTCCAGCTTAAATGCGCTATTATTCAAGTTGAATAACACTAGCAGCGCTTTAACCAGCGCATTAGCAGGTTTAGTCGACGGTCAGAATAATAACTAGTTAATTGATAGATTTCGAAAAGAATAATCATGAATAGAGCAGCCTTGAAATACGCAGATGGAAATAACTTAACCTCGGTGATGGCGGCTGATGCCCGCGAGCTTATTGTGTTGATTCATGAGCGCATATTTGATCATTTAACGACCGCAAAAAAGGCGCTAGAAAATGATCAGATGCCCGCTGATAGTTTTAATAAGGCAAGTGACTTGATCATTAAAGGCTTACTTGGCTGTTTAGATTATAAAAAAGGCAAAGAAATTGCTGAAAATCTGAGCGTGATTTATCTTTGGTCAATACAAGAATTGCTTTCTGCTCGCGCTGAACGTTCGGCTGATAAGGTTCAGGATGTAATAAACACATTAACCCCACTCTATGAGGCATGGGTAGAGATCTCTGACAGAGTTTAGTAGTTAATCAGTAGTTTGTAGTCAAAAAACACATAAGCAAGATTTAGGGAAATACATTAGGTGGGAGAGGTAATATGCCAATACCAATACCTTCAAGCCTAACCATCAACCCGATGGTGGATGTCCGTAAAAATGACTTAATCGCCCCACCAGCTGCTCCATCTAGTGTAGAAAGCCTCAATGCAATAGATCCGCGATTGGCGCTCAATATGCCAATGCCAGTAGTAGATTCTGCTGCAGGAAATGCCCTCAGAACTGCGCTTCAAAATGGCAATCTTGCAGAATTAAAAACCATGCTGGAGTCTGGTGAGCCCAGTGTTCAGCAAGCAGTTCTATTGGAAATTTCTAATCTATCTTTGGGTAAAACTAATTTAACAGCCAAGCTTTCGCAGGCAAATTTAACAAATTTAGTATCTGAGAATTTGAGCAAGATGGATAGCTTGGGAAGTGCTGCCTTAGGTCAATTGCTTTCTGAAATCTTGATTGCCGATACGCCAGAGGTAGCCCCCAGTTCACAAAATCAGGCTAAAAGCGTAGTGGTGAGTTGGCCAGCAATCGATCCCAGCAAGCTTGGCTCTCAAGATCCAAAAGTGGTCATGGGGGCTCTGTACCTTAGTTTGCAAGCTTCTGGTATTTTTGCGGCCGATCAGTTAAAGCGTGTGCTATTTCCTGCGGGCAGTGCCGATGAAAAAATGGATTCTTTTCTGACGGTAGGTGATGAGCAAAAAGCAGGTGAGCTCATGGCGCAATTATCAAATGATTCGTCAATCATTCGCGATTCGATGCGCTTATTATTGCGTGGTGACTTATTATGGCAAGGCCAGTTAATGCCCAATGTTCAGGGTCGTTTATATCGTGAAGATGCCTGGCAATCAGATCCTCATCAGCCAAATCAATTAGAAAAGGGTAGTCGTATAACCCTAGAAGTGGGCTTGCCTAACCTTGGCCCCTTAAAGATTATTGGTACTCAGTTTGGCGAAAGTCTACAGTTAATTGTTCAGGCAGATTCGGTCGCGCATGCCACTATGTCGCAGGCCTTTGCTGAACTAGAGGAGCAATTGCACGCGCAAATTGACCCTGAGACGCGTATTAGTTTGTCTCAAATAGAGGTGCCTGGGTAATGCAAGATAAGGAAGAGAAAAAAATCCTCAAGGCGGTAGCGCTGAAGTATGAAATAAATAGTGCCGCGCCGCGTATTACGGGGCAAGGCGAAGGTTTTATCGCTGAAGCGATTTTGGCAAAAGCAAAAGAATTGGGTATCCCGACCAAAATAGAGCCTGAATTAGTTGAGTTCTTAATGCAACTCAAATTAAATGAACTGGTTCCCCCTAAGCTTTATGCAGCAGTGGCAGAAGTACTCGCATGGGCGTATGAGTTAGATGGAAAAACACTCGAAAGGCCAGTGAAAGAGTAAGTCCTCTATTGCAGGATCATTTCTTATAACAAAACGGGGCTTGGTTTAAAGCGGAAGATTAGGTTTAGTAAACGAAAACCTTAGACCTGAAGATTGGTAACTTCTTTGTAGGCTTCAACCAGTTTATTTCTAACTGCGATCATGCCTTGCAGTGATAGATTGGCTTTTTGCAGAGAAACAATCACATCCTCTAATGAGGTATCTGATGCTCCAGTAGAAAAAGACTGAGCTTTTGCTTGGGCACTGTTAGATGCAGTATTGACATTATCAATCGCGTTTTTCAGGATCGCCGAGAAATCAACTCCGTTGGTAGCTTGAGAATCCGTGGCCACAGGTTTACCACTGGCTGCAGCAGCAAGTGCTTGCATCCGGGTAATCATGGCATCTACGTTTGGAGTACTCATAGTCATATTATCTAACAAAATCAATCATTAATAAAGCCAGACTCCTTATAAGATTTCAGCTTATAACGCAACGCTCGAGCCGAAATCCCTAATATTTCTACTGCCTTGGTTCTATTGCCGTCTACTTTGGCCAAAACCTTCAGAATATGCTCACGCTCTACTGAATCAATGTCTTGCCCAATCTCTTCTATATCAGGTGCAATATTTGTGCCACTTTTCGGCGCATCCATAATAGACTCTTCAGTGGAAGAAAGGTCAGGAATGGCATTTTTTGCCACCATAGGTGGATTAATGCCTAAATCCTCCAGTTCCAAGTCTTCTGCCAAAATTTGGTCACCATCAGCTAGTAATACGGCTCTTTGGATAATATTCTCTAGTTCCCGAACATTTCCTGGCCAAGAATGGTTTTTCAGCAGTTTTTTTGCCCCTTCACTCAACATCAGCTGCTCTCGGCCAATGTTCAGGCGATAACGGGATAAAAAGAAATCGGCGAGGGGCAAGATATCCAGCGGGCGCTTACGAAGCTCAGCAACGTGGATCGGGAATACGGCCAGTCGGAAGTAGAGATCTTCCCGAAACTGGCCACTTTTGACCTGCTCTTGAAGGTCACGATTAGTTGCTGCTATGACTCTGACATCCGCTTGGATGAGTTCAGTAGAACCAATGCGTTCCACCATTTTGTCTTGCAACACCCGTAATAGTTTGGCTTGCAAAGAAGCGGGCATTTCACCAATTTCATCTAAAAAAAGCGTACCTTTATGGGCTTGCTCAAATTTACCGGTTTGGGCTTTGGTGGCGCCAGTAAAGGAGCCCTTTTCATGTCCGAAAAGAATCGATTCCAGTAGGGAATCCGGAATCGCTGCACAGTTAATGGCAATGTAGGGCCCATTTACTCTTTTGGAATGTAGATGGATGTGACGAGCCACCAATTCCTTGCCCACACCAGATTGGCCGGTGACCAAGACACTCGTGTCTGTTCCCGCTACTCTCTCGCAGCGAGCAAATGTTGCAATCGTTTCGGGATCGGCAGCAATTAATTGATGCGCAGAGCTGCGAATCTCAGAGCCGACTAGTTGTGAGCCTTGAGTAGGAGTCACTACTTCAGATGTTTTAATGGATTCAGGTTGATTGCGTGCAATGATTTCAATGAGCTGCTGCGGCACAAATGGTTTAATTAAAAAATCCCTTGCACCAGCCCGAAGGGCTTCTACTGCTAGTTTGGCATCTGCAAAGGCAGTCATGATGACTACCGCAAGATCAGGACATTCTTTTTGCGCGATTTTAAGCAAATCTAAACCAGTCATTCCTGGTAATTTGTAATCGGTTACTAAAACTGTTTTTAGGTCGGGACGCAATAAAGGAATGACTGTTTCAGCACGTTGGTGTGTCACAAAGTCGATCTTATTCATACGTAGGGTGACGGCAATGGCCTCTCTGAGGTCTTCATCATCTTCAATCAAAATCACGGGAAAGGGTTGTGGATCGCTAGCACTCATAGAATTTTTTTAGGTTAATGAATTAAGGAGGGTTGGGCATAAGGAAGGCTGATCTTAAAGACTGCACCGTGTTGAGAGCTCTCCGCGCTGATGCTGCCTCGGTGCGTTTCAATAGTATTTTTTGCAATTGAAAGACCAAGCCCAGTGCCATTGGCGCTCGTGGTGGCAAAGGGTTCAAATAAGGAATTGAGGATTTCCTTGGAGATGCCTGGGCCTTGATCAGAAATCGTAATCGTTAGCATCTGCTGATCGCTGGTAGCCATCAAACTGACAGTCTCATTTGCTTTGGAAACCGCGAGTGCATTTTCTAGGATTGCGACAATGGCATTGGATATTGCCTTGGGTTCTACCAACAGATTTCCCTGATTGATATTGGTAGTGGTAACCGACAAACTGACTTGCTTGGCTTCAAAGAGAAATTGAATGCTAGCTTGCGCATCTTCAATGATTTGGGTAGCGTTTACTAATACTGTCTTATTTGGTTTATTTGAAATAAAGCGCAACATATCTTGGGACAGTTTCTCAAGATCAAGCAGTTGTTTACGTAAGCGATCAGCAAACTCTTTAGCAGTATCGGTATTAATTTGCCCATCACAAAGATGGGATGCGTAAAGTAGGGCAGTTGCTAGTGGCGTACGAAACTGATGGGCTATGCCAGCGGCCATGCGCCCCATTGCCGCCAAACGATTTTCTCGTTGCGTCTCTTCATGTCGCGAAATATTGGCGGTGATATCTTGAATTTGAATAAAACTACGCGAGCCTTCGTTGATCCGAATGACTTGAACTGTTTTTTGTATGCGCTGATGTACGCCCTTTTCTGCAATGACATATTCCCCTGGGGTGATAGAGGCTAGCCAATCAGCCGGAATTTCAAAAATTGCCCCTGGTTTTAATTCAGGAAGAAAGATTAGTACCGCTGGGTTATGCAATAAAACCACATCGTTTTCCAGCAAGATAACGCCTGCTGGAATGGCATTTAGCAAAATCGCCAAGCGTTGATTTGACTTTTGTAGCTCGCTACTGAGCTGGTTGATTTTGTCCTGCAGGGCAGTCTGCTGGGCTTCGAGTTTCTGGGATTCCGCGTAGAAAATCGCAAAAGCTTCCTCCAGATGTTTAGTGGCATCTAGCGTGTCCTGCTCGGGAGGCAATTTGCTGGTATTTAGGGCCAATGAACGATTTTTTTAAGAGCTGTGATGAATAGGCAATATTTGCCGTTTTTTATAAAATAGGACTCAAGGATATCAACATTTAGGCAAAATAGGCAAAAATGTTCTATATATAGTGTTATGATCATTTTCAGAATCAGCCCTGACATGACGGAATCTATCAAAATTGAGTGAAGAAACGCAACCCGGATTACAGGAAAGCGAAAAAGATGCGGCAGTAGTCAGTATTGGCTCGCAGCTTGCCGCAGCCCCAGTAGCTCCAGCCAGCGCTTTTAGCGGGGGCGGTGCGGCACTCCCCCAAAGTTTAGTAGGCCTTCAAAATCGCATTAAAGCACTCAACGCCCAGCAACGCCTGATTTTATCTGCCGCAGTATTTTTGGTAATTGCAGTGCTAGTGTTTGTTTCCATCTCTGGAAGAAGCAAGGACGACTATCGCATTTTGTTTTCGAGCATTAATGAGCGAGATGGGGCGGCGATCGTAGCGGCTTTACAACAGATGAACGTGCCTTACAAGTTCACCGAAGGCGGGGCGGCCATTCTAGTCCCTGAATCAGCTGTTTATGAAACCCGTCTCCGTTTGGCGGGTCAAGGCTTACCCAAGGCTGGTAATGTGGGTTTTGAGTTGCTTGAAAACCAAAAAATGGGAACTAGCCAGTTTGTAGAGCAAGTCAATTACCAGCGAGGCTTAGAGGGTGAGTTGGCGCGCAGTATTAGCTCCTTGGCGCAAGTTAAATCTGCAAGAGTCATGCTAGCGATTCCTAAGCAGACAGCCTTTATGCGCGAACAGGAAAAACCTACAGCATCAGTCATTGTGACAATGCATCCTGGACGTTTCTTAGATCCTCAGCAAGTTGCAGCGATTACCAATTTAGTAGGCTCCTCCGTCCCAAATCTTGGCCCAGCCAATGTCACAATTGTTGATTCAGAAGGCAGTTTGCTTGCGCCTAATGCACAGCGTCTTGCAGGTTTAGATAGTACGCAATTAAAGTATGTTGCCGAACTCGAGGGCGCGCTATCTAAACGCGTGCAATCCATCTTAGAGCCTGTTACTGGTAAGGAAAATGTTCGAGCACAAGTAACGGTTGATATGGATTTTGGCGAGCTCGAGAGAACTGAAGAAACTTTTGGCCGTAATTCGCCACCTAATCAATCTTCGATTCGTAGTCAACAAACGAATGAAGCTGCCACCCCCAGCTCCACTACCTCTGGTGTGCCCGGCGCTTTAACCAATCAAGCCCCTGGTCCTGGGCAAGCGCCGATTAATACACAAGCTGCTACTGGTGCAGCGGGACCGCAAAACCTCAATGCACCCCCCACTAGTTCTGGTTCGAGCGCCAGTAATATTAAAAAAGATGCCACGATCAATTACGAGCTTGACCGCGCTATTCAGAGAATTAAGTCTGAAAAAGGTCAAGTCAGAAGAGTTTCTGCTGGCGTGGTGGTGAACTATAAACAGCCCGTTGGCGTTGATAAAGATGGTAAGCCTCGCAAGCCGATTCCATACAACGCTAAAGAGCTTGATCAAATTAATAATTTAGTTAGGGATGCGGTCGGTTTTTCAGAGAAGCGTGATGATAGTGTCAGCGTTGCTAATATTCCATTTAAAGTGGAGGTTAGTGATGAACCGCCGTTTTATAAGCAGCCTGGAATTATTGAGTTAAGTAAAGAATTCTTCAAGTTTGCAATTATTTTGGGCTCGCTTAGCTTGATTTTTTTTGGGGTCGTGCGTCCATTACTCTTTCCTCCGAAAAAGGACGAAGTTATGGAAGAGCAGCGTATTGAAGAAGAGTTTGACGAGAAGATTAAAGCGGAAATGGCACAGATGGATCCTCGGGCGCGTGAAAAGCGCCGTATGGAAGTCGAGCTCTTACGCGAGCGCCAGCGCCTTGCTGAAGAAGAAGAGCGAGCTAGAGCTGAGGAAGATCGAAAACGGACGGAGGAAGAGCGTAAGCGGATCGATGAAGAGAAGAAGCAAGAGTACGATGAACTTCTTCAGTACGCTAAGGATTTTGTGGAAAATAACCCTAGAGCAGTTTCTGCAATTTTCAAAGAGTGGCTGTCTGAGGATGCGGCAAAGCAAAACGCAAGCTCGGCTGAAGCTGCACCCGCCGCTTAACATGAGGAGAATCTGTTTTGGCTGATGAAGCTCCCGTAGAAAAATCGTTATCGATAGCGGAAGCTCTGAAAGAGGGCGTCAAAGGTGCGCCTGTTGGTGGCACGATTTCTTTCGATGATTTGGATGGTGCGTCTCGTGCTGCTGTAATACTTTTGGCTGTTGGTGCTGAATCTGCCGCTAATGTGATGCGCGGCATGACTCCTTTTGAGGTGCAACGTCTCTCAGGAAAGATGGCCGTTGTGCGCTCTTTGAGTAGAGATTTAGTGTTAGAAGTACTGCGGCAATTTAAGGATGTTAGCTCCAACAACACCCAAGTTGCATTTGATACTGATGATTTTATGCAAAACATGCTTACTAAAGCAATGGGTGCAGAAGGAGCTTCAGATCTATTAGGACGACTTGAGTCTACGCTGGATATGTCTGGTATCGAAACTCTGAAGCGTATGGAGTCAGATGTTCTGTACGAGCTTATCAAAAATGAACATCCGCAGATTATTGCAACAGTGATGGTGTTCTTGGATCCTACGCAAGCGGCTGGCTTACTTAAGCTATTCCAAGATGAGCTGCGTAATGAACTGATTTTACGTATCGCTCTTTTAGAAAAAGTGCAGCCAGCTGCTCTGAAGGAGTTGAACGAAGTAATGTCTCGCTCTTCAGGCCCAGATTCGGATTTCCGTCGCAGTACTGTGGGCGGCGTAGTGCCTACTGCCGAGATTTTGAATATGCTCTCGGGTGGGTTGGATAAGGTCGCTTTAGAAAATATTCGAAACTACAACAGTGACCTAGCAGATGCTATTCAAGAAAAAATGTTTGTCTTCGAAGACTTTTTGGAGCTGGAAGATCGTTCATTGCAGACCTTATTGACAGAGGTTCCGCAAGAAACACTCATCATTGCATTAAAAGGTGCAAGTCCTAAATTGCGTGAAAAAATCTTTAAAAATATGGCAAAACGCTCTGCCGATACAGTGCGTGAGGATCTTGAAACAAGACCACCTGTGAAGGTGATCGAAGTGGAGTTAAGCCAGAAAGATGTGATTGCAATTGCCCGTGCCTTAAGTGAAGAAGGTCGAGTCAATATGGAGAGAGGTAAGTCCGCTGATGCCTTCCTCTGATGAGGACTCCTTGCTAACGCGATGGGAGCCACCTTCTTTTGATCCTCCTCAGCCACCTAAGCCACCCAAGGTGGCTCCGATTTACTACCCCACTGTTGAAGAAGTTGAAGCCATTCGCGAAGCTGCTTACAAAGAAGCTTATGAGCTTGGTTCTAATCAAGGCTTTGTAGAGGGCCGTGCAGCGGGTTATGACGAGGGCAAGGCAAGTGGTCATGAAGAGGGATATAAAACGGGGTACCAAGATGCAGAGGAAGAGACGCTGCGTTTGCAAAATGCTTTAGGCCAACTTTTAGAAGCAGTCAGTGGTATGCCCGAGGCAATTGCTGAGCCGTTAACACAGTTTAGTTTTGAAATCGCTTCACGTTTGAGCGCCAACAGTTCAATGGAGCGCGCTCCCTTTGTCATGGCGGTGCAAGAAGCGCTGATGCGTCTACCTCGACCCGGTGAGAATCTCTATCTTCGCTTACGTGCTCAAGAAGTGGAAACTTGGAGAAAGATTGTTGAAGATCCAGGCTTGCCATTTAATTGCACGATCTTAGTAGACGCGGATGTTCGCCCTGGGCACGCTTATGTAGAGGTGAGTGGTGCTCGTATTGACGTGGGGTAGAAGCGCGTATCGCATTAGTCAAGGCCGCTTTAGGTTTAGATGGCGTAGCAATACAAGAGGAAAAAGGGATTAATCCCAAAACCACTACCGCACTCTTAGATAATCAGTCCGATACTGAGTTACACACCGCAGATGAGTCGTATAGCGAAGATGAGTCGCATGCTGCAGTGGATAATTTAGATTCTGTAGAAGAGGCAGAAAGCGATCCTGAAATTGATCCTGACGATAAGGCGAATCCAGTATGAGTGTTTTGCAAGCTCATGAATTGGTAGATCAGATAGAGTTGCGGCGCCAACATTTAATGCAAACGCCTTACTCGATTCGAGAAGGAAAGTTAAAGCGCGTCTCCGGAATTGTTTTAGAGGTTGAAGGTTTACCGATGAGTATTGGGTCTGGTGCAACCATCCTATCCGAGCTGGGCGGCAAGACTTACGATGCAGAGTGCATTGGCTTTAATGGTGCAATTACCTATTTGATGCCGATTGATGCCATGGAAAATATTTCGCCAGGTGCATTAGTGTATCCAGCAAATACGCCCTTTAACTCTGGAGCTGGTTATATCTCTAGTAGCGTAGGTGAACCCCTGACGATTGGTGAGAGTTTGCTAGGCAGAGTAGTTGATGGTTTGGGTCGACCAATCGATGGTAAAGGTTATGGTGAAAAACAATTTTCACCCATCATCCAAAGAATGTTAAATCCCTTGGATAGGACGCCTATTCATGAGCCCTTAGACGTTGGCATTCAAGCAGTAAATGGTTTATTAACAGTAGGCCGTGGCCAACGCGTTGGCATATTTGCGGGCTCCGGTGTGGGTAAAAGTGTTTTATTGGGAATGCTCGCGCGCAATTGTGTTGCTGATGTCATTGTGATTGGTCTTGTTGGTGAACGTGGTCGTGAAGTTCGCGAGTTTTGTGAAGATACTTTGGGGCCAGAATCATTTAAGCGCGCTGTGGTCGTTGCCGCACCTGCAGATGCTTCTCCCTTAGCGCGCTCAAAAGGAGCGTCATACGCAACTGATGTGGCGATTTGGTTTCGAGATCAAGGCAAGCATGTGGTTTTGATTGTGGATTCACTCACCCGTTATGCAATGGCTTTACGAGAAATTGGCCTGAGCTTAGGAGAGGCGCCGGTTGCGCGAGGTTATCCCCCTAGTGTATTTGCCCGCATGCCAGAGTTAGTTGAGCGAGTCGGCAATGGCGCCAATCCCGATGGCTCGATCACTGCTTTTTATACAGTGTTACTAGAGGGTGACGACACTAATGATCCTGTTGCTGATACCGCTCGCGGTATTTTGGATGGACACTTCTTCCTTTCTAGAGAGTTAGCCGATAGCGGACACTACCCAGCCATTGATGTAGAGAAGTCAATTTCTCGGGTAATGCCAAAAGTAGTATCAAAAGAGCATCTGCTCTCTGCCAGAAGAATGAAGCAGTTGTACAGTCGATATATGCGGGGTAGGGACCTAGTCTCGATGGGTGCCTATATTGCGGGCAGTGACCCAGAATTAGATGCTGCTTTGAAGGCTTGGCCAAAAATTCAAGCTTTTTTGCAGCAAGATGCCGATGTAGCTGTTCCCATTGATCAAACTGAAAGTTTGTTAGCCGAAATTAGTCCGCCTAATCTATAAATCTGATGAACGCTATAGAGCTCCTGCATCGCTTAGCAAAAATACGAGAAGATCAGGCTATGGCGCGGGCAAAACGGGTAGCTAGTCAGGTCAATCAGCAAAAAGCCTTTAAAGATCAAGTGCTTGCATATGCTAAAGATTATGAATCTCAAGTGCTTGCTGGTGGTAAAGGTGGAGCTTCGGTTTCTTTCATTCAAGATGCAAATGCTTTTAGAGAAAAGTTACTACACAGCGCCATTGAGATGGATGGACAGATTCAGGGCTTGGCTAGAGCCTCTGAGGACACCTTAAAAACAGCTACTATGGCCAGAATGCGTACTCGGGGGCTATCTAAGTTGGTGGATAAAATGCACCGAGAGGCCAAAAGAAAGCAGGCTAAAGCAGAGTTAAGCCAGTTTGAAGATAACTTCTCAGCAAGGCTGAGTTATAAATCTGGCACGAAAGATGCATAGTTGGTAGTGTTCCATTTGGAGAGAGCATGCCAACAGTTAGTCAAATACAGATGCAAGCAGCAATTAGCCCCATAAGCGAGGCTATTACTCAACCGGGTAGTCTTGCCGGTAGCTCTGCCATGCCTGTTGGTTTTGATACTTTCTTAGCATCCTTGAACCAAAAGATGCTGGCGCGCATGGATGCGAGGACAAATTCAGATAAATTAAGTGGCCTAAAAAATGGTTTAGGCACTCTAGGTATGCAAAATTTGCCTGGATTTACAAAGCAAGATAAAGATTCTGCAAAAATTACCGATCCTATGCAGTTGCTGGCAGCTCAGTTAGCAGCGCAAGGCCTCATTAATCCAGTCGTTAATCAGCCAGCAATGGTAAATCCATTGCCTAATGGCGGTGTTGGGGTGAATGCGGTAGATTCAAGCAAGACAGCGGCTGGATTGAATTTCCTTGGTGCTAATGGCTTTAAAGGTCAAAATATCAATCCCCAGCAAAACTGGCTAATCACGCAATCACTAGCAAGAGCAATGAAGGATATTGGGCAAGGGAATAACTTAAACCCTCAAAATCCCCAAGTAGCTCAGTTAATGCAAATGCTGCAGCAAGCGCAACCCACAACAGCTGTCCAAGCCAGCGCCCTAGAGCAGTTAAAGGGATTGGTTGCTCAAGCGAGCCAAACTAGCCAAACAACAGCTAGCCAAGCCCCTAAAATTACGCTGAC
>Ga0187844_10001463_pt1 | contig 17945 bp, 19 predicted proteins | sample SpaLakP09_SKY_50_FD_134517 | JGI IMG/M metagenome (GOLD analysis project Ga0187844, IMG submission 134517) | Oligotrophic lake water microbial communities from Sparkling Lake, Wisconsin, USA - SP09_SKY_50 | ecosystem: Environmental > Aquatic > Freshwater > Lake | place: USA: Sparkling Lake...
CTGCAACACCCTCCATTTACTGTCGGCGGCGGCGGTAAGCTGGGCGGCAGGTGTCAAAATCAAGGAAATTGCCCTGGGCTTTGGTCCGACACTGCTGCGTTACAAGAGCTTGACACTGAAGCTGGTTCCATTGACTGGCTATCTCAAATTTCTTGACACGCGCGACCTGGCGCCCAGCGACGACAAAATCACAGGTGCATTTAACCTTCAACCCACATCCCGGCAAATCATGATCGTTTTGACTGGCAGCACAGTACAACTACTGCTGGCGACCGTCTTGCTGGGTCAGAGTGCCTGGCAAGACTTCCTGGCGTTTCCTGAACAGTATGTCATGGGTGCACTGTCACCATTCGAGCTGGCGCCAAGCTTGCTGCGTGATGCCTATCACCTGATCCAGAGCACACCACTCCTGACTCTGCTGGGCATCGTAGCCGCCAAAATGGCGGCCTATCATTTATTGCCGTTGGCCGGATTTAACGGTCTCCAGATCATCGGCATCGTGGTGCACCGCCTGGGCCTGGACCAATTCGCCCCAAAAGCCTGTTTCAAGTTTATCGCCGTCATCACCCTTGTCAGTGGTGTCTCATGGTGCGCCGCCATCGTTGAAGCGATCCGGCACTGATAAGCAATACGCAGGTCTACAACAAAAAAACGCCGCGCAATCTCGAATGATTGCACGGCGTTTTTAAAGTCGATGCCCTACTGTCAACAACCCTGAAAAACTTATTTTGCTGCAGGCGTTGCTGACTTCGATGCACCAGAAGCTGCTGGTGTTGTGGCTACCTTGGCAGCATCTCCCTGCACTTCGGCTTTGACTTCTGGCTTAACTTCCGTTTTTACATCACCCTTTGCCTTGGCATGTTTTTCATGGGCGACATGCTTGGCGTGCTTTTCATGCTTTGCCGCTTTTTCTGTACTTGCTACCACAGGCTTGGCTTCGGTCACTGGCGTGGTTGTTGCAACCGTCGCTGGTGCAGTAGCCACCGTTGTTGCTGTCGGCGTTGCTGCCAAGGTAGTTGTGGCGACCGCTTTATTTGCAGGCGCTGCTGGGGTTGCAGTAGTTGCCGCTGCCACAGCTGCGGTTTTTGCAGTCGCAGTTGCTGCTGGTGCCGCTGGCGTTTGTGCAAATGCACTACCCATCAAAACGGTAGAAGCGATCAGTGCGGTCATGAGCTTGTTCATTTTTTATATCCTGGTGTGGTGGTGTTTTTTTTCCGGCAGCGTTTGCTGCCGGTATTCATATGATTGCGTTAAAACTTATTTAGAAGCGGCGCTGGCAGAGGCAGAAGCAGCGGCTGCTTTCACTTCTTTCTTGGCGCTCTTGTCAGCTTTGGCTGGCTTGGCTGGTTTGGCATCTGGTGTAGTAGCAGGTACCGATGCTGCTGGCGTAGAAGCTGCTGCCGATGCCGACGCTGCCATCACTTTCGCTGCCGGGGCAGATTTTGCGACGCTGGCGGCTGCAGCAGAAGCTGCTGGCGCTGGCTTGGCCGATGCTGCTGCGCTGGCGCTGGCTGGTGTTTGTGCAAATGCGCTACCCATAACAACTGTGGAAGCGATGATGGCGGTGATCAGTTTGTTCATGATATGTTTTCCTATTGGTTTGGGTTACTTGCTTTTGTTTTTGCTGATTTTTTTGTTTCGTAGTCAGCCTACGTAAGCCAAAAACGCCAGCCAGGGACTTTGCGTTGACGCAAAAAACCACATCCTGGGCAGCTTAGTGTTGTTGTTCTAAACCGCATGTCACCTGTCAACCGTTTGCACTGCTCATGCGTTACGCGCGTAGGAACATGAATAAATCAAAACCTCGCAGCACAAAAAAATTGCGACGCACAGAAAAAAACGACGCCTGCTTTATGCATGACGTCGTTTTGTGTTTTTTGGGGAGGCGATTTCCCCATTGAGCTGGTGCGTTACAACGCCCCCTGCTAAAGCGCACACCTTGCGACTGTAACCAAGGACATTACTCTGTGCCTCTGTGTCTCTGTGGTGAGTTCTTTGGTCCAGACCTTCATTACCGATGAGTTGCCACCCAACACGTAGGGTGCATCACGACGCACCACTCTTCAAATTGGCTGCATTTCACGTTGAACCGGTGAGTGGTGATACGCCCTGCTTACCGGGATTTTGAGAAAGTACCGCGACATCCATTCATCGCCGTGCACGTGAATGAATATCGGCCACGGCAAGCAGCACATTGCAATGCGCACCAGGTCAATGCGGGCATCACATGCGTACGATTACGCTGCGCTAATCGTACCTACACGGATTGAACCCGGCCTTCGGGCGAAATCGAAACCAATGCGCATTTGAACTCATTATCAACTCCGCATTTCTACCAGAAGTATTGACTACACATGGTTTCAATCTCTTCTCCGTTTATGTAAAAATCGGCAGATTGACCGTGAGGAATCCATACAACCATCGCATCTTCACAAGAATGAATTTCGAGTGGCACAGTATCTTGACCCTTCAATTGAATCGCCAATGCGTCATTTTTTTTCAATAGAATCTCATCTGTAGATGGTTCTATAAAAACCTTCAATTCGTTAAATTCTGTATTTTTTAAAACTATACTCATTCCCAAGCATCCAATATTTGTTGTATTAATTTCGACCTTGCTACGGGGGAATCAACCGAATTTCCTTTTTCGGCTGCTATCGCAGCCCGCGTAGGTACACGGACTGATGATGTATTTTGCCTGGGGCAATGGCGGGCAATACATTTTCATCATTCCTGAACTTGAGCTAGTCGTGGTCTTTACCGGTGAAACCTACAACTCAGACAAGTCGGAACTTCCGTTTACCATCTTGTAACAATATATCTTGCCCTCGATTCTCTGATGCGAGCTGATTGCCGAAGCATTTGAAAGAAATCATACCTGATAGCACCTTCATGAATCAGTTACTACGAACATTACCTGTAGGCCATGGCTGATTTCGTTAACAGGTCCAATAAATCCTTTTACGCAAATCAACCACATCGGGACCATCGCTACAGCCACCAACGTCCCTGGCATAGCGGTCAGCCTTGCTGGTGCCTATGATCCATTGTTTCGATGCTGCATGCCACATTAGCGTTCCCTCGGCAATGACGCCTTTGGGAAAAACTTCCGATGCGCGCCGGTTGATCAAGACGATATGATGACCACGAATTTTGGCCGTCAGCACCAGGCTGGGCATGTTGGGTTGTTCTGCAAATCTGTGTTTGAACGTATATTGTCCAGACTGGAGCGGCAACGGCGGCGCGGCGGCGACTGTGCTTGTCCAGATGGCCAATACGAACATCGCGATCAGGTGTTTTATTCCATGGACAGTCATGTGCTTCTTTTTTGACGGCATCAAATTCCCATTCCCCCCCCGTAGGTACGATTAGTGCAGCGTAATCGTACGCATGTGAGCCGCAACTTTATTTACTGATTAAAAAACACGACGGCTTTTTGATATTGAATCAAGTATACATCGCACTCGTGCAGGGATAGATAAATGACGAATACAGTATTTGCTTGAGGCCTTTGGTTATTGATGGCACTGCATGCGTACGATTACGCTGCGCTAATCGTACCTACGCGGGCTAGTCCCACCGTGCAAACATGCTCGCCGCCCGCATTCATCCCATTTTCCAACATGCTTATGTTTTGACGATCATTTTTTTTCTAACCAAAATTGCAAAGTGTAATCTCCAGAGTCTTTTCGATACGCTTCCAAGCACAGCCTGTAATCCGGATTGACGCATCCCACTTGACGATACCATGACTCTTTACTGGACGACAGCCAGGGAATTATTTCATCAGAGATTTTCTGCGGAATCATGCTTTCAGTGAAGTCGCCGTCTTTCTGTTCTTCTTTGCGCTTGAGATAGGCTGTCAGTTCTTCTTTTGAATAGCTTTGTTTGACATCGACACTTATCGATTTCAATTTCCTGCTATCCGGATAGGTAGACAGTGAGATACTGTTCGCTTTTGCCCGAAAATCAGTCTTATCGGGAAGACGGACGGTCAAGTAGTAAATAATACCGTCGCAATAATATTCATTATCGAGCCCGTGCAGTTTATGGCAGCCTGCTTTTTCTTGCGACATGATGGTGTCTATTGTCGATCGGTCGTCCAGCATTACATTGATATGTGCAGGCCAAATGCGCTTGATCAGGAAAATACTTGTAGGCACAAAGACGCAGAGGGATAAAAAACCAATAATGAGCGACTTATCAAAATTGGTTTTGCGGCGTTTGTAGGCATAGACAACACCAAACCCTGATGCAAGGTAAGCTGCCGCCCAGATACATAGAACAAAAAATCCCACATAAACGAGTTCAAGACCCATTCCCCCCATCATATATTCGCCCCTTCCGCATCAATGATGCTGTCAGGCAGCAGACCTGCCGTTTTTTGAGATTTCATCAATACTTCTTTCAGACTGAAATTGTTTTTATTGTTGTAATCAGTGTAGCGCACATGGCAGGCAGTCCGATTTTCACTGTTACAGTCCACTAATGAGCGCCAGTTAACACCGTGCTGGCGACCAAGCCTGCTTTACTCACTTAACTCCAAACATTTCTGCCTTGAAAGAGGGAATAAAGCGAGTTTTGGTAACAACGCGGAGTGCATGTATGGCGATTCCGCAGGGCAGGGAAAGAAAAAACAGTATAGGTGCAGGAAAGTCGTTAGCAACACGTCCGTGGCTCATAAAGAGCCAGGGATAAAAGACAATAAATACGGCAAAAAAGAAACCCGTCCCAACACCTGCCCATATGATCTTCGGCAGTTTATACAAACGTTTTTTATGTACAGTCAGCAATGCAGTAATCATGACCCACCATAAGGAAAGCAGGCCAACTGTACCTAAAAAAGTGAAGGTATACACATATCCCGCATCACCGTGGATGGTGGTAACCATGATAGAAATCAATTTTACAAAACCCAGGCTTAACAGGCCGAGCAGCAAGCTTTCAACATAAAGAACTCCACGCATAGATTCTAAAACCTTTCTCTGTGAATAAACTTTGGTTTTACTCCTGGCTGCACGACAACATTGCTGTCTGTCGGGCTATTTGGGTAGTGATAAATAGTTGCTTCTTTTTCTCCGATATTACCACCGTTCTCTTTAATTTTATTTGCCAGCCCCTGCATAAATCTCTGCCAGTTCGCATTTTGCGCGCCACCTTCGTGTCTGAACTTGCTTATATCAAGAAGAAATTCTCCATCACTGACCCAGGATCTTGTTGACCGTGACAAACCACGATTAACAATATCAAATCCTCCGTTCGGATTAACTTCAACGCTGATCTCACGCCCACCAGAGACAGCATGCTCGCCCGTAACATCATCCGACTTATTTGATGCGCCACGAGTATCTGTTGTCGATAACCGGATGGAAGGCAGGCCGGTTTTGGGATTACTTTCCCATTTCGTCAGAACAACAGTTCCATTATCTGCCCATCCCCGTGGCCAAATATCAACATCATAAATTTGCCCTACGCGAACTGGCCCCATATCACGCACTTTGAAATTTGACATCTCAGTGTACGGTTGGTATCCCAAGTAATTATTAAGACCTTTGTTTACCAGGCCTGTAAAGATTTCATGCGGAGACACGCGACCGAAGTCTTTTACGTGCATTCGTGTTTCATCAATGACTAAAGGGCCGAAGCCTTTGGCTGCATTGATGTATTTGACTCCTGCCGGAACCACAACCTTCGCTTCGGCATCACCTGCAAGTATGCTCTGATACGTCTGTGCTGCCGATTGAGAAACACCAGAAAAAGCATTGTTAACTATTCTTATTGGTAAGTCAGTATTACCTGTTGATTGTCGGATACCATTTTCACTCCTGGCCTGCGCGTTTGATTGTTCAACCCGCTGCCTTTGTGCCAGCTCAATCGCCTGCCGTCTTTCAGACGTATCAGCCGCAATCAATTGACCACCTGCACGCAGGTTCGCATTGCTGATCTTATCCGGGATAGTCAAGACGCGTCCAACTGGTAGATTACGTGCGCCATCGACGGAAGTTGATAATCCATTCTGAGCAAGAATGGACATCCCTGCCCTGCCATCATTAAAATATTGCTTACCGAGCAGCCAGGGATTGTCGTCACGCTGGATAGTGTGTGTGCGAGGTGCAAATCTGAGTTCTGCAGCATTACTGAGCAAGTCGTCTATCTTTAGCGGGATATTGACACCGCGTTCTACTTCTTCTCGTGTCAAGGCGGGCATGCCACGCAATCTGTTAACGTCTCTTTGCAGGGGCAGGCTTCCTACGTCCTCAGGACGAATCCTTTCTGTAAGACTTGCGCCCAAAGAATAATCAGGCAAGAAATTAGCGCTATCGTCATGTGCTAATTTCTCTCTGCCATACGGGGTATATGTTGAATTGCCTTCTTGCAGGTCATCAGGACTAACGATGCCTAAACTAAATTCCTGCGGAGTCGAAGTATCAAATCTGCTGAGTAATCCCGTATTTCGCGGCGCTAAATTTTGCGCAGCAAAAGATTCGCTGTTTGTCTCACCATTATTCGACATGGTGTTCAACAGCCAGCTCTTCACGGGGGTGTTGGCTTGCAGGTATTCACGACCGAAGCCACCGGCGTCAGTAGTGGGCATGCTGTCGCCTCTTGCCATCAGCCTGACGCCTGTGTTTGCCGGGGAGAATTGGCTGCCCATGTCAGCGAAGGGCGGCAGTCTGTAGCTGCCTTCATCATTGTCGGCCCTGCCCATGGCGGTGCCGGATGGCAAGAGACGGATGCTGGGGTCGAGGTCTGAGAGTTGCAACTCGTCTGCCAGGTCTTTACCATAAGCTGGCGCATTGAAATTATCGTAGTCGTCAAACTCATCAACATCGGGAATGCGGTAGTACAGGCCGTCGCGGCCGCGTATGCTGCTTCTGTTTGGCATGCTTGTTCCTTATGTGTTGTTGAATTGGGGTGTGGGCTGGTTGCCCTGTTGCGCGCGGCAATTGCTCAGTGCAGGGTGCGTCGTGCGTAGCTGTGTTGATTTTGCTGTTTGAAAAAATTGACTGGAAATGCTGCGGGTGGTACGGGGATAGTGCGGAGTAATGCGTTACAACGCCCCCTACTAAAGCACATACCTTGCGACTGTCAACACGGACTTTGCTCTGTGCCCGCTCTGTGCCGCTGTGTCTCTGTAGTGAGTTTTTGGTTCAGACCTTCATCACGCTGGTGCCACCCGCAATACGTAGGGTGCATCACGACGCGCCATTCTTCAAATTGCCTGCATTTCACGTTGAATCGGTGAGTGACAATACGCCCTGCTTACCGGGATTTTGAGAAAGTGCCGCGACATCCATTCATCACGGTGCACGTGAACGAATATCGGCCACGGCAAGCAGCACATTGCAATGTGCGCCAGGTCAATGCGCGCATCACGTGTGTACGATTACGCTATGCTAGTCGCACCTACGCGGGCTGATATCGGGTACGCTAATTGTATCTACACAGACTACTCTCAATTCCTGCTCCCTTGAACCAGATCCGGTATAACACCAAATTTTTTTGCTTATGTGATCCACTCGGCTTCAATCACGATGAAATCTGGCGATGTCTCGAAGCTTGGGGACCAGTCATCTTCAGGAAAAGCACCAAGATAAATAAGAAAATTGCCGTCTTCACGGATCGACAAATACTGAACTTTTGCATTAAGCAAGCGATATTCGGGGTGTTTTTTCCTCCATTCATCCGTGGGTGCATCAGGCAAATTGGATGAGCTAATGATTCCGGGCAGCCGTGCAATCAACTCTGCAAATGTGTCCATTTGCGCCTGAATGGGTTCGGTTCCCATTGCATTTAACGAGACGGAGTAATCAATCCCATGTACAGGGGCCTCCGCAACCCAGTCATTATGCTTAACACGGTGCATGTACTGACCAACAAGAGGATGATTGATCCATTCCGGTTCTTTCGCTTGCTGTACTTGATTTTGCTCGTTCATTTATTTCTCCAGAATAATCTATCATTGAGCAATCTATATGCTTCTTCAGGTCAGGCTCTCTAATACAAATATTCTACTTGATATATTGGTTCAAAGCGTTGACGCACGCAACGCCCTGTGCACGTCAACACTAATGAGAAAATAGCCCGCGTAGGTACGATTAGCGCAGCGTAATCGTACACATGTGAGCTGCAACTCTATTTACTGATTGAAAAGCACGACGGCTTTTTGATATTGAATCAATATACATCGCACTCGTGCAGGGATGAATAAATGACGAATACAGTATTTTCTTGAGTCCTTTGGTTATTGATGGCACTGCATGCGTACGATTACGCTATGCTAATCGTACCTACCCGGGTTAATTGTATCTACGCAGGCGACTCTCAATTCCTGCTCCCTTGAACCAGATCCGGTATAACACCAGATTTTTTTGCTTATGTGATCCACTCAGCTTCAATCACGATGAAATCTGGCGATGTCTCGAAGCTTGGGGACCAGTCATCTTCAGGATAAGCGTCAAGATAAATAAGGAAATTGCCGTCTTTACGGATCGACAAATACTGAACTTTTGCATTAAGCAAGCGATATTCGGGGTGTTTTTTCCTCCATTCATCCGTGGGTGCATCAGGCAAATTGGATGAGCTAATGATTCCGGGCAACCGTGCAATCAACTCTGCAAATATGTCCATTTGCGCTTGAATTGGTTCGGGTCCCTTTGCATTTAACGAGATGGAGTAATCAATCCCATGTACAGGTGCCTCTGCAATCCAACTGTTCTGCTTAACGCGGTATCTGTATTGACCAACAAGGGGATGATTGATCCATTCCAGTTCGCTGGCTTGCTGCACTTGATTTTTTTCGTTCATTTGTTTCTCCAGAATAATCTATCTTTGCACAATCTATATGCTTCTTTAGGTCAGCCCGCGTAGGTACGATTACGCTGCGCTAATCGTACCTACACGGCCTGAATCACACCCCCCAATCAGCCAATGTGACTTTGAAGTCGGGAGAGATATCAATCATAGGGATCCAGTCATCTTCAGGATAGGCATCAAAACTCAAGAAAAATCTGCCATCCTCGTACAAACGACAAAATGAAATTCGTGCGCTGGCGAGCCGGTAATCAGGGTGCTTGCTCCTCCATTCATCCGTGGGCGCATCCGATAAATTAGAAGAAGCAATGATTTCGGGTACCCTTGCTATCAACTCTGCAAACCTGTCCATTTGCGCTTGGCATGGTTCGTTTCCATCTGCGGCTATTCTGATTGGATAGTCAATGCCGCGCACGGCAGTATCAGCAGCCCAGCTACCCGATGGTTTTCGCCTGAAGTGTCCGACAAGAGGATGGGAAATCAATTCAGGATTCCAGTACGAGGATTCTAAATTTTTTTGATTGGACATGTGATTTTTCCTGATGATGCATTGTGGACTGCTCTGTCTGCTAAAGCTTGCAATGCTATTGCGACATATTTCCTGAATCACACACCCCATTCAGCCAAGGTGACTTTAAAATCAGGAGAGATATCAAACCCCGGGGCCCAGTCATCTTGAGGATAAGCATCAAGCCAGAAATAAAAACTGCCATCCTCGTGCAGACGAATAAATGAGATTCGTGCGCTGGCAAGCCGGTATTCAGGGTGTTTGTTCCGCCATTCATCAGTCGGCGCATCCAGCAAATTGGATGAGGCAATGATTTCCGGGAGCCGTGCAATCAGCTCTGTAAATCTGTCCAACTGCGCTTTACACGGTTCGTTTCCCTTTGCGACTATATTGATTGGATAGTCGAGGCCGCCAATGATAATGTCAGTGCTCCAGTCGCCTTGTTTCCAGCGTTCATACTTTCCAACAAGAGGGTTTTCATGCGACTCTGAACTCCAGGGGGAAGATGGACGATTTTCTTGATCGGACATGTGATTTTTCCTGATAAGTGGACATGTGGATAGTCTTTTTATTTATCGTTTGCGTCAATTTAAAATGAGTCTGTTCGATTTGTTTATTCAATTAAAAAAACGTAAATGCAGTTACTAGTTTTCAATGTGAAAAAATTCGCAGCAATATTTCGACAATATCTCAAAATTGGCAACTTCATTGTAGCAAACAATAGTGAATAGTTATATCAGCTTGCAGAATAAATTGACGCATAGATCTTCTATTTTTGCGGAGGTACAACTCCCAAATCACCATCTCGATAACCAACCCCGAAATAGCGATTGACAGAGCCGCAATTCCGGCAGGCTGCCCTGATATTGCCGGTCGGATCATGTATCTGTGCCGCCCCCATGAAGCCCCATGGTTGTTCATTGTTATTCAATATCTGTGAAAAAACCTGTGGCTCTGCACATCTGCCACGAAATCCTGCAGTATCTGGATTTAAATTATTTTCATTGATCAGGTTTTGCACGAAAGGATTTTCTATTGACGGAATATCTAAATCCTTTCGAGCTTTTATGCTATATCCAAGCCTCACTCTACCTACTCTGTCAATATGCGCGCCTGCCATTCCTATTTTTGCTTTTTCTTGTGCTTCTTTCGCCGCCAGTTGTGCTAAAAATTCAGCATTCGCCTGGTTTGGAAATATCGTGATTTTATCAAGCTGGTTCCTCCAGTCAGCTGGTAAATCAGCTTTTGAAAAAGTGCGCTGTTCCTTGAGCCCGGCTTCTGACATGGTGCTGCTTTCAGGCTGCATGCCATCGCGGATTGCACTCGTTCTGCCATAGAAACCCGGGTACTCATCAAAAAACGTCGCTCTGCGAGAAGGGGGAACAAAGCTGTCTCCCCGTGGTCGTTGACTAGTATAAGTAGCGTTTCTTTGAGGTGCCCCTGCCCTGGCGCCAGCAAGATCAAGCCCTATGGCACCAAGTTGATTTGCAGATTCAACTTGTTCTTCATTTCCGCCAAACAGGCGGGTATAAAAGCCGGGTGCGTTAAAAATAGGGCCAAGCAAAGCGAGTTCGAGATTGTTCTTTACTCTCAACTGTGCCGCGTAATCGGTCCTGTCCAGTTCCATGCGTTCATTCGGCCGCCCGGCATGTAGCATTCGTAAAGAATCGGGCAACCTTGATTGATCGGGAGTTTCGAACTTTCTCAACTGTGGCAGTTCATCGGTCAACTCTTGCCAGTAGTAATAGCCCGGCGGTGGCGGTGACCATTTTGTGAAAACTTTTTCTTTACCTGCACCTGGTCCAAAAATGGTGACCCCTTCTGTCAACGGTGCCATTTGAGGCTTGTTGTAGGGAATTGCCCAGCCCATGGCGCCGGTATCGCGGTCTGTAAAACTTGGCGGCCCTTGTTTCGCAATGATCCCGGGCAAGGAATCATACATATCGCCAGGATCGCTTTGGCCTGGCGTGGCACGGGACAACGAACCTCGCACCGGTGTATTCATTTGCGGGCTGCCACCATAGAAATGGTCATCTGCGGCAGCTCGCCTGATGTCCATGTCTGCTGGCGAGAAGCGATCGCCCAAGTCAGCAGAATACTGCAGACTGTAGCGGTCTTCGTCCCTACCACCTCTACCGATGATGGTGCTGGCCTTCAAGCGGGGAATGTCGGGACCCAGGTCTGAGAGTTGCAAGTCTTCTGCCAGATTCTGGTTGTAAGCTTGTAGGTCGACATCATCGTAGCCGTCAAACTCATCAAAATCGGGAATGCGGTAGTACAGGCCGTCGCGGCCTCGTATGCTGCTGATGTTTGGCATGGTTGTTCCTTATGTGCTATTGAATGGGAGGTATAGGCTGGTTGCCCTGTTGCGCGTGGCAATTGCTCAGTACAGAGTGCGCCGTGCGTACCGGGCGTTGATTTGGATATTTGAAAAATTGGCTGGAAATGCTGCGGGCGGTACGAAGTGGTGCGGGGTGGTGTGTTAGAGCGCACCCTGCACGATGGGCAATGTGCAGGGTGCGCGCTTGATTGTGCTGGGCTTACAAGACCAGCTTGCGTTCTTCGACCAGGTATTGCAGTTCATCGAGTGCATTGATGAAGGCTTCTTGTGGGTCTAGCTTGGGGTATTTCCAGAAGTTCATCAGGCCCAGGTGTTTGCAGATGGCCCAGTAGGTCCAGGGTTGTTCGAGGCGCAGGTCGTTGATGAGGGCATCGATTTCCTTGACCTTTTTATCCCTTTCGATATCCCAGACGGCGTGGCAGTCGTCGGCTGCGACGGAATAATTGCTGAGGGCATTTTTGCCGATGATGCCGCCACCGATGCCGGTGTCGCGGGCGATTTCTGCGTGGTTGTTGTTCATCCACATGGCCCATTGGTCCAGCCAATAGGTCAGCAGGTCTTTTTGCTGCTTTTGCGGGTCATTGTTTTTGGTGACTGTGTGTGCAAAGTTCTGACGTGCGTTCATGCTTGCTCCTTGTTATGCATGGGCTGTAGAGGTGTTGCTTGCGTATTTTTTTTAAACTCTAAGGCTTTAAGATCTATATCAAACCACCCGCCGGTACGATTCCCAATCAAACACCAGGGCCTTGCCGCCGCCTTCGCGTAGTCTGTCCATGGCGCGGGTGCCGATGTAGCGTTCTAGTTCTGGCAGGCCCAGGTTGCTGATAAGGATGCTGGGTTTCATGACTTCATAGCGGCCGTTGATGATGTCGAACAGCAGCATTTTTTCTGTCTCGCTGCCAAACTGGACGCCGACTTCGTCGAGTATCAATAAATCTGGTTCTACAAATTCCTGTATTAGTGCCGCCTCGGTGTGAGGGCTGTCGCGGCGGTAGCTTTCTTTGATGCGGCGTACTGCTTTTAACACTGAGCTCATCACGGCCTGTTTGCCTGCCTCCATGATGTGTCTGGCAATACCCACGGCCAGATGGGTTTTGCCTGTGCCCACGCTGCCGCAAAAGATCAGGCTGCGGCCTGTTTTAAGAACTGCATCAAACTCTTGCGCATAGCTTTGGCAAGTGCGCAATGCCTGCTCAGCGGCGGTGCAGGTAGGGCGATAATTTTGCAGATTGCGTTCTGCAAAGCGAGCCGGTATGGCGGCACGGCCCAGACGTTTTTGCCACAGTGCGGCTTGTTGCGCCTGCCTTTGTTGCTGCATGCTGGCATGGCGTTGTTGGGCGTCGCTGGCTTGTTGGCATTGCTCGCAACCAGACCAGATGCCGGGCTTGTGCGAGTAGGCGGTGTAGTCGCCATGCTGCTGGCAATGCCTTTGCTCGCTGCAGAGCTGCATACCACCGACGCGGACAAAACTGCTGCTGTCAGAATGAACCATCCTGGGCTATCCCCTGTGTGTAGTTGGTGTTGGCAAACCCTGTGTGCTTGCTGCTGGCAGGTGGCGCGTGATCGGCAGGCATGCTCCAGTCGGCCTTGTAGTGCTCGTAGGGGCCAAAGAAGGTGGCTGCATGCTTGACGAATTTGGGTGACTGCCCGCTGGCGACGATGTAGGCGGCATAGCGCCTGACACCATCGACCATGAGCGCTGCATCGACACCATCTCGCCGTCGCGCCAGCCAGGCTTGCCATGCTTCTTTTTTGCTGGCACCGGGTCGGCGTGGATAGGCTTTCCAGGCGGTTTCGAATTCGGCGGGGCATTCGTCGAATTTGCCTGATTTTTTTGGCTTGGCAAGTTTTGATTCTTCACCATCGATTTCCTGACAAGGCGAAGTCATGCCAGGTTTTATAGGATTACAGGAATCAGTAATCAGATTATATGAATCAGCCGGAGCAGCATCCGTTAACTCTGGTGCAGGGTTGTTAGCTTGCACAGTACTTGCACTGTGCTGACCTGGTGCTGGCAGGACACTGGGAGGTTCATTCCTGTGCGGATGCTGATGGGATTTGAACTTGCAGATCTGAATGTAGCCTATGCCGTCCACCACATAACGCTCGATAAAGCCATGTTTGGCTAATGAGTTCAGCAGGCCATCGATATCGCAATCGTCATAAGACATGATCTCGCTTCGGATTCTTTTATGGCGATCTTCAAGCCGGCCCTCTCTGTCAGCCATAGTCCACAAACCAGCAAACAGCAGGCGGCCAAGAGGAGGGATTTCAGCCAGCAAGTCATTTTTAAAAAAGCTATGCTTGATATTTCTTGCGCGGGGCATGTAAAAAATTCCTTTTAATACTGATTGAATCTGACCACACAGGGCATGCAGGTTGCACCGGACCTCGCCAGACTACGAGGCAACAGTCCAACACCTCGCTTTCTCTGTGGCTCGGTGGTGGATGGTCTCTTTTTGCTACCCACCACGGCACAATTTGCAATACGTATACACAGGCTGATTCTGCGCATTGCAAAACTGCCGTATTGACCGCATTTGTCCACGCCCGTGACGGCAGCGCGGGCCTTTGCATAAGCGGCGTGGGGTGATGGTGTGGGTGGGAGAAATCACCCGGTTGTCCAGATGCTGCCAGTCGGTGGTTGCGGGGGACTGGCTCAGCATAGGCAGCTCCTGGTTGGTGTTGCTGATGGATTTTTTCCACAGGCGTACCCCATCAGGCGTGCGCGTGCGGACACCTGACGCAGAATGTCATTTTGTATTGTCATGTTGTCGTAGTGTGGCTGCGTGGGCAGCTTTAATAATGGTGCGGTTAGGTAGAACCGGGAGACCTATCAACACAGAAAGGGCAATGAGCTATTGCAAGAACCATTGTCACGTGACGTGTACATGACTCCCGCCCCTTATAGGGGAGGAGCCTGGGCTCGTTTCTTAATATCTCGTGCCTCTGTGTTGAGAGGTCTTCATCGTCAAATTTATATGCCCCCTGCATGCAGGGCCTCGGTCGTCAGAAAGACGACAAAAAAATCAGCCGGGTAGCAAAAACACAGGCGGCTGATGGTGACCAGGGAATCCTGGTGGAGTAAGTAGATGGTTAAACAGTATTCGCGCGGTAACAGATCAAGGCAGGCGAACGGCTTTATGTTTAAGGTTGTAGGATATGTGGATTGATATCTTCGCTTCATTGTCGGATGCATACCGGATTAAAGTAAGCGAGCTCTTCCCCACAAGTTCAATTATATACATTTTCGTATTACCATCCAAGTTTTTTTCACTAATTCTTGGCATTTTTAATGCGATAACGCATAATGCAGCCATGGACGCGAAAACTAATATTAAATACCTTATGGATAAGTCGGGCATGAACCCGACTTCGTTGGCAACTGCCCTGGAAAAAATGTTCCCTGATGAAGTCAGGGTGCCGCAGGCGACGATCTTTCGTATCGTCGAGGGCATTACCAAGGACCCGCGCACTTCGTCGCTGGCGCCAATTGCCAAGTTCTTTAATGTCAGCCTGTCAGATTTGCGCAGCAAGGATTTGCGCGGCTATGAATCCAGCCAGCCTGCCGCTGTGATTGATGAGAGCATCGGCATTGCCGCTATTAATTACTATTCAGCCAAAGGCTCCTGTGGTGGTGGCGCGCATAATGAAGACGCCGAACCCAAGGGCCAGCTCATTAAAGAAGTTGGCTTTTTCAAGAAATATGGCGTCAAGGCAGAAAACCTGGCCGCCATCTATGCCGACGGCAGCTCCATGGCAGACTTTATCGTCGATGGCGACATGGTCATCATCGACCAGACCAAGACCGAACCGCAAAGCGGCAAGATCTTTGCCATCCAGCACCCCGACGGCCTGCGCATCAAGCAATTGCGCCGCGAAATCGACGGCACCTGGGTGCTGGAAAGCCGCAACCCTGACAAGCGCACTTATCCCGATGAGCGCATCACGCCTGAGAATGTGGGCTTGCTGAAGATTATCGGGCGCTTTGTATACAGGCAAGGTGGTTAATGCGGCTTGAAAGTGCTGTCTATATAAGTACAGCGATGGTCACCGCAGTTTCATGTTCATTTGCTATGATAGGTAATGTTAAAGCCCATGATTACTAACCAACTCAAATAGGGCTTACGCAAAATTGTCACCGCAAGGTGTCGCGACGAAGACAGTACTCTAGTACGGCTAGGAGCGACAACGCAGCTGGGGCGGTTTTGTGTATGCCCCGACATCTATGCAAACTACGCTGTCCTACGCACTCCACACCCCGCGCCTGATCGTGCGCATGATTGAAGAACGCGATCTGCCTGACTTGTACCAGGTGTTTTCTGACGAGGCCGTTACCCGCTTTTTACCGTATATCACCTGGACCGACACCCTCGCTGCCCATAGCTGGTACCAGCGCGTCAAGGAGATGGCGGCGCAGGCGGCGGCCATGCAATGCGTGATCGTCGATAAAGAAAGCAACAAGGTCATCGGCGCTTGTCTGCTGTTCCGTTTTGATACCGAGTGTGAGCGTTGCGAACTGGGCTATGCCTTGGCGCAGCCCTACTGGCGCGGCGGCTACATGGCCGAAGCCCTGCGCGCCCTGCTGACCCATGCCTTTGGCGAGATGGGTATCAACCGCGTGGAAGCAGAAGTTGATCCGCGCAACCCCGCCTCTGCCCAGCTCTTGCGCAAACTGGGTTTTACCCAGGAGGGCTTGCTGCGCCAGCGCTGGAAATTTAAAGGCGAGATCAAGGATACCTGGATGTTTGGCCTGCTGCGCGATGAATGGCAGGCAGCGAACGAGGCTAACTGATACTGGCCTCGGCCTTACTGGCGTACCATCGCCAAACCGATTCAAGACTTGTCCCACCACACCAAGGAAGACACTCATGACCACCTTTGCCACCTCACGCGACATCCCCGCCAGCCCTGAGCAAGTCTTCGCCGCCATCAGCGACCCGCAACGCCTGGCGCGCTGGTGGGGCCCTGCCGGTTTTACCAATAGTTTCAGCATTTGCGAATTCAAGCCCGGCGGCTACTGGTCTTTTGTCATGCACGGGCCTAACGATAAAAACTATCTCAACGAAAGCCAGTTTGCCGAGATAGAGGCCCCCAGCCTGGTGGTCGTGCAGCACATTTCTGAACCCAGGTTCCGCCTGACGATTTCGCTGGCTTCGTCAGCGACGGGCACCCTGGTGTCATGGTCACAGGTTTTTGAAGATGCTGAAATTGCCAGCCAGTTGGAGCACATCGTGGTGCCAGCAAATGAGCAGAATCTTGATAGGTTGACGGGGGAAGTGGTGGATGGGTAAAGACTGCTCTGTATTAATTTCGACTAAAGGCTTATATTGCATTGCAAGCTTGCATAATATATTTCTGAAAGAATCCCCATCATTCCAAGGTCATTGAAGCCCCCCCCTGGTAAGGCAAACCCCAAAATTAAAGATTGTCTTTTGGGGTTTTTTTACGTCCTTTATATCCATTCCTGCACTTTCTCCGTTTACATATAACCAATAATTCCATACGAAATCATACTTTTTAATACAATTTCGTATTGACAAGGGTTATACGGAAGCGTATAGTTCTAATCATGGTCAGACAAACAAAGAAAGCGACAAATGAGCACGCAAACTTATTTTGGATTACCCAAAACCTATTACGCCCAACCAGCCACTGCATCGACGGCGGTACTCATCAACGGGCAAAACCTGATCGACGCCTTTGCTGAATGCAGTATGGAACAATGCAACAAAATGGCCAGCATGCTGGACCAGGGGCGGTATGAAAACTTTGGCAGGATGATGGCCAAGGTGATGCTGGACTGGCAGCAATAAGTCTTGAACTGAAATTTGTGCGCTGAAATCTGAACACTGAATTTTCAACACAGCATTGTCAGCATTTATTCAACATTGAAACGCGCTGCAACTGATCGCATCGCACACACAAAAGTAGACGCTGGTGAAATTGGGTCGCGGCTAATTTCACGTTCGCCGGAGTAGCGTCCGGCACCTTGTCTGCGCTGGCCTTGCACCTTCTGCTGCCGCGCTCACACGCGGCGGGCAAGGCCAGCGCATCACATTGTCATCCGGTTTTTCCAGCACCCAGCCAGCCGCAATGGCCAGCTATAGCAGCACCGCAGCGACAACAGCGTTGCACACCAAAGCATCACCCCATCTGAGTAGAACTCATTTCATAAATAGGGTGAGATGCGTTTGCCTCATAACGTGGGCTGGCAAGGCGGACGAGGCAGTCAATAGCGGTGCTATTGATAACGAGTCCAACGCAGTCCAGCACGCGTTA
>Ga0187844_10001465_pt1 | contig 17927 bp, 14 predicted proteins | sample SpaLakP09_SKY_50_FD_134517 | JGI IMG/M metagenome (GOLD analysis project Ga0187844, IMG submission 134517) | Oligotrophic lake water microbial communities from Sparkling Lake, Wisconsin, USA - SP09_SKY_50 | ecosystem: Environmental > Aquatic > Freshwater > Lake | place: USA: Sparkling Lake...
CGGCGCTGAAGGTGGGCTTGATGTCTGGCGCCAGCAGCATCGCGCGGGCGCTAGTGTCGGCCGGCAGGGTGACCGTGTAGTGGGTGGGCATGCCGCGCTGCCAGCCGTGTTCGGCCAGGTAGTGCGCCACGCTGCCGATGGCATCGACGGAGCTGTTGGCCAGATCGACCTGGCCGCTGCCGTCGAAGTCCACCGCGTAGCGGTTCCAGCTGCCCGGCATGAATTGCGGCAGGCCGATGGCGCCAGCGTAGGAGCCTTTGACGGCCAAGGGGTCGAGGCCTTCGCGGCGGGTGAGCTTGAGGAACTCGACCAGCTCGCCGCGGAAGAAGGCGCTGCGGTCGCTGCGGCCTGATGGGAAGTCGAAGGCCAGGGTGGCCAGCGCATCGATGACCCGAAAGCCGCCCATCACCTGGCCGTAGAAGGTCTCGACGCCGATGATGCCGGCGATCAATTCGGCCGGCACGCCATAGCGCTCCTCGGCGCGGGCCAGCGCCGCCTCGTTGGCGGCCCAGAAGGCCAGGCCGGCCTGCAGGCGGCGCGGCTCGACGAAGCGTGCTCGGTAGGCGGCCCAGTCCTTGGCCGTTCCCGCGCCGGCCGGCATGATCAGGCGCCGCACCACGGGCATGGTCTGCGCCTGCGCGAGCTGGGCCTGCAGCGGCGCGACCTCCCAGCCTTGCTCCGTGGCCAGTTCGGCGGCAAAGCGCATCAGTTCCGCGCGTTCGCCAAAGGGCTGCGGCGCCTTGTCACGCTGCGTGGGTGCCGGCTTGGCCTTCTTCGGCTTCTTCTGGGGGGCCGCATCGGCCGGGCTGGTGAGTGCCAGCGCGAGGGTGCACAACAGGGCAACGGATCTGAATGACATCGAGCGATGGGTCTTGTTAGCGAGTCTTGCTGCGCAGCATACGGCCTGCCGCGCGGAACTCGTGCAGCCAGCGCCGCCGCCCACGCCAGTCGAGGGCCTGTGCCGCGGGCGCGTAGCGGGACTGTTCCAGCGACTGCAGCAGGCGCACGGCGGTCTCGGCGCGTGGGCCGAAGCGTTCGCTCAAGTGCGCGGCCCAGCGGCCAGGCCCTTCATGGTCGGTGGCGGTCACGCCCAGGCGCTGGAGCTCTTTCAGCACGCTGATCCGCTGGCGCGACCAGGCGTCGTGCGGCCGCGCCAGCCACCAGGTCCAGGCGCCGCCGGCCGCGGCCAGCAGGGCGATCAGCGCGGCGCTCAGCTGGCCCAGGGCCAGCCAGTCGGGTTGATTGAAGCCCATGCTTTTCAGCAGGTCGAACTGGTTCTGGCGCGAGTAGTTCAGCACCACCTGCTGCCAGCGGTTGTTGAGCGTCTCCCAGCCCTGGCGCAGGCGCGGCCACAGTGCCGGGCTGAAGCGCTCCAGCGCACCGGCGAAGCCAACACTCTGCGGCCGCAGCGCCAAGCCCAGGTTGACGCGCTCCGGCGCGATCGCCGCCGTCGGGTCGGCGCGCAGCCAGCCTCGGCCGGCCACCCAGTACTCGGCCCAGGCGTGGGCATTGCTGTTGCGCACGATCCAGTAGCCGTCCTGTTGATCGGCGTCCATGCCCTGGAAACCGGTGACGATGCGCGCCGGCACGCCCATGGCCCGCATCATGATGACGAAGGCCGAGGAGAAGTGCTCGCAAAAGCCCAGCCGGCGGTCGAACCAGAACTCGTCGATCAGATGGGGCGTCACCTCGCCGTAGCGGCCCGGCGCCAGCGTGTAGGTGAAGTCGGCGCTGCGGATGTGCTGCAGCACGGCCTCGGCCAGGGCCGTGGGCAGGGCGCGGTCGTCCAGGGCGGCAAAGCGCGGCTCGGACCGCAGTGCGGCGGCCCAGGCCATGCTGCGCGGGTTAAGGCGCTGCGGCAGGGCCAGAAAGTGCTCCATCGATGCAGGTGAGCGCGCTGCGCCAGCGCTGTAGCCGGGGTAGGCCACGGCGTTCAGGCGCAGGCGCTCGGTGATCGGGCGGGCGGCCAGCCATTGCAGCTCGGGGCCGCGCTTGAGCCGCAACGCGTCCAGCTCCAGCTCGGCACCCGGCTGCTCAGGACTCATCTCCAGCAGCGGCAGCACAGTGATGCGCAGGGGCTCCATCGTCATCTCGTAGCGCAGCGGCGTGCCGCTGAGCTGCAAGGCGTCGATGCTGAAGAGGCCCGAAACGGCCTGCGCCGGCCGCCAGGTCCGGCCATCGAACCGGCCCAGCACCGGGCCGCGGAAATAGCGCGCCTGGGGCGGCGGCGGCGGGCCTTCGAACTTGAGGCGCAGGGCGATGCTGTCGTCATTGGCGATCTCCGACATGGCGCCGAAATCGAGCTGGTTCGACAAGCCCGTGCGCCCCACCGAATCGGATGGCACGCCCCACAGCGGCGCGATGCGCGGGAAGAGCAGGAACAGCAGCACCATCACCGGCAGGCCGTATAGCGTGGTGCGCGCGGCGTGGCGGGCTGCCAGGGCCAGGCTGGGCTGGCCCACTGGCATCTGCGCCAGTACCACGGCCGACAGCAGGGCCCACACGGCCACCAGCATCCACACGGCGCTGAGCAGCGACTGCGAGTAGAGAAAGTGCGTCAGCACCAGGAAGAAGCCGAGGAAGAAGACCACGAAGGCATCGCGGCGCGCGCGCAGTTCCAGGGTCTTCAGCGCCAGCAGCATCACCAGCATGGTGATGCCGGCCTCGCGGCCGATCAGGGTGCGGTGGGTCAGCCAGGTCAGCAGGCCCGAGGCCAGCAGCACCAGCACCAGCACGGCGCGGCCGGGCAGCGGCTTTTGCGCCCAAGCCAGCCAGCCGCGCCAGACCAGTATGGTCACGGTGATGGCGCTGGCCCACAGCGGCAGGTGCTGGGCATGGGGCAGCACGATGGCCGCGATGGTGGCCAGCAGGAAGAGGGTGTCGCGGCAATCGCGTGTCAGCGTCATGCGAGCGCCAATTGTTCGAGGCAAAGCTGCCGCTGCGCCGGTCCGAGATCGGGTGCAAATTCCTGCGCGCCCAGGCGCAGGCCGTAGGGCGCCTGGGCGCGCTCGGCGGCCAGCACCCAGGCGGTAAGGCGCGACAAACGGGCTTCCGTCTCGCTGCCAGCGTCGCGCCAGTCCAGCCACAAGGCATGGGCGGCCGGCGCCTGCGTCTCGCGCACCGACAGCGGCGTGCCCTGTTCCAGGCTCAGTGCCGCCTTTTTCCACAGCACCTGACGCATCGAATCGCCACGGCGGTACTGGCGCACGCCTTCAAAATCCTGGCCCTGCTGGCGGCTGGGCAATGCGATCTCGCCGGTCTCACCACCGTCACGGCTTAAGGGGAAGGCGGCGGCGGGGCTTTCCGGCTGCGGGTAGACCCAGACCTTGGCGGCGGGCCGCCAGACGCTCCAGGAACGGAACAGGCCGAGCGGAAAACGGGTGACGATCTGAAGGCTGGGCAGCGACTGCAGGCCGCGTGGACCGGCCGGCAGGCGCACCTGCAGCAGCGCATGGCCCCGCGCTGGCACATCGGTCCAGGCGATCTCCGCATCCGGGCTGCCCAGCACATGCACGCCGATGCCGAAGCGGGCCCGACCGCCGTTGTGCAGGCGCAGTTCCAGCTGCACGTCTTCGCCCGCAAAGACCGGCTGCGGCGCCTTCAGGTCCAGGCTCAGGCCGCGCAGATTGCCGTGGGTGCTGTGCATCGAGGCAAGACCTGCCCCCGTGAGCAGGAAGGTCAGCATATAGCCCAGGCTCAGCTGGTCATTGATCGAGGCTAGCAGCAGCAGCAGCAGGGTCAGGCAGAAGGCCAGGCCGGGGCGGCTGGGCAGGATGTAGATGTTGTTCTGCCCCATCGCGTGAGTGTCGCGGCGAGGGTGCCGGGCGTCCCACCATGTTTGCCAACGCTTACGCAGGTTCACGGCAGAGGAATCGCTTCGATCATCGCCCGCACCTGCTCGCGCGGCCCGCGACCCGCGCCTGCCCGGGGGCGCAGCCGGTGGGCAATGGTCTGCGGCAGGATGGCCTGTACATCATCGGGCGAGACGAAATCACGGCCGTTCAGCAGGGCCATGGCCCGCGCCGCGCGCAGCACGCCCAGGCCGGCACGCGGGCTCAGGCCTTCCGCAAACCACTGGCCCGAGCGGGTCGCCTTGATCAGGGCCTGCAGATAGTCCAGCAGGGCCGGCGCGGCGTGGATCTTGCGCACCGCGGCCTGGGCGGCCAGCAGCGCGGCTGGGTTCATCAGGGCGGGCAAGGAGCGCAGTGCCTCGCGGCTGTCCTGGCCCGACAGCAGCTCGCGCTCGGCCAGTTCGTCCGGATAGCCCAGCGAGATGCACATCAGGAAGCGGTCCAGCTGCGATTCCGGCAGAGGGTAGGTGCCCAGCTGCTCGCTGGGGTTCTGCGTGGCGATGACAAAGAATGGCTGTGGCAGCGCATGGCTGGTGCCGTCGATGCTGACTTGGTTCTCCTCCATCGCTTCCAGCAGGGCGCTCTGCGACTTCGGGCCGGCGCGGTTGATCTCGTCGGCCAGCAAGACCTGGGCGAATACTGGACCGGGGTGGAAGACAAAAGCACCCTTCTCACGCTCATAGACACTCACGCCCAGCAGGTCGGAGGGCATCAGGTCTGCGGTGAACTGCAGGCGTGAAAAATTCAGGCCCATCGAGATCGATAAGGCGTGCGCCAGGGTCGTCTTGCCGACGCCGGGTAGGTCCTCGATCAGGAGATGGCCGCCGGCCATCAGGCAGGCCACGCAGTCCTTGATCTGCGCCGGTTTGCCTTTGATGATCGTGCTAATCTGCTGCTGCAAAGCCGTCAATTGGTCGGCCAGCTCATGGCTTGAGTGATCTTGCATCATGCCGGCGACCATAGCGCAAAATTCGAGACACCGATGCCCACTGCCTACCTCAGCCACCCCGACTGCCATCGGCACGATATGGGGCCCGGCCACCCTGAATGCCCGCAACGCCTGGCCGCCATTGAGGATTGGCTGATCGCCAGCGGCATCGATGTTGCCCTGGAGCGCCATCAGGCGCCCGCGGCAGACTTGGCCGATGTGGAGCGCGCCCACACGCGCGGCTATGTTGGTCAGATCAGCGACCTGCTGAAGGCCTGCGCGGCCGATGGCGAGTCGCGAGCTGTGGATCCTGACACCGTGGCCAACCCGCACACTTGGTCGGCCGCCCTGCACGCCGCCGGCGCGGCCGTGCAGGCCACGGTGCTGGTGCTTGATGGCGAGGCCGACAACGCCTTCTGCGCGGTGCGCCCGCCCGGCCACCACGCCACGCGCGACCAGGCGATGGGTTTTTGCTTCTTCAACAACGTCGCCATTGCCGCGCGTTATGCGCTGGACGTGCGCGGCCTGAAGCGCGTGGCCATCGTTGACTTCGATGTGCACCACGGCAACGGCACCGAGGACATCATCGCCAACGACGAGCGCATGCTGATGGTCAGCATCTTCCAGCACCCTCTCTACCCCTACAGCGGCGCCGCTCCCAAGGGCGTGAATATGGTCAATGTGCCTATTCCCGCCTACACCCGCGGCATGGAGATTCGCGAGATGGTGGAGGCCATGTGGCTGCCCGAGCTGGAGCGCTTCAAGCCCGAGATGATCTTCATCTCGGCTGGTTTCGATGCGCACCGCGACGACGATCTGGGTCAGCTGGGCCTGGTCGAGGCCGACTACGAATGGCTGACCCTGCGCATCAAGGATGTGGCCGACCGCCACGCCAAGGGCCGCATCGTCTCCTGCCTGGAGGGCGGCTACAACCTCGGCGCGCTGGCCCGCAGCGTGGGCGTGCACCTGCGCGTGCTGGCCGGTATCTGATGGACCCGCACCAGCAATTCCTCAGGCGCGGGAATATGCCCTGAACCGCCAGGGTTCGTACCGGCGCAGGGCCCTGAGGCTCGCTAGCATCCCGCACATCGCGCGCTTGGCGTTGTTGCAACAGGATGGTTATGCGTTTCATGCAAAGAGTGATGGTGTCCCAGGCCGTACCGGCTGGCTTGCTGCTGGTGCTTGGCACGGTGGTGGTGGTGGGCACGGTCAGGATGGAAAGCCGCTTGGGCCAGTACTTCGGCCATGAGGATGCCCTCGCTGCCGAGGCCAGCGAGATGTATGCCCAGGGCTTGCAGATGGGCCAGGCGCTGCGCAATATCGTGCTCGATCCGGCCAACAAGAAGGCCTATGAGAATCTCGACGGTGCCAGCAAGGCCTACGAGAAGGCCAGCAAGGCTGCCATGACCGCGGCCAAGCCTGAGCAGCAGGTCAAGCTGCGGGCCATGGACGGCATGCGCAGCAAGCTGGCCCAGGTGCAGGACGAGGTGGTGAAGCTGGTGGCTCAGGACGCCGCTGCCGCTTCGGTCTTGCTCAACAAACAGGAGACCCCAGCTTGGCGCGAGTTGCGTGCCGAGTTGCTGGAACTCAAGAAGGCCAGCGCCGCCGACAAGGAGGCGGCGCGCGGCACAGCCAGTGCCGCGATGAGTTCGGCTCGCATCTGGATGCTGTCATTGGTGCTGCTCAGCGTGGCCGTCTGCCTGGCTTTTGTCTTGAGCCTGCGCCGCGTGATGCGTCGCGAACTGGGCGGCGACCCGGCGATGGCGCGCGACGTGCTGGAGCGCGTGGCGGCCGGCGATCTGCTAGTCGAGGTCGCGGTTGAGCCGGGCGACTCGCACAGCTTGATGTCGGCGCTGATGCGCACCCGTGACGCACTGCGTGCGCTGGTCATCGATGTCAACGAAGCGGCCAGTTCAATCGCCTTGGCTTCCAGCGAAATCGCCATCGGTAACCAGGACCTATCCACCCGTACCGAGCATCAGGCCGGCAACCTGCAGGCGACCGCCTCTGCGATGGACCAGCTCTCGTCGACGGTGCGGCACAACGCCGAATCAGCTCAGCAGGCGACTCAGCTGGCCAGCACGGCCAGCGGTGTGGCGGCGCAGGGCGGCGCGGCGGTCGGCCAGGTGGTCCAGACCATGGATTCGATCAGTGCGCAGAGCAAGAAGATCGCCGATATCACCTCGGTGATCGACGGCATCGCCTTCCAGACCAATATCCTGGCACTGAACGCGGCAGTCGAAGCGGCGCGCGCCGGCGAGCAGGGCCGTGGCTTTGCCGTGGTGGCATCCGAGGTGCGCTCCTTGGCCCAGCGCAGCGCGCAGGCGGCACGCGAGATCAAGAGCCTGATCGCGGAGAACGTCGAGAAGGTCGAGAGTGGCGCACGCCAGGTCCAGCAGGCCGGTCAGACCATGGGTGAACTGGTCGGACAGGTGCAGCGCGTCTCCGGCCTGATCAGTGAAATTTCCAACGCCACCAGTGAACAGAGCGGCGGCATCCAGCAGGTCAGCCAGTCAGTCAGCCAGCTGGATGAGGTGACCCAGCAGAATGCGGCTCTGGTCGAGCAGAGCACGGCCGCTGCGCAAAGCCTCAGCGGCCAGGCCGAGCGCTTGACGGCACTGGTGAAAGTGTTCCGACTGTCCTGATCATCGGGTGATGCGGCGGTGGCTGTAGCGCCACCAGCCGGTCAAAGCTGCCGCACCGATCAGCAACAGCGCACTGGGCGCTGCCGGGCGTCCCAGCCAGTTCAGGCAGCCCAGACCGCCGGCCGCGTAAAAAAGTGGCAATTTTTCGTACCAGAATTCAGAGATCCACATAGCCCTCCCGAGGCAGAAACTTGGCTGGGCCCCGGCCTTGATGGCCGATGTTGCCCGGTGCAGATAGTCTCTCGGCAAGCGTGATGCTGCAATCCCCGTTGCCGGGGGGGGTGGATCAGTCGAGATCAAGGTTTAGCACGCAGCGAAAACCTGCCTTGGGCGTGCATCAGTCAGTCGAACTATTTGTCGCCCGTGATTTCTCTCATCAGGGCCAGCGCATGCGACACCGGGATTGCATAGCTGATGCCACTGGGCGCGCTCAGGGCAGTTTCCTTGGTGCCCTTGACCAGCACCATGCTGACCACGCCGACCACTTCGCCGCTGGCCACATCGAAGACTGGCCCGCCGCTGTTGCCGGGATAGGCGGTGGCATCCAGTTGCAGGACTTCGAAGACTCCACGGCGCAACTGCGCCACCGCGCGTGCATTGAGCATCTGGGATCCGGCGGCGGGCAGGGCGATGCTGGTGCGTGCCGCCAGGATGCCGCGATGGGTGACGTGGCTGAAGCCCAGCGCCCCGCCGATCGGGAAACCGATCAGTGCGATGTCACTGCCCTCGGGCGCGGCAGCGGCGCCGCCGCGGGCCAGCTTCAAGGGCGTGACCGCGGGGCCCTCGAAGCGCAGCAGGGCCACGTCATGGACGGTGTCACTGACGATCACCCGGGCTTCGCGCGGCGACCATTGCCCATCTGCGCCATAGAGCATCAAGGCCAGCCGGCGTTCGCCGCCGCGCAGGCTGTCATCGGGCGGCAGCACATGGGCGCCGGTGATGGCGTGGTTGCCGTCGCCCACCACAAACCCCGTGCCGCGAAAGCCGAAGCGCGGGCTGTCCAGCGCGCCAAAGGTGCCGACCAGCAGCACCGCGGGCTTGGCACGGACAACGAGTTCGGGCAGTGATTCCGCCTGGGCTGCAGGCGCGGCCAAACCCAGCAGTAGCGCCAGGGCGAGCAGGCGTCGGCGCGGCAGCCGTGCATCGGTTTGAAAGGTCAGCATGGGTGCCACGATAGCAAATGATTGGTCAGTCGAAGTCCGCATCCAGCACCACGCGGTAACGCGCCTTGCCCGAACGCAGATGCTCGACGGCCTCGTTGACCCGGCTCATCGGGAAGCGCTCCACCTGCGGCAGGATCTGGTGCCGCGCGGCGAAGTCCAGCATGCGTGCCAGCAGGGTGGGCGAGGGCGTTGGCGAGGCTGACAGGCTGCGCTGCCAGCTCAGCAGCGAACCGCTCTTGAGGCTCATCTTGTCGGTCACCACGCCCACCAGATGCATGCGGCCCTTGGGCGCCAAGGTGTTGATCAGCGCGTCCCACTCCAGGCTGGCCCCAACGGTGATCAGCAAAAAGTCGAGGCTGCCGGCAGCCGCCTTCAGCTCCTTCAGGTCGACGCTCGACACCGTGCGGTGCGCGCCCAACGCCAGCGCTTCTTCGCGCTTGGAGGGCGAGGAAGTGAAGGCTGTCACCTCGCAGCCCCAGGCCCGAGCGAATTTGACCGCGATATGGCCCAGGCCGCCGATGCCGACCACGCCCACACGGTCGGTTGGCTTGATGTCGTTGATGACAAAAGGCAGGAAAACCGTGCCGCCACCGCACATCAGGGGGCCGACCGCGGCCGGGTCCAGCGCTGTGGGAATCGGCACTGCCCAGCTCCAGTGCGCGCGTAGCCGGTCGGCAAAACCGCCGTGGCGGCCGACGATGGTGGGCTGACGCTTGGCGCACAGGTTTTGCTCGCCGCCCAGGCAAAAATTGCAATGTGTGCAGCTCGAGGTGTGCCAGCCGATGCCGACGCGCTGGCCGATGCTGCGGCCCTTTGCGTTGGCTCCTAAAGCAGTGATCACGCCGACGACCTCGTGGCCGGGCACGACCGGATAGGACGTGGGGAACCATTCACTGTCGATCAGCGCCAGGTCCGAGTGGCAGATGCCGCAATGCTCGACCCGGATCTCGATCTCGTCGTCGGCCAGCGGGCCGGGGTTGAAGTCGAAGCGTTGCAAGGACTCGCCCTTGCCGTTTGCGGCCCAGGCTTGGAAGGTGCTCATGGCGGTCTCCTTTAGGTATGGGGGGATTTTGAGGGAGATGGCCTGAGCAGGAGGTCGCGTCGGAGACGGGCTTTAGGATAGATCCTGAATCAACCAAGGATCAGCCATGAAGCTGCGCGCGCCAACCTTGCTTTTCATGCTGGCCCTGTTGGCCTCGCCGGGATCTGGCAGCGCGCTCGCGCAGGCCCAGCCCGGCGACTCCACCCACAAGCTTCAGCACGGTGGGCTGACGCGCAAGTACCTGGTCCATGTGCCGCGCAGCTACGACGCTGCCAAGCCGACGCCGCTGCTGCTGGCGTTTCACGGTGGTGGCGGGCATATGGAGCTGCAGGCCAGCGACGAGAGCTACGGGCTGACAGCCAAGTCGGAGAGTACTGGCTTCATCGTCGTGTTCCTGAACGGCTACAGCCCTTTGCCTGGCGGGCGGCTGGCGACCTGGAACGCTGGCGACTGTTGCGCGCAGGCGCGTGACAAGCAGGTCGATGACGTCGGCTTCGTGCGAGCCGTGCTGGCTGAGGTGCAGGGGCGGCTCAACATCGACCCTCGGCGTATCTATGCGACCGGCATGTCCAACGGCGGCATGCTGAGCCACCGGCTGGCGTGCGAGATGGCCGATGTGTTCAAGGGCATCGCCGCGGTGGCCGGCACTGACAACACGCGCACTTGCACGCCGGCCCGGCCCATCTCGGTGCTGCAGATCCATGCCCGCAACGACGATCATGTGCTGTTCGAGGGCGGAGCCGGTGCGGGGGCCTTCCGTGACCGCTCGAAGGTGAATGCCTTCACCGCGGTGCCCGAGACGATGGCGCGCTGGGCCCGGCGCAATGCCTGCGCTGCCACGCCGCCACAGCGGGTGCTGGAGCGACCGGGGGCCTATTGCGAGCGCTACAGCGGGTGCCGCGATGGCGTGCAACTGCAACTGTGCGTGACCGAGAGCGGGGGTCATTCCTGGCCCGGCGCTGGCAGGGCGCGGGGTGGCAAGGAGGTCGCGTCGCAGGCGATCTCGGCCAACGATCAGATGTGGGACTTCTTCAGCCAGCTCCCGCCTTGAAGGGTCTTCAGCGCCCGCCCGCCTTGCGCGCGGGCAGGCTTTGCAGATACAGATGCAGGGCTCCCAGATCGACATCGCTCATCTGAGACAACGACTCGAAGGGCATGACGGCCACAACCGTACCGTCGGATCGCTTGCCGCCGCGCATCATCGCGGCGAAGGTCTGGGCATCCGGGTAACGCACCATGGCGCTGCCTTCGCCCGGTGTCAGATTGGCAGCGGCCGGCCAGTCGGGCGGGCCGCCGGGAATCTTGCCACCCGACAGTTGCTCGCCGTGGCAGCCGATGCACATGCTGGCCACATAGCGGCCATGAGCCAGATTGATGCCTTCGGCCACCGGCGCTTGCGGCGGCAGGCTGTGGTCGATGCGCGAGGCGGCGTCGGGCACCAGTCCCAGGCCGTAGAGCACTCGCACGGGCAAAGGCAGCTGGATCTCGGCCGCCGTGCCCGCCGCCGGAGGCATCTGCCGGATGAAGGACACCAGCGCGCCCAGATCGGCATCGGTGAAGCGGTTGTAGTCTTCGCTGGGCATGATGATGGCCGGCCGGCCGTCGGGCTTGACGCCGTGGCGTATCGCGCGAACCCAGTCTTCGGGCTGGTAGGCGGCGACCACATTGCCGGGGCCGGGGCTGATATTGGGGCCTTTGACCCGCATCCCCGGTGTGTCGATGAAGGCCCGTCCGCCGCCGTGAGAGCCATGGCAATCGGCGCAGCCGCGGCTAAGGTATAGATAGCGGCCACGTTCGATGCTGGCCGCATCGCTGTTGAAGTTGATCGCGGCCACGGTCACCGCAATGCGCCGATCCATCTTGCGATCGGCGGCCATGAGGCCGTAGGCGAGGCCGGCACCCGCCAGCAGGGCGACGCTGCCAAGTCCGACGAGGCTCCATTTGATCCACGACTTCATGCCTGAAACTCTCCGCACAAAGCTCGGGAGTTTCAGCATTCAAGCTGGCGGGCGCATCCTGAAGACTGCGGATCAGCCAGCGGCGACCGGGATCGGCACTGTCTTGCCGGTGGCGATGCGCTGCTGCCACTCGGCCGGGCCGGTGATGTGGGCGCTGGTGCCACCGGCATCCACCGCTACCGTGACCGGCATGTCGACCACGTCGAATTCGTAGATCGCTTCCATGCCAAGGTCCTCGAAGCCGAGCACCTTGGCTGCCTTGATCGCCTTCGAGACCAGGTAGGCGGAGCCGCCGACGGCCATCAGGTAGGCCGCCTTGTTGTCGCGGATCGCGTCGATCGCGACCGGGCCGCGCTCGGACTTGCCTATCATCACGGTCAGGCCGGTCTTCTCCAGCATCATGCGGGTGAAGCCGTCCATGCGGGTGGCGGTGGTCGGGCCGGCCGGGCCCACCACCTCGTCACGCACCGGATCGACCGGGCCAACGTAATAGATCGCGCGGTTGGTGAAGTCCACCGGCAGCTTTTCGCCCTTGGCGAGCATGTCGGCAATGCGCTTGTGGGCGGCGTCGCGGCCGGTCAGCATCTTGCCGTTCAGCAGCAGGGTGTCACCGGCCTTCCAGCTCGCGATCTCGTCGCGGGTCAGTGTGTTCAGGTCGACGCGGCGGCTCTTGTTGTAGTCGGGCGCCCACTTGACGTCGGGCCACAGGTCCAGGCTCGGTGCTTCGAGGTAGGTCGGGCCGGAGCCGTCCAGCACGAAGTGCGCATGGCGCGTGGCGGCGCAGTTGGGGATCATCGCGACCGGCTTGCTGGCTGCATGGGTCGGGTAGGTCTTGATCTTGACGTCCAGCACGGTGGTCAGGCCGCCCAGCCCCTGAGCACCGATGCCCAAGGCGTTGACCTTTTCGTACAGTTCGATGCGCAGCTCTTCCAGCTTGTTCTGCGGGCCGCGGTCCAGCAGTTCGTACATATCGATGTCTTCCATCAACACTTCCTTGGCCATCAGCATGGCCTTTTCGGCCGTACCGCCGACGCCGATGCCCAGCATGCCCGGCGGGCACCAGCCCGCGCCCATCTGGGGCACGGTCTTGAGCACCCAGTCGACCAGGTTGTCGTTCGGATTCATCATCACGAACTTGCTCTTGTTCTCAGAGCCGCCGCCCTTGGCCGCGACCATCACGTCCACCGTGTTGCCGGGCACCACGCTCATGCTGATGACGGCGGGGGTGTTGTCCTTGGTGTTCTTGCGCTCGAAGATCGGATCGTTCAGTACCGAGGCGCGCAGCTTGTTATCCGGGTGGTTGTAGGCCTGGCGCACGCCCTGGTTGACGGCGTCCTCGATGGAGCCGGGGAAGTCGCCAAAGCGCACCTCCATGCCGATCTTCAGGAACACGTTGACGATGCCGGTGTCCTGGCAGATCGGTCGGCGGCCCTCAGCGCACATCTTCGAATTGGTCAGGATCTGCGCGATCGCATCCTTGGCCGCGGCGCTCTGCTCGCGCTCGTAGGCACGTGCCAGGTGGGCGATGTAGTCGGCCGGGTGGTAGTAGGAGATGTATTGCAGGGCAGCGGCGACGCTGTCCACCAGGTCGGCGTAACGGATGGTGGTGCTCATGGCAGGGTCCAGTCAGGGAAAACTCTGAGAAACTGCCCGCAAGTTTAATGGGGAGCGTCGATGACACCGGGACTGAGGAAATTTTTCGCCAATGAGTCGAGTGGCGGCATCGTGCTTGCCATCGCCGCCTTGCTTGCCTTGATCCTCAGTAACTCGCCCTGGGCACCGCTGTACCAGGCCTTCACCCAGACCCCCGGCGAGCTGCGCATTGCCGGTGATGCCTTCGTGCTCGCCAAGCCGCTGATCGTCTGGGTCAACGACCTCTGGATGGCGGTGTTCTTCTTCCTGGTCGGGCTGGAGATCAAACGAGAGTTCGTGGCTGGCGAGTTGAAGACACGTTCTCAGGTGGTGCTGCCGGCGGTGGCAGCACTGGGCGGCATGGCCGTACCGGCGCTGATTTATACCGGCATCAACTGGGGCGACGCCACTGCGCTGCGCGGCTGGGCGATTCCGGCTGCCACCGACATCGCCTTTGCCATCGGCATCGTGATGCTGCTGGGCTCGCGAGTGCCGGCTTCGCTAAAGATCTTCCTGACGGCGGTGGCCATCATCGACGACCTGGGCGCCATCGTCGTGATCGCGCTGTTCTATACCCAGCAGCTGTCGCTGCCCATGCTGGCCGCGGCGGCCGTGTGCCTGCTCCTGCTGGGGCTGCTGAACCGCGCCTGCGTCATGCGCAGCGATGTCTACATCGCCCTCGGTCTGGTGCTGTGGCTGTGCGTGCTGAAGTCCGGCGTGCATGCCACCCTGGCCGGCGTGGCCACGGCGCTGTTCATTCCGATGCGCGATCGCAAGACCGGCAACTCGCCGCTGGAGACCCTGGAGCACGGCCTGCACCCCTGGGTGGCCTTTCTCGTGCTGCCAATGTTTGCCTTTGCCAATGCCGGCGTGTCACTGCAAGGGCTGAAGCCCGACGACTTGCTGGACCCGCTGCCGCTGGGCATCGCGGCGGGTCTGCTATTGGGCAAGGCCATCGGCGTGTTCGGCAGCGCCTGGCTGCTGATCAAGCTCGGTGCCGCCGTTCTCCCGTCTCAGGCCAGTTGGACACAGTTCTTCGGCGTCTGCGTGCTCTGTGGCATCGGCTTCACGATGAGTCTGTTCATAGGCGGCCTGGCCTTTGCCGGGCTCGATGCCAGCTTCGAGACGCGCCTCAAGCTGGGGGTGCTGGGCGGCTCGCTGCTGTCGGGGGTGATCGGCGCGCTGATCCTCAGCCGCGCCGGCCCCACTCAGGCCTAGTGCTTGGCGTTGGCCGCCTGGTTGCCGCTGAGCAGCCGGTCGGTGTAGGCGATGGCCATGGCCGAGAGCAGGAAGGCAACGTGGATCACGGTCTGCCAGAGCAGGGTCTTCTCGGCATAGTTGTCGGCGTTGATGAAGGTCTTCAGCAGATGGATCGAGGAGATCCCGATGATGGCCGTGGCCAGCTTGACCTTCAGCACTGAGGCGTTGACATGGCTCAGCCACTCGGGCTGGTCTGGGTGGTCTTCCAGGCCCATGCGCGAGACGAAGGTCTCGTAGCCGCCCACGATCACCATGATCAGCAGGTTGGAGATCATCACCACGTCGATCAGGCCCAACACCACCAGCATCAGGATGGTCTCGTTGAGCTTGGTCACTGCCACATCGCTCTTGTAACCGATGCTGCCAACCAGCAGCTTAAGCGCTTCCTGATGTCCGAACGCGGCCTCGATCAGGTGCACCAGCTCGGTCCAAAATTGGAAGACATAGACGCCTTGCGCCAGAATCAGGCCCAGGTAAAGCGGCAACTGCAGCCAGCGGCTGGCGAAGATCAGGTTGGGCAAGGGGCGCAAGGGGCGCTTGGAGCTGGTCATAGGGTTCTCTCTAGGATCGGGTTGCCGCGATTCTAGGGTGGCGCCTTGACGACATAGAGTAAGGGGTTCGTCAGAGACAGGACGCACAGTCGGCTCCAAACACAGTTCCGCAATTCGCTCGCCCGAGGAGACAAGCTCATGAGTCAAACCCATCTGTACCCGCCCAGCGCCGCCTGGCAAGAGCAAGCCCATGTCAAGGGCATGGCCGGCTATGAGGCCCTGGTGGCCGAAGCCGAGGCCGATCACGAAGCTTATTGGGCGCGGCTGGCGCGTGAGTTCATCAGCTGGCAGACGCCGTTCACCAAGACCCTGAACGACAGCAATGCGCCGTTCTTCAAGTGGTTCGAGGACGGCCGCTTGAACGTTTCCTACAACTGTCTGGACCGCCATGTCGACGCCGGGCTGGGCGACAAGGTCGCGATCATCTTCGAAGCAGATGACGGCACGGTCAACAAGGTCACCTACCGCGAGTTGCTGGCAAAGGTGGCCACGCTGGCGAATGCACTGAAGGCCCGCGGCGTCAAGAAGGGCGACCGCGTCGTCATCTACATGCCGATGTCAGTCGAGGGTGTGGCGGCCATGCAGGCCTGCGCGCGCATCGGCGCCACGCACTCGGTGGTATTCGGCGGCTTCTCAGCCCAAAGCTTGCGCGACCGCATTCAGGACGCCGGCGCAGTGATGGTGATCACCGCCGATGAACAACAGCGCGGCGGCAAGTCCCTGCCGCTGAAAGCCATCGTCGACGAGGCGCTGGATGGTGGCGTGTGCCCCACTTTGAAGGACGTGATCGTCTACCGGCGCACCGGCGGCAAGGTTGGCTGGGTCGAGGGCCGCGATGTTTGGCTGCATGAAGCGCTGGCTGGTCAATCCAGCAGCTGCGAGCCCGAATGGGTGGAGGCCGAGCATCCGCTGTTCCTCCTCTATACCTCGGGTTCTACCGGCAAACCCAAGGGCGTGCAACACTCGACAGGCGGCTATCTGTTACATGCGGCGCTGACGACCAAGTGGACCTTCGACCTCAAGCCCGACGACATCTTCTGGTGCACCGCCGATATCGGCTGGGTCACCGGCCACACGTACATCACCTATGGCCCCCTGGCTCTGGGTGGCACCGAGATCGTGTTTGAGAGCATCCCGACCTTCCCCGATGCCGGCCGCTTCTGGCAGATGATCGAGAAACACAAGGTCACGATCTTTTACACCGCACCCACGGCTATCCGCTCGCTTATCAAGGCTGCCGAGAGCAATGAAGCCGTGCACCCGAAGCGTTATGACCTGACGAGCCTGCGCCTGCTCGGATCGGTCGGTGAGCCGATCAACCCGGCTGCCTGGGAGTGGTACCACCAGCATATTGGTGGCGGCAAGTGCCCCATTGTCGACACCTTCTGGCAGACCGAGACCGGCGGCCACATGATCACGCCGCTTCCGGGCGCCACCACCCTAGTGCCGGGCTCCTGCACCTTGCCCTTCCCGGGCATCACAGCGGCCATCGTCGACGAACTCGGCAACGATGTACCGAACGGGCAAGGCGGCATCCTGGTCGTCAAGAAGCCCTGGCCCTCGATGATCCGCACGATCTACGGCGACCCGGAACGCTTCAAGAAGAGCTACTACCCGGCCGAACTCAAGGGCTACTACCTGGCCGGCGACGGTGCGATCCGCGACGCCGAGACCGGCTACTTCACCATCACAGGCCGCATCGACGACGTGTTGAACGTGTCGGGCCATCGCATGGGCACGATGGAGATCGAATCGGCTCTGGTCAGCTGCACCGAGCTGGTGGCCGAGGCTGCTGTCGTCGGCCGCCCCGACGACACCACCGGCGAGGCGATCTGCGCCTTCGTCGTGCTGAAGCGCCCGCGCCCGACCGGCGACGAGGCCAAGGCCATCGCTAAGCAGCTGCGCGACCATGTGGCCAAGGAGATCGGCCCGATCGCCAAGCCCAAGGACATCCGCTTCGGCGACAACCTGCCCAAGACCCGCAGCGGCAAGATCATGCGGCGCTTGCTGCGCTCGGTGGCGAAGGGCGAGAGCGTGACCCAGGACACCAGCACGCTGGAGAATCCCGCGATTCTTGAGCAGTTGGGTCAGGCCTACTGACGCTTGCGCCAGCTGCCAGGTCGGTGCTACTGACCGGCGCGGGTGCGCTCCCGGACCACCGTCACCGTGCAATCCGACTGCGCCAGAACCTGGGACGACACGCTGCCCAGGTAGCGGCCGAGCACCGAGCTGGCGCTGGCGCCGATGACGATGTGGTCTGCGCCGCTCTTGCTGGCAAACTCTATCAGCGCATCGGCAGTGTCGGGGGCTTCCAGCACATGGAAGGTCAGCCGCCCGTCTTCCAGGGCTAGGGTCTGGCTGATCGGCCGGGCCCAGTGGCGCAGCACGATCAGCTGCTTGACGTGCAGGCTGCGGCCGTCCTTGTCGGTCAGCTCGTCCATGCCGATGCGCGCCGTCTTCATCACGCTGACGCAGGCCAGGCGCGCGCCCGGCTCGGTCTGGACGATGCGGCGCACGGTGTCGCGCAGCTGCTCTAGCAGGGCGGTGCTGGCGGTCTCGGTGTCGACGGCGGCCATGATGATGGGGCTGCGAGCCAGCTGCTCGCTGACCTGGACCGGCTGACCCGTTGCCCGTGGCTCGGCGCCCAGCGCAAAGAACCAGCGCTTGAGCTGACGGATGCCGCCGCTGGTCTGCATCGCCTCGGCACGGCCGGTGAGTTGCACGCCTTCAGGCTGTCGCAGGTCCAGCGCCAGCTGGGCGGCGCTCTGGTAGCGACGCTCGGGCTTGACCTCCAGGCAGTGCAGGATGATCTCCTGCAGCCACGGCGGCACAGCGGCATGGATGGCGCGCGGCGGCAGCGGGTCGACATAGAGCCGGCGGCGCAAGCCCCGCACCGA
>Ga0187844_10001466_pt1 | contig 17919 bp, 13 predicted proteins | sample SpaLakP09_SKY_50_FD_134517 | JGI IMG/M metagenome (GOLD analysis project Ga0187844, IMG submission 134517) | Oligotrophic lake water microbial communities from Sparkling Lake, Wisconsin, USA - SP09_SKY_50 | ecosystem: Environmental > Aquatic > Freshwater > Lake | place: USA: Sparkling Lake...
AGATTGTGACCGAAACAAAGCAGAAGCTGTGCCAGCAAATTTAATCAACGGGGTGATCCGAAAAGCCCAGACAATAACAACGAAGCAAACGAGGAAAGTTATTGGATTGAGTAACCAAGCCTGATCAAATTGCCCAACGGCGATTGCACTCATGGCGCGTATTCCTCCACAGCCAGGACAGGGATATCCGGTTAACAATCGCCATGGGCACAGAACTGGACCTTCTTCAAATCCACTTGTGCGAATCGAGGCTTCTCGAGTGAGTAGCCATGCAATAGCAACAAGAGCTACTCGGCCTGCTCTTGTTGCAATCACTTTGCTCACAAAACTGCTATTCATTAATTCCTATTCAAAGCTTTGAAAAAAGGGATTGAAACATCGTTCCAATACCTAGTGTTTCATTAAAGGGTATCGAAATATTAAGGCTAGCCAAAAAGACACCCACTAATTACACATGCCACCATTGACATACATCTTTAGGTGTTAGAAAATTGAAAGTAGGGACAATACCGATCGTCCGAGAATCACAATGAAAAAGGGGAGTAGCCAATTGGAGAGCCAATCAGATACAAAGAAATGTCCTTTTTGCGCTGAAGATATAAAGGCAGAGGCGATTGCTTGTAAGCATTGTGGTCGAGACATTCAAAAAAGCTCAACACCTCTAGCCCCAACGCTCTCTGTAGGATCCCAATCAACATCCCCACAAAGCCCTGCAATCGGCCTTTCTCTTGCTGCCCTCATTCTTGGAATAATTTCAGCGATGATTGGAATATACGACCTTGCTTTAGTCAGTGATGGCACCTATGACTACATTCTTGAATCCGAAATTGGCCTGCTAGCAATCCTGAGCTTCACTAGCCTTGGCCTTGCAATTGCAGCCAAGGTTAAGCAACAACGCATATCTGCCGGTGCTCTCACCGCGGCAATTATTGCTGTTGTGGTCTTTCTTGCGTGTACTACCTACTCAGTACCTACGTACTAAAAGACATAGCGCAGCGCTGATAATTGGTAGATAACTAAGGCTTTGCCTCGCAGGCAATCCCATCCCTATCTCGATCAAGTTTATGAACATCTGTTCCGATGACTCGAATGCGAGAGAGGCCTAAGTTATATATGTCTGGACAATCTAAGTCGTAGGCAGAATTTGGAATACATGGATCATAATTTGGATCACACTGTGCAGATGCCGTGGTAGTTGCACTTGGGCCAGCAACTGGCGCATTTGATTTCCCAGTCGACACCCCACGTGAAGGATCCAATTTAGTTCCTGGACACTTACCCCATAGCCCAACCTTATTAGCTTTCGCCTTTTCAGCAGCCTTCAACAACTGTGTTGAATATTTTCCCTTTTCTCCATTATAAAAATAGGGAGCAGCGGCACCGAGTTCAACCATCCTTAAATTCACGTTTGTCTTACCAACAAAGACATATCGCAACAGTCTCTTGTACTTATCCATGTTTCCAGAGACAGGCTCAGATTCCAGACGAATCTCTTTCCCAAAGATGAGCTTTGTGAGAATTGCAGTCGATTCACTGGCAAAGCACTCTGATGACATCGGCTCTGGAGTATCGATCTGTAACAGTCTCACATCTTGACCCGTATTGATTCGTAACGTGTCACCGTCAGTAATCTTTAGAATACTTTCGGCATGGGCACTTGAAAACAATAGGTTTGCCCCAAGAACACAGGCGATAAGAAAGACGAAGCGTTTCATTTCAAGTTTTCACTAGTCTCTTTCACATAGGTTGCTTTTGGGCGAGGGTAATACAGCCATTGCCGATTAGTGAATGACCCGCCCAGGCTCAAAGGACTTATGCGACTGGTCAGGAGGGAGGCTTCAGAGCAAATAGCTCAAAATCAAGTCTGAAGGTCCTCAACAGTGTTTCCCAATTATTTGCCACGCGTTAATCCCTTTATTCCTGCCACATCAATAGGCTCCTATGACCAGACAAGGTCTTGTCCAAATGAGCGTGGGATGCTAATTTTCACAGGTAATTCTTAGAGGAAGATGAGGGGGTAGAGAGTTTGAGTGCCAGCGCTTTCTCCTCTGATGATGGCTTCTATGGAAGCGATGCACCTCCGAAGCAACCTCCAAAGATTCTATTTGTAGTTGGTTTGCTCTCTGTTTTATTGGGAACACTAATTGGTGCTTACGGAATTGTTTCCGCTGAAACTGCCTCTAACTCGCAGCAGTTTTTAGTGGGATCTTCCGGATATTTACTAACGGCACTGTTTCCGATCATTGTTTTGCAGTTAATCCTAATCAAGCACACAAGCGCACTTGCGCTTAATCAAGAGGAACCTTACGACAGTTACGCAGGCGAGCAGATGCAGAGCAAGTTCCGAAAAGTAGTATTAGTAGGATTATTTTCTGCAGCCCTATCTATCTGGGTCTTTTTCCTTCCAATTGCTGAACGGTTTGCCGCATGAAGAATATGAGGCGATTTTTCTCCGCGACAATTGCAGGATCTTTAATTGCCCTAACCACCACTGTTGGTATTGCGCCGGCGCAAGCGGCAATTGACGTGAGTTATTTGCAGACATGTTTGAAAGAAGAAGGCTCGTCCTTAGACGTGCTTGTGCTCATGGATTCATCAAGATCCTTGCGAGATGCAAAGCCAGATGAGGCCGCAGGCCGCGAATTTGATAAAGGCTCCGATCCAGAACGTAAACGTGGAAAGATTTTGAAAAGCTCCCTGAAGATTTTGCGCTCATTGGCTGAAGAATCAGGGAGATCCTTTAACATCAGCCTTCGAAATTTTGGTAAGAACTCTGATTCCGCTGAGCTAGGGAAATTGAAGGAGCGTTGGGTTGATTGGACTGATGAGACCTCAGATGGTGAATTGTCAGAGTTTGTGGAAAAAGCCGTTTACGACGATAGCCCAGGAACACAATGGACTAATGGTTTGATTTCAGCGCAAGATCAGTTTAAGAAGAAAATTGGTCAAGCTAAATTAGCAGGAACTAGCAGTTGCTCAATTATGTTTTGGATTACAGATGGAGCACCAACAGATCCAACCGCGCCAATATGTGCGGCAAGTGGCAATGCCTCAATCAATTGGTTCCGAGAAAACAACATTCTTATTCTTGGGGGATTGCTAAAGCCACAAGAGCCAACTGAAGCGGCAAAAGCTGCGCAATTTGGTCCGCTCGTACGGGGAGAAAATTGCGGTGAAAATAGGGATGGTTGGACACGTGGCGAGGTTATTGAGGCCAACGAAATTGGTGACTTGGCATGGGGATTTGTAGGCTTGATTGCAAGTATTAAGAATTTAATTAATCTGAACGGTGATGGCTCAAGTTTTATCGTTGATCCTAGTACTTCGCACATTGAAATTTATACGCGGAAGGCATCCGGTAACTGGGAGATAAAGAAGCCTGATGGAACTGTGTTTTGCTCTGATTCAAATCGTGGGACAAGATGCAAAGTTCAAGATGATCCCGATGTTGGAATTATTACGATCACAATCTTTCCTGACAAGCCAATCGATGCTGCTGGAACATGGAGCATTTCTCCAGCTATTAACTCTGATGATTTTCTTGTTTATGGTGGCTTGAGCACAAGTAGTGGTGATACCTCGAACACAAAACCAAATCTTGTCATCTCACAATACTCACCCGAAGCCGAAGAGGGTAAAGAAGCAAGTTTCTTGGCTAGTTTAGTAAATCCAGATGGCTCCGCCTTTTCCTTGAATGGCTATAAATCAGTTTCAATTTGCGCGAAAGTTGCGAGCTCGCCAGTAGATTCCTGCGCGGATGGAAAGAGTTCGGCGACTCTCACTGTCATACCGAGCACAACCGATAAGAGTGTTTCTTTCGAAGCCGTATTGGTTTCTGAAAAAGATCCTACACGTGACCCGTACCGAATTTCGGCAACAGTAAAAATCAATGTAATTCCTAGTGGATTTTTCCCAAGTTTGGTGTGCGAAAAGGATCCATGCGTTCTTAAAAATTTGGCAAACAAGAATTCAAAAGCAACATCTAACTTGGAAGTCAAGGCTCCAACTTCTGGTGGGGAAGAGGGCACAGTCACGCTGTTGGGATACTCAATTCTTGCCGACGATATTGAAGATCGCGGCGACGGGCACTTCACCTTTGTAGTGAAGAAAGAAGATGGGACAGAAGTCGGTTGGAATAATCAAAGCCAAACACTAAGCCCAGGTGACAAACTAATTTTGACAGTTACCACCGATCAGGGTGGTACTAGTGAAATTCAAGGCGTTATAAAGTACAAGGTGTCTGCAAACGGTCAAGAAATTGTTCGTCAATTAGATTTTAAGTTTAATGTTGGGGATGACTTTAATCCAGGTGTTCTAATTGGGTTGATGCTCTTGGCATACCTCATTACTGTCGGCTTGCCCTATGCATTCTTATTGTGGTCAGCTCGTAGACGTGCTGTCTTGTTAGTCGCGGACAACGAATTTGCATATCTGGAAGAGCCTGTAACTATTTCACAAGATGGAAGAGTTATATCAAAGGTAAGTAAAGTTGAGAGCGCGCTTGCAACTGTCTTAGAGCCATCCCACGAAGGGCTTAAATTTGAAACTATAGAAGATGGTACTCGCTCAATTTCTATTGGCATTGCCCACATTGAAGTAATTCCGCCGAAGTGGAATCCATTTATTGAGCCAGAAACCCACATCACTGTGAAAGACAATCATGTCTTGAGCACATTTGGTGTGGCAGAATTTCTTCAAGATCGCTCATTCTTTAGTAGATCCCTTACCGGCGAAGCGATCATCTACTTCCCATCAGAAGAATATATTGCTCCACGCACAGCCCAAGAACTTGAATCCTTTGAACCTGTTTCAAAGACAGCACTCTTTGCCCCTACAACCCCTAAAGCACAGGGTGAAGAGCTTGTAATTAATAGCGGAGAGATTTTTGCGACTGCTCTGTACCTGGTGCCACGTTATCAAAATCGACGAAAGTCTCTCAGCGATGTTAACTCAAAATTGAAGACCACCATAGAAAGCGCAAACTTGGCCGAGCATATTACCGAGCTTCGTCAAAGCGCACTCGACACAGAACTCTTACGGCTTGAAGAGTTGAGGAAAGCCGCTTTAGAGCAATCTGCAAAAAAAGGCAAGAAAAAGGATTCAAAGACTAAGAAGCACGGTGAGAAAGTGTCAGATGATACCGAGAGAGATTCTAAGCCGTTGAGCCTTTTTGAAGAGGAATTAAAAAGTAATAAGAAGAGCCTGTTTACGGATGAGACCGACACTCCAGATTCAGATTCTGGAAAAAAACTATGGTAACGACAACTAAGAAAGAGGGAATGCCATGCTAACTCCACTACTCATAATCGGATTAGGTGGATCGGGTGGAAAAACTATTCGATCGATGAAACAGTCGCTCAATCGTAAACTTGAGTCTGTTCGTTATGAAGGCGGCCTTCCAGCTGCATGGCAGTTCTTGCAGATTGATACGACGTACGATGGCGTAGATTTTCCTGCCCCAATGTTGCCTTCAGATGAATTTCACTGTGTGGTACCTAACGGTTCGGGTTTCTATGATGTTCTAGCTGACATAACAAGCAAAGGAACAGTTACAGATCAGCAAAAAATGTTAGCTGGCTGGGGAGTTCGCTACTCTGCTATTTCTATTCAAGATGGCGCAGGACAGATTCGCGCGATTGGCCGCCAAGTAGGTGTTGCACACTCAAAAGATACTCTTGGAGCAATTAAGAATTCGATTTCCAAAATGCAGGCTGGTACAGCTATTGCAGAGTTAAGAGAGGTCGCTAGGGCATTAGGTGGAGAGGTTTCCAGAAACGATACGCCAAAAGTATTCATTATTTCATCTCTCGCTGGAGGATCTGGTGCGGGTATGTTCATGGACGTAGCTGAACTTCTTAAGCGTGCGACTCCTGATAATTGGGCGCAGGAAGCTATCTCCTTCCTATACACGGCTGAAGTGTTTAGCAGTATTGGTTTGGCAGGAAAGGATGTTTCAAAGAATTCACTTGGCGCAATGAATGAACTGATTGCAAGCAAGTGGGTCGGAATCTCAGATCGAAGTAACCACCTTTACTCCAAGCTTGGGTTAGCTAATGGAAATAGTGGCGGCAAAAGAGAGTACGGATGCAAGGGAAACTTTCTTGTCGGCGCGCGAAATGATGAAAATATTGACATCCGCGTAGGCGTAGATGGCGAGGGAATGAATGAAGTGTTTCTTACAGTGGGTGAAGCGCTTGCAGGTGCCATTTCAAATGATGAAATATCAGAATTTTTGTACAAAAAAGCTATGGTCAACGTTACATCGGTACCATCTGCAGTAGATATTTCAGGCCTTGCACCAGAAGCCGATAATGTGGACAATCCCACTTATGCTGCCGCCGGAATTGGTTTTGCACAGTTAACATTAGGCGCTGATCGCATAAAGGATTACGTGGCAGATGCCATGGCAAAAGTTCAAATTGAAAAACTCTTGTGGCCAGAGCAGACACCTGCTCTGTTAAAGAATGGTTTATCACTAAGAGATTTGATCGATGAGAGATCTGCTCAAACGTGGCCTAACTTTTTGATTGATTCTGGTCTTGACGAGAGAGGCTCACAAAATCAAATTATTGATGAGCTTCTTCCTGATCAATTGCAGGAGAGAATTAAGAAATTTGCTGCTGGATTGATTAAAAAAAGTGTTTCGTCCGAACCAAAGCCACTCGCCAGGTTTGCCAATGCAGTTTGGGGGGAGTGGGATACTGATTCTGGAGAGTTTTTGAAAACACTCAAAAACGAAATGGGCACAAATGCTGAAAAGTGGGTCCCAAGTATACAAAATCGTTTACGAGAACTTATTGCCACTGAATTAATGATGAATGGTTACGCTGTTGTGTCAAACTTAGTAGCACGCTTGGAAAGCGAACTCGTTGAATATGTAATACCTGAGCTGAAAAGAGAACATAAGGAGTTTGCTCAGGCAGTAGAAGGATTTGACCAAAAGGTATTTTCTACGAAGTTGAATGAGATTGCTGCTGGAATTGCTGGTGTGGGAACACAAAATGGTCCCGTCTTAGAAAAACTCGCTGCTTTCTTGACCAAGGTTCTTGATTACCAAGTTAATTCTTATGTAAATGATCTGACAAATAGTCTTGTTGAAGACTTAGTGAGTTTCCTTATCAAACCCCTTCAAAGACAACTCACTGATGCTCGGGACATCCTAAAGTCAGTACCTAGGGACGAACTTCGCGGGGATGGGACTAAAAACCCTTATAAAACATTCCCTGATTGGGGCACTGGAGTTGTCCCCAATAAATATAAGAATCGAACCATCGAGAGAATACTAATCGATTCCGCTGATTATGAATCGACATATGATTTTTATGCGAGCAAGGATTCAAATGGTGCCCCAGCATTTCAGCAATCGGTAAGTTCTGCGCTTCTGGGAAAAAAGATGAACCCAATGGCGGGAGACGTAAATGAACAAACGTTGATTACTGTTAGTAGCCCATGGATAACTAGTGTCAGAGATGCACAAGGCACAATCGGTGCCAATGCCAGCAAAGCAGATTGGAAATTTCACACTAACCTAAATGATTTATCAGAAAACAACCGAAGATGGCTCAAAAATAAGGATAGCTCTTTTGGAAAGTTCACAGATATGTCAATTAGAGAATATGTGAGCGCCGCCGGAGAAAGCATTTTAATTCGTGCGGACCGTGAATCGAAATTTGCTTCCGAGTATGAGGCAATGATAAAGATTGCCGCGCCATTGGTTTTGCTAAACCAAAGAGCCGCAGAACATGTTCGTTCAACCGATGGTGGAAGTGCATTGCAAACTATGTGGGAGTCAAACAAAATACCATTTGCAATGGACTCTAACGTTGGTAAATTGTGCGTGCCAATTTTGGAGTCACGCGGTCACTCATCAGGAGCTCCTGGTTTTGGAGCTAAGTGGTTCAATGCTGGCAGTAATGTTAAGGACATGTTCGCAGCTTCATCGCACATTGCGTCATTACCAGCCTGGACTTTTGCCTCTTTGACTGATCCCATACTCCAACAGGTGGCACAATCTAAAAACTTGGTGCAAAATTGGAATCAGTTTTGGGATGGTCGTCGTTCTAGACCTCTTACTGAAGCAATTCCATTTGAAGCCGAGATGCGTCGATCAATGATCACTGGTTGGTTTATCTCTAGACTTTTTGGTCTGGGCATAGTTGAAAAAAAGCAGGTAGGACGAACCGCAAAGATCTGGAACCCAACCTTGCAAGTTCCTGGATGGAGCACATTTCCCAGCCCATTGATACCGACAAAACAGGCTGATACTTCGAAAGATTCTTGGGTCCTTCCTCAGCTGCTGGTTTCGGCAGGTATTGCACTCTCAGAGCTCGGAAATTCTGGCAGTTTGGACTTTATTTATGGTTATCGACTCCTAAAATTCTTGGGCCGTGAAGTAACCACATCATTTCCCAACCGCGATCATTGGGATGGCAGAGGGGAAGGAGACATGCTTCCAACGGGAATACCTGCTCAGTGCCTATACCTCAAAGAATGGGTTGAGAGCGGAACAACGCCAAACGATAGCTTGATGCTAAACAAAAAACTTCAAGAAAAACTCCTTGAAAGCGGGGATCGAGGCTCTGCATTGATAGCAACGGTTGAGGTATGGCGCACCGAATACGCGGAAATTTGGAATGGCAGCGGCGCTACAGCATGGAATCTTCTTTCTGAGACTTGGGAATTGCAAGAAGATATTGATCTCGCGCTAAATGACATCGCTTCTTATGTCGCAAAACTAGGCAGTGACGATGGCTTGAAGACGAGTGATTAATTTCTATGACTAAAAAGATATGGGAGAGCGAGGCAGTATCGATCATTGTGCTGCCTAGCGGTGATCAAGGACGTGAAATTCTTGACTTAGCTCAAGATTGGTCACGTTCTTGGTTACTAACTCCGGCACTTTGGATGCTTGCAGATGAGATTCCTGAGTTTGATCCAGAAAAAAATATTGAACTACAGGTCCCTCCAAGGCTTACAGCATATTTATTGGGGCGAGATGCAGAGCAGAACTCGGTCAAAGAAGAAGTAGATGTTTTCTGGACTCTCGGATCGCAACCATTTAAAACCATTCGCTTTATTGCTGTTAGAACTGAGCAGGACTCTGCATTGATGCAGAAAACATCCATTGGCGCAGAAAGGGCAGCTCAATTTATCCAAAGAGCAGTCCCAGAACCGCGAGATAAATCTAGGAGTGAATTAACTGGAGCTCTGTTTCGCAAGTTTAATCTTATAATTGCGCCTACAAATGAGCGCGGACTACTTGAAGGCGTGCTCAGTAATTTTTGGGATGCGAACTTAATCGCAGCTGCAGAAGATAGATCTACTCCACTTTCGACAGACTCATTCGTGAAAGTGGGGGAGCGATTCACCGGGTTTGCGTTGGCTCACATCGCTACTACTGCAGGCTTATGGGCAGGCCTGCCTATAAGCTCTGCAGAAATCAACAGTGAAAAAGTTCAGATGAATCTGGCTCGTTTGCAACGCGTATTTGTTCGCGGAGTGACTAGCGATGCCCTGTCAGCGGATGTTGCACATTGGGCCTTACAAAAATTGAATTATTCCGATACTAATTTTGAAATTAGTGCTGTTGAGGGTCAAAACGTTGCCACCATTGCAGCTGAACGCCAAGAATTCTTTATGAACGAGCTAGTTGAATACATTATGAATGGCCCTACTCCAGAGGGAGATAATTTTCTTTATGAGCCATTTCAAGAATCGCCATTTACGACTGCCAAGGCACGTTGGTACGTTAGATTCTTAGAACGAATTGGCGATATGGGTTCGGGGCTTGCTGGATTACCACGTTGGGCAGCAGCATCTGCCGAATATCGCATTGATATTGCAATGGATGATGAAGCAGATGAGCAAATCTTGTATAAAGGTGTCCCAGATCGACTAGCACCGCGTTTGAAGCTGCCACCGATTGATGTATTGATCGCCTCATTAAAGCCGCGACTTCCAATGCCAACTCCTGATTTATGGAAACACATGCGTGAATCCATTTCTTCTGCTATCGATGCACCGACAGGTAACCACCCTGCAGTGTTAACAGATGCAAAAGATAGCAAACGTTTAGTTTTTGCAACAGTCGATCAAGTACTTCCAGATCCTGATGCATTGTGGAGCGGTGAAAAATTTAAATCTGGCACAGATGTTGACCTAAAGAAAGTTGGCTGGCTGGATGCAGAAGCCGCTTATCAGACCGGTACTAATATTTATAAGAGAATAGATGAGTTAGCTCCAGGAATAGTTGACGCTCGAAATCAGCTGGCTGAAACACAAAAACTTGTCAATGAGGCCAACATCGAACTTGGAGTCGTAAATGAGGATCTTGAGCTTATTCAGAAGGAGTTAACATCCGATGAACAAGATGCAAAGAAGATCAAAAACAACCACACTCATAAACTTCCACGCGCAGTAACAGACACTGCTAAACGCAAGTCTGAAGGTGGAGTTTCAGGTAAGAAATCTAAGCCAACACATGGCTCCGAGCTCACTCAGTTCCTTAATGAAGATGGTTCGGTGAAAAAAGTTGGTTTTTGGAAGCGCATTTTCCGTCGCAAAGGTGGGTCTAAAAAATGAGTTTCTGGAAAAAATGGTTTGGGAAAAGTGAACAACCTGTTACTCAAGAAGACATCGTTGCAGATCTTGAGATAGAAGATTCTAAAATCGAGGCTGATACAACAACTGAATCAGGCAATGAATTAGAAGAAGTGGGCGAAGAAGCAGAAATCGAATCCTCGACCAAGGATGAAGTTGACACTGATGAATCAGTAGCAGAAAGCCAGGCGTTATCCGAGCCAGAAACAGAAAGTTCAGCGCAGGAGTCCCAGGTCTCAGAGGAATCTGAGGTTGACGCAGATGCGATTGCAGAGGAAGCACATTTAATTGACGCTGCGGAGCAAGAAGCTAAAGCGAAAAGTGATGCAGAGGCTACTGAAGAGCAACTACGTCAAGAACTTGAGGATGCTGAAACAGCAGCGTTGAATGCCCAGTTAGAAATTGAAAAAGAGGAATTTCTAGAAGATCTATCAGTACTAGATGGAAGAATCCTTCCTCAGCTAAAGGTCCCAGACTGGCGCGAGGAACTTGAATTTGTAAAGGAAAGATATGAGCCCTGTGACTTGTCGGATCATATTGTGAAAGTTTCTAAGCGCAGATTAACTGCTCGTCAGATTGATCACGAATTGGCCGAGAGTCGCTTAAGTGCGTACTTGCGATACTTCGAAAGAGCCTCTCGTAGATTTAAAGACAAGATCGATGAAGATGCACTTCTCAACGAAGCGCTTGCCGACCTCACCGTTTGGAAAAACGAACAAGCAAAATCTGTTGCCTGGAAGCTTGCTGACCGCGTCAATGAAGAGGTAGTAAAGGCCAAGAAAGCCGAGCAAGAGGCAACTTCATTTGTTGAAAATAACATCGAGTTTGTAAACCCAGCAGCAGTCAAGGTTTATCGCGAATTTGCTCGTCGAGCTTGGTTAATTCCGATTGTTACTTTGTACATCACTTCAGTTGTTGGGTTAACCTACAACCGTTTTGAGTGGATCTTGAAGTTTCTTCCATTCTTTAATCTAGGCCTATCTAAGACCTTAATTATGATTTCTGGTGTAGCTGCAGGATTCTGGATATCAAATCTTTGGAAGTATTCAAAGAATGTGGCGAGAATTCAAAAGAAGTTGGTTCTTTTCAAGGCCAAGCATGAAGAGCAACACTATAAAATCAAGCATTCTGTTAAGCAACACACTCGTTTGGCACAGCAGCAACCACTTGTGGAGCCAATTCTTGGGGTTCTAGCCAAAGCATATCGTGTACAACTTCAGTCTGATGTCAGTGCAAGAGCACAAGTTACGACTAATTTTGATCCAGCAGTTTTACCGGCTTGTGTAACACTGGCGCGCGCTGTAGATACTGATGAGTTCAAAATGATTCGCCTAAGACGCCGTGCTTTGAATGTGTTGATGTCTCCAGGATGGAGAACGAATGGACTCAATGAGATAGCACGCATCCATGCAGATAGCAGGATGCTAGATTCAAATTCATTGTCCTTAAAAAGTTTAGACACTGATTCTGTCGTGAGCGCTTCAAGTGCTCAAAGACTTCTCTCTGAAGCGTTCAGCAATACAGGTATTCACCACCGAGTTAGCAAGGCTCGACTTGTGAGAGCGATTAAGGACTTACATAAAGAAGTACTTGCAAATTGGGATTCAGATGAGCGTCCACAAGTACTTTCGATGCGCGATGATGGATTCGACAAAATCGCATTTCAGTCAAGCTGGCTAGTGGATGAAGATGTAAGCGAAGAATGGATTAAATTTCTTACCGAGATTTTGGGTGATGAGACAGCACCATTTGGTGATTTCAACATATTAGATAAGAGATCAGAACTTAATAATGCCAGTCTGATTAGCTCTGTTGCAGTAGTTCCACATTACTTTGCTGAACGTGAATCGAAAGTAAAAATCGAAAAATCTAAGACGCAAGATGTAATGCCAATGGATGTAGTTGTAAGAGTTGACGTTAGTCCTTGGTCTGATCCTTCCGCCTTTGCAATATTTGCTGATGGAGCACCAGCTGCAACATTTAGTGAGGAAGAATCTGAAACTGTAGAGAGGAGGATGACTAGTGACTAAGAACAAGAAGCCAAAAGCACCAAAAGCGCCCAAGCCATCCAAACCACAAAAGCGTGGAAAAAACTCCAATGCAATAGAGGTGAAGGTCCGCCTGCCAATAACTAAGGTTTCAATTATGTCTTTGGTCCTAGCAGGGTTACTAACCCTTATGGGCTATGCGGGATATCTAGGTGTAAATTCGATTTGGAAATTTACTCACCCTCAGTTTAATGTCTCTTTTGACGCATTGAAGTCCCTTGATTACATCGCTAGAGGAATCTCAATACCGGCAATTCAAGGCCCGTATATCAACAATCCAGATGCACCTAGTGACAGCGCAAAAGCCAATTATTTGAAAGCAATAACTGAGTATGAGGTGGAATTTCGTACTCAATATCCTCAGTCGAAGCTTCTAAATATTTCAGATAATGAACTATTCAATATTGGTAATGCTTTTTGCACGGCAAAGAAAGATGCCATTGCAAAGACGGGGGACTATTCACGTGAAGAGATTGTGAAGGCTTTCCAAGCAAAATATGTCCTTCGTTATCCAGGCATTGAAGGACTAGGTATCTATTTAGATGCTGTTGGACAAAGAGCCTTTGATCAACTCTGTGGAGGTATTTAAAGTGACTTTCTTTGAAGCGGTAGGAAAGTGTTATAGAAAGTACTTCGTGTTTAAGGGCCGAGCATCACGATCTGAATACTGGTGGTGTTTTGCAGCTGCATTCTTGTTTGCTTGGCCGTTACTTTTGTCTGAAACAGCAGATGGATCCTTGTTCACAATTCTAAGTTTCATATATTTCATACTTACATTGTCAGTCGTCATTCCTTTGCTAGCCGCATGGACCCGAAGAATGCATGATGTAGATAAGTCCGGCTGGTCCTGGCTACTGATCTTTGTCCCTGCTGTTGGATTTCTGGTGTTAATGCGTTGGGCAACTAAAGAAGGCTCACCCGAAGCAAACAAATACGGAGAACCTGACAATCATCCTTTTGTGCAGGCTAAGCCAGTAAGTGAGAAAAAGTAACAGTGGCCGAGTATTGTCCGCTTTGCTTTCAAAAAGTGGAGTTTCTTCATAAGTGCAGTGATTCTCCTTCTTCAGGATCTTTTGATCAGGATTTCTCATCACCTTCAAGAAAGTACTCATTGACTTCAATTGTCATGGGCGCACCCCTTATGGGCATCGTTCTAGATCTGTTTTTACCCCTTCCAAGTTCGCTCATCGCATCAGCAGTTGTTGCTGTCCTTGGCTCCGCGGTCACAAGCTTTCTGTGGGTCGCCTTTAAATATGATGGAAACAAAACTTTCAGGTTCTTTATTCGAAACCTGAAGAACTTCCTCTACACACCAAACATGCTCAAGATCTTTGGCTCAGATGGCAATAAGAAGGCCACATCAACCTGGTTTGGATTCATTGCACTTTCCACAGCGATTCAGATTTTCTTGTTTACTCCGGGTAATGCTTCATTCGTTGAAAACACTGTGAGTAATAAGATTAAGAAAGAATCTGGGGTTAAGTTAGCTGTGGAATGCCCAGGATCGCAGATCTATTTCTATCAAGATCCAATTGAGTGCCGTGTGAAAACTGGAATATTCGGAATTAGTGTGCCGGCCCGCGTAACAATGTCACCAGTAGTAGGTACCTTTTCAATCAAGGTTTCACTTCTGTAAATGCAGTTTCTACGTAACATCACTTGGTGGCTAACTGGTTTATCAACCTTGGTCGTCTTCACATTAGTTGTGCTTCTAAGCGAAATTCTTGCTGGTCAATTCTGGGAAGTTCCACGCTCCGCCATCATTTGTGTTTATGCGGGTATTGCTCTTGGATTTCTCAATAAAGTATCGATTTTAAGGCTGGGCGAGACATTGGTTCATGAAATAGGCCATGCGCAAATGGCTGCGTTGACCTTGGGTCAAGTTGCATTTATTCGGGTCGAGAGAGATACCAGTGGCGTCACCTATCACAGCAGAAGAAGAGGGTTTGGGCGATTAACAACTGCAGTAGTTTCACTTTTTGGTCCAATTTCTAGTTCAGTAGTTTTCGTAATTACCGCACGGCTAGTGGCATCTGAACTAACGGCCTATTGGGCTATTGGTCTGGGTATTTTTGTGGCACTGATACTTGTCACAACTATTCGCAATCTTTGGGGATGGGCTACGGGAATAGTTCTTCTCGGACTTCTCTATATTGTTCTTGAGGCATCGGGATACATTGCCCCACAGCTCTTGGGCACAACTAATCTAGTTACTACCAACAATCTATTGGTTAATGTAATTCTTGCCGTCACAGCATTTAACGTTGGCTCGGCATTGAAGTACAGTTTTCAATTTAGAGTGCCACGCAATCCCAATTCAGACGAGTATAAATTCTCTAAAGCGTTATTCTTGCCCGGTAGTCTAGGTGGGACGCTGATCATCGTGATCCAGCTTGCCTTGATTTGGATAGGACTGGGCTATCTTTTTGGATGGGCAAGTGTTCTTGAGATTGGGAGAATCATTTAAGTGGCACGCAATGTCTTTGATGAGGACGAGAGTCCTTGGGGCGAGCCTGAATCTAAATCCATGTGGGATCTAGATGAAGACGACAACCTGCAAGAAGAATCAAGATCTCTCAAATTTAACTTCAAGTTAAACCCAAAGATTGCTGCAATTTCAGTTGCAAGCATTCTAGGTATTGCGGTGCTGGGATCTGTTGTCCCAGGATTATTGGGTGGAAGTGACGAACCAAAGCCTGAGCCAACCGCTGTTAAAACCTCCACCACACCAGTTTCGGCTGATGTAGACCTGTATGCACAACCTAAAATGCAGCAGTCATTTATTGATAATGCGCTCGCGTCTGCCGTTACTGTCTACTGTGCAAATGGTGTTGGCAGTGGGTGGGCAATTGACCTAACAGATGATGCTTCAACTAGTCGCGACGATTTGTTTCCAACTGAAATTGTTACCAACAACCATGTAATACGTGGTTGTGAAACTAGTGGCGTTACCTTCACTTCGGGTCTAGACCGCACTCAATATGAAGCGTATGTGTACACCTATGACCCAGAAAATGACTTAGCAATTCTGATAACAGAAAAATACATTCCAGCACTTGCAACACTGCAACCTGGATTCGAAGCACACATAGGTCAGTGGGTTATGGCAGTTGGTAGTCCAGCTCCGGGCACCAGTATTGATGACGTACTGGATGGAAATGTAACAACTGGAAACATTACCAACCTTAAAAATGGAGTTATATACACAGACACAACAGTTAATCCTGGAAACTCAGGAGGGCCTTTGCTTAATTCTGCTGGACAAGTGATTGGTGTGGTTTCAGCAAAGATCATCGAGGATCGATTTGATGGGATTGGCATCGTGCGCGACATAACAAAATTGTGTGAGCAATTAAATGGCTGCGCAAAGAAACAAATTCTAAAGTAACTCTAAAATTCCCCCCACACATAGGTAGTTGTATAGGTAGTTTTGTAGTGCTTTGACTCGTCATACACATAATCAGAAATTTCGATCGGATAGAAATCTGCCAAATCAGGCAAAGTATCATTCAAAAGATTAGTCAATTTATTGACCGCCTTTTTCCTATCGCTATTAATGAATTTGAAGAGTGTGAATTCATCTTTAAAGGCCGTCTCCACAGTCATGTAAAGGAAGAAATTCTCAAACTCAGTTACTCCGTCCTTAACAAGTCCGTTGTAACCCTCACCAAAAGTCAGCTTATTAATGTTGGAAATCGGAATCCAACGTGGTCGGGCGTCTTGGACTAGATCCATTTGAAGAATACCATCCTCACAAAAGTGCCAATGAACATCTCCGGCCTGCTTCATATCGACGCTCAAGTTACGAAGACTATAAACAAATCTTTTTTTGAGAATGTTTGAAGGCAGGTAGTACTCGATGATTCGAGGCACGCTGGCCATTCCGACTACACTTTTGACCCAAGAGTAGTTTGTGTAATCAAAGAGATCCATAGTTTTCCCACTGCCGATGGTGTCCTTGCTCAACGCTGCAGCAATTGTGTTGCCATATGATTTCTCATTTGAGAGTTTCTTATGATTCTGGAATTTTGCTTCTGCTATTTCCTCTAATTTTGGGAAAAACACCTCTGGAAAAAGCTCATTTTTATAACGAATGCAACTGCTGTAGATATTTATAGTTGAACCAGAACCAAAGTGATAGGCAATATCATATCCAGATGCTTCCCTCACCATTATTGTAAGAATTTCCTCATACAAATCTGGATCGATTGCCGTCTCTGTTTGATCAAGAAAATCTAAGACATTTTTGAGGAAACTCACGTATATAGAACCTCGAAGCATTTTCACTTTTTCTTTGAATTTTTCTTCAGCAATTATGTTTAAAAACACTTTTAGTTTTTCATCGACAATATCTAACGCAGCCATTTCCTTCGTGAATTCTTCAGGACTGGCTGCATCAAGATCAATTGTCGCAACAATTGAACGGCCTATGTATTTCGTGAATAGACCCTCAACAATGTGGAAGGCGTCACTCTCGGAACACAAAGGAAAACTAGCCATTGTGTCGATCAGATCAGAAACCTTTCGACGATCATTCATGTCTGAGATGCCTTGCTTAGTCTCACCGATTTTTGCTTTTACGGCCTTGAGAAAACTCATCTCAACCCCCACTGATTCCGGACCTGATCGCCAATTATCCAAAAGTATCTTCTGTTTTCTAATTGCGTCAAGGTTCGGTAGGGATCTTGGTGCTGGCGCTAACCCGAGAAGAGGGGCACTGCCAGACCTTTACTCGAGAACTTCCAAACCCGTGGCGGCTCAGCCTTCGGTGCTAGCTTTAGAGCAAACAGACCAGTCACTTCGGCAAACATTGGATTAAATCGGGGAAACTTCATTGGATAGAGGGAGATTGAGAACTACAATTTGAGAGGTGGCGCTGTCTGGGTAACCCCAAAAGAGCGCGCCTAACCCGAGGAGTTCCAATGCTCAATCTGACCAAGGCTAAATTCCGCGCATCCTTTATTGTCCTGCTGACTATTTTCTCGCTCAGCACAACCATGGTGCCAACAACAGCACTTGATCTCGGCGCAAAGGCCAAATACATCATCTCTGTTACGCCATCGGCCAAAGCTGCGATTGAAGCAACAGTTATCAAAAATGGTTGGAAGATTGATACCAAGTATAACTATGCCTTTGATGGTTATGTCATTGAGCTCCCAAAACTAGTCGCTGGTTTGCTTTCAAAGATTCCTAACGTATTAACTGTTGAAGAAGACAAGCCTGTTGCAGGTCTTGCTATTCAAAACACCCAAAGCCCAACACCGGCCTGGGG
>Ga0187844_10001467_pt1 | contig 17900 bp, 14 predicted proteins | sample SpaLakP09_SKY_50_FD_134517 | JGI IMG/M metagenome (GOLD analysis project Ga0187844, IMG submission 134517) | Oligotrophic lake water microbial communities from Sparkling Lake, Wisconsin, USA - SP09_SKY_50 | ecosystem: Environmental > Aquatic > Freshwater > Lake | place: USA: Sparkling Lake...
CCCGTACAGGCGTGGACGTCACCCTGATCGCACGGCCTGCACACGTCGACGCGATTCGCCGCAATGGCCTGCGTATCACCGGCCGCGTGGGCGAATTCTGTATTCGCGAGCACCTCGTGGCGGTGAAGACGGCAGGCGAGGCAGAAGGACATTTCGACTATCTAATTCTGCTGGTCAAGAGCAAGGACACCGAGCGGGCTCTCGAGAGTGCCACCACCCTGCGTCCCAGGGTGGATACGGTGCTGTCACTGCAGAACGACCCGCTGCGCGCAGACAAACTTCGCCACTGGATCGACCCTTCAAAAGTGATCGGTGCGGTGACCCTCGAGGGCGGCACCCTGGTCGAGCCGGGCCATGCCGACAATCACGTTACCGCGACGACCACTGCCTACTTCGGCGAGCTCGACGGCACCGAGTCCCTCCGCGTGCAAAATTTGAGCGCAGCGTTTACCAGAGCGGGACTCAAGTCGGCGGCGGTGGGCAACATCGTTCAGGTGACTTGGGAGAAGCTCGTGCAGATCGCCAGCGCCTCGGGCTGGTCGATTTCCACCTTGCCCGCGATCCCGTCACTATATTTCGTGGACGGAATCAAGATTCGCGAGGGTGCGGAGCATTACGTGCAGCTCACCAAGGAATTGCTCTCGGTTTACAAGGCGCTGGGCTACCAGCCACAAAATTTCTTCGCGCCGTTTTCACGTCTCCGGGAGGTCGACTCGCTGTCATTCGAAGAGGCGGTGAGTTCCTCGATCGGCGTCGGCGCGTACATGGAGGCCAATAACATGCGTTCGCGCACCTCCATGCACGACGATCTGTTGCGCGGGCGCAAGACCGAGGGCGAGGAAATCTTCCGGCCCTTCATCGACAAGGCACAGGAACTGGGCCTATCGATTCCCACGGTTACCGCGGTGCATCGCGTGATGACGGTGCTCAACCACTATCTCAAGGAATAAATCGTGCACCGCATCGCCGTGCTAGCGGGAGAGGACATCGGCCGCGAGGTCATCCCGGCGGGCATCCGCGTGATCGAGGCCGCAGCGCGGCGTTTCGGTTTTTGCTACACGTCTGTCGAGTTCGCTTGGGACAGCGAGCGCCAACGCGCCATGGCCTCGACGAGTACGTGGAGATGAGGTACGTCTGCCTGGGCGGGCTTCATTCCTAGAACCGGCGGATGACGGGCGATCGGCGATAGGCGCGCCATTGGCAACTAATTAATGTTGTTTTGAAAGGAGCTAGAGAATGGAAACCGCAACGCTGTTCGATTTCAGGACTGGCCGTCAGAGCCGCCGCATCTATTCGGAAGAGCAGATCTACCGTCTCGAGCTGGAGCGTATCTTCGGTCGCTGCTGGCTTTTTCTGGCGCACGATTCGCAAATCGCCAACCCGGGCGACTACGTTCGCACCTTCATGGGCGAGGACGAAGTGCTGGTGGTGCGGCAAAAGGATCGCTCGGTGCGCGCCTTCCTCAACACGTGCACGCATCGCGGCAATCGCCTCTGCCGTGCGGATCGTGGCAGTGCGCGTGCGTTTACCTGCAACTATCACGGCTGGTCATTCACCGCCGACGGTGCGCTGGCGGCGGTGCCGCTGGAAAAGGAGGCCTACTTCGGCGAAATCGACCGGTCCAAGCATGGCCTGGTGCCCGTGGCACAGGTGCAGAGCTACAAGGGGTTGGTGTTCGGCAACTTCGATCCAGCCGCGCCGTCGCTATCCGATTATCTGGGCGATCTGAAGTGGTATCTGGACGTCTGGCTGGACGCGATGCCGGGCGGGACGGCACTGGTCGGAGAAACGCAGAAGATCGACTTTCCTACGAACTGGAAATTCCCGGTCGAAAACGTCTGCGGCGACGGCTACCACTTGGGCTGGGCGCATCACGCGGCGATGCAAGCGGTACAGACCATGGACCTGGCGGGTCTGCGGGCGGGCAACTCGGACGCCGCCGGGCTCGACATGGGAATGTCCGTCGCAGGTCTCAATGGCCACATGGTGCTGGCCGCGCTCGACGGGCAGTCGGGATATGCCTTCTACCCCAACCCGAAACCCATCGTCGAGTATCTCGACGCGAACCGCGCCAAAGTAGTGGAGCGGCTGGGCGCCGTTCGTGCCCAGAAGCTCTGGGGATCGCAGCTCAACATCACGATCTTCCCGAATCTCCAGCTCCTGCCCGGCCTGAATTGGTTTCGGGTTTACCACCCGAAGGGGCCTGGCAAGGTCGAGCAGTGGACCTGGGCAATGACCGAGAACGACATGCCCCATGACATCAAGAGCATGATCCTGGACAACCAGTGCCTGACGTTCGGACCTGCGGGGCTGTTCGATAACGACGACGGCGACAACCTCGCGGCCTGTACGGAACAATCGAGAGGATGGCGCACGGCGCAGATGGATCTGTACACGCACATGGCCGTGGGTCACTCGGCCCGGCGCGAGGGGTTTCCGGGCGACATCGCAACCGGCTTGGTCAGTGAGCATAACCAGCGCTATTTCTATCGTCGGTGGCAGGAGCTGACCAGTGCAGCTTCATGGAGCGACGTGCCGACCTACAACATCAACCGTCTGTCGACTGAGGGCTGAACATGGGCACGATGGATAATGATGAACTCCGACGGCTGCTCGATCTTCGGGCACTCGAGGATTCGCTCTACCGCGAGGCTCGTCTGTTGGATGAGGAGCGATTCAACGACTGGTTGGACCAGACCACGGAGGACATCGTGTATCGCATGGCTTTGACGAGCCGGCGCTTCCGTAAAGACCGTGCGCCTCCGCTGTCACTGGGGTCCGGCTTCACGTTCAATGATTCCCGTGATCGATTGGCGCTGCGCGTCAAGCGTCTTCAATCCGGGTATGTCTGGGCGGAGGATCCTCCAAATTTCGTACGTCGCGTGGTGAGCAACGTCGAAATCGTACAAACGCCGGTGGACGCCGAGATGAAGGTGTATTCGGTGATCACCGTCCACCGAAGCCGCATCGACAGCCAGTCTCGGTTTCTCGTCGCTGGACGTGAGGACTGCTGGCGGAAAGTCGAGAATCGATGGTTGCTGGCGATGCGGGAGATCAAGCTTGATCACAGCACGGTGCCCGACACCAACCTGAACGTTTTCTTCTGAGGCGTCAGACCCGTCGTGCCACGTCGTCGGAACCGAGTGTTCGACCGCAGGCCGACTATTTTTCTAGCGCTCGCATGCTTGGTAGGGCTTCACGCCTGTGCGGGTTCGGCCAGCACCGAGCCGCAGCTGCCGAATGATTGGGGGAAATCCCATGGAGGGTTTCGGGCCGAGCTGATCATCACCGACCAGCACGAACAGATTGAGCGGGATTGGATCGAAATCGTCAGTGGTGGGGGCTATCCCGTCATATCAAAGATCGATCATGTCGGGAGGGGACAGAACGTGCATGTCCTCTTGTTCTTCTCGAACTGCATCAAGATCATCGATGGCCTCTGCCCGATGACAGTCGATTTCTCCGTCACCAAACCTGACGGAACCGAGTACGGCGCCATCAGAAACCAAGCGCTTTGGTCAGGCGAGCCACCGGCTCGAGATCTGGTTTACCTGGGCGGACCCTACGTCGCTTTCCAGGCTGACCCGGGTGATCCTAATGGACCGTATCAGGTCACGGCCGTCATCCGAGGTGCGCAGGGTTCTATTTCGCTGAAAGTCGCCGAGGTCCTTTCCGTGGACGGCGAGCCAAATCCGGCCGAATGATTCGCTCTCGTTGCACGGGATGGCAAGGAATCCGCCGGCGACATCTGCTGTGAGCTTCCCAGGCCGGGTATCGAGCGGAACGTATCGAAATATATGTCATTGATGTAATATCAGCGTGACGCTCATGAAAACTAAAGACCGACTGCTCGCCGTCGATGCCAGCGCCAAGGGCTGGCGCAAGGGCGTTCCCGAGTTCTCGAGCGAGGACGTGACCCTGATGCGGCTGATCCGCGTCGCCAGTCTCGGCATCACCTCGTTCACTGATCCGGTCCTGCGGCCGACCGGCCTGACCGAAAGCTCCTACCACACGCTCATCGTGGTACTGGCCAGCGGGGAAGAAGGCACAACACCTTCGATACTGAGCGAGCAGGTCGGTCAAAACCACGCGAACATGACGCGCATCCTCAGCGTGCTCGCCTCCGAGAAGCTGGTTCGGGTCAGCCCGGACGCGCGCGATGCGCGCCGCCGCCGAATCGTCGCGACCGCCGCGGGGCGCACGCTGGTCCGGACCTATGCAGCGCGGTTCGAGCCCATCATGAAGGCCGCATTCGCGAGTCTGAGCGCGGCCGACAAGCGTGCGCTACAGCGCACGCTACGCTCGCTCATCGAGTCCATGGACGCGGCAGAACGCATGGTGGGGCCCGCCACGTGACCGCGCACCAGAGCTGCGACTGGTTGCGAGGATTGCGGCGAACCGCCGGCTGCGTGCTCCTTTGCCTTGCAGGCGCGGCCGTAGCATCGAACGGCATGAACGCGCCCGGCACCGGGACGGTGCAACTGGGCATGGCGGGCGCCGGAACGGCGCTGGCGTCGGATGCCTCGTCAACCCTGCGCAACCCGGCGGCGGGCGCCTGGCTGGGCAACACCCGCACCGCCGAACTCGGTATCGCGATTCCTGACGGCGGCTATCGCGCCGGACCGATCGGCGAGAACGCGCCCTTTGGCCTGCTGGACTTCAAGCCAGGCCGCAATACGACTATCACCGGCGTCTTCCCCATTCCGTCGTTCGCTCGCAACTGGCGATTGGGCGATCGAACCGCGGTCGGCTGGGGCGTTTCCGCCTCGGGACTGAAGGCGCTTTCGGACGGAGGATCCGCAACCTTGGCCCGCGGCGTGCCCACGCTCGACGCACGCTGCGACGGCGATTTCGCCGGTGGGCCATCACTGTCGCCTCTCTCTGACCCGGCGGGGCTTTGCGGGAATAGCGGAAGGACGCTCGGTGTCGACCTCACGCAGGTTCTGGTGTCGGCGCACTGGGCGTATCGCATCTTGCCGAGCCTGTCGGTCGGGATCGCACCGGTGATCGCCGCGCAGCAGCTTGAGGTGCGAGGTCTGGGAGCATTCGCCGCGTTCTCTAATTTTCCCGAGCAGACGACCAACCGCGGGTTCGACTACTCGTACGGAGGCGGCGCCCGAATCGGGGTTCTGTGGGAACTGGGCCACGGCGTCGGAATTGGAGCGGCGTACCAGACGCGTCTGTACCAGACGGAATTTGACGAATACCGCGGTGTCATCATCGGCGGATCGCTGGACTTCGCCCCGGTGATTAACGTCGGCCTGCAGTTCCACGTGATCGACGGCCACCGCTTATTTCTCGACTACGAACAGGTCCGGTACGGCGACATCCGCCCCCTGGCCAACCGGGTCGAGCCACAACGCTTCACCGATAACTGCTTCGTTCCCCGTCTCTTCACTCGCAACCAGGAGAACCCGCCCGACCTCGACGCCTGCCTGGGCGCCCCGGGCGGCCCTGGATTCGGGTGGGACACGATCAATGTCTACAAGATCGGTTACCAGGGCGGACGTGACCGTCTGACTTGGAGGGCCGGATTCAGTTGGGGTGGAAATCCCTTGGTGCGCGACCAGACGCTGCCGAAAGTCTTCGCGCCAGCCATCACGGACCGTCACGCGGCGCTCGGCTTGTCCTGGAAGCTCTCACCACAACTCGAACTGGGCTGGGCGTTGATTTACGCCATCAAGAACACGATCCACGAATCCAACACCTTCAGCAGCGCGACGCCGACGGTGTTGCAGGGAGGACTGCTGAGCTTCGACGTGAGCAAAGATCCTGCGGACCAGACCATCGATACGCACATCAGCGTATGGCAATCTCAGCTCAGCCTGACGTGGAGCCTGGGGGGCAAATGAAGCGTCCCGTTCTCGGGGCGATGCTTTGTTCGCTGCTATCCGCATGGCTTGCGGCCTGCGGCGATCCTCAGCCCCATCCGGCGCGAGCGCCCTCCGAGCACGATCTGCCGACCTTTCGCCTGGCCACCGAACGGCTCGCCGAGAACTACCAGACCGTGGGGACGGTGGTTTCCGACGAGCGGGTCGAGATCAGCTCGCGCCTTCCAGCCTATGTCCGTGCGATCAGCGTGCGCGAAGGAGAGCACATCCGACGCGGCCAGGTGCTCGTGCAGCTCGATGCTCGGGATCAGGAAGCGGCCGTGCAGCAGGCCCAGGCCCAGCGCGCGATGCGCGAAGCGGCGCTGCGCGATGCCGAACGCACACTGGCGGATACCCAGACCTTGTTGAAGCGGGGGCTGGTGGCAGACGCCGCGCGCCGCAAGGCGCAACTGGAACGGGATACGGCCGACCAGGCCCTGCGTGACCAGGACGCAGCGTTGGGCGCGGCGCGGGCTCAGCTTCGCTACACCGAGATCGTCAGCCCGGTGAACGGAGTGGTCGCCGAAAGGCCCGCCCGCGCCGGCGACTTGGTGACGCCGGGCCGACCCTTGCTGGTGGTGGAATCAGACACGGCGCTGCTGTTCGAGACGGCCGCGGCGGAATCCCAGGTGCAGCACATCGCGGTCGGCGACGTGGCGCAGGTGAGCATCGATGCCACGGGGAAAAGCTACCGAGCGACCGTGCTGCGTGTGGTGCCGTCGGGCGACCCGGTGACGCGACGGTTCACGGTGAAGCTGCAACTGGACGATGCAACGAGCCTGACGCCGGGTCTGTTCGGACGCAGCCGGTTCAAGATCGGCGAGACCGACGGTCTGCGCGTGCCCGACACGGCGCTGGCGCAGCGTGGTGGGCTAACCGGCGTTTTCGTCGTGAGCCAGAACGCTCGGCTCGACTTCCGCTGGGTGCGCACCGGACGGCACGATGGCGCCCTCACCGAAATCACCGCAGGACTCCAAGCGGGCGAGACGGTGCTGGCGCAGGTGCCAGAAACGGTTCGCGACGGTGATCGCCTGAAGCGGCAATCGCCCTAGCAGGCCGCGCATGCGTGAACGACAACTCAACTCGGCCGGCCGGATCGCCGACTACTTCATCGAATCCAAGCTCACTCCGGTCTTCGTGCTGTTCTGCTTGGCAGTTGGATGGATCGCGGCAACGCTGACACCACGCGAGGAGAATCCACAGATTCTCGTCCCGGGCGCGGAGGTGCTCTACACAATTCCAGGCCGATCCGCCGCCGATGTCGATCGCTTGGTGGCTGCGCCGGTGGAACGCGCCCTGCGCGAGATCGAGGGTGTGGACCATACCTACTCCACGGCGATGCAGGGACAGGCGCGCGTCGCCGTCCAGTTCGACGTCGGCGTGGACAAGGAAAAAGCCATGGTGCGCGTCTACCAGCGCATCGACAGTGTCCAGGCATTGCTGCCGCCGCAGGTCGCAATGCCGCTGATCAAGCGGATTGATGCCGATGACATTGCCGTCGTCGCCGTCACGCTGGCCTCGGAGCGTTATGACGACTACGCCCTGCGCCGCCTGGCCGAACGTGTCGTCGAGCGTCTCAACTCGATTACCTCGGTATCGCGCGTCGAGCTGCACGGCGGCAGTTCACGCGAGATTCGGGTCGAGCCCGATCCGGCGCGGCTCGAAGCGTTCGGGCTGACCCTGAACGAGGGCATGGCCGCGTTGGCGGAGGGAAATGCGGCCGCAGAAGTCGGCACTACCGTGCGTGCAGGGCAGACCCTGCGCGTGCAGTTGCGCGGTGAGCTGCGATCCGCCGACGAGGTACGCAGGCTTGCGGTCGGCGTCCATCAAGGCCGCGTGATCTACGTCGATGACGTCGCGACCGTCCACGATGGACCGGCGCAGGAGCGCGACGCCCTGGTGCGACTGGGCTTCGGCCCGGGCGATGCGCGCATCGGGCAGGTCGCCGGTGAAATGTCGGCCGTCACGATATCTGTCGCCAAGAAGCCGGGAACGAACGCGGTCACCACGGCGCGCGAGGTGCTGGCGGCCGTTGAGACGCTGCGCCAGCAATTCATTCCGGCGGACGTGCACGTCGTCACCACCCGTGACGATGGCGCCAAAGCCGACGACACGGTCAATCACCTGCTGCGTGATCTTGCCGTCGCGGTCAGTACCGTGATCCTGACGTTGCTACCGTTCCTCGGCCTGCGCGCAGGACTGATCATCAGCTTCGTGCTGCCCCTGATCCTGTGCCTGACCTTGTTGGTGGACCTGCTGACCCACCACACCATCAACCGCATTTCGTTGTTCGCGGTCATCCTGTCGCTGGGCATGATCGTGGACGACAGCATCGTCGTGCTGGAAAACATTTTTCGTAGCTATCAGGAGCGCACCGGTGTCGATCCTCGCCGCCAGGCGGTGATGGCGGTCAACGAGATCGGACCCCCGACGACCATTGCGACCTTCGCGGTCGTGTTGGTGTTCGCGTCGCTGAACCTGCTTAGCGGGATGAACGGCGCCTACTTCGAGCCGATCTCGTTCAACGTGCAGATCACCATGGCGCTATCCCTGCTGCTGGCGTACATGATCGTGCCCTGGGCCTGCCATCGCTGGCTGCGCGGGCACGTCCAGTCACATGCACAGTCGGATCAACCCACCGCGCTGCATCGCCGCTATTTCAGGATTCTGACGCCACTGCTTCACGATCGTCGGCGTCGCCGGACGTTCTACGCCCTGACGGTGCTCGCTCTGCTCCTCTCGCTGCTGCAGCCAGTGTGGCCGTTCATACGGCCTGCAGGTGTCGGCGGTCCACCTTCGTCCGGCAGCGTGATGCTCGCCATCATGCCCAAGGAGGACCGCAACAATTTCAGCATCACGCTCGACATGCCCGAAGGCACGCCGATCGAGAAGACCGACGAGGTCGTGCGCCGCGTGGGCGCGCTGCTGAGGGACCAGCCGGTGGTCGCGAACTGGGTGAGCTATGTCGGCCTGCCGCCGGTGGTGGACTTTGCCGGGCAGATCCGCGGAGCTGGGAACCGGCAGGCCGCGCATCTCGCCGAGATCGCGGTCATGCTGGTTCACAAGAAAGCGCGCAAGACGACCTCGTCGAAGGTGATCGCGGATCTGCGCTTCGCCGCCGTGCAATTGCGAACGGACTACCCTGGGCTCGATGTCACGCTGCGTGATACTCCACCCGGGCCACCCAGTCCTGCCACGGTAGTCGCCGAGATCTACGGCGAGGATGCCGAGGTGCGTCGCCAACTGGTCGCTCAGGTGCGTGAACGCTTCGAACAGACCTGGGGAGTGGTGGACGTCTACGACTCTGAATCGGTCGATTCGCCGCGGATCGATCTGCAAGTCGACCACGAGAAGGCGATGTTATCCGGCGTCACCGCCACCGCAGTCGAGCAAACGCTGCGTAACCTGCTCGGCACGCGCGTCCTCTCCGAGGCACGCATCGAAGGCGAGCGGGCGCCGGTGCCCATCCTGGTCCAGGTGCCGCGCGGGCACGATCTGGATCCGCAGCAGCTCGATCGGGTGTACGTGGTCAATGCGCAAGGTCTGCGCATTCCCGTCTCGGAACTCGTGAAGCCCGTGCGGACGCAAGTCGATCGGCCGATTCTGCGTAAGGACAACGAGCCGTACAGCTACGTGGCCGCCGACGTATCGGGCACCGCCGCGGGATACGTCATTCTCGACATGAATCGCCACCTGGACGGATTGGATCTGCCTGGCGGAAACGTACTCCGCACTGGCAACCTGACGCTGCGGGCCCAGGCGCCGAGTTCGTTGAAGGGCTACCAACTGCTGTGGGAGGGAGAGTTGAGAGTCACGCTCGATGCACTGGGCGAAATGGGCATGATCCTGATCGCCGGCCTTTCGCTGATCTACTTGCTCCTCGTGGCCGTGTACCGATCGTTCGTGCTCGCGACACTGGCGATGACGGCGGTTCCACTCGGATTCATCGGCGTATTCCCCGGGCACTGGCTGCTCGGGCTGGACTTCAGCATGGGATCTGCCATCGGTGTCATCGCGCTGGCGGGCGTGGTCATCCGCAATTCGCTGCTGATCATCGACTTCATCCGCGACTACCAACGTGCAGGCCATCCGCTGGAAGAAGCGGTCAAGCTTGCCGGAGCCGTCCGCTTCCGGCCGATCATGCTGTCGGCACTCACCGTCGCGCTGGGAACACTGATCCTTTACACCGATCCGCTGTTCGCCGGTCTGGCCACGTCGTTGATTTTCGGAACGGTGACCTCGACCGGACTCACGTTGCTGTTTCTGCCGACGATGTACTACCGTATCGCCACCACACGCCCGGGGTGGCTTTCCGGAGAGGTCTTGGAGGGCAACGCCGACGCACAAGGCGACAAGCCATGATGCGGATGACGACCCCGAGCCGAGTCTTACCCAAACCTACGCGCTGTCGGATGCGATCGGGCGAGGATCGACCTGAGCGTCATGACGTCCCTTGAATGCGTGGAGTCACCTTTCAAACGCTCGCTCAAATCGGAATGAGGTGTTGGTCATGGCCGCTGATCAGAAGCTCGATTCCAAGGTGCCGGTCCAGGACCCATCCTCCGCGCTGAAGGCTTACGCTTTCCTGTGGGCACCGATGAATCTCCTACAGGGAGTACTCCGGATCGTCCTCTGGTCCGTTGCCGTGATAGTCGTCATTGCTGCCGCCCAAGAGCTGCTTCTGCTGGCGGCTCATGAATTCGATCGCGACTATCGTTCGATCGATGGATGCCTCGATCGCGGGGGCACGTGGAAGGTTCAGGAACGTATGTGTTCGTTTCCGGACTAGCGAGTTCAATCGCGCCATTTAGATCAAGCCCTTTCGTTTCAAAGGCCGCCAGACGTTGCCGAGCGGGCGGGCACCCGCGCACCCGCGCGGCGCTGCGTTGATAGCGGGCGACGCCCGGATGGGCTCAAGTCTTGACGATGCCCTGGAGGTGCAGACGACGGATCTCCGAGGATGAAAGACCCAGCAGCGAAGAGAGCACCTTCTCGGTGTCCGCGCCAAGCCGCGGCGCCGGCTGTGCAGGCGCGCGGCCAGAGCCGAAATCGAGCGGCGTAGAGGGCGAAAGGATGTTGCCGATGCCGGGTTGTTCCAGGTTGCGGAACATGGGGTTCGCAGCCGAGCACGTGGGATCGCGATCGACGAGCCGCTGGACGGTTTGGTACCGACTCCAGCACACCGAGTGTGCCTCGAACGTCGCCGCGACTTCGGACAGCTGGCGGGCGGCGATCCAAGGGCCGATGAGGGTTGCGATCTCCTCACGAGCGTTGAAGCGCGCGCCCTCCAGATCGAGGTTCACACCCAGTCGGATGCCGAGGGACCTGATCGGATCGCTGACGCCGGTCGCCGCGCAGAGCGAGCGCCACTGCTTCGAAGTGAGGCCCACGACCATGATGCGTACGCCGTCGGCGGTGATGAAGTCGCGGCCGAAAGCGCCGAACAGATCGTTGCCATGGCGCGGACGGTCCTGACCGAGTTGCGCTTCTGCGATCATTCCCAAATGGGCGAGCGCGGCGAGGGCCACGTCTTCCAGCGCGAGCTTGATGTGCTGGCCCTCGCCACGACGTCGACGATGTCGTTCGGCCGCGAGCAAGCCCACCGCGGCCATATGGCCGGTGATCAGGTCCCAGGCCGGCAGCACGTGATTGACCGCGCCCTCGTGCCCGACCGGTCCGGTCAGGTAGGGAATGCCGACCTTGGCATTCACGGTGTAGTCCACCGCCGAGCTGCCCTTGTGATCGCCCTGGATGGTCAGCTGGATCAGGTCAGCGCGCATGACCTTGAGCGACTCGTAATCCAGCCAGCCGCGCGGCGGGAAGTTGGTCAGCAGGATGCCGGCGTCTTCGCCGGGTGCCGTGATCAGCGCCTGCGCCAGGTCGCGACCCTCGGGATTGTTGATGTCGATGGCGACGGAGCGCTTGGACTTGTTCAATCCGGCCCAGAACAGGCTGGTGTTGTCCGCCGTCACCGGCCAGCGGCGGTAATCGAGTCCGCCTGTAGGCGGATCAATGCGGATCACGTCGGCACCTAGTTGTGCGAGCGTCATTCCACCGAGCGGCGCCGCGACGAAGGCGCTGACTTCGACGACCCTGAGACCTTGCAGGATTCCTGGGGTCATCTCAGGCGACCACGGCCTTCAGGGCTTCTTCAAGCAGGCTGCGCGCGACGACTTTCAGCGCCAAGGTCTCTTCCGCACCCTCGAAGATCGACAGCACCCGCGCATCGACGAAGTAGCGGCTGACCGCGACCTCCTCGGCGTAGCCCATGCCACCGTGGAGTTGCAGCATCTCGCGCGTGACCAGTTCGGCCGAGCGGCAGGCGAACAGTTTCACGAGACTGGCTTCCATGCGCCCGCCGCCTTCGTTCATGAGCTGCCCGACGGCATAGGTGAGATGGCGGCTTGCGACGTAGCGCGCCGCCATCTTCGCCAGCTTCGCGCCGGTCAGCGGATAGCTCAACAGTGGCGCGCCGAACACTCTGCGTTGCTCGGCGTAGCGAAGCCCCGCAAGGAGCGCGGCGCGCATCACGCCGCTGGCGCGCGCGGCGGTCTGCATGCGACCGCCCATCATGCCGGCCATGGTGTAGTAGAAGCCGTTACCGAGGCCGCCTTTCTCGCCGATGACGTTGGCATCCGGCACGAAGACATTCTCGAACGAGACGTCGAATGAATGCATGCCGCGATAACCAATGGTCGGAATAGCACGGCCCACCAAGCGTCCGCCACCATCTTGCCGGTAGTCGAAATCGTGGCCGTCGACGGAAGGTTTTTCGACCAGCAGCAGGCTCAGGCCCTTGTGGCCAAGCGAGCGGTCCGGATCGGTGCGCGTCACCACCATCAGCACGCCGGCCTTGCCGGCGAAGGTGCACCACGTCTTGGCGCCGTTGAGCAACCAGCCACCCTCGGTGCGCATGCCGCGAAGGTTGAGACTGGCCACGTCCGATCCGTAGTCCGGCTCGGTGATCGCGATGGCGCAGAGCGGATCCCCTTGCGCGATGCGCGGCAGCCAGCGTTGCTTCTGCAGCTCGGTGCCGCCGGTGAGCAACGCACGCGCCAGGATCTCCGGCCGCGTGATCAGACTGCCCGCGGCGGCCAGCGAGGCCTGCGAGAGCGCCTCGGTGACCACGATCATCGTGAGGCTGTCCTCGCTTTCGGACGGCGCCGTGCCGCCATAGCGTTCGGGAATGGAGAGGCCGAACACGCCCATCGCGCGCAGCGGGCGGAGCATTTCTTCTTCCGGCACGATCAGGTCGTGGCGGTGGATCTTCTCGGCCAGCGGCGCGACTGCTTCCGCCGCAAAACGCGTGAACTGGTCGCGCACCAGTTCCAGCTCCTCGCTGAGCCGCACGTGGCCGAGGGCGCTCGGGTCGGCTGCGAGCAGACGCGCGGCTTCGTGTAGCGCCGATCCTGACAGGACTGCGCGCTGCAGCCGGCGCAGCTCCGGATCCCGCGTCACGGCATGCAGGGTCTCGCCGGGGAGATCGAGCTCTGCGTACAAGGTTTCACAACGATCACGCACGAGCGTGACGGCCTCGGCCGCGAAGATCAGCACGAGACGGCGATCCAGTTCGCCGGTCCTCGCATCGAGCGCGTGCAAGGCACGCTCGGCGGCGAGCAGCTCGGCATTGGCCCAGGCCAGCTCGAAGCTCGGCACCTGTTCGACATCGAGCTGCTTGGCATCGAGCCGTTTGTTGACGACGCAGCGCTGCGCGAGCGCAGCGGTGGCCACATCGAGTGCGTCGCGCAACTGGAAGAGCAGGCGGGTGGCGGAGGTCTGGAGCGTGGCGGTCATTGTTCTCGTCGAGTCCGTCCCATCAATCTGCTGCACGGATTGCCCGGGCGCGGCGCAACAGCTCGCGTGCGCGCAGCACCACCGGCATGTCGACCATGCGGCCGCGGAATTCGAGCGCACCGCGACCTTGCGCAGTAGCCTCTTCGTACGCGGCGAGCAATTCGCGCGCGTGCACGATGTCAGCGGCGGGCGGTGCGAACAGCTCGTTCATCACCTGCACCTGGTTCGGGTGGATGGCATAGGAGCCGACGAAACCCATCTCGCGGGCGCGCGTGATCAGCTGGCGGAACAGTTCGAGATCGCGGAACACCGAGATCGAGCCGGGAAAGCCGAAGGGAAGGATCCCGGCACGGCGACAGGCGAACACGACCTGCTGGTTGGGACCGTACAGCGTCTCGGGTGTCGGCTCGGCGCCGGCCGAGACCGAGAAGTCCTCCGAGCCCAGAATCAGGCCCATGACGCGCGGTGAACTCGTGGCGATCTCGTCCAGCCGTGGCAGCGCACGAACGTGCTCGATCTGCGCGATCATCAAAATGGTGCGCGGTGCCAGGCCGCGGTCGCGTTCCAGGGCGCTGATTCGCGCATCCAGCGCTCGCACCTGGTCCGCGGACTCGACCTTAGGCACCATCACTGCGCGCACGCCTGACTGCACGGCGGCGCAAAGATCATTCGGGGTAAGCGAGTCGTCGGTGTTGATGCGCACGATCGCCGCGGCGCCGGACTGCGAGACTTTGCCGACGGCAGCACCCAGCGCAGCACGCGCTTCGGCTTTCTGAGCAAGAGGCACACTGTCTTCGAGATCAAGCAGGTAGGCGTCCGCGCCGCGCGTGTGGGCGGCGTCGACGAACTTGGGGACGTGCGCCGGTACGAACAACATCGAGCGCCAGACGGGCGAGGGCGCGCTCATGCCAACGTCGCGGTCGCGCTCATGCACAGATGGCCCTGGTGATCTGCACTCCAGAGCTTCAGGCCCATGCCTTCCCGATTGCCATGGAGAGTGAAGGGGTGCGTATCGAACGTCGGCCGCACGGCCCTGAACTGGAAGCTACGGATCGACGCGCCGCCCAGATTGGCCTTCGCCAGATCCAGCAGCAACGTCGCCAGCAGCGGGCCGTGCACGACCAGCGCCGGATAGAACTCGCGCTCGACCGCGTAAGGCCGGTCGTAGTGGATGCGATGGCTGTTGTAGGTCAACGCGGAATAACGGAACAGCAGGACGGGGTCCGGCGTCACCGTGCGCGACCACTCTGCGGGCGTCGGTGGGGGTTCGCCCGGCGGCAGTGGTGCTCGCGCGCTCGGCACGTCGCGATAGACGAGATTCTGTTCTTCTCGCAGGCAGAGTGCTCCGCCCTGCGAGATCTCGTGATCCAGCGTCACGAAGATCAGCGGGCCGGACTTTCCGGCCTTCGCGTCGACCGAGCGGATCACCGATCGCCGGGTCGCCGGCGTGCCCAGGTGGAGCGGACGTTCGATCTGCATTGCGCCTGCCGCCCACATACGGCGCGGCAGCGGTGCGGGTGGCAAGAGCTCCACCGGGTTCGGGTGCCCATCAGGCCCGGTGATCGAGGCCGAGGGCGTGTCCAGGAAGTACAGCCACTGCCAGCTCGGCGGCAGGACGTCACCCGCCCTCAGTGGGCTGGGGTGATCGAGTGCGCTTCCCAGCGCTTGCGCCGGGAACGGGTGCAGGTCGTCCACGACCCTGCGTTCACGGCCGACCCACTGGCGGAGAACACCGAGGTCGATCTCGCTCACGACCGCGAAGCCTCGGGCGTGCGCAGGGACAGGCCCAAACTCGCACGCCGGGTCAGCCATGGGCTGGGACGATAACGCGGGTCGCCGGTGACCGCCTGCACGTTTCGCAGGATGGTCAGAACGTTCCGGCCGCCGATCCGATCGCCCCATGCCAGCGGTCCGTGCGGATAGCCCAGGCCGAGTTTCACCGCATCTTCGATGTCGGCTACCGAGGCAATGCCGCGTTGAGCGATGTTCGCGGCAATGTTCACGATGGTCGCGAGCACGCGTTGCACAACGAAGCCGGGACTATCGTTGATGATGTTCACCGGAACACCGCCGCCACCGAGGAGCGCGTGCGCAGCGTCGCGCGCCGAAGGGCTCGTCGCCGGGGTGAGCATCAGCGTGCGGCGTTTGCCCGGATCCACCAGTGGATCGAGCGCGACGGTGCGTGTGGCATCCAGCGAGTCTTCGACACAGACCGTCGTCGCGTCCAGGCCCCAGGGCTGGATCAAGATCAGGTCGGCATCAGCGGCTTGGGACACGAGCTTCATCGCGGCTGCCTGCGCGAGCGCCGCGATCGCGTCGCGTTGCGCCGCCGCAGGTTCGATCCACAGCTTCAGCCCCGTTGGCAGAGCGGGTACCGCTCGCGATGGCGGCACGCTCACAGGCTTGGAGTGGGCGTCGTAGCAGTACCAACCTGCGCCTGACTTTCGTCCATACAGACCCGCGGCAACGCGTGGCCGCACCAGGGAGGACGGACGAAAGCGTGGCTCCTGCTGGAACTGCTCGTAGATGGATTCCATGACCTTGCCGGAGACATCCAATCCGGTCAGGTCCATCAGTTCGAAAGGGCCCATCCGGAAGCCGGCGGCGTCGCGCAGCAAGCCGTCGATCGTGGCGACCTCCGCAACCTGTTCTTCGATCAGTCGCAGCGCTTCGGTGTAATAACCGCGACCGGCATGGTTGACCAGAAACCCCGGCTGATCGGCGGCGACCACCGCACGGTGGCCGGCGTGCTCAACCAGTGCCCGCAGGACCTCGACGGTTTCGGACGCCGTCTTCACGGTGGGGACCACCTCGGCGACCTTCATCAGGGGCACCGGGTTGAAGAAGTGCAGGGCGGCAATGCGATCGGGATGGCGACACCCTGCCGCGATCTCGTTGACCGAAAGCGATGAGGTGTTGGTGGCGAGGATGCACCGCCGCGAGACGATGTTTTCCAGGGTCACGAACAGGGCCCGCTTGGCGCCCACATCCTCGACGATGGCTTCGATCACCACGTCGCAATTGGCGAGTTCCTCGAGTGCGGCGCAGGGTCGGATCCCGGCCTTGAAGGCAACAGCCTGGTCAGCGGTGAATTGTCCACGGCCCACGCCTTTTTCGATCAAGGCGCGCACCGTGGCCAGTGCGTTCGGCACGGCGCCGGCGAATGCGTCGAACACGCGGACCGTCTGACCCGCCTGGGCGAACAGCTGCACGATGCCGCTGCCCATGGCGCCGGCGCCGACGACGCCGATTATGGGATTGGATCGATTCATCGGTCCTCTACGTTGTGATACCGAGTTTCCAACGCCAGATGCCGGCGAGAATGCGCTTTTCGAAAAGGGCGCCTCCTTCGTTCGTGTCCTGCGTCCCTATCGGCAGCATGACGTTGCGAGGCTACACCGGGAATGCGCCATTCGGCGGCGGCTCGGCGTCGCTGGAGAAGCGCGCGCTCATTGGTCAGCGTCTGTCTCGTCCTCCCTGACGGGCCTGGACACCGAATTGCGTGCGACGCGGAACAGGCGCGGATAATTCTCAGCGCCGGTGGGGCCGACCGCACCCGGTTGTCCCGAACACCGGGCGCGTGGGTTCAAATCCTATCCGCCAACGCGCTCGAATATCGCAGCGATGCCCTGGCCACCACCAATGCACATCGTTTCGAGGCCGTATCGCGCGTTCCGACGATCCATTTCGTGCAGCAGGGTCGACAAGATACGACCGCCCGTTGCGCCCACCGGGTGGCCCAGGGAGATACCGGAGCCGTTGACATTGAGCCGATCGAAGTCGGCTGGGGCCAGCTGCCATTCCCGGGTACAGGCAAGGACCTGCGCCGCGAACGCTTCGTTGAGCTCGATCAGGTCTATCAGCGCCAGCGTCAAGCCAGCGTTGCGCAGGGCCTTCGCCGTGGCTGGGACCGGACCGATGCCCATGCGTGCAGGCTCGACACCGGCCACCGCCCAGGACACGAGTTGGCCAAGCGGGCGTAATCCGTATTCACGGGCGATTTCAGGGGTGGTGACGATACACGCCGAGGCACCGTCGTTCTGGCCGCTGGCGTTGCCGGCTGTCACGGTGGCATCCGGATCCTGGCCCAGACGGATCGGCTTGAGACGGCCCAAGGACTCGCGGGTGGTATCGGCGCGCGGATGCTCGTCCACGGCAATGACGCTCGTTCCCTTGGTGCCGGCCACTTCCACATCCACGATTGCGCCGCCGAAGAGGCCGTCACGTTGGGCCGCC
>Ga0187844_10001468_pt1 | contig 17888 bp, 15 predicted proteins | sample SpaLakP09_SKY_50_FD_134517 | JGI IMG/M metagenome (GOLD analysis project Ga0187844, IMG submission 134517) | Oligotrophic lake water microbial communities from Sparkling Lake, Wisconsin, USA - SP09_SKY_50 | ecosystem: Environmental > Aquatic > Freshwater > Lake | place: USA: Sparkling Lake...
AACTTCAACACCTGGAGCAGGAACATTAGCTGTTAAATCTTGGGCTGCTTTTGTGTTAACTGGAGTTGGGGTGGGTTGCGCTGTTTCTTTAACCACAACTTGTTGTGGGGTTTGAAGAGCTGAAACCACTACTGATCCAATGGCAATGACTGTGATGATTCCCAGGGTGGAAGCCATCAACAAAGTCCAGTTGCTACTTGATTTAGAACGAAAGTTTTCTAGTGGTTTATAAAAACTTGCACTAAGTGATTGCGAATCACTTTTTTGTTTAACAAAGCCCGAAGCAATTTCTAATACTTGGGTGTCCGGTGCAAGCACCGGTTCAGCTAAAGGGGAATCACCAGTTCCCGAAACGGGATAAAGTGCCATTAATTCATCAGAGCTTAAATCCAAAACTTGGGCCATGGCACGAATGTGACCACGAACATAAACATCTGCCCCAACTTTATCGAATTCATCTTTTTCAATATGTTTCAACAAAACTTCACGCACTCGAACTTGAGCACTCAATTCAGATATTGATAGTCCTTTAGCCTCACGCGCATAACGTAAACGGCTACCTACAGAATCTTGCATCAAAAACCTTTCCTATAAGACAGTCACAACGCTATCACTCATGCTCAGAGGGGCTTGAAATGGGACAGAAGTTAGTAGCGTGAGCAAATCTAGGGGCAAATCCAAGGCAATTCAAGCCTGGGAGATGAATTAAGCGTTAACTTCTCCCCGCAGAGAGGTTAAGGTCTGAATTAATTCCTCTGGTTTCACTAAAACTTCGCGTGCCTTTGATCCTTCACTTGGCCCAACGATGCCTCGATCTTCCATCAAATCAATTAATCTGCCCGCTTTGGCAAATCCAACTCGAAGTTTTCTTTGCAACATTGAAGTTGATCCAAGTTGGGTGGAAACCACTAACTCTGCAGCTGAAAGTAATAAATCAAGATCATCACCAATATCATTTTCTACACTCGTTCTAGTTGGATTCACATGCAAAACATCATCACGATATTCAGGTGCTGCTTGATTAGTCCAATGAGAAACAATTGCTCTTATTTCAGTTTCCGAAATAAAAGCTCCTTGAATTCTGGTGGGTTTTGAAGCACCCATTGGTAAGAACAACCCATCTCCTTGACCAACTAATTTTTCAGCTCCTGGTTGATCCAAAATAACTCTGGAGTCAGCCAAACTTGCGGTAGCAAAAGCTAGACGACTGGGCACATTTGCTTTTATCAAACCTGTTACCACATCAACACTTGGTCGTTGTGTGGCAATTACTAAATGAATTCCTGCAGCACGAGCAAGTTGGGTGATTCGAACAATGGCATCTTCCACATCTCTTGGCGCCACCATCATAAGATCTGCTAATTCGTCAACCACTACCAATATATATGGATAAGGTTCAGGATTTGGTTTATCCCCAATTGAATTAACTTTCCCAGCTTTAACTGCTTTATTGTAATCGTCAATGTGTCTAAAACCGTGTGCATGCAGTGCGTCGTATCTAACTTCCATTTCTTTAACAACCCATTGCAAAACTTCAGCTGCTTTCTTAGGGTTTGTCACAATCGGAGTAATTAAATGAGGAACACCGGCATAAGCTGCCAGTTCAACACGTTTAGGGTCAATCAAAATAAGTTTTGCTTCATCAGGTGTTGAGCGCATTAAAATTGAAGTAACTAAAGCATTAATACAAGAAGATTTTCCAGCACCGGTGGCCCCTGCCACCAAAATGTGGGGCATCTTTGCCAAGTTCGCACAAATTACAGAACCTTCCACATCTTTTCCTAAACCAACAATCAAGGGATGTTTTTCTTCAGATGCAACTGGGGAATTCAATAAATCAGATAACGCCACTAATTCACGATCTTGATTAGGAATTTCTATACCGATAGCTGATTTTCCGGGAATTGGTGACAAAATTCTTACATCCGCACTTGCTACAGCGTAAGCAATGTTCTTACTTAAAGCAGTTACTCTTTCAACTTTTACTGCCGGACCAAGTTCAACTTCGTATCTGGTCACAGTTGGGCCGCGTGAAAAACCTGACACAGTGGCATCAATATCAAATTGGGAGAAAACTTTAGTTAATGAGTCAACAACACCATCATTAATTTTGCTTCTAGTTTTAGGAATAGGTCCTGGTTTCAGGCTTGAGGCAGGTGGAAGTTTGTAATTCTTCACAGCTTTGAACGCCATTTGTTTAGCAACAGGTTTAAGCGTTGGTTTTAATTGCACCACATTATCTTTGACGATTTGAATAGGTTGAGTTGAATCCAGGGATGAAATAATTGGTATCGGTTGAGTTGAATCAATTTCAAGTCCTTGAACATGATCTGTGATTACAGGGGATGCCGCAAATGGAATATCGTCAACTAATAGTTCATCATCTTCTACTAGTTCTTCTTTGCTAGACCAGCGACCTAACCATCTGGTTAAAACATTTCCCTTTTTAACTAGTTCTTCCTCTTCTTGATAAATCTCATCAATATATTCTTCTTCTAATTCTTCTTCGTAATCAGAAGAAGTTAACATATCTAATTCTTCATGCAAGTCATCAATTTCTGATTCATCATTCTTGTTACGTTTAAAGGAAATAAAACCCATCAGGTTTCTAACCTTTTCACCTACCGTAGTAACAGGAGTTTTGGTAGTAATTAAAGTTCCAAAGAATCCAAACAAAATTAGTAATAAGGTTGCAATAATCCCATTTGTTAAACCAACAATTGGTGAAGCAACTACCCAACCCAACCAACCAGCTCCTGCTTGCATTGCTGCCACGCCATCACCTGGTGTTGGTACACCTTTATATAGATGCCATAACCCTGACACAGTCATCAACATTGCACTTACCCCAATAAATATTCTGGGTCCATCACCTTTTTTAGCTGGATTTCTAAATGTTTGCCAAGCAGCATAAACAAAAACAACAGGTAAAAATATTGTTAAGCTACCAACTGCGCCACTTATGATTAATTTGGAATATTTTGTGATAACTGTTTGGGTATCAAACCAACTTTGAGCTGCCACAATGATAGATAAAGCTAATAAAAGTAGTCCTAATCCATCACGTCTTTGTTTATGATCTATTTCTTTAGCCCCATGACCAATGGCGCGTGCCACAGCACCAAAAACTTTAGCAATAACACCCCAAGCAATTCCCACTAAAGATAAAAGACGACCAAATAAAAGCACTAAAGTTCCACCACGTGATTTTCGTGAGGATTTATAATTGCGGGCACGCGAGCGTGCCGGCGTGCTAGTAGCCATAAATAGAGGTTACCCTCGTGTAACACCTGTTACTTGAGTATCACCAGCGACTTTTAGTGCGTGTCGTTACTTCTGACCCAAATTATTAGGTTTAACCCTGAAAACCAGCTTCTCTATGTGATCCATCGCAAAATGGCTTTTCCTTGGAATGGCCACAGCGACAAAGAGATTTTGCGGAAGCATCCACTACTTCGGTGGTTACTTCGCTTTCACCTTGTTTGGTGTAATTAAATTCAAAGTCGCCTTCAACTCGAATTGATCCATTTGGTTTAACTGTGATCTTTACTTTTTCACTCATTTGTTTCTCCTTATGCTTCAACCACGACTGGGACAATCATTGGTCTTCTTCGATGTTGATCACTTACCCATTTACCTGTTGTTCTTCTTACAACTTTTTGCAATTGATTAATATCATAAATATTATTCTTCATTGCTTCTTCTAAACTTGCCTTAATAATAGGAATAACATCATCAAACACTGCATCATTTTCCGCAAAACCTCGAGCATGAATTTCTGGGCCAGCCACAACTTTGTTTTCTACCGAATCAACAACTACTACCACAGAAATAAATCCTTCTTCACCAAGAATTCTTCTGTCTTTCAAAGAATCCTCTGCTACCCCACCCACACTGGAACCATCAACAAAAACATAACCACAAGGAACAGCTCCTACAATTTTTGCTTTGCGATTATGTAAATCAACCACCATGCCATCAGCGGTGATCACAACGTTTTCTTTCTTAACACCTGTTTTAATTGCTAAGGCCGCATTTGCTCTTAAATGTCTTGGTTCACCGTGAACCGGCATCACGTTTCTTGGTTTCAACAAATTATAAAAATAAAGTAATTCTCCACTGGCTGCATGTCCTGAAACATGTACTTTAGCATTGCCAGAATGAACAACATTAGCACCTTGTTTTGTTAAACCGTTAATAACTCTGTTGACAGAATTTTCATTACCAGGAATTAATGATGATGCCAAAATAACTGTGTCACCATCACCAATTCTGATTTTGTGATCAAGTCCTGCCATTCTCGATAACGCAGCCATAGGTTCACCTTGTGAACCTGTGGTAATTAAAACAACTTCGTTATCTGCATAGTTTTCAATGTCGTCAATGTTAATAGTCGCATTAGGTGGGATTGTTAAATAACCTAAATCTCTTGCTACTCCCATATTTCTAACCATTGAGCGGCCCACAAAAGCAACTTTTCTTTTGTTTTGTTTAGCAGCATCAATAATTTGTTGCACTCGGTGGATGTGGGAAGCAAAACTTGCCACAATAACTCTTCTAGGTGCTCGAGACATTATTGCTTCAATAACAGGTGCAATATCTTTTTCTTGCGGAACAAAACCTGGAACCTCTGCATTTGTGGAATCAACTAAAGCTAAATCAACACCTTCATCACCTAAACGCGCAAATGTATTTAAATCTGTGATTCTTCCATCAAGAGGCAATTGATCCATCTTGAAATCTCCGGTATGAATAAGGGTGCCAGCACCTGTTTTTATACTCAAAGCTAAAGCATCAGGAATGGAATGATTTACGGCAATAAATTCAACACTGAATTCACCGATTTTTTCAACATCGCCTTCTTTAACCATTCTTAAATCTGATTTAATTCGATGTTCTTTTAGTTTCTCAGCTAATAATGCAAGTGTTAATTTTGATCCATAAATAGGAATGTGTGGTGCTTCTCTTAATAAATAAGGAACACCTCCTATGTGATCTTCATGAGCATGAGTCAAAATAATGGCTTTAACTTTCTGCCATTTATCTCTTAAGTATTCAAAGTCAGGCAAAATCAAATCAACACCTGGTTGATTTTCTTCTGGAAACAAAACACCAACATCAACAATGACGATGTCCTGGTTGTACTGCATAACAGTCATGTTTCGACCAATTTCACCAATCCCACCTAAGGGAATGACTCGGAGAGTTTCCGGCGCTAATTTATTTGGCAGCGGAAACTCGTGGGTAGTTAATGTCAAATCTTTATTCCTCCGTCGAGCAAATCTGCTCTTAATTGTGTTATTTGTTTTTCGTCAGCATTGACGAGTGGCAAACGGGCTGCGCCTGCCGGTAATCCTTGTAAACCAAGTGCTGCCTTAATTGACATCACACCTGGCATTCGACTCATCACCCCTGTGTAAACAGGAAGAAGTCCTTGATGAATTTCTAAAGCTTTTTTATGATCTCCGGCAAAAAATGCTGCAGCCATCATTTTTAATCTATCGGCAATTAAATGTCCACAAACACTTACAAACCCAATTGCTCCAATTGAAAGCAGAGGCAGATTTAGTGCATCTTCACCTGAATACCAAGCGAGATCAGTTTTCTTGATTACGTAAGAAGCTAATTCTAAATTATTCTTTGCATCTTTATTTGCCACAATATTTTTGTGTTCACTCAATCTGATTAAAGTATCAGATTCAATTGGCACGCCCGCTCTTCCTGGAATGTCATAGGTCATTAATGGTAAGTCAGTTGCATCAGCCACAGTTTTAAAATGTGCATAAACACCTGCTTGGGAGGGTTTGTTGTAATAAGGAGTTACCACTAAAACACCATGTGCGCCTAGTTTGGCTGCATCTTTTGCTAAGCCAACAGTGTGGGCAGTGTCATTACTTCCAACACCAGCTACCACTTTGGCTTTATTGCCAACTGCATCTAATACAGCTTTTAAAACTTGATTCTTTTCAATTTCAGTTGTAGTGGCAGACTCACCAGTTGTGCCATTAACAACAATTCCATCATTGCCAAGGGCAACTAAATGTTCAGCTAATTTTCCAGCACCTTCAACATCAACACTGCCATCTTTAGCAAATGGAGTAATCATTGCTGTTAATACCGTGCCGAAGGGACGGTGATCATGACTCATGGGATAAAGATTAGCGCTTAGGGAGCGACTCGACCATTCTTGATGAAGCAGTCGTGAGTAATTGGCATAATTTTTGCAAAATGTTCTTCATACTTCTCAGCAACCATTTCAATTTCTCGTTGTGGGTAGGAAGGAAAATGGGAACCTTCCGCAATGCGTCGCAAAGACAAGAAATTCATTAAAGCTCTGGAATTCATAGTTACATAAGCACTGGAATAAATAGTTACCGGTAATACTCCCCGAGCAACTTCTCTGGCAACTCCTGCATCCAACATTTTTTCATAACTAACGTACGCACTTTCACAAGACTTCTTAAACTCAACTTCGCTTAACTTATATTGTTCTGCTGTTCCTGGTTCAAAAGTATAAGAACCAGTTTTTCCAACTTGTTGTAAGTTTCTGGAAGTATTTGGGAAATAAAATTCTGGATCAAGTTGGCGGTATCTGCCAGACTCTTCGTTGTAAGAAGCAATGCGATGGCGCATATGTTCACGCCAAACAAAAATTGGAGCCTTGACATAAAAAGTAAATATTGAATGTTCAAAAGGTGTGCCGTGTCTTTCACGCATTAAAAAATTAACTAAGCCAGTGTGCTCACTTGCGTCTTGGTTTTTTCCAGCATCAACATTTGATCGCTCCCCTGCTGTTGAAACTCGAGCAGCCCAAACCACATCAGAATCCGAAGCAGAATGTTTCACCAATTCAACGGTTACATCGCTTCTGAATTTTAAGGGAATAGATGGTGTGGAGGAGTTAGTCACAAAAACGCACGATACCGTTTACCTACGATGAAAATCTCTCCACACGCGCGACGCTCCACTGTGACCCGTAACGCAATTGGGGTTGGACTTGCTACTGGGGTTTATGGAATCTCATTTGGAGCATTAGCTGTTACTAGTGGGTTTAGTTTTGCTCAAACCCAAGTTTTAAGTTTAGGTCTTTTTTCTGGTGCATCACAATTTGCTGTGGTGGGAATTTTTGGTGCAGGCGGCGGAGCGATAGCTGCCATTGCAACTTCTTCGCTGTTGGGTGTTCGAAATGGACTTTACGCATTAAGTCTGGCCAGTGTGCTAAATCTTAAGGGCATCAAAAAGATTTTTGCTTCCCAAATAACCATTGATGAATCAACTGCTATGGCTATTGCTAACAATGATGATGAAGAAATGAGTCGCTGGGCTTTTTGGGCGACTGGAATCTCTGTTTTTGTTTTTTGGAATATTGCAACAGCCATCGGTGCCTTTGGTGCTTCATTTGTTGCTGATCCAAAATCACTTGGGTTAGATGCGGCAGTTGGCGCAGCTTTCTTAGCCCTACTTTGGCCAAGACTAATAAATAAACAAATTAGAATTGTGGGAATTCTTGCCGGTTTACTTGCAATTGGTTTGACTCCATTAGTGCAACCAGGAATTCCTGTACTTGCTTGTGTCTTAATAGCAATTTTTATGGGATTGAAGAATGCGAGTGATAAATAATGGAAGCTCGTTGGGTAGCTGTAATTGCATCTTCGGTAATTGCTTTCATTCTTAAATTTTCCGGAAACGTTGTGCCCGCTAGATATTTAGAACAACCAAAAATAAAGTCAATCACCTCCCTAGTTCCAATTGTTATGCTTTCAGCTTTAGTTGTGGTGCAAACTTTTGCGGTTGGTCAAGATTTGGTAATTGATGCCAGACTTGCCGGATTAGTGTTTGCGATAATTTTGTTACTAATTAGAGCACCATTTATCGTGGTGGTCTTTGGGGCAGCTGCCTGTGCTGCGCTCTTGCGATATTTTGGTTTAACTAATTAAGTCGTCAATTCCAATAGTTAGTCCTGGTTTTTTTGCAATATTTCTTATCGCTAACAAAACCCCTGGCATAAAAGATTCTCTATCAAAAGAATCATGACGAATAGTTAAGGTTTCACCAAGTGAACCAAAAACAACTTCTTGGTGGGCTACTAGTCCTGGCATTCTGACGGCGTGAACTGGAATACCATCAATTTTTGATCCTCTAGCTCCTGGAATTTCTGAAGCTGTGGCATCAGGATTTTTTGCTAGATTATTTGCTTTTCTTTCTTCAGCAATAATTTGGGCTGTTCTAATGGCAGTTCCACTGGGAGCATCAACTTTTTGGGGGTGATGGTATTCAATAATTTCTGCTGAATCATAAAACTTTGTGGCAGCTTTAGCAAAGCGCATCATCAATATTGCGCCAATAGAAAAATTTGGTACTAACCGAAGTGATACCCCATTTTTTGTATCTAACATTTTTTGTAACTGAGCTATTTTTTCTTCAGTAAATCCGGTAGTTCCCACGACAGGTGAAATTCCTGACTCAATTAATAATTCAAGGTTCTTCATAACCACATCTGGGGTGGTGAAATCTACGGCGACTTGGGCACCGGAATTCTTTACAATATTAAAATCATCATTTTGATCAATACTTGCAACCAGTTCTAAATCAGTTGCATTAGTTATCGCTTTAACAACTTCAGCACCCATACGCCCCTTAGAGCCAAGGACTGCAACTTTAATTGTCATAAACCTAGACTACAAGGTCCTTAAATTGATCCTTGTCATTAAAGCTACCTACTACACAAAGTAAACCTTTTTGTGTGAAAAGTTGTGCTGCTAGCGCCTTAATATCTTGTGAGGTTACTTCATCTATTTTACTTAAAGTCTCATCCAAAGATAAATATTCACCGTAGAGCAATTCACCCTTAGCAATTCTGGTCATGCGTGCATTAGTTTCTTCCAAACCTAAAACTAGACCACCTCGTAGCGCACCCTTGCCTCGTTCTAATTCATCATCTGTTATGCCATTTTGAGCCACATCAGCAAATTCTTTCTTAATCAATTCCACTACTTCGTTAACTTTTTCTTTTGTGGTTCCGGCATAAACTCCAAATATTCCAGTACCGGTGTAATGGTGTGCGAAAGAATAAACTGTGTAAACAAGTCCTCTTTTTTCTCTAATTTCTTGAAAAAGTCTGGATGACATTCCCCCACCAAGGGCGGCACTTAAAACGGCAATTACGTAACGTTTTTCGTCGTGGCGATCAAGACCTGGAACTCCCCAAACTAAATGAGCTTGTTCAGTGTCTTTCTTCACGATTTTGATTCCAGTACCAACGGTCAATAATTTTTCTGAAGATCTATGAGGTAATGGTTTCACCTCAGGCTTATCCCAATCAGTTTTCTCAATTGAGTTGATAATCATGTCAACTGTCTGATTGTGATCAACATTTCCGGCAACTGAAATTATTGTTCTTTCTGGTGAATAATACTTTTTATAAAAACCAAAAACTTGTGCTCTAGTCATCTCTGTTATCGATTTTCTGGTACCAATAATTGGTCTACCAATTGGTTGATCACCTAAAAGTGTTTGTGACCAGTTGTCATAAACCAGTTCATTTGGTTCATCCTCGTGCATAGAAATTTCTTCTAAAACAACGTTTCTTTCTTGATCAACATCTTCTTGGGTGACATTTGAGGAGGTGAGCATGTCAGAAAGTGTGTCAATAACTAATTTCACATCTCTATCTAAAACTTTGGCATGAAAACAGGTGTATTCCTGAGTGGTAAAAGCGTTCATATCTCCACCAACTGCTTCTAAGGAAGAAGAGATCTGCATAGCGGTTCTAGTAGGGGTTCCTTTAAAAAGTAAATGTTCTAAAAAGTGTGCTGCTCCAGCTTCTGGAATACCTTCATCTCTAGATCCGGTGGCAACCCAATAACCAACTGCCGCACTTCTCACAGTGGGAACAGTTTCAGTGATTATTTTTAAACCGGAGGGCAGAATAGTTTGTTTAACTATTCCGCCTCTACCAGTATCTTCTAATGTTTGAGCTGGAAAGCGGTCCATTTTTATTACTCGGACTTATCTGAATCTTCGCCTTCAACAACTGGGATTAATGAAAGTTTTCCTTTAGGATCAATTTCATTAATTTCAACATGAACAGTGTCACCAACGTTGATTACATCTTCAACTTTTTCAACACGTTTGCCGCCAGCCATTTTCTTCAGCTGTGAAATATGTAGCAATCCATCTTTACCTGGGTAAAGATTTACGAAAGCACCAAAGGCTGCAGTTTTAACAACTTTGCCTTCATATTTTTCACCAACTGTTGGAACATGAGGATTAGCAATTCCATCGATCATGGCCTTTGCTTTTTCAGCGGCAACACCATCTGTTGCGCCAATAAACACTGTGCCATCATCATCAATTGAAATTTTTGCACCAGTTTTTTCTTGAATTTCGTTAATCATCTTGCCTTTAGGCCCAATGATTGCGCCAATCATGTCAACTGGAACTTTTACAGAAATAATGCGTGGAGCATATTGACTCATTTGTCCTGGAGCATCAATTGCTTTTTGCATTACATCCAAGATTGTGGTTCGAGCATCTTTAGCTTGCTTTAATGCTGCAGCTAAAACATTTGCTGGAATGCCATCAAGTTTGGTATCAAGTTGCAAAGCAGTAATGAATTCAGATGTACCTGCCACCTTGAAATCCATATCGCCTAATGCATCTTCAGCACCAAGGATGTCTGTTAAGGCAACATATTCTTGTTTGCCATCAACTTCACCAGAAATTAATCCCATTGCAATTCCACCGACCATTGCTTTTAGTGGAACACCGGCATTAAGCATTGCCATGGTGGAAGCACAAACTGAAGCCATAGAAGTTGATCCATTTGATGAGATCGCTTCTGAAACTTGTCTGATTGCATAAGGAAATTCTGCTCTTCCTGGCAATACTGGAACAAGTGCTCGTTCAGCTAGGGCACCGTGACCAATTTCTCTACGTTTAGGAGTTCCCACTCTTCCGGTTTCACCAGTTGAATAAGGAGGCATGTTGTAGTTGTGCATATAACGCTTAGTTGTTTCTGGGGACAAAGTATCTAATTTTTGTTCCAAATCCAACATGTTCAAAGTGGTAACACCCAATACTTGGGTTTCACCACGATTAAACAATGCAGAACCATGAGTTCTAGGCAGAATACTTATTTCTGCTGACAAATCACGTAATTGCACTGGTGTTCTACCATCAATACGGATTTTGTCTCTTAAAACTCTTTCGCGCATAACTTTTTTAGAAACTGAACTAAACGCAGCTTTAATTTCTTTTTCGCGTTCTGGGAATTTCTCAGTTAATGAAGTTAGCACTGCAGATTTAGCTTCGTCTAGCACAGTTTGTCTTTCAACTTTGCCACCGATTTGCATTGCTTTGGAAACAGCTTGAGTTGAAAATGCTGCTACAGCTTCGTAGACATCATCTTGGTAGTCCCTAAATATTGGGAATTCTCTAGTTTCTTTGGCAGCAACTTTAGCAAGTTCTACTTGTGCGCGACACAATTCTTTGATGAATGGTTTAGCAGCATCAAGTCCTTGGGCCACAATTTCTTCAGTTGGTGCAGTTGCTCCACCTTTAACTAATTCAATTGTGTGCTCAGTTGCTTCTGCTTCAACCATCATGATTGCAATATCGCCATCGGGTAGAACTCTTCCTGCTACCACCATGTCAAATACTGCATCTTGCAAATCTGGCCACTTAGGAAATGCCACCCAATGTCCATCAATTAGTGCAACGCGAACGCCACCAATTGGACCTGAGAATGGTAATCCGGCTAATTGTGTTGAAGCTGATGCTGCGTTAATTGCTAACACGTCATATAGAACATGTGGATCTAATGACATAACAGTTACTACAACTTGAACTTCATTTCTTAAACCCTTAACAAATGCTGGGCGAAGTGGGCGATCAATAAGTCTGCAAGTAAGAATGGCAGCTTCACTGGGACGACCTTCACGTCTAAAAAACGATCCAGGAATTTTTCCTAGAGCATACATTTTTTCTTCAACATCAATTGTTAATGGAAAAAAATCAATTGAGTCTTTTGGTTCTTTACCTGCAGTTGTTGCAGATAAAACCATGGTGTCGTCATCTAAGAATGCTTGAACAGCACCGCCAGCTTGTTGGGCTAGACGTCCTGTTTCGAAGCGGATATTTACTTTTCCAAACGGACCGTTATCTATAACTGCCGTTGCTTTATGTATTACTGGACCCGTCATGGGCTTTCCTCTGTTTTCATTACAGGGGTAATTTGATTAAAAGAAATAAAATAATAATTTTGTCTGACCCGGTCATCGATCGAGATGCACGGAAAACATATTGCTATTCCGGACATCACTACCGAGGACCGAAGGTCATCTTCGGTTATTTCTTCTAACTAATTACCCGATTGGTTTGTTTATCGAATAATAAATTAAATGAGTTAGCGACGAATTCCCAAACGTTCAATCAAAGTACGGTATCTGTTGATATCAGTTTTGCCTAAGTAGTCGAGTAAACGACGACGGCGGCCTACCATTAACAACAAACCACGACGTGAATGGTGATCGTGTTTATGAGTTTTCAAATGTTCTGTCAAATGATTAACACGTTCAGTTAATAAAGCGACTTGAACTTCTGGTGAACCTGTGTCACCTGAATTAGTTGCGTAACTTGTGATTACGCCTGACTTATCGAATTTCTTCTCACTCATTTAATTCTTTTCTCCTTTGTAATTATTCGGGTGCTTAAACAAATGATTTTCATTTGTAAGGATTTCTGTCACGATAAACCGAACACCCGCTCAGTAAATCGTCATTGCCAAGGCTATCAGCCGTTATAGGTGTGACTAGTGAGCCGTCTTGTTTCTTCGACATCCAGGGCCATTTGTGAGACAAGTTCAGCCACTGATTCATATTTCACGGTTTTACGAAGCTGCTTCACGAAATCAAACGAAACCTGTTCCCCATATAAATCAAGATCAGTTCTATCCAAGGCATAGGCCTCAACTCTTTTTTCTTTACCATCAAAAGTGGGATTTGTACCAATTGATATTGCGGCAGGTAAAACTTCATTGGTTTTAGAGCGAACCAGATAGCCTGCATAAATTCCATCTTCGGGAACTGACATTTGAATTGGTGTTTCTAAATTTGCTGTCGGATATCCAAGTTCACGGCCTCTGTGATCTCCGTGAACAACTATGCCTTCAAGGCGTGGAAATCTTCCTAACACAAGTGCTGCTTTATCAACTTCCCCAGTTTCAATGTAATTTCTGGCCCGAGTTGAGGACCAAGGTTCTTTGCCATCACTAAATCTTTCAAATACTGCCGTAGTAAAACCATTTGCTTTACCAAACTCTGATAGATAATTAGTATCTCCTGCTGCTTTATATCCAAATTTGAAATTGTCTCCCACCACAACGTGTTGAGCTTTCAAATGATCAACTAAAACTTTTTTCAAAAATTCATCAGGTGAAAGGGCAGCTAATTCTTTATTAAAAGGTAAAACTAATGTTGCATCAACACCGCATCGTTCTAACAAAGTTAAACGAAAATTAAGTGATGCAAGTGCTAAAGGTGGATTACTACCAACCACGCCTCTTGGGTGGGGATCAAAGGTTACCGCGATTAGAGAAATTCCTTTTGAAGTTGCCACATCTTTGGCTCTAGAGATTAAATCTTGGTGCCCACGATGCACGCCATCAAATACTCCGATAGCAACCACAGAAGGAGTTAATTGGGAGTCAACTTCGCTTAAATTAAACCACCGACGCATTTTAATTTCTAAACTCCTATGGCGCCATTAGCAAAAACAACATTTGGCTTAAGCATGACACCATCACCATGAGCTAATGCAATCAGACTTGGAGTTTTGTCAATGACCGCTAAAATATCAGCCGGTGTATGAGCAATTCGAACACTTCTGCCCTGAACAAAATCTTGTGCTTCAACCATGCCTATGGTCACACTTGGAAAAATAGAGGTAGCAACTTGGGCCATAGAAATTATTGGTAAATTTCCTGGTTTCAAATCAGCAAGTTTTTGTGCTTTAGTGATTGACCATTGACCTGATTGAGTTCTACGCAAACTTGTTAAATGCCCACCAACTTCTAGATTGTTTCCCAAATCTCTAGCAAGGGCTCTTATATAAGTTCCACTCGAACAGTGAACTGTAACTGCCACATCAATAAATTCTGCAACTCTTTCTATTTCATGTACATCTATGGCGCTGATATGAACATCTCTTGGTGCAAGTTCAACTTTTTCTCCTTGCCGAACCAAATCATAAGCTCTTTTACCATCTACTTTTATGGCACTTACCGAAGATGGAATTTGTTTAATATCGCCCACAAATTTTTCAAGTCCGCTTTTTATTTGCTCATCAGAAATATTTTTGCAATCATTTGTAGCAATGATTTCACCTTGCGCATCATCTGTGGTTCTAGATTGACCTAGCCGAATTGTTGCTTGGTAAGTTTTATTATCAGCCACAATAAAAGTTAACAACCTAGTTGCTTTTCCTAAACCAACAACTAAAACTCCTGTTGCATCAGGATCAAGAGTTCCTGCATGGCCAACTTTTTTTGTGTTTGCTAATTTTCTAATTTGGTGCACCACATCATGGGAAGTCATACCTGCTGGTTTGTCCACAATGACAAAACCATGAATTTCGTTAGCTACTTGCTTTATTTGATTCATCGCGTTCTTTATGTCGGTAAGGATCTTCCCCTGCTGCATATTTGCCGGCTTTAGCAATATTTTGTAATTCTTGATCTCTTTCTTGGGCTGTTCTTAAAACTTCGGAAATATGAATTGCGTTTTCAGGAATTCCGTCAAGCAAGAATTGCAACGAAGGAGTGTGTCTTATTCCTAAAGCTTTACCAACTTCACTTCGTAACATTCCTTTGGCAGATTCAAGTGCAGCTTTAGTGCTATCTCTTTTATCGTCATCGCCTAAAACTGTGTAGAAAACAGTTGCTTCTCTTAAATCACCAGTGATGCGAACTTCAGTTATTGTGACAAAACCTAAACGGGGATCTTTAACTCTGGTATCTAATAGAAGAGCAACTGTTTCTTTGATTCGATCAGCGACTCTTCGAACTCGTGCTTGACTCATGATCTGTTAAGCGCGAGGCTTTTCGCGTAATTCGTAGGTTTCAATAATGTCTTCAACTTTTAAGTCATTGAAACCATCAAATGAAATACCACCCTCGAAACCATCTTTTAATTCTGAAACATCATCTTTAAATCTTCTTAACGATGCAATACTTAAGTTTTCGGTAATCATTCTTCCATCACGCAAAATGCGAGCTTTTGATTTTCTGGTGATTAAGCCATCACGAATGATTACACCAGCAATAGCACCAACTTTGCTTGATTTAAACACTTCTCTGATTTCAGCAGATCCTAGGCGCACTTCTTCATAAATTGGTTTGAGTTTGCCTTTAAGCGCTTTTTCAATATCTTCAATTGCTTGATAAATAATGGAGTAGTAGCGAAGTTCAACACCTTCACGATCAGCCATTTCACGAGCACCAGATTCAGCACGAACGTTGAAACCAATGATGATTGCTTCTGAAGCAATAGCTAAATCGACGTCACTATTAACAATTGCGCCCACCCCACGGTGTATTACGCGCAATTCAACATCTTCCCCAACTTCAAGTTTCATCAATGAATCTTCCAAAGCTTCCACAGAACCAGAAACGTCACCCTTAATAATTAAGCGCAACTCCTGAGTTTCACCTTTCGTTAAGGAGTCAAGCACATCTTCCAAAGTATGACGCTTTTTGCTTCGAGCAAGTAATGCGTTTCTATCTCGAGCAGATCTTGCTTGCGCAATTTGCCTTGCCACGCGATCTTCATCAACAACTAAGAAAGTATCTCCAGCTCCTGGCACACTGGTTAAACCAAGAACTTGTACTGGAAATGCTGGGCCTGCACTTTCAACTGTTTCACCTTTGTCGTTCAACATTGCGCGAACACGACCAAAAGCATCACCAACAACTATCGAATCTCCAGCTTTCAAGGTTCCACGTTGCACTAACACTGTGGCAACAGGACCGCGACCTTTATCAAGATGAGCTTCAATTGCCACACCTTGTGCTTGCTGAGATTCACTAGAACGTAGATCAAGGGCTGCATCAGCAGTTAAAATAATTGATTCTAATAATTTTTCAATTCCTACACCAGATTTTGCTGATACATCAACAAACATTGCTGTACCACCATATTCTTCTGGTAATAATCCGTATTCAGAAAGTTGACCGCGAACTTTATTTGGATCAGCACCTTCTTTATCAACTTTGTTTACTGCAACCACAATTGGAACTTCTGCTGCTTGAGCATGATTTAGTGCTTCAATTGTTTGTGGTTTTACACCATCATCAGCTGCAATTACTAGAACTGCAATATCTGTTACCTTGGCACCGCGAGCACGCATGGCAGTAAATGCTTCGTGACCTGGTGTGTCAATAAAAGTTATCTTCCTGTCTTCACCGGCAACGTTGGCAGAAATTTGGTAAGCACCAATGTGTTGAGTTATCCCGCCAGCTTCTCCCCCTGCCACATTCGCGGAACGAATTGTGTCAAGTAACAAAGTTTTACCATGATCAACGTGACCCATAATTGTTACAACCGGTGGTCTAATTACTAATTCACCTTCGTCTTCACCGAATGAAACATCAAATGAATCCAGTAATTCGCGATCTTCATCTTCAGGGGAAACTACTTGTAAATCAAAATTTAATTCCACACCTAAAACGTGTAAGGTTTCATCAGGTAATGATTGTGTGGCTGTTGCCATTTCACCTAAATGAAAAAGTGCGGTTACTAAACTGGCAGGATTTGCACCAATTTTTTCACCCAGATCCATCAATGATGAACCACGACTTAAGCGAATTGTTCTGCCATCACCTTTAGGTAATTGCACACCACCAAGTTGTGGTGCTTCCATGAAATCTTCAAACTCTTGACGTTTTTCGCGTTTTGATTTTGAACGTTTTTTGTTAGCCCCTCCTTGGCGACCAAATGCACCAGCTGCGTTTCCGCGACCACCTGCACCACCTCGTTGTCCGGGACGTCCTGATGGTTGAACTCCAGGCATGGTTGGAATACCACCTGGTCCACTGGGACGATTGCCACCAAAACCTCCGGGACCTCCAGGTCCACGACTTGGCCCACCTGGTCTTGGTCCACCAAAACCTCCGGGACCTCCAGGTCCACGACTTGGCCCACCTGGTCCGCCAGGTCTAGGTCCACCAAAATTTCCTGGACCACGACTTGGTCCACCCGGTCTTGGTCCACCTGGTCCACCAGGTCTAGGTCCACCAGGACCTCCAGGTCCGGATGGTCGACCCATTGGTCTAGGCACACCAGTTGGATTTGCGGGTCTAGTTCCTGCGGGTTGACCGAAAGGATTATTGCCAGGGCGAGGGGTACCTGGACGTGGAGCAGGAGGGGTTGGTGATCCGAAAGGATTATTGCCAGGGCGAGGAGTACCTGGTCGTGGTGGTTGAGCAACTAGTGATTGTGGAATTACTGGATTTTCGGCAACTGTTTCAGCAGGAATATCAATTGGTTCAATTTTTTTAGGTGCAGCGGCTTTCTTAGGTTTAGTTTCTTTGGCCGGCATCGCAGCTTTGAGGCGATTAGCAACCGGAAGTTCAATGGTGGATGAGGCGGAACGAACAAATTCGCCCATTTCTTGCAATTTGGCCAGGACGTCTTTGCTTTCGTAGCCAAGCTCAGATGCGAGCTCATATACACGAATCTTGGACAACTATTTCTCCTGCCTTGACTAAGGACAGGGATTAGTCCCGATCCTTAGGACACTAAAAGTAAAGCCTTCATTTCGAAGTGCTCATTTAGTGCTCATTGGGTTTTCTCCGTAGGGAGTTGAAGTGACAATCCTTAGGGTACTTCACT
>Ga0187844_10001470_pt1 | contig 17888 bp, 16 predicted proteins | sample SpaLakP09_SKY_50_FD_134517 | JGI IMG/M metagenome (GOLD analysis project Ga0187844, IMG submission 134517) | Oligotrophic lake water microbial communities from Sparkling Lake, Wisconsin, USA - SP09_SKY_50 | ecosystem: Environmental > Aquatic > Freshwater > Lake | place: USA: Sparkling Lake...
CCCTTGGTGCGTTCATCGAGGATGGCCTTGGACATCTTCGGCCCGATGCCCTTGATGCCGTCCAGCGCGGCGGCGTCGGCCTTGTTGACATCGACCTGCGCCAGGGCCATGCCCATGGTGGCGACCAGGGTCGCGGCGGCCAGCATCACGCATTTCGTCAATTGCTTGATCATCTATCGTCTCCGTTATCGGTTCACGGGCGGCACATGCCACCCGAGACCTACAACGGCCGGCCAGGCCCGCCGTTGACGGCGCACTTTAGAGCGCCCTCAACAGCATCAGGCGCCGGCGCCGAACAATTCGTCGCGGGTGACGGTGGCGGTACCGAGCTTGCCGACCACGATGCCGCCGGCGCGGTTGGCGGTCGTCAGGGCTTCCGCCATCGGCATGCCGGCGCCCAGCATGGCGGCCATGGTGGCGATCACGGTGTCGCCGGCGCCGGAGACGTCGAACACCTCGCGGGCGGCCGCATGCATGTGCAGGATTTCATCGGCGCTGTACAAACTCATGCCCTCTTCCGAGCGGGTCAGCAGCAGCGCATCGAGGCCCAGTTCAATGCGCAGGGCCTGGGCCTTGTCCGTCAGCTGCTGCTCGCTGTTCCAGCTGCCGACGATGCGTTTGAGTTCCGATTTATTCGGCGTCAGGATGGAGGCGCCGGCGTACGGCGAAAAATCGTCACCCTTCGGGTCGACCATGACGATCTTGCCGGCGGCGCGCGCCGAGGCGATCATGTCGGCCACGTTGACCAGGCTGCCCTTGGCGTAGTCCGACAGCACGATCACGTCGTAGTCCGGCAGCAGCGCCTTGAACTGCATCAGCTTGTCGCGCAGCACGGTGTCGGTGGGCGCGTCTTCGAAGTCGATGCGCAGCAACTGCTGCTGGCGGCCGATCACGCGCAGCTTGATGATGGTGGAAATGGCGTCGTCGCGCTGAAGATAGCTGTGGATGCGCGACTCGGTGAGCAACTGCTCGACCTGGGCGCCCGCCTCGTCGGCGCCAACCACGCCCAGCAAGCCGCAATGGGCGCCCAGGGCGGCCGCGTTGCGCGCCACGTTGGCGGCGCCGCCCAGGCGCTCTTCGCGCTTTTCGATGCGCACGACCGGCACCGGCGCTTCGGGCGAAATGCGGCTGACGTCGCCGAACCAGTAGCGGTCGAGCATGACGTCGCCGACCACGAGCAGGCGCACCGCGCCCAGGTCGGGCGCGGCAATGGTGGGATGGTTTTCTGCGGAAAGGAGACGGCTGATCATGGTCAATTCATTACGTTGAGTTCTTCGGTGCGGCGCGGCGGGTAGGTTTCCCAATTGCTGCAGCCAGGGCATTGCCAGTAGAACTGGCGTGCCTTGAAGCCGCAGTGGCTGCACTGGTAGCGCGCCAGCTTCTGGGTGTAGCGCTGCACCAGGTTCTTCACCATCGACAGTTCTTCCCAGACGTGGGCCGGGGCGTCCATCAGGCGCGCCTCGAGCAGCTTGTCCAGGCCCAGCAGGGTCGGATTGCGGCGCAATTCCTCGATCACCAGCTGCTTGGCCGCGTCCACGCCGTCGAGCTCGATGACCGCCTTGAACACCACTTCGGTCAGGTCGATCGAGGACGCTTCGCCCAGGTAGGCGCGCAGCAGGTTGACGCCTTCCTGCGGGCGGCCGACCTTGCGGTAGCCATCCATCAGGCGGCCGGCCACCAGGGCCACGTGCGGCACGCTTTGCTGCTCCACGCGGCGCCAGGTCATCAGGGCGCCTTCGGTGTCGCCCTGGGCCAGCTGGGCGTCGCCGGTGAGCATGGTGGCGCGCACGTTCTTGCGGTCGGTGTGCAGCGCCTTGCCCAGCAGGTCGAGCGCGTCGGCCGTCTGCAGGTGCACCAGCGCATCCTGGGCCAGTTCGCAATAGAACTGGGCGATTTCCTTTTGACGGGCGCCGGCGCCGGACTCCTGCAGGCCGCGGGCGGCCTCGATGGCGCGCGTCCATTCCTTTTCGCGCTGGAAGATTTCCAGCAGCGCGCGGCGGGCTTGCACCGAGTACGTCGTTTCGACCAGGCCGTTGAAGGTTTCCTCGGCGCGGTCGAGCAGGCCGGCCTTCAGGTAATCCATGCCCAGTTCGTATTGCGCCTGGGCTTGCTGTTCGGGCGGCAGGTCGGGACGGGCGAGCAGGCTCTGGTGGACGCGGATGGCGCGTTCGATCTCGCCGCGACGGCGGAACAGATTGCCGAGGGCGAAGTGCATGTCGGCGGTTTCGGGATCGAGCTTCATGATCTCGATGAAGGCGTCGATGGCCTTGTCGGGCTGCTCGTTGAGCAGGAAGTTCAAGCCCTTGAAATAGCCGCGCGGCAGCGTGCGCGACTCGGACACGAGCTGGCGGATGTCGACGCGCGCGGTGATCCAGCCCATCGCGAAAAACAGGGGGATGCCGATCAGCATCCAGGTTTCAAATTCCATGCGTTTTCTTCTTGTTGTTACTGCTGGGTGTTGACACTGTCCGGTTGCGGTTGGGTTGGGCCGGTGCGGGCCACGCTTTGCAATGCCTGGATGGTGGTTTTGTGCCTGGTGGTTTCGCGGCGGTGGCGGAACACGGTGGGCGTGACGGCCAGGATGCCCAGGGCGGCGCCGGCCACGAAGAAGGCCAGCAGCATCAGCACCAGGGGGCCGCGCAATTCGTAATTGAGGAAGAAATGGAGGTCGACTTCCTGGGTGTTTTTCAGCGCGAAGCCGAAGAACAGCACGAACAGGATGACGCCGACGATAGAGGAAACAAATTTCATCAGGATGGCCAGGTAGATAAGGGGCGTAAGTTTCGCATCTTACACCATCGCAGCGCAAAAAAAACGGCATCCGAGGATGCCGTTCTTGTCGTCGTCAGTCGACTCAGTCTTCGATAATCGGCTGCCCGACCATCGCATCGACCCGCTCGCGCAGTTGCTTGCCCGGCTTGAAGTGGGGGACCCGTTTTTCAGGGACCATCACCTTGTCGCCGGACTTGGGATTGCGTCCGATGCGTGGCGGCCGGCTATTCAAAGCAAAGCTGCCGAAACCACGGATCTCGATGCGCTGGCCAGTCGATAAAGCATTGGTCATTGCGTCGAGGATGGTCTTGACTGCGTACTCCGCATCCTTGGCCACCAGCTGAGAATAACGCTCAGCGAGGCGGTTGATCAGTTCCGACTTCGTCATCTGTCGATTCCGACTGTCTTAGTTCTTGTTGTCGAACTTGGCTTTGAGCAGTGCGCCCAGGCTGGTGGTGCCCGATGCGGCGTTGCTGTCAGCGGTCGATGCCATCTTCTGCATCGCTTCCTGGGTTTCGACATTGTCTTTCGCTTTGATCGACAGCTGGATGCTGCGCGCTTTGCGGTCAATGTTGATGACCAGAGCTTCGACCGAATCGCCAACCTTCAGGTGGGTACCGGCATCTTCAACGCGGTCGCGCGAGATTTCGGAAGCACGCAGGTAGCCTTCAACTTCTTCGGACAGGCCGATGACAGCGCCCTTAGGCTCGACCGACTTGACCGTACCCGTTACCAGGGAGCCTTTGTCGTTCATTGCAGCGAAGTTGTTGAATGGGTCGCCTTCGAGTTGCTTGACACCCAGGGACACGCGCTCGCGCTCGACGTCGATGGCCAGAACGATGGCTTCCAGTTCGTCGCCCTTTTTGAAACGGCGCACAGCTTCTTCGCCGGTTTCGGTCCAGGACAGGTCGGACAGGTGTACCAGGCCGTCGATGTTGCCGGCCAGGCCGATGAACACGCCGAAGTCGGTGATCGACTTGATTGCGCCACGGACTTTGTCGCCCTTCTTGTGGGTAACGCCGAAGTCATCCCATGGATTTGCTTTGCACTGCTTCATGCCCAGCGAAATACGGCGACGCTCTTCGTCGATCTCGAGAACCATGACTTCCACTTCGTCGCCCAGCTGGACAACTTTGTTCGGCGCCACGTTCTTGTTGGTCCAGTCCATTTCGGACACGTGGACCAGACCTTCGATACCCTGCTCGACTTCAACAAACGCGCCGTAGTCGGTGAGGTTGGTGACTTTGCCGAACAGACGGGTGCTTTGCGGGTAACGACGGGACAGACCGGTCCAAGGATCGTCGCCCAGTTGCTTCACGCCCAGCGAAACACGGTTCTTTTCCTGATCGTACTTCAGGACTTTGGCGGTGATTTCCTGGCCGACGGTCAGCACTTCCGACGGGTGACGCACGCGACGCCATGCCAGGTCGGTGATGTGCAGCAGGCCGTCGATACCGCCCAGATCCACGAACGCGCCGTAGTCGGTGATGTTTTTGACGACGCCGGTAACCACGGTGCCTTCTTTCAGCGTTTCCATCAGTTTCTGACGCTCTTCGCCCATCGATGCTTCGATGACGGCGCGGCGGGACAGAACCACGTTGTTACGCTTACGGTCGAGCTTGATGACCTTGAATTCCAGGGTCTTGCCTTCGAACGGGGTGGTGTCCTTGACAGGACGGGTGTCGACCAGCGAACCCGGCAGGAATGCGCGGATGCCGTTGGTCAGAACGGTCAGGCCGCCCTTGACTTTGCCATTGACGGTACCGACGACGATCTCGCCCGATTCCATGGCTTTTTCCAGTGCCAGCCACGATGCCAGGCGCTTGGCCTTGTCACGCGACAGGATGGTGTCGCCGAAACCGTTTTCCAGCGATTCGATCGCTACGGAAACGAAGTCGCCGACTTGAACTTCCAGTTCGCCCTGGTCGTTCTTGAATTCTTCGATAGGAATGAAAGCTTCGGATTTCAGGCCGGCGTTGACGATCACGAAGTTGTGATCCAGACGCACGACTTCAGCGGAGATGACTTCGCCGGAGCGCATATCCTGGCGCGACAACGATTCTTCGAACAGCGCTGCAAAACTTTCCATACCGCTTGCTTCAGTTGTTACTGTAGACATATGATTTACACGAGTTAGCCAGCAGAGATCGCACGATGCGACTTAAACTGGGTTAGGTTAGTACCACACCCGAACCGGCAGGATTGCCGGGGCAGGCAGCTCTTTACAGTCAGGAATGCTTGACTGCGGCATACCATTTCAGCACTTCCTCGATGGCCTCGTCGGCCGTCATGTTGGAAGTGTCGAGCAGGTGCGCCCCTTCTGCGGGGACCAGCGGCGCGATGGCCCGGTGAGTATCACGGTCGTCACGCGCCTGCAAATCCTTGAGGAGGTCTTCCATGTTAGCAGAAAACCCCTTGTCAATCAATTGCTTATATCGCCGTTGCGCGCGCGCCTCAACGCTCGCCGTCAGGAAGACCTTAAGTTGTGCGTGCGGAAAAATTACCGTTCCCATATCACGGCCGTCGGTGACCAGGCCGGGATGCTTGCGAAAGCTCAGCTGCAGGGCGAACAGGGCCTGGCGCACGGTGGGCAGGGCGGCGATTTTCGATGCCATGTTGCCAACTTCCTCGGCGCGGATGGCGTGCGTCACATGCTCGTTGGCCAGCAGGATTTCGCCGCCGACAAAGCTGGCGGGCAAGTGTTCGGCCAGCTTGGCCAGGGCGTGCTCGTCATTGAGCTCGGTCCCGCGGCGGATCGCCATCAGGGCGGTGAGGCGGTACAGGGCGCCGGAATCGAGGTAATGAAAGCCCAGGCGGTCGGCGACCTTGTGGGCCACCGTACCCTTGCCGGACGCGGTCGGCCCGTCGATGGCGATGACCGGAATATGGGAAATTGGCATATTTAAAACCTTATTATTAACACAACTACCGTCATCCCCGCGCAGGCGGGGATCCATAGCATTTTAGAAGAGTGTCTCACGAGCGATGCCAGCGAACGCCTCAAAATACTCGGGGAAGGTTTTTGCCACGCATTTGGGGTCGTTGATGCGCATCTGGTTGCCGCGCCGGGCTTTGCCGTCCAGCGTGGCCAGCGAAAAGCACATCGCCATGCGGTGGTCGTCGTAGGTGTCGATGGTGGCGGCGGCGATCGTTTCCGGCGGCGTGATGGTGATGTAGTCGGCGCCCTCCTCCACCGTGGCGCCCAGCTTGCGCAGCTCGGTGGCCATGGCCGACAGGCGGTCCGTTTCCTTCACGCGCCAGCTGGCGATGTTGCGCAGCGTGCTGGTGCCGTCGGCGTACAGGGCCGCCACGGCAATCGTCATGGCGGCGTCCGGAATGTGGTTGAAGTCGGCGTCGATGGCTTTCAGCACGCCGTTCGATGTCGCTTCGATCCAGCTGTCGCCGCGCGTGATCGTGGCGCCCATCTGCTCCAGCGCTTCGGCAAAGCGCACGTCGCCCTGGATGCTGTCCTTGCCCACGCCTTCGACCCGCACCGGCCCACCGCCGATGGCGCCGGCCGCCAGGAAGTAGGAGGCCGAGGAAGCGTCGCCTTCGACGTGGATGCTGCCCGGGCTGGCGTACTTCTGGCCCGGCTGCACCGTGAACGATTGCCAGCCATCCTGCTCCACCGTCACGCCGAAGCGGCGCATCAGGTTCAGGGTGATTTCAATATACGGCTTGGAGATCAGTTCGCCCACCACGTCGATCGACACCGGATGCTCGCGCGCCATCAGCGGGGCCGACATCAGCAGCGCCGTCAGGAACTGGCTCGATACATTGCCGCGCACCGACATGCGGTTGGCGTGGATATGGCCGCGTCGGATGCGCAGCGGCGGATAACCTTCCACGCCCGTGTATTCGATCTGCGTGCCGACCGCGTTGAGCGCGTCGACCAGGTCGCCGATCGGGCGTTCATGCATGCGCGATACGCCGTGCAGCGTGTAGTCGCCGCCTATGACGGCCAGCGCGGCCGTCAGCGGACGGATCGCGGTGCCGGCATTCCCCATGAACAGGTCGGCCTCGTGCACCGGCAGCACGCCGCCGGCGCCGTGCACGATGTGGGTATGCTCGTCGACCTGTTCCCAGGCGATGCCCAGCGAACGCAGTGCGCCCAGCATGACGAGCGTGTCGTCGGACGCCAGCAGGTCGTGAATGGTGGTCGTGCCCTCGGCCAGCGCCGCCAGCAGCAAGGTGCGGTTGGAGATGCTCTTCGAGCCTGGCAGGCGCACCACGCCTTCGACGTGCATGACGGGCTTGATGTCGATGTGATGCGGGTAGTGCTTTTGCTGCGTCATGCGAGTCCTTGTGTTTATTCTGCGGTGTCGACGGAAGGCGGCGCTTCGGCCGCTTCGATCGCTTCGATCCAGCGGCAGCGCGCGCGCTGGGCGTTGGCGTACACCGCTTCGATGGCGGCGCCGTCGCCGGCGGCGAGGCTGGCGCGCAGGCCGGTCAATTGTGCCAGATATGCGTCGAGCTCACCGAGCAGGGCGTCCTGGTTGGCCAGGCTGATGTCGCGCCACATTTCCGGCGACGAGCCGGCGATGCGGGTGAAATCGCGAAAGCCGCTGGCCGCGTACTGGAACAGCAGGCCGGCGTGCGGCTTTTTGGCGATGTCGTCCACCAGCGCGTAGGCCAGCAAATGCGGCAGGTGCGATACCGAGGCGAACACCTTGTCGTGCTCCTGCGGGCTCAAGTGATGGATGATGGCGCCGCAGGCGGCCCATGCCGCCGCCACGCGGGCGATGTCTTCCTGCCGGTTCTCGGGGAGCGGCGTCAGGACCGCCTTCTTGCCGCGGTACAGGTCGACGATGGCCGCATCCGGTCCGTTGGTTTCGCGGCCCGCGATCGGGTGGGCCGGCACGAACTGCCCTACCCTGCCGCCCAGGGCCGCGCGCGCCGACGCCACCACGTCCGACTTGGTGCTGCCGGCGTCGGTGACGATGGTGCCGTCTTCAAGATACGGCAGCAGCGACGCCAGGATGCGGCCAGTCTGGGCCACCGGCGCGGCGATCAGCACCAGGTCGGCGCCGCGCATGGCGTCCTGCACCGAGGCGGCCACTTCGTCGACGATACCGAGTTCCAGGGCGCGCGCCATCGCTTGCGGCGAACGGCCCACGCCGACGATGGTGCGGGCCGCGCCCGCGTGGCGTATCGCCTTTGCGAACGAGCCGCCGATCAGGCCGACGCCGAAAATGACGATACGCTTGAACACGTCAGCCCAAAGCCTTTTTCAGTGCGGCGATGAAGGTGGCGTTTTCCTGCGGCAGGCCGATCGAGATGCGCAGCCATTGCGGCAGGCCGTAGTTGCCGACCGGGCGCACGATAACGCCTTGCTTGAGCAGGGCCAGGTTGATGCGCGCGCCGGCGCCGTCGTCGTCGCCGACCTTGACCAGCACGAAGTTGCCGAAGGAAGGCACGTACTCCAGGCCCAGTTCTTCAAAGGCGGCGATGAACTGGCGGTAGCCTTCGGCGTTGTTGCGCGCGCCCTTTTCCAGGAAAGGCTTGTCGTTCAGGGCGGCGATGGCCGCGGCCTGGGCCAGCGAGTTGACGTTGAAGGGCTGGCGGATGCGGTTCATCAGGTCGGTCAGCACGGGCTGGCCGATGGCGAAGCCCACGCGCAGGCCGGCCAGGCCGTAGGCCTTGGAGAAGGTGCGCGACACCAGCAGGTTGGCGTATTTTTTTACCCATTGGGCCGATTCGAACTGCTGCTCGGGCGCCAGGAATTCGTTGTAGGCCTCGTCCAGCACGACCACCACGTTCTCGGGCACCCTGGCCAGGAAGGCTTCGATCTGCGCGGCCGGAATGAAGGTGCCGGTCGGGTTGTTCGGGTTGGCGATGTAGACCAGGCGCGTGTCGCTGTCGATGGCTGCTGCCATGGCGTCGAGGTCATGGCCATAGTCCCTGGCCGCGACCACGATGGCGCGCGCACCCACGCCCTGGGTGGCAAGCGCGTACACGGCGAAGGAATACTGCGCGTAGACCACGGACTGCCCCTTCTGGACGAAGGCATGCGCCGCGATTTCAAGGATGTCGTTGCTGCCATTGCCCAGCGTGATCCAGTCCGCGGGCACGTCGTAGCGCTTTGACAGGGCCGCCTTCAGGTCGAAGCCGTTCGCATCCGGATAGCGCCCCAGGTCGGCCACCGCGGCGGCCATGGCCTGCTTGCTCGATTCCGGCACGCCGAAAGGATTTTCGTTGGAGGCAAGCTTGACGATGTTCGCTTCGTCGAGGCCGAACTCGCGCGCGACTTCCGCGATCGGCTTGCCGGCCTGGTAGGGAGCGATGGCGCGAACGTAATCTGGACCGTATTGCTGGGACATGGAATACCTTGAAAAAGTTAAGTCAGGCTGAGCGGGTATGAGCCCAGCACCTTGAAAAATGCGGCGTTATCCTTCAATTCCTCGAGCGCCTTGGCGACCGAGGGATTCTGCACGTGGCCTTCGATATCGACGTAGAAGTAGTACTCCCAGGTGCCGATGCGGGCCGGACGCGATTCGAAACGGGTCATGGAAACGCCGTTGGTGGCCAGGGGCGCGAGCAGGTTGTAGACCGCGCCCGCCTTGTTGGGCACGGCCAGCACCAGCGAAGTCTGGTCTGCGCCCGACGGGTTGGTCTGCAGGTGGCCGATGACGGCAAAGCGGGTGCGGTTGTGCGGGTCGTCCTGGATGTGGCCCTTGACCACGCCCAGCTGGTACTGCTCGCCCGCCATTTCGCTGGCGATGGCCGCGATGGTGGCGTCCTTGCTGGCCATGACGGCAGCTTCGGCGTTCGATGCGACGGCGCGCCGTTCGATGTCGGGGTAGTTCTGGTTCAGCCACACCTGGCACTGGGCCAGCGCCTGCGAATGGGCGCACACGACCTTGACGCCGTCCATGCTGCCGGTCTTGCTCATCAGGCTGTGGTGGACCGGGATCGAGATTTCGCCGCTGATGATGGTGGTGGTGGCCAGCATCAGGTCGAGCGTGCGGTTGATCGCGCCTTCGGAGGAATTTTCGACCGGGACCACGCCGAAATCGGCGGTGCCCGCTTCGGTGGCGCGGAATACTTCATCGATCGAGATGCAGGGCAGGCTTTCGACGGCGCTGCCGAACTGCTGGTACACGGCCTGTTCGCTGAAGGTGCCGGACGGCCCCAGGTAGGCGACGGTGACGCGCTTTTCCAGCGAACGGCAGGCCGACATGATTTCGCGGAAGATGGTCTGGACTTCCCCGCCCTTCAGGGGGCCGGGATTGCGTTCGGCCACGCCGCGCAGCACCTGGGCTTCGCGCTCGGGGCGGAACACGGGCGCATTGGTTTCGGCCTTGACGTGGCCTACTTCCTGGGCCAGGCGCGCGCGCCGGCTAAGCAGGTCGAGAAGCTGCGCGTCGATCGCATCGATCTGTTCGCGCAAGGGTGTCAGTTTGTCTGTCATGGTCAAGGCATCAGTTGCGGTTGTCCGGCACCGGCGCTGGAAATCAGCGTCCGGCAAACTCGTTCAGATAATCGACCAGGGCTTGCACGCCCTCGATCGGCATCGCGTTGTAGATGGATGCTCGCATACCGCCGACGGACTTGTGGCCCTTCAGTTGCAGCAGGCCGCGCGCTTTTGCACCGGCCAGGAATTGTTCGTTGCGCGTTTCGTCGCGCAGGTAGAACGGTACGTTCATGCGCGAGCGGCAGTCCTGCGCCACGCGGTTCTGGTAAAAATCGTCAAAGTCGAGCGCCGCGTACAGCAGCTTCGCCTTGGCGATATTGCGATCTTCCGCGGCGGCCACCCCGCCCTGTTTCAGCAGGTGCGCGAACACCAGGCCGGCGATGTAGATGCCGTAGGTAGGCGGCGTGTTGTACATGGAGTCGTGTTCGGCCACGATCTTCCAGTCGAAGGCCGAGGGGCAGATCGGCAGCGCGGTGCCGAGCAGGTCGTCGCGCACGATGACCAGGGTCAGGCCGGCGGGACCGATGTTCTTTTGCGCGCCGGCGAAGATGACGCCGTATTTCGACACGTCGATCCGGCGCGACAGGATGTGCGACGACATGTCGGCCACCAGCGGCGTGTCGCCCTGCACGGTGGGCACGAAGTTGTATTCGACGCCGTCGATGGTTTCGTTGGTGCAGACATGCAGGTAGGCCGCGCCCGGCGTGAGCTTCCAGGTTTGCTGGGGCGGAACGCTGGTGAAGCGGCCGGCTTCGCCGCTGGCCGCCACGTTCACGTTGGCGTAGCGTTTCGCTTCCTTGACCGACTTGCCGGACCAGGAACCGGTGTGCACGAAATCGACGGTGGCCGGCTGCGCGTTTGCGCCAACCCGGCCCACCAGGTTCATGGGCACGATGGCGTTTTCGCCCAGGCCGCCGCCCTGCAGGAACAGGACCTGGTAGTTGTCGGGGATGGACAGCAGCTGACGCAGGTCGCGCACGGCGGCCTGGTAGATCGATATGAACTCGGGACCGCGGTGGCTCATCTCCATGACCGACATGCCGCTGCCGTGCCAGTCGAGCATTTCGGCGGCGGCCTGCTGCAGTACTTCCTTGGGCAGGACGGCCGGGCCGGCGGAGAAGTTATAGATCTGGGTCACGCTGGTCCTTTGATTTACTTGATCTTGGTGAGCTTTTCGATGGCGGCGCCGATGCGCGGCATGACGATCTTCTGGCTGATCTGCATCGACTCGTTCATGATCTGGGGCATGGTGGACAGCATTTTGGCGCCGACCGGGGTTTTGTAGAAAGCGGCCAGCTGCTTGATTTCAGCGGCGCTGAAGTGGCGCGCATACAGGGGGATGGTTTCGGCGACCAGCTCGTCGAGCAGGGCCGGGTCGCTGAAGGTGCTGGAAAACGCGGCGGCGGCCTGCGGAATGTCGCGCCGGGCCTGGGCAATTTTCGCGGCCTTCTCGGTGTCGCTCATGGTGGCGTTGGCCTGGATGGCGGCGACGGCCGATTGTTCCATGATGGCGGGCATGTTCTTATTGATCTGTTCGAAAGAAGCGACCATCATCTCGCGGAATTTCATCGCGGTGAGCAGTTCCTTGACGGCGGCAGTGGCTGCCGGGTCGACCGGGGCGGCGGTTTGCGCGTGGACCGGCAATGCAAAAGCGAAGGCGGTACACAGGGCGAGGACGATTTTTTTCATCTAGGTAGTCTCAATGTAAGTGTAGGGTGGAAAAGCGAAGCGCCTTCCACCACTAGCACGTGTGCTAGTGGTGGAAGGCGCTTCGCTTCCACCCTACGGAATTCGTACACACGGGGCACTGTCATTTTCGCATGAATCAGCGCCCTGTGCAGGCTTACTCCGGGGCGCTCTCGAGGTCGACTTCTTCGAGGTCGGTTTCCACAACCCGCTGCAGGCCGGACAGCTTGGTGCCGTCTTCGACTGCAATCAGGGTCACGCCTTGCGTGGCGCGGCCCATTTCGCGGATTTCGGCAACCCGGGTGCGGATCAGCACACCGCCGGTCGTGATCAGCATGATCTCGTCGGACGCTTCCACCAGGGTGGCGGCGACCACCTTGCCGTTGCGTTCGGAGGTCTGGATCGCGATCATGCCCTTGGTGCCGCGGCCGTGGCGCGTGTACTCGGTGATCGGCGTACGCTTGCCGAAGCCGTTTTCGGTGGCCGTGAGCACGGACTGCTGCTCGTTCTCTGCCACCAGCAGGGCGATCACGTTCTGGCCATCTTCCAGGTTCATGCCACGCACGCCGCGCGCGGTACGGCCCATCGGACGCACATCGTTCTCGTCGAAGCGCACTGCCTTGCCCGAGTCGGAGAACAGCATGACGTCGTGTTCGCCGTCGGTGAGCGCCGCGCCGATCAGGAAGTCGCCGTCGTCCAGGTCGACCGCGATGATGCCGGCCTTGCGTGGATTGCTGAAGTCCTTGAGCGGGGTCTTCTTGACGGTACCGAGGGAGGTCGCCATGAACACGTAATGGTCTTCCGGGAACACGCGGTTGTCGCCCGACAGCGGCAGGATGACCGTGATCTTTTCGTTGTCCTGCAGCGGGAACATGTTGACGATCGGCTTGCCGCGCGAATTGCGCGAGCCTTGCGGCACTTCCCATACCTTCAGCCAGTACATGCGGCCGCGGTTAGAGAAGCACAGCATGTAGTCGTGGGTGTTGGCGATGAACAGCTGGTCGATCCAGTCCTCTTCCTTCGTCGCCATGGCCTGCTTGCCGCGGCCACCGCGTTTTTGCGCGCGGTATTCGCCGATCGGCTGCGACTTCATGTAGCCGGTGTGCGACAGGGTCACGACCATGTCCTGCGGCGTGATCAGGTCTTCGGTTTCCAGGTCGGTGGCATTGAGTTCGATGGTCGAGCGGCGCACGTCCTTGTTGCCCACGCCGTACTCGGTCATGACCGCGGTCATTTCGTCGGTGATGATGACGGTCACGCGTTCCGGCTTGGCGAGAATGTCGAGCAGGTCGGCGATGTGCGCCATGATGTCTTTGTACTCGTTGACGATCTTGTCCTGTTCCAGGCCGGTCAGGCGCTGCAGGCGCATCTGCAGGATTTCCTGCGCCTGTTCGTCGGACAGCTTGTACAGGCCGTCCGGCTGCATGCCGTAGTGCTTGGGCAGGTGCTCGGGACGGAAAGCCTCGATGCCGCCCACGGTCGCGCCTTCGGCGGTACGCATCAGCATTTCGCGCACCAGGGACGAATCCCAGGCGCGCGCCATCAGTTCGGTCTTGGCCACCGGCGGGGTGGGCGCGGCCTTGATGATGGCGATGAAGTCGTCGATATTGGCCAGGGCGACTGCCAGGCCTTCGAGCATGTGGCCGCGTTCGCGCGCCTTGCGCAGTTCGAACACGGTACGGCGCGTGACCACTTCGCGGCGGTGCGACAGGAAGCATTGCAGCATCTGCTTCAGGTTCAGCAGCTTCGGCTGGCCGTTGACCAGCGCCACCATGTTCATGCCGAAGGTGTCCTGCAACTGGGTCTGCTTGTACAGGTTGTTGAGCACCACTTCCGGCACTTCGCCGCGTTTCAGTTCGATGACCACGCGCATGCCGGACTTGTCGGATTCGTCGCGGATGTCGGAAATGCCTTCGAGCTTCTTGTCGCGCACGTTCTCGGCGATGCGCTCGAGCAGGGACTTCTTGTTGACCTGGTAAGGCAACTCGTCGACGATGATCGCGATGCGGCCGCCGTCCTTGCCGTATTCCTCGAAGTGGGTCTTGGCGCGCATGACCACGCGGCCGCGCCCGGTGCGGTAACCGTCGCGCACGCCCGAGACGCCGTAGATGATGCCGGCGGTCGGGAAGTCCGGCGCCGGAATGATCTCGATCAGCTCGTCGATGGTGCAGTCCGGGTTGCGCAGCACGTGCAGCGCGCCGTTGACGATTTCGGTCAGGTTGTGCGGCGGGATGTTGGTGGCCATGCCGACCGCGATACCCGAGGAGCCGTTGATCAGCAGGTTGGGAATGCGGGTCGGCAGGACGGTCGGTTCTTTTTCCTTGCCGTCGTAGTTGGGCTGGAAGTCGACCGTGTCCTTGTCGATGTCGGCCAGGATTTCACCGGCGATCTTGTCCAGGCGGCACTCGGTGTAACGCATGGCCGCGGCGGAATCGCCGTCGACCGAACCGAAGTTGCCCTGCCCGTCGACCAGGGTGTAGCGCAGCGAAAAGTCCTGGGCCATGCGCACCAGCGTGTCGTAAATCGAGGCATCGCCGTGCGGGTGGTACTTACCCATGGTTTCGCCGACCACGCGGGCGCACTTGACGTACGGCCGGTTGTACACATTGTTCATTTCATGCATGGCGAACAGGACCCGGCGGTGCACCGGCTTCAAGCCGTCGCGCACATCCGGCAAGGCGCGGCCCACGATCACGCTCATGGCGTAATCGAGGTAGCTCTTGCGCATCTCTTCTTCGAGGGAAATTGGGATTGTTTCTTTTGCGAATTGATCCATTGGCGGGTCGACTGCTCTCAGGCTGTGGTTAGTGGTGCTCTACGCAAATGCTGCAGGAATGAAGCGTGGGATTTTAACATGCGGTCTATATAAGGAGGTCAATTCCTGCAAACGACCCGGCGCCTTCGAAACCGGTTTGCACAATTGCTTGTCAAACAAGTGACAGGGTGATGACACGATGTTGCAGGAATACAACGTGCCAGCGAAGTTAACTTCCGATTGGATTAGCGCGGTCGTGCTATTTTGTCTCGTGTGGCAAAATGCCGTTAAGTTAATTGCCTGTTTCGCAATCCGAAACGGGCTAGCCGGGGCAAGCTGTTACTATCTTGTTCATATGCATAATCGCGCAGTCCAGACTTTGAAATTCCCCCCGAAAGGAAAGAACACAATGAAGAAAATCGTCGCATTCCTGCTCGCTGCGAGCGCCATTGCCGGCAGCGCGCTGGCCCAGACCTCGCCGCCGTTCGCGCCGCTGACCACCGACATCCAGGCTGCCAAGCCGACCAGCGCCTATGTGCAGGATGCCCGCGGCGTCATTGCGCGCAACCCGTTCGGCCTGTGCTGGCGTACCGGCTACTGGACCCCGGCCGATGCCGTACCGGGTTGCGACCTGCCGCTGTGCGTCGAGCCGGCGACCCTGGTCGACGGCAAATGCGTGACCCCTGCCGCGCCAGTGGCGCCGGTCGCGCCGGTTGCCGACGCACCGATCGTGGCCAAAGCCGCGCCGGTGGTGCCTGTGGCCCCTGCCGCCCCGGTACCGACGTCGGAAAAAGTGAGCTTCTCGGCTGACGCCTTCTTCGACTTCGACAAAGCGGTTCTGAAAGACGAAGGCAAGGCCAAGCTGGACGACCTGAGCTCCAAGCTGCAAGGCATCAACCTGGAAGTGATCATCGCTGTCGGCCATACCGATTCGGTCGGCTCGGACGAGTACAACCAGAAACTGTCGATGCGCCGCGCGGAAGCCGTCAAGGCTTACCTGCTGGCCAAGGGCGTGGACGGCAAGCGCGTCTACACCGAAGGCAAGGGCGAGAAGCAGCCTGTGGCCGACAACAAGACCTCGGCCGGACGCGCGCAGAACCGCCGCGTTGAAATCGAAGTCGTGGGCACGCGCGCCAAGTAAGCAGCCTTGCGGCTGGATCCGAAAACCCCGCTGCGGCGGGGTTTTTTTTATGCTTGCGTCCGTCGTGTTTGCCGTTTTCCCGTTATTATTCCGCGTATGAACGCCGACCCGCTTGAAATACAGAAATTTAGTGAACTTGCCCACCGCTGGTGGGATCCCACGTCCGAATTCCGTCCCCTGCACGAAATCAATCCGCTGCGCCTGGAATGGATCAATGCACGCGCCCCGCTGTCTGGCAAGAAAGTCATCGACATTGGCTGCGGCGGCGGCATCCTGACCGAATCGCTGGCCCGCAAGGGTGCGGACGCGACCGGCATCGACCTGTCGGAAAAAGCGCTGAAAGTGGCCGACCTGCACAGCCTGGAATCGGGCGCCACGGTGCGCTACGAGCTGATCGCGGCCGAAGACATGGCCGCGCGCGAGCCGGGCCAGTACGACGTGGTGACCTGCATGGAAATGCTGGAGCACGTGCCCGATCCGGCCGCCATCGTGCAAGCGGCGGCCACGCTGGTGAAACCGGGGGGCAAGGTGTTTTTCTCCACGCTGAACCGCAATCCCAAGGCCTATCTGTTCGCCATCGTGGGCGCCGAATACCTGCTGCGCATGCTGCCCAAGGGCACGCACGATTACGCCAAATTCATCACCCCGGCCGAGCTGTCGCAATTTGCGCGCCAGGCCGGGCTGCAGGTCGATGGCTTGAAGGGCCTGTCCTACAATCCGCTGACCAAGATCTACGCGCTGAACGACGACACCGACGTCAACTACATGGTTGCCTGCAGCCGTCCGCTTTAAAAGAACACCCTGCCATGACCTTGCCCCTTCCTGCCCATCCGCGCGCCGTCCTGTTCGACCTGGACGGCACCCTGGCCGACACCGCGCCCGACCTGGCCGCGGCCGTCAACCGGCTGCGCACGGTGCGCGGGCTGGAGCCGACGCCCTACGCCGTGCTGCGTCCGACGGCGTCGGCCGGCGCGCGCGGCATGATAGGCGCCGCTTTCGGGCTGACCCCGGCGGATGAAGGCTACGAAGCCTTGCGCCTGGAATGGTTCGACAATTACCAGGCGGCGATGGCGGTGCACAGCACCCTGTTCGGCGGCGTGCCGGAACTGCTCGATGGCCTGACCTCGTCCGGCCTGGCCTGGGGCATCGTCACCAACAAGCCGGCGCGGTTTACCGACCCGCTAGTGCCGCAGATCGGGCTGGCGCACGCCGGCTGCGTGATTTCGGGCGACACCACCGGGCATGCCAAGCCGCATCCTGCGCCGCTGCTGGAAGGCGCGCGCCGGCTGGGGATCGCTCCCGAACAATGCTGGTATGTGGGCGACGACCTGCGCGACATCGAAGCGGGCCGCGCGGCCGGCATGGTGACGGTGGCCTGCGCCTGGGGTTACTGCGGCGCGATCGAACCGGCGACCTGGGGAGCGGACCACTTGCTCGACACCCCGCACGAGCTGCTGCAATTGCTGCGCGAGGTGCTGGCGGCGCCGGCGCGCGAGGCGCTGCGCGCCTGAGCTGCCTTACGGCTGTTTGCGGAACACGCAGACGACTATATCCCTCGGAAACAGGTTCACCAGCGGCATCGCGCACAGGATGGCCGCGTATTGCGCGTACAGCGCCAGCGGATGGACCTGGCCCACGCAGCGCAGGCGCGCCAGCAAGCCGCGCGCATGCAGGGTGGCCAGTCCAAAGCTTTCCACCTGATCAAAACCATGGCGGCCGACCAGCGCTTCCAGGTTCTTCTCATTGAAATAATGCACATGCGGCGATGGCAGGCCTTTCTGCCACATGCGGTCGAAGGGGCCTTGCCAGCGTATGCGCGCGAACAATTTCGACAGGCGATAAAAGAAACCGCGGCTGCTCGGCAAATTCAAGAGCAGCAAGCCGCCCGCGTTCAGGCGCGCGTGGCAGGACGCCAGCGCGCTGCCGATGTTGGGGATGTGCTCGATGACATCGTTAAACACGATCACGTCGAAGGATTCGCCAGCGGCCAGGGCGTCGGGGAAGTAGCCATGGCGCACGGGCAGGCCACGGGCGGCAGCCTTGCGCGCGACCACGCTGTCGGGTTCGATGCCCAGGACCTTGAAGCGGCCGCTGGCCCGTTCCAGGAACCAGCCATGGGC
>Ga0187844_10001471_pt1 | contig 17875 bp, 17 predicted proteins | sample SpaLakP09_SKY_50_FD_134517 | JGI IMG/M metagenome (GOLD analysis project Ga0187844, IMG submission 134517) | Oligotrophic lake water microbial communities from Sparkling Lake, Wisconsin, USA - SP09_SKY_50 | ecosystem: Environmental > Aquatic > Freshwater > Lake | place: USA: Sparkling Lake...
AGCACATTGACCATCTGGGCGATGGCGGTCAGCCGCACCCGATCAGCGTGCTTGTGGAAGATGTTCAGGGTCGCGGCGGCCACAACCGCGTCGCGCATCGTGTTCTGCTGGTAGAGGAAGCCACCATTGGTCCCTGGCTCGACATCGTGCCAGATGCCCCATTCATCGACATAGAGGCCAACCCGCTTTTGCGGGTCGTACCTGTCCATTATGGCGCTGTGCTTTGTCACAAGCTCGTCCATGCGCAGGGCCTGCACCATGGTGTTGGCCCAGGCCTGCTCGTCGAACTGGGTAGCCGAGCCCTTCTTGCCCCAGTCGCCGGTCGGGATGACGTAGTAATGCAGGCTGAGAGCATCCATGTGTTTGGCGGCCCCCGCCATCAGGGTCTCGGTCCACTTGTAGTCGTCACCGCCCGGCCCGCCGGCAATCTTCACCGTCTTGGTCCCTGCGGGCACACGCACGAAGGCGGCGAAGTTGCGATAGAGGTTGGTGTAGTGCTCGGCGGTCATTTCGCCGCCGCAGCCCCAGTTCTCGTTGCCGACGCCGAAATAGGGCAGCGTCCACGGGTCCTAGCGGCCGTTGCTGCGGCGCAGGTTGGCGATGGTCGAGTTGGTGGGTGAGGTCAGATACTCGACCCACTCGGCCATTTCCTGCGGGGTGCCGTTGCCGACATTGCCGGCCACATAGGCCTTGGCGCCGATTAGCTCCGCGAAGTCCATGAATTCGTGAGTGCCGAAGGCGTTGGTCTCCTCGACCCCGCCCCAGGTGACATTGACCTTCACGGGCCGCTTGTCGCGCGGACCGATCCCGTCGCGCCAGTGATAGTCGTCGGCGAAGCAGCCGCCCGGCCAGCGGACCAACGGGACCTTGAGAGCCCTCAGCGCCGCGACCACGTCGTTGCGATAGCCCTTGGTGTTGGGGATCTTGCTGTCTTCGCCGACCCAGACGCCCTCATAGACGCCGCGACCCAGATGTTCGGCGAACTGGCCATAGACCTCCGGCGCGATGACGGGACCCGGCTGGTCGGCGCGCAGGGTGGCCGTGACGCTGGTCTGGGCCAGGGCCGGCGCGGCGGTCAGCAGGGTCGCGGCCAGGCCGGACATCAGGGCGAGTTTCAGCGTCTTCAGCATCACGAGGGCTCCTCCCAGAACCGCGCCACTCCCGGGCGTTTGGTGTCGTGTGTTCGGATCAGTGGTTGTCGCGCGGCAAGCCCTTGGTCTGGGCGATACGCTGGTACTTCACGGCCGGCTCCAGCACCGCCCCGGTCTCCAGCTGGCCGACGAAGGCCCGCTGGATTTCATGCCAGGGTGTCTGGCTTTCGGGATAGGCGTAGCCGCCGGCCGCTTCGAGCGCAGCGCGGCGGGCCACGATCTCTTCGGGCGTCACCAGCACGTCCACCCGCGACTTGCGCAGATCGACGCGCACCCGGTCGCCCGACTTCAGCAGGGCCAGCCGCCGCCGGCCGCAGCTTCGGGCGAGGCGTTGAGGATCGAGGGCGAGCCCGAGGTGCCCGACTGGCGTCCATCGCCGATGCAGGGCAAGGCGGTGATGCCCCGCTTGAGCAGATAGTCCGGGGCCCGCATATTCACAACTTCGGCCGCGCCGGGATAGCCGATGGGTCCCGCGCCGCGCATGAAGAGGATGCTGCGCTCGGTGATGCCGACGGCGGGATCGTCGATGCGGGCGTGATAGTCTTCCGGCCCGTCGAACACCACGGCCGCGCCCTCGAAGGCGTCGGGATCGTCGGGGTCAGACAGATAGCGGTCGCGGAACTCCGGCGTGATCACGCTGGTCTTCATGATCGCCGAGGTGAACAGGTTGCCGCGCATCACCACGAAGCCGGCGCGCGAGACCAGCGGCTTGTCGAACGGGCGGATCACGGCCTCATCCTCGATAGCGACGCCGCCGCAGGCGTGACCGATCGTCTTGCCCGACACCGTCAGGGCGTCCTCGCGGATCAGGCCCTGGGTCATCAGCTGGTTGACCACCGCCGGCACGCCGCCGGCATGATAATAGTCCTCGCCCAGATATTCCCCGGCCGGCTGCAGGTTGACCAGCAGGGGCACCTCTTCGCCATAGGTCTGCCAGTCATCGACGCTCAGTTCGACGCCGATATGGCGCGCGAGTGCGTTCAGGTGGATCGGCGCATTGGTCGAGCCGCCAATCGCCGAGTTGACGACGATGGCGTTCAGGAACGCGTCTCGCGTGAGAATGTCGGACGGCTTGATGTCCTGATCGACCAGCTCGACGATCCGCAGGCCGGTCTCATAAGCGCACTGTTGGCGATCACGATAGGGCGCGGGAATGGCGGCCGACCCGGTCAGCGACATGCCCAGCGCCTCGGTCAGCGAGTTCATGGTCGTGGCCGTGCCCATGGTGTTGCAATAGCCGGTCGAGGGGGCCGAGCTGGCCACCAGCTTGATGAACCCTGCGCGGTCGATCTCGCCGGCCGCCAGCATCTCGCGGGCTTTCCAGACGATGGTGCCCGAGCCGGTGCGCTGGCCCTTGTGCCAGCCGTTCAGCATCGGACCGACCGAAAGGGCGATGGCCGGAATGTTCACCGTCGCGGCCGCCATCAGGCAGGCCGGGGTGGTCTTGTCGCAGCCGATGGTCAGCACCACGCCGTCGATGGGATAGCCGTAGAGAATCTCGACCAGACCCAGATAGGACAGGTTGCGGTCCAGCCCGGCCGTGGGCCGCTTGCCGGTTTCCTGGATAGGGTGGACCGGGAACTCCAGGGCGATGCCGCCGGCCGTGCGGATGCCTTCCCGGATGCGCTCGGCCAGCACCAGGTGGTGGCGGTTGCACGGCGACAGATCGCTGCCGGTCTGGGCGATGCCGATGATCGGCTTGCCCGATTGCAGTTCCTCCAGCGACAGGCCGAAGTTCAGATAGCGCTCGAGATAGAGCGCGGTCATGTCGGCGTTGTCGGGATTGTCGAACCAGGCGCGCGAGCGAAGGGCGCGGGGCGGAGCGGCGGGGGAACTCATGGCGATCCTCGGTTGGACGGCGACAGGCAAATGCAGCCTTGATCACTATTTGTCTGACTAAACCCACAAACCAAGCGGGTCAACGCTGACCCCGCCGCTGCGGCGTTCTCAGGCCGGCTGCGCGATGGCCGCGCGGGTGTCGTCCAGAGCCAGGCCGACCAGTTTTTCCATGGCCTGACGGGCCTGGTCGGGACGCCCTGCGGCGATGGCGTCGAACACCTTCCAGTGGTCGGGCATGGGATCGCGCGGCAACTCGCCCTTGCGCTGCTTGAAGATCGTGGTCCAGCGCACCGCCGCCCCGATGCTGCTGCTCAACGAGAACAGCGCCGCATTGCCGGTCGCCTCCAGCACGCTGTCGTGGAAATCGCGGTCAGCGGCCTGGCCCTGCTCGGTGGCCAGGGTGTGCTGCTGCATCCGGATAAGGGCCTGGCGCATATGCTCCAGTTGCGCCTCGTCGCGACGCTCGGCGGCCAGGGCGGCGGCGGCGGGCTCGACGATCATCCTCAACTCGAACAGGCCTTTCAGGAAGGCCTCGCTGGGTTCGGCCTCAAAGAACCAGGCCAGCACCTCGGGATCCAGCAGGTTCCAGCGGGCTCGAGGACTGACGCGGGTTCCGGTCTTGGGACGGCTTTCCACCAGTCCCTTGGCCGCGAGAATGCGGATCGCTTCGCGATAGGCGCTACGCGAAACGTTCAGGTCTTCGCTGGCGTCGATCTCGTTGTTGAGGATATCGCCCGGCGCATGGTGGCCCGACACGATGGCCACGCCCAGGGTGCGGGCAATGGAGCCATGCAGCCGGCCAGGCCTGGACCCGCCCGGGCTCTTGTCGATGGCGGCCGCGACGCCCGAATCCTTGCCGCTCTTCGCTCGCACGCCCGTCCCTCGCCCGGCCCGAAATCGCCTTCGCAACAACACTAGCGAGACGGCTCGCTTGGCGACAAACGATTCCGGCGCGACCCCATTCCGGGTTTGACAGCCGATCGGCCTTCGCTATTTGTCAGACTTAATAGCCGACTCGGCAAAAAGAGGCAACGTCCATGGTGTTGCGGTCTGTGCAACTGACGGCGGCGGACGACGAGCGCGCCGTGGCGGCGATCAATGATGTGGGGCTGGCGCGCGCTCAGCAGCAGGCGGTGACCGTGCGTGCCGTCTGAGTTTCGATGGAGCCAGGACCGACCAAGACAACAATGTTACCGGTAGCATTGCCACCCTTGTTCCGTGTATCTGTTGCGCACCTCCTTGCCTGAATCCTGAGAGATCCCGATGTCTGAAGCCGCGCTGCGGGCCCTCAACCCCGCCACCAACGAAGCCTTCGGTCCGGCCTTCGTCGAGCCGGACGCGGCCGCCATCGAGGCGGCCTGCGTCGCCGCCGCCGCCGCCTTCGACGTCTATCGCGAGATCGATCCGTCAGCCCGCGCGGCCTTCCTCGAAGCCATCGCCGCCGAGATCGAGGCCATCGGCGATGAGCTGATCCAGACGGCCATGGCCGAGACCGGCCTGCCACGCCCCCGACTGGAGGGCGAGCGCGGTCGCACCACCGGCCAGCTTCGCCTGTTCGCCCAGGTCGTACGGCGCGGCGACTGGATCGGTGCCCGCATCGATCCGGCCCTCCCCGAGCGCAAGCCCATGCCCCGCGCCGATCTGCGCCAGCGCTTCATCCCGCTGGGACCCGTGGCGGTATTCGGCGCCAGCAATTTCCCCCTGGCCTTCTCGACAGCCGGCGGCGACACCGCCTCGGCCCTGGCCGCAGGTTGCCCGGTCGTGGTCAAGGGCCACCCGGCGCACCCCAACACTGGCGAACTGGTCGGGGCGGCGGTGAGGCGCGCCGTGGCGGCCTGCGGCCTGCCCGAGGGCGTCTTCGCCTTGCTGACCGGCCAGTCCCACGCCCTGGGCGGCACCCTGGTGCGAGACCCCCGCATCAAGGCTGTCGGATTCACCGGTTCGCGGGCCGGCGGCCTGGCGCTGATGCGGATCGCCGCCGAACGCGCTGAGCCCATCCCGGTCTTCGCGGAGATGAGCAGCGTCAATCCTGTGCTGTTGATGCCCGCCGCCCTGGCCGCCCGCGCCGAGGCCCTGGGTGCAGCCTTCATCGGCTCACTGACCCTGGGCGCCGGCCAGTTCTGCACCAATCCCGGCCTGATCCTGGCCCTGGACGGCCCCGACCTTGAGCGCTTTACGGCCGCCGCAACGGCCGCTCTCACGGCCGCCCAGCCCCATGTCATGCTGACCCCCGGCATCTTCGGCGCCTTTGAACAGGGGGTTGACCGGTTGAGTGGCCGCGACGGCGTCAAGCTGCTGGCGCGGGGCTGCGTCGGCGACGGCGTCAACCAGGCGGTCGGGGCGCTGTTCGAGGTCGACGCCGCCACCTTCCTGGCCGATGAGGTTCTGGGCCATGAGGTGTTCGGCTCGTCTTCGGTGATCGTTCGCGTGCCTGACGTCGCCACCCTGGCGGCCCTGCTCGAGCGCCTGGAAGGCCAACTGACCGCCACCCTTCACCTGGACGCCGATGACGCCGAACTGGCGCGCGGCCTGCTGCCGATCCTCGAACGCAAGGCGGGCCGCATCCTGGCCAATGGCTGGCCGACGGGCGTTGAGGTCTCGCATGCCATGGTCCACGGAGGCCCGTTCCCGGCGACCTCCGATCCGCGCGGCACTTCGGTGGGCACGCGGGCCATCGAGCGCTTCCTGCGGCCGGTCTGCTATCAGGACATTCCCGACACCCTGCTGCCCCCGGCCCTGCAGGCCGGCAACCCGCTGGGCGTGGCGCGCGCAATCGACGGGGTGCTCTAGGGCTCCAGTCCCCCATCAGGGCCTTCCTGCGGTCATGCAGGCCGACGGCGACGGCGGAGAAGCAGGCCCCTACAGCCGCCGATAGGCCGCGATGCGCTTGCGGTAGGTCTCGTGATCCTCGAACGGCGCATCGTCCGGCAGTGACGGGACCAGCGATTCCGCCTCCAGAAGATGGATGCGCGCGGCGGCATAGCGCTCGGTGCGGCCGTGGCGGACCACGTCGTCGATCATGGCCCGCAGCAGGATGGTCGCCGCGACGGGGTGACGGTGTTCCAGCAGGCGGGCAGCGGGCTCCAGCACCTCGGGCCGGTCGCCATGCAGGGCCGGGCCCCGCTTGGCCACCAGCCGGGCAGCGTTTTCCGCCGATGGCCAGGCCGTGAGGAAGGCCATGGCCCGGTGCGGATCGGGGAAGGCCAGGGCATAGGCCAGAGCCTGGTCCTCGGCCTCGACATCCTCGAAATCCGGCAGACGCTTGACGAAGGCCCGCAGCATGTCGGGCGACAGGGTCGTCTTGAAGCTGGCCCATCGGGCGAACTGGGCGCCGGTCTGGTCGCCCGCCGCCTCCAGCACGACAATGCGAGCCTCGTCCCACTCGATGGTCAGGGAGCCGGCGCGCTCGTTGTCGGCGGGGGCCGAGGCTTCCAGCGCGGCGATGGCCTCCGGGATGCGGCCGGCCGCCAGCAGGCGCAGGGCGATCTGGGCACCGATGGGCGGCAGCACCTGCTGCGAGGCCGGCACCAGGGCCAGATAGCCGTCGACATCGCCCTGCAGGTCGGCCAGCACCTGGGCGGCGGCGCGCAGGCGCGGATCAGGACGCTTCTGGTCCGCCAGACGCTTGCCCAGCCGCGCGCGCAGGTCGCCGACCGTGGCCGCATCCAGCGCCGGGGCGGCGGCGCGCAGAAGTTCGACGGACAGGCGTGAAGAGGCGTTCAGCAGAAACGACAGCAGGGTCTCGCCCAGCCCCTTACTGTCGATCTTCCTGGCCAGCGGCGCCAGCCGCGCGATGTCGGCGTTGGCCGCCTCGAACACCTGGGCCACCTCGCCCTTGGTGTCGTTGATCCGGCCTTCCAGGGCCTCGGACAGCATGACGATCCGCGCCAGCGAGCCCATGGCCAAAACCGGATCCAGGTCGCCCAGCTCTCCGCCGGCCGCCGCGCGATGGGCGTCCAGGTCGCGGACGAATTCCTTGTACTTGCGCCAGTTGATCCGGGCCCGGCTGTCGCCGATGGCCTCAACGCGCTTGTCGATCTCGACCGCCAGGTCGGCCGCCCCGACCTCGCCGGCCAGGGCCAGCTTCAGCCGGCGCTTGATACCCGCCTGGCCGTCGGCGACCTCGATCAGCAGCGCAGCCAGGCGCTCGGCGCCGAGATGGGCGAGGTTGGCGGCGTTGACGGTCTTGCGCGGCGCGGCCCGCTTGACGACCTTCACCTTGCCCTCTTCGGCCAATGCAGCTCTCCCACCGGATCCGTTAAGACGCCTCCTATCGCAAGGGCGGCGGACGGCACAGAGATTCGATGGCCTTGGGGACCAGACCTCACCGCCGCCCTAGCCAAACTCGCGGGGCGACATGCCGTGGTGATCGCGAAAGGCGCTACTGACCCAGGGCGCAGCGCGCGGACCCGGATGAGAGATTTTCAGGGATTGAAGGCTCATTTCACCGCCCAGGCCGCCGCCACCGCGCTGGTCTCGGTCAGGATCGCGTTGTTCAGCGCCATCGCCTTCAGCGACGCCGCATGGATGTCGGCCTCATAGGCAGCGCAGGCGTCGGCGGCTACGAACACGTGGTAGTCGAGATTGAAGGCATCGCGCACGGTGCTGTCGACACAGCACTCGGTGGTGACGCCGGCCACCACCAGGGTGTCGACGCCCAGAGCCTTGAGACGCGCGTCCAGATCAGTGCCCAGGAAGCCGCTATAGCGGGTCTTCTCGATCACCAGTTCACCCTCGATCGGCTGCGGGCCGTAGAAATCCGCGCCCAGCGTGCCCACGCGGCACAGGGCCGCGTCGGTGTCGGGATCCCCGCCACGACGGCGAATCCGCTCGTTCCAGGCGGGAGAGTCGCTTTCCAGCGTCGTGAACAGTCCCACGAAGATCACCGGCACACCGGCTGCGCGGGCCTCGCTGACCAGTTGCTCGGCGGCGGCCAGGGCCGGCTCGACCGCGCTCATGTCGACGCCATGGCAGCCCAGCAAGCCATGTGGCGCGGCAAAGTCGACCTGCATGTCGATGACCAGCACGGCGGTACGGCCCCTTGCGATCCAGGCCGCCAGATCATCGGTACTGGAGTTCGCGGGGCTGATGGCGTTCACGAAAACACCGACCGCAGGCCCGGCAGGATTTCCGAGCCGAACATGGTCAGGCCCTCGATATAGTCGGGGAAGATCAGCATCAGGCCGTCCAGTTGGCAGTAGGTGACGAATTCCTCGATCTGGGCGGCGCAGGACGCCGGCGACCCGACCACCGTCTGGGTCATGAAGGCACCCTGCTTGTCCGCGACGCTGGACAGCCTCTCAGCGGGCACGCCCCAGCTTTGCAGCATCGCCAGGATCGCGCCCATGTCGGCACCGTCCTTGTAGTGCTCGACCAGGGCCTGGGCCCTGGTGTCGGTCTCGGCGTGAACCACCGTGCACATGGCGTAGGTCTTGATGGTCTTGCCCAGGCCCTCGGCGACCATCCTGGCGCGCAGCGAGGCATCGCGGCGCTCGTCGGGGGTGCGGCCGCCGATGAAACAGGCGTCAGCCTCGCGCACCGAAAACTCGAACCCCCGGTCGGACATGCCCGCGCAGATGATCTCCGGGCGCGGCCGGGACAAGGGCTTGGGCTTGGACTGGCAGTCCTTCATTGTGAAGAACTTGCCGGCGAAATCGACGCTGTCCTCGGACCACAGACGCTTGACCACCGCGGTCCATTCCTCGGTCAGGGCATAGCGGTCGTCATGGCTCAGGCTTTCGTCCCAGGCCCCCATCTGGTCGAACTCGCCCCTGTAGGCGCCGGCCACGATGTTGAGACCTGCGCGGCCGCCGCTGATGTGGTCCAGGGTCGTGATCATCTTGGCGGCCACGGCCGGGTTCTGCAGCAACGGGTGGATGGTGGCCCAGATGCGGACGCTCGAGGTGGCCTCGGCGATGCCGGCCATCATCGTCACCGACTCCAGGGCCGTGCCCCAGTGGTCGGTCTCGCCGCCAAAGCCCCGGAACTTGCCCATGGACATCACGAAGTCCATGCCCACCTCGTCGGCGGTGACGGCGGCGGCGCGGTTCTGCTGATAGAGGCCATCGAGGGTCGGGGCGGTCTTCGAGATGATCCAGCCGCCATTGGCGACCGGCAGGAAGACTCCGAAATCCTTGTGCTTGGATGGGCTGTGGAACATGGCGCTCTCCCTCACGCGGCGTCTTGTAGCATGGCGGGCGCAGTCCCGGTGACGGATCAAAACACTTGATCCAGCGCGCAAGGCTCAGGATCAAAAGTGCGACCCGCACGCAAGGGCGGTGACCTGGCTGCAAGATCACGCCGCCGCGCATCCAAAGCCATCCGCGGCCGTTGACAGCGTTAACCAGTGTCGTGAAGGCGACTTAACCTTCACAATTATTCAAGTCTTCGTCAGAAAATCCACGCCCTGCAGAGCATTCAGTACACAAGATAGACAATTATAACGGCTTATGGCCAAGCTTCCATAAGGTTCACGCGCCAATAACTTGTTTACTGATTGCGTCATAAAGTCACATCGGGGGAAAACGAAAGGACGCGAAAATGGCCTTGAGTCCCACATTCATAAGCCGCGTAAATGTAATCAACGGCCCCGATACGACTATGGTCAGTTTCGGATCGCCGTCCGGCGCTGTCGAGGACGGCGGCGTCAAGGTCGAGGAAGCGTTCCGGATTGTCATGAGTTACCGCCTCCTTCGCGAGGTGGCGACGCTCTTGACCCAGAAGGTGGCCGAGTATGACGCCCATGTTGCGGCCAACAACGCCCGTCGCGACGCCGACGCCGTCAAGGCGGCCGTAGAGCGCCGCTCGATTCTGGACCTCGACGACCGGATCACGCCGGCCTCGCGACTGCAGTAGCTTTCGGCGGCGGCCTGTCTGGCCCGGACCTTGCGATCCCTGTTCAAAGACGTGTCGAACGGGGACAGGTGCCATGACCGGTTTCGAAGCCCAGCAGCCGCCGACCGGCTATTCCGTGATGCTGACCCCGCACGATCGCTACTGGTCGTGGGCCGTCTATGACCTCGAAGGCGAACCCCGCGCCAAGGGCAAGGACACCGACCGTGAAACGGCCTGGCGTTCGGGACTGTTCGCCGCCGGTGCGATGGAATCCCTGCGCCGGATCGGGCAACGCCGCTTCTAGCTTGCCGTCAGCGGCCGTAGATCGCGGAGGCAGGTCGAGGGCTAATCCGCCCCCGTAATCAAATGCATGATGTTTACACGCCCTTCGCACATGGCGGAGCACTGTGAGCCGGTAGCAATTGACTGGCGAATTCATGGCTTTTGGCTCATCCCTCGCCGTCTCGGCATCGACACTCCCATCCTCGTCTGGATCGGAGATCGACGGACGGCTGGAGTCGGCGCGCCAGACCATCGAAAGTCGCTTCCTGGAGGCGGGCACCGGTCTGTCGAAGGCGGTCGAGGGCGTCGGCGGCCTGATCGCCGCGCTGGACGGCATCCGCCAGACCCTGGACACCGGGAACCTCGGCGCCACCACGGGCGAGCTGGCCAAGGCCGCACAATCCCTGCGAACGCTACCTGAAAGCCTGGACGAGCGCCGCGGCCGGGTGGCCGAGCTGGTGCGGGTGGGCGAAGGGCTTTCGGGCGGCATCGACGAGATGCGCCAGCATCTAGCCTATCTTCGGGTCTTTGCGATCAACATCAAGATCACCTCGGGCGGCATTGCTGCGGCGGGTCCCGAGTTCGCGATCTTCGCCCAGGAGATTTATGACTGCATCGAGATGGGCCGTGCCCAGCTGGACGACTTCAATGCTGACCTGATGGCCTTGGACACGACCCTGCGTGGGGCCCTGGCCCAAGAACACGATCTCGGACGCCACTGCCTGGCCCTGCTGCCGGCCGTGCCTGACGCCCTGATGGTCAGCGCCAACGCCATAGCCGACCACCACGCCAGGATCGGTGCCATGGCCATGCGCGTAACCGCCATAGCCCGCGACATTCAGAAAAAGGTCGGCGGCGGCCTTGCCGACTTGCAGATCGGCGACATCACCCGCCAGCGTATCGAGCACGTCCAGTCCGGCCTGAAGTTCATGGCCGAAGCTCAGGGCCAGGCCCGTCTGTCGCCTGACCAGGACCACCGCCTGCGCTCTTATGTTCATCGCCTGCTGGCCGCACAGCTGGGTGCCACGTCCGAGGACTTCCATCGCGACGTCTCGCGCATCGGCCTGACTGTCTCGGGCATGGCGGCGGACGCTTCGGAACTGTCGCGCCTGCGCTACCAGACCAATGGTCAGGACGGCGGCGCCGAAGGCGGCTTCCTGCGCAGCCTGGACACCCATGTCAGCCAGGCCCTGGGCCTGGTGGGCGACATGACCGCCGGCGAGCAGGCCGCCGAGAATGTCAGCCGTTCAGCCGTCCAGGTGGCCAGTGAGCTGACCCAACGGATTGCCGGCATCCAGGACATGCGCGCCGACGTCCAGATGATGGCGCTCAACACCACGCTGAAATGCAGCCGTATAGGGGACACCGGCAAGCCGCTGGGCGTTATCGCGGTCGAACTGCGTCAGCACTCCATCCATCTGGAGAAGTCGGCCGCCGGCACCCTGACCGCCCTTGAAGGCCTGGCCTCAACCGCCCAGGCCCTGGCCCGCCAGGGCGACGACGCGGAGGATGGCCGGGCCGCCGCTGCGGCGTCGGTGCTGGGGGGGGCCGTAGCCCTTATCCGCAAGGCCGGTGACGGCGTCGACGCTGATCTCGCCTCCGCCGCCCGACAAGGCGCAGAGGTGGTCGACATGCTGCGACGCGCGGCCGACCGTTTCGATTTCCATCGCCAGATCGGCGCTGTGCTGGACGCCGCCGCTAACGATCTGCTCAGCGAAGTCGGCGACAGCGATATCGTCACCGCCGACATCGCCGACGTGCTGCGCCCGATCATGGATCGCCTTGCCAGGCAGTACACCATGGCGCAGGAACGCGACGTCCACCGCGCCTGGACCGAAGACCTCGGCTAGCGCATCGCGCGGAAAAGTGGCCGCCGGTTTTCCGGAAAAGCGATGCGCAAACAAAAAGCTAGGGCAAGGCGTGCGATGCCTGCATCGCGCGCGTTGCTCTAGGCAAGCTTGTCGTCCGGACAGGGCCATGGTGACGAGAACGACGCCCTGTGCGCGCAACGGGCGCACCCGACGTTCACAGACCTGTCAAGCGGCCCTGCTAAACGACTCAGACGTCCTGTGGGCGAGGGTCGGCGCTCGCCCTCGACGCACGGCCGACGGCGGTTTTGCAAAACTCCGCCGAGGGTGATTAGCGGACCGGCCGTCCTCGTGATAAGACCCCAGCCCCCCGAAGAGGCGGCTTTGCCGTCATTGGTTGTCAGGCGTCAGGAGAAGCCCAAATGAGCAGGGTGCTGGTTATCGGCGCGGGTGGCGTCGGTTCGGTCGCGGTCCACAAGATGGCGATGAACACAGACGTCTTCTCGCACATTACGTTGGCGAGTCGCACGAAGTCGAAATGCGACGCCATCGCGACGTCGGTCAAAGACCGCACGGGCGTCAGCATCGACACGGCAGCCCTGGACGCCGACGACGTTGCCGCGACCACCGCGCTGATCAAGGCTGTCCAGCCCGTCCTGGTGGTCAATCTGGCCCTGCCCTATCAGGACCTCAACATCATGGACGCCTGTCTGGCGGCCGGCGTGCACTACCTCGACACGGCCAACTACGAGACGCGCGAGGAAGCCAAGTTCGAATACAGCTGGCAGTGGGCCTATCAGGACCGCTTCAAGGACGCCGGTCTGATGGCGCTGCTGGGCAGCGGCTTTGACCCGGGCGTGACCTCGGTGTTCACGACCTACACCAAGAAGCACCTGCTGGACCGGATCGACACGCTGGACATCCTGGACTGCAACGGCGGCGATACGGGCCTGCCCTTCGCCACCAACTTCAACCCCGAGATCAATATCCGCGAAGTGACCGCCCCCTCGCGGCACTGGGAAAACGGCCAGTGGATCGAAGGCCCGGCCCTGTCGCACAAGCAGGCGTTCGACTTCGACCAGGTCGGCCCCAAGAACATGTACCTCATGTATCATGAGGAACTGGAGTCCCTGGCCAAGTTCTATCCTGAGATCCAGCGCATCCGCTTCTGGATGACGTTCGGCGACTCCTATCTCAAGCACCTGGATGTACTGCAGAACGTGGGCATGACCCGGATCGATCCGGTGATGTTCCAGGGGCGCGAGATCATCCCGATCGAGTTCCTGAAAGCCCTGCTGCCCGAACCGGCCTCACTGGGCCCGATCACCAAGGGCAAGACCAATATCGGCACGATCGCCACCGGCCAAAAGGACGGCCAGGCCCGGACGGTCTATGTCAACAATGTCTGCGATCACGAAGAGGCCTATGCCGAGACCGGCAACCAGGCGGTCAGCTACACCACCGGCGTGCCCGCCATGATCGGCGCGGCCCTGATGCTGACCGGCCAGTGGAAGGGCGCGGGCGTGTTCAACATGGAGCAACTCGATCCCGACCCGTTCATGGACATGCTGAACAAGCACGGCCTGCCCTGGAAGGTGCAGGACCTGGCGGCCCCGCTGGCATTCTGATCAGGCATGGAAACCAAGTCCGCCGGCCCCGGCGCATTCGTGCACTTTGACCTCAGCCGCGTCCCGTCGCCCTGTTTCGTGGTCGACGAGGTCGCGGTGCGCCGCAACCTGGCGATGCTCAAGGACGTCGGCGACCGCAGCGGCGCCCAGATGCTGCTGGCCCTGAAGGCCTTCTCGATGTGGTCTCTGGCCGATGTGGTGGGCGAGTATCTGGACGGCGTCTGCGCGTCTGGCCTGTGGGAGGCGCGGCTGGCGCGCGAGCACTATCACGGCCACCTGACCACCTACTGCCCGGCCTACAAGGCGCAGGACCTGCCCGAGATCCTGCGGCTGTCGGACTCGGTGATCTTCAACTCGCCCGATCAGATCGGCCGCTTCGCCGACCTGATCAAGGCTGCCCGCGCCCGGGGCGAGACCTTCGACATCGGCCTGCGCCTCAACCCCGAGCACAGCGAGGCGGAGGTGGCCAAGTACGACCCCTGCCAGCGGGGCTCGCGGCTGGGGTTTCCGGTGTCTCAGCTGCGGTCCGAGCACCTCGACGGCGTCGATGGCCTGCACATCCATGCCCTTTGCGAACAGGGCTTTGAGCCCCTGCAGCGGATCTGGGCGTCGCTGGAGCCCAGGCTGCACGGGCTTCTGGGCGGGCTGAAGTGGCTAAACCTCGGCGGCGGCCACCACATCACCCGCGCCGATTACCGCACGGATGACCTGGTCGCCCTGCTGCGCGATATCGCCCAGCGGTACGGCGTGCAGGTCTATCTGGAGCCCGGCGAGGCCATCGCGCTGGACGCCGGCATCCTGGTGGGCGAGATCCTCGACACGTTCGAGAACGGCCTGAACGTCGCCATCACCGACATCTCGGCCACCTGCCACATGCCCGATGTGATCGAGGCACCCTATCGGCCAGCGATGCTGGATGAGGCCGAGGATGGCGTGACGATGCGGATCGGCGGCCCCTCGTGTCTGGCCGGCGACATCATCGGTGACTATGGCTTCGCCGTTCGCCCACAGCCGGGGCAGCGCATCGCCTTCCTCGACCAGGCCCACTATTCGATGGTCAAGACCAACACCTTCAACGGCGTGCCCCTGCCGGCCATCGCGCTCTGGAACAGCGACACCGACGCCCTGCGCCTGGTGCGGCAGTTCGACTATACGGCGTTCCGCGACCGCCTGTCATAGGCGCAGGCCCTCGCCAGACGCGACCGTTGGCCAAAGGAGCCGCGTGCTGGCGAGGCGCTTGCCCGAAGCCCGTGCGGCGATGAACGCTGGCGCGAGATCAGTTTCAGCCCGTCAGCGGCCAGCACGATAGACAGATTGCCCAGGTCGGTGACGACCTGCGCGGGGTTCAGCGGTCGCCGAGCAGGACCTGGCTGCCGCCGCGATCAATGCCGTAGCGAAGGCGCGGCATGTTCTGTGAGGCCATGTAGGCCTCCAGGGCCTCGCCGGGCCCCGGGGTGAACAGCATCAGGAAGCCACCGCCGCCGGCCCCGATCACCTTGCCGCCCGTGACGCCCAGATTGGCGCGGACGTGGTCGTACAGCTGGTCGATGTGTGGCCAGCTGATCTTCGAGGACAGCTGCTTCTTGCTCAGCCAGTGCTCGTGCAGCATGTGGCCCCAGGCCTCCATGTAGCCAGCGATCCAGGCGTCGCGAATGCGGTAGCCAAGGTCCTTGATGGCTCCCAGGCTCTGGGCGACCTGGTCGTGACCCGAACCCGTGGCCAGCATGGCGCTGTTCTGGTCGTCCAGGATCACCGCAGCGTCGCGGCGCAGGCCGGTATAGTAGATGTGAGTGTGCTCGACGAACGCCGCCTCGACGTCCGGGGCGATGTCGACCGAGCCGACCTTGACCTGGCCGTCGGGCGCGATGTCCAGTGTGGTCAGGCCGCCGAAGGCCGCCATGTACTGGTCCTGCTTGCCGATACCCTTGGCCAGGACATTGATCTCGAGATTGCAGGCCTCTTCGGCCAGGGCCTGGCGGTCGGGCGTATGGCCCTTCAGCGCATGCAGCGCCCGAAGGAAGCCCACGAGAAAGCAGCTGGAAGAGCCCAGGCCGGTGCCGCCGACGATGTCGCCGATCGAGGCGGCCTCAAAGCCGGTCTCGATGCCATGGCTGATCAGAGCGGCCCGCACCAGTTCGTGCTTCAGGTCGGCCGCGCGCTCGACCGTCTCCGGGTCAGGACCCATCAGGGCCACGTGGTCGTGGAAGGCCGGCCGGTGGGCGCTGACGTGGATATACTTGTCCAGGCCCATGGCGAAGATGAAGCCGCCGCCGTTGCGGTAGTAGCTTTCCAGGTCGGTGCCCCCGCCACCCAGGGTCACGCGCAGCGGGGTGCGGGTCGAGATCATCGGCGGTTTACTCGGCGGCGACGGTGGCCGGCGCGGCGGCCAGCTTTTCCCAGTGGCCCTTGGTCACGGCCAGGGCCGGATGCGAGACCAGCAGGTGCCAGACCACAGCGGCAAGGCCCTCGACGATCGGGGTGATCAACTGGTCATCGACGGTGGGCACGATCACGCAGGCGTCCGCCGCCTGGGCGGTATAGCCGCCATTGCGACCGACAATGCCGGTGACGGTGGCACCGCGCGCCTTGGCCAGTTGCATGGCGCGTACCAGATTGGCACTGACCGGCGGCTCCAGGCTGCCGCCGCCGACCGAAAAGATCAGCAGGCCGTCCTCGGCCTTGAGGCGGCTGCTTTCCAGCCAGGTCGAGAATACGCCTTCCCAGGTTTCGTCATTGATGCGGGCGGTCAGTTCCGAGACGTTGTCGGTCGGGCAATAGGCCTCGAAGCCGCAGATCTTGCGGAAATCGTTGGTGGCGTGGCTGGCGTGGCCGGCGCTGCCGCCGACACCCAGGATGAACAGGCGACCGCCGCCGTCGCGCACGGCGGCCAGCTTCTGGGCCATGGCCTCGACGGCCGAACGGTCGATGGCCGCCATAGCGCGGGTCGCGACGTCGAAGAAGTGATCCGTGAACATGTGAGGTTCCTATTGGGGCGCGGCCATGGCCGGTTGCCGGACCATGAGCGAAACTGCTTGCGATAAGGTATCGATCACGTGGTCAGCGCCCGACACCGTGCCGGAATTGTAGGGCCGCGCCAGAAGCACGGTGCGCACCCCGGCGGCCTGGCCGCACTGGATGTCGCGGTCCTGGTCGCCGACCAGCCACGAGCGGGTCAGGTCCACGCCGTGGCGGTCGGCCAGGTCGAGAACCAGGCCGGGCTTCGGCTTGCGGCAGGCGCAATTGTCAGCGTTGTCATGACGGCAGGCGGAAATGTCATCCACGGGCAAGGCTTCCACCAGACGCTGATGGATGGCGTCCAGCGTTTCGTCACTCATCAGACCCCGCCGGACGTCCGGCTGGTTGGTGACGACCAGCAGCAGATAGCCGGCGGCCTTCAGGGCAGCCAGGGTCGCCGCCGCCTCCGGTTCGATCGCCAGCTCGGCGACCGAACGCGGAGAGGCCGCCTTGCCTTCGCGCCAGACAATGCTGTTGAGCACGCCGTCGCGATCCAGGAATATGGCAGGACGCAGCGTGCCCATCGGCCTCACCTTAGAGCGTGTAACCGACGGCGAGGGCGTCGTTGTAGAACATGGCCACGGTCTCTTGCGACAGGTCGTCCAGGTTCTTGCCGGCCATCGACAGCTTCTTGAGGATGTCGGTCGGGGTGGTGATGATGTGGCATCCGCAGTCGCGGGCCTGATAGATGTTGAGCACCTCGCGGACGCTGGCCCACAGCACTTCGGACTTGGGCTTGCGAGCGGCCAGGGCCACCGCAGCGCGCATGATCGGCATGGGATCCAGACCGGTGTCGGCGATGCGACCGGCGAAGACCGAAATCACGGCGGGCACGTCGACATTCAGGGCCTCGACCGTGGCGGCCACCTGCTCCAGCGTCATGATGGCGGTGACGTTCAGCTTGACGCCTTCGGCGGCCAGCTCGCGCACCATCGGCAGGCTGCTTTCGCCCTTGGTGTTGGTGATCGGGATCTTCACATAGACGTTCTGGCCCCAGGTCGCGATCTTGCGGGCCTGGCGCTTCATGTCTTCGAACTCGTCGGAGAACACTTCGAACGAGATCGGGGCATCGGGGATGCGCTCGACCAGGGCCTTGGCGAAGGCTTCATAGTCGGTGACGCCGGCGCGGCGCATGAGGGTGGGGTTGGTCGTGAACCCGGCCACCTGGCCCTCGGCGTTCAGACGCGTGAAGTCTTCCAGGCTGGCGCCGTCGGCGAACAGCTTGATCTGGGTGGCGAGGGTGTTGTTCAGCACCTGTGTCGCATCGAGAACTTGCAGCATGGAGATCGTCGCTTTCTGTCGGCGTCTTGGTTCAAAA
>Ga0187844_10001472_pt1 | contig 17871 bp, 19 predicted proteins | sample SpaLakP09_SKY_50_FD_134517 | JGI IMG/M metagenome (GOLD analysis project Ga0187844, IMG submission 134517) | Oligotrophic lake water microbial communities from Sparkling Lake, Wisconsin, USA - SP09_SKY_50 | ecosystem: Environmental > Aquatic > Freshwater > Lake | place: USA: Sparkling Lake...
GATGGAAGACCGCGCCACGCTGCGCATCTCCAGCCAGCACATGGCCAACTGGCTGCTGCACGGCATCACCAACGAGGCGCAGGTGCGCGCCACCTTCGAGCGCATGGCCGCCGTGGTGGACCAGCAGAACGCCGGCGACCCGCTCTACAAGAAGATGGCCGGCAACTTCGCCACCTCCATGGCCTACAAGGCCGCCACTGATCTGGTGTTCAAGGGCCTGGAGCAGCCCAGCGGCTACACCGAACCGCTGCTGCACGCCTGGCGTCTGAAGGTGAAGGCCGCGGCCTGACGCCACCTTGCGCCTTGGCCCCAGGGCGGCACCAAAAAAACGGCACCCGAGGGTGCCGTTATCTTTTGGGCGCTGAGGCCTGGACCCTCAGGTCCGCATCAGTGCGGGGGCGTGCCTGACGCTTAGCGTGCGCTGACGCGGCTTTCGCTCATGCGCATCGCGCAGCGTGCGTTCAGCTGGGCGAAGGCCTGGTCGACCGGCGCGTTGATTTCCTTCAGCGAGGCATCCAGTGCCACGTTGTAGCTGGAGGACAGCGTGTCACCGTCGTTGCCGCCACCCAGCATCTGCGCGCAGTTGTAGGGCTGGTCCACAAAGCTGGCCACGGCCGATGCGGCGGTGGCGGAGGGGGCCGGCGTTTCCATGCTCTGGGCGTGGGTGCTGATGGCCATGGCGGCGAATGCGATGGAAACTGCGATCTTTTTCATGGTGAAACTCCTTGGTGTGTTGTGTGTTCACGCCGAAGAACCAGGGGCCCCTTGTGGGATTGGCCGTCCATTTCTCGCTGCAACTTCGTCGTGTAGTGAGACTAAATTGTTTGTAAAAAAGCGCAACAGCGCGTGACATACGCAGCTTTCGTTTATGTCGATTAGTTCACGGCGCAATCCGCCCGGCTGACGCCGGCGTGAAATAAGTCACACGAATTTCCGAGTCCCGCGTCCACACCCCGCACAATCCGCTCATGGACGACCTGCAAGCTCTGATTGCTTTCGCGCAGCGCCACCCGCGCCTGCTGGTCATCACCGGCGCCGGTTGCAGCACCGCCGCTGGCATCCCGGACTACCGTGACGAAAATGGCGACTGGAAGCGCCAGGAGCCCATGCGCTTTCAGCTATTCACGGGCAGCGCCCAGGCGCGCCAGCGCTACTGGGCGCGCAGCATGCTGGGCTGGCGCACCATGGCCGGTGCCCTGCCCACGGCGGCGCATCATGCGCTGGCGCAACTGGAGCGCGCGGGCCGTGTGGCTTTGCTCGTGACGCAAAACGTCGATGGTCTGCACCAGGCCGCGGGCAGTGCAGCGGTGGTGGACCTGCATGGCCGCATCGATACCGTGTGCTGCCTGGGCTGCGGTGTTCGCTCACCGCGCCGTGCGTTACAGGAAGAGTTGATGGCGCGCAACCCGGACTGGCAGGGACTCGATGCGCGCAGCTTGCCCGATGGCGATGCCGATCTGGAGTCGCTCGACTTTGCCGCCTTCGACGTCCCCGCCTGCCCGCACTGCGGTGGTTTGCTCAAGCCCGATGTCGTGTTCTTTGGTGAAAGCGTGCCGCGTGAACGCGTGGCCGATGTGCGCGCGGCACTGGCCCGGGCCGACGCCGTGCTCGTGGCCGGCTCGTCGCTGATGGTGTATTCGGGCTACCGTTTTGTGGAAGAGGCGGTGGCTGCTGGCAAGCCGGTGGCGGCGGTCAACATGGGGCGCACGCGGGCCGACCCCGTGCTGGCGCTCAAGGTGGAAGCGGAAGTGGGCGCGGCCCTCAACGCGCTGGCAGCGACGGCGACCAGGCTGGAGCAGGCCTTGGCGACGCGCGCCTAGTTGGCCGGCTCAAACTTTGAGTCCGGCATCGAGCGTTCTGGCGCCGTGGACTTCAAGCGGCCACGCCAAAGAGGGCGCCAACACCTGCGGTCAATGCCATTGCCATGGCGCCCCAGAAGGTGACGCGCGCGATGGACGCCACTACCGGTGAGCCGCCGGCGCGCGCCGCCAGCAGGCCCAGCAACGCTAGAAACAAAAGAGAGCTGCCGGCGAGGCCCCACATGAGCAGCGAAGCCGGAAACAGGAGAACCATCAGAAGGGGAAGCGCTGCGCCCACGGCAAACGTTCCCGCCGAGGCCAAGGCGGCTTGCACGGGCTTCGCGGCCAAAGTGTCGGATATGCCCAGCTCGTCTCTCGCGTGGGCGGCGAGCGCGTCACGCTGCATCAATTGGGTGGCAACACTCGAGGCCAGGGTGTCATCCAGTCCGCGCTTGGCGTAGATGGCCGTGAGCTCTGCGTGTTCCTGTGCGGGATTCTCGGCCAACTCCCGTCCCTCGCGTGCCAGATCCGCGCGCTCGGTATCGGCTTGCGAACTGACCGAGACGTACTCGCCCGCAGCCATGGACATGGCACCGGCGACCAAGCCGGCGACGCCCGCAATCAGGATGCCCTTGGTATCTGCGCCTGCCGCAGCGACGCCCAGGACAAGGCTGGCCGTAGAAACGATACCGTCGTTCGCACCCAGGACGGCGGCTCGGAGCCAACCCGTGCGGTGAGTTCGGTGTCTCTCGTCGTGTCGCATAGTGGCTCTCGATGGTAGGAAGTTTATTTCGAGGTTGAACGTGCCGACTGAACCGAGCGCCCTCATCCCTCGCCGCCAAACAGATCCCGAAACTTCTGCGCCGTGTCCGTCGATTCCCCGCCCTTGTTCATCGGCACGCCCTTCGGATACTCCTCCGCGATCCGGTCTTCCCAGTAGGTCGTCGGGTTCGGCGCGCTGCACAGCCGGCGAAAGACCTCCTGCGGTACCTGCTGGTAGGCGAACACGGTCTTGTCGTCACGGTGCAGGTCCAGTTGCTGGGTGGCGGCGTCGTAGTCCGCGCGGCGGAAGCGGCCGATCGTGAAGGTCTTGGTCTGCATGGCGCATTGTCCGGGGCGCAAAGCCCAAGCGCAAGGGGGCCGCACGCGTGGGCCCTTGGCCGCGGCTGAAGCGTCTATTTGCCTGCTGGCTTGCCGCCGCTGGGCGTGCTCGCGGTGGTCGTCATGCCGGCTGTCGGCGCCGGCGTCAAGGCCGCCGTCACGCGGGCCTGGTTCAGCCGTGCCAGCCGAGGCAGGCCGCCGCCGCTGGCTTCGCCCAGGCTGTAGCTGAGCGTGGCCGTGGTCAGGGGGCCATTGATGCGCATGGGGATGTTGATGCCCGCCAGTTCGGCCAACTCGCCTGCGCTGGCGCGCTTGAGACCTGGCGCCACCGCGGCATCGAGCCAGCCGTCGAGTTGCAGGGTGTCGAGGTCCAGGTCCGCTTCACCTTTGCCCGTGAAGAGGGGCGACTTCCACAGCAGGTCTTCGCTGCGTGCCTTGCCTTGCGTCACGACCATGCTGGCCTTGAATTCGTTGTAGGTGGTGTTCTCGGTCAGGCGCACGCTGTCGCGGCGCTCGGCGCCGCTCAAACCCAGCTGGTCCTTGCCCGCGAGCAAGGCTTCGGGCAGGTCGATGCCGGCCAGCGTGCCGCGTGTGAGTGCCAGGCCGGCCGTACCGGTGAGCGACTGGCGCAGCGTTTGCAGCGTGGCACCTTGCGCGCTCAGGTCGAACACCAGGTTGCCCTTGCCGCTGAGATGGGACTCGCCGCCGCTCAGGTCGGCCAGCAGCGTGTCGATCTGCACCCCCGTGAGTTTCTGACGCACGCTGAGGTGCGGCGCTTCGCCGGCGCGCAGGGTCAAACCGCCTTGGAGGTTGCCGCCATACAGCTGCGCGGTGATGGGCTCCACGCTGAGTGTGCCCGAGGCGGCGCGCAGTTCGGCGGCGAGTGCACCCGTCTGCAGACGCGCCATGCGCAGCGACTCGCTGCGCAGCTTGCCGCGCAGGTTCAACGTCTTGAGCCGGTCGAAGTCCTGGGCCTGCGTGCTGTCCTGCAGGCGGCGCGTCCAGTCGCTGACGAGGTAGCGGTCCAGGTCCAACGCATTGGTCGCGAGGTCGAAGCTCCAGGCCGGCGCCTTGAAGTCCTGCAGCTGCACGCGGCCGCTGAGCTGGCTGTCGTCCACGCCGGCCTTGACATCCATCGTCACCTCCTCTGTGGCCAAGGCGGCCTGAAGCTTGCCGCTGGCCGTGGCCTGCAGGCGCGCGGCCAGCAGGGGGTGGCTGGCGGTCCAGCTGGTGTGGAGGGCTTCGAGTTGCAGCTGGCGTCTCTCGATGTCATAGAGCAAGGGGCTGTTGCCACGTCCCTGCAGCAGGCCGCCCGCGTGCTTGAGTTCGATGCTGCCTTGCACGTCGGCACTCTTCCAGTTCTTGGCGCCGGCTTCGATGGTCGGTATCTGTAGCGTGGCGGCCAGCACGGACGGTTCGCGCATGATGCGGCCTTCCAGGGCAAGGGTGCTGGCCTGCCAGACGTCGCGCGTGAGCTGCACGCGCGCAACGGCCAGCTTGCCTTCGAAAGGGTCTTGCGCCAGCCGGCCGCGCGCCGTGGCACTGAAAGGCTCCAGCACCAGCCGATGCTGGTCCGGCCAGGCTGTGAGCCGGCCGCGCCAGTCCAGCAGCAGCTCGTGCAAACCGCCGGCCTCGCCCTGCGCATGGCCTTCCATCTGGGACAGCTCGTAGCGATGCGCGGCGTGGTCATAAAGCATCTGCGCGTTCAGGCGCAGCTGCAGGTCCAGCGGCGGCTGCGCCGACTGCAGGCGCAGGCTGGCCTGCACCTGCCCGGCCGTGGCGTCGGCCAGGCGGCCGGTTTCCAGGTTCAGCTCGTGCACGAAATAGGCCTGGCCTGAGGCCTCGTCATGGAGCTTGAGCGTGGAGTCAAGCACACGCACTTTCTCCACCGCGAACTGGAGTTCGCCCATCCAGTCGGCCGGTTGCAGCAGATCGTCGAAATTGGTGCTGCCGTCAGGGTGGCGTTGCAGGTTGGCGTGCACGCCGTCGAGCACGACGCGTTCCACCTGCACCTGCTTGGTGAACAGCGGCCACCAGGCGACGTAGAGCCGCGCGTTCTCCACCGAGGCGAACTTGAGGCTGCTGTTGCGCTGGCTCAGGCTGAGTTTGCCGGTTTCCAGGCCCAGCTGCGGGAACCAGGTGACGTGGATGTCGCCTTCGAGCACCAGGTCGCGCTGCTTGTGGGTCTTGACGTAGTCGACGATCTGCGACTTGAAGTCGTTGGCATCGAGCAGATGGAAGGCCAGGCTCACGATGCCGCCGATCAGCATGAGCATCAATACAAGGCTGCCCAGCGCGTGGCGCCAGTGTTCCTTGGCGTAGCCCTCGGCAAAGGGCAGCTTGACCGGGCTGATGTAGGCCAGCGTGACGCCGATCACCCCGTACCAGCCCAGGAAAGCCAGCTTGAGCGAGCCCGCCGGCGCGGGGACGGCGGCAGGTGCAGGTGGCGCTTTCTTGCCGGGCTTGCTCATGGGGGAGGAGAGGGAGACGACGGGGACAACCATTCTTGATGAAGTGGCTGTTGCCGTCTGTAAGTTGTGGTAACGACGGCGTGTCGTTCCGCCCTGCAGTGCCCCACCCGGTGTCAGGCCGGATTTTTCCTTTTCCTTCGGAGGAAGAACCAGGCATACAACGTGGCCAGCAGCAGCACGTTGCTGAAGAAGATGCGGGGGTCGCTCCAGGGCACTCCGTCGACCCGCAGGTCCGAGAGCGGCCACAGGAAGGGCGTGGGGAAGAACGCTGCGCTGTGCGTGAAGATGTCCACCGCGATGTGCAGGCCCCAGGCGCCCAGTTCCATCAGGGGCTTGCCGCGCACCAGCCAGACCAGGCCGAACACGAGGGCGAACACCAGCAGGCTGTGTGTGGCGTTGTAGAGGCTGTACACATAGGCCGGGATGAGCGTGGGGTCCGGCGGGTGACCCAGGCCGTTGAAGAAATCCAGGCCATGGACCCACAGGCCGTTGGCAAAGACCAGGCCGAAGGAGAAGAGGTCGGGCACGGTGCCGAAGCCGAAGGCGGTCCAGAAGCTGCGCCGGCTGGCACGGCCCAGTGCCAGGCCACCCCAGAGCCCGTGCGAGACGATGTCCATGTGCGGGGCTGCAGCCGGCGGGGGGTTACGACAGCATGAGCAGTACCAGCCCCAGCGCGGCCGGCAAGGCCTGGACGTAGAGGATCTTGCGGCTGGCGGTGGCCGCGCCATACAGTCCGGCCACCAGCACGCAGAGCAGGAAGAAGACCTGGATGTGCGTGCCCGCGGCGCCCAGGCTCAGCCCCCAGAGGAGGCCGGCGGCCAGGAAGCCGTTGTACAGGCCCTGGTTGGCGGCCAGCACCTTGGAAGCCTGGGCTTTCTCCAGCGTCTGGCCGAAGGCCTTCAGGCCGGGCGGCTTGTCCCAGAGGAACATTTCCAGCACGAGGAACCAGATGTGCAGCAGGGCGACGAGGACGATGACGATGGCGGCAAGGACGGACATGGCGTTTCCTTCAGGCGTTGCGCCCCAAGTATGAGGGGATACGCAAGATTGTGACAAGCGTCATAAGGCGTGCCCCGGTGTTCAGTCGCTGAACGCGACGACCCTAGAGCTGCCCGTACTGGGTGCTGCCGATGTCGCTTTTCCCGCCGCCAGCTGGGGAGGCACTGCCCGTTGATTCGGCAGGGGTCTCTGCGCTGCGGCGGGCCAGGCGCAGCCGGGCGTGGGAGACGTCCCCCGGGACTTCGCGCGTGCGCATGGCCACCCCGGCCTGCTCGGCGCCGTCGCCGGCCCGGGCCGGCATGGCAAAGGCGTCGACCGATTCATCGACGCGCCAGAAGACGCCCTGCAGCGTGACACCGGCGCGGTTCATGGCGCCGGTCATCATGCGCTGCTCGGCCTGGGCGAAGCTGGCAATCGTGCCATTCCACTTGGCTTCGAACCGCTTGCTGACTTCGATCATGACGATGAAGACCTCGTGCTGCTGGTCGACGTTCACCACCTTGAACTTGTACATGTTGGAGAGCACTTCCATGGCCAGCATGCTTTCGCGGATGGACTGGTAGAGCATCTCGCGCCGGTAGCGCATGCCCTCGTCGGGCGGCATGCGTTCCGCACGGGCTTCCCGCTGGGACGGGGCGGCGGACTTCTGGCCGAGCAGGGTCTTGATTTGAGGCAGCATGGGCGTACTCCGGTGGCGATGTCGGGGGCAGGTGTTGTCTCAGCGGAACTTCATCCGGGCCTGGAAGGCGGCCCAGCAGTTGGCGCAGCGGAAACGGCCGGGCGAGGTTTCCACCCCACCGACTTCGGGCCGGTCGGCCTGGCATTCACCGATGCAAAAGCGCAGCTTGTCACGTTGCGGGTCGAGCGAACCCGGCAAGGCGGGCGACGTGCGCCCGCGCACCGCACGGTTTTTAGCCGTGGCGGTTTCCTGCGGGGGCTCTGCGATGGCGCCGGCCCGGTTCACAACGCGGCCTCGACCGGCTGCTTCTGTTGCTGTATCCGCCGGGTGTATTCGCGCAGGGCTTCTTCGGCCCGGTCGATCTCGCGCGTCGGCGTGGCCCGAGGGGCCAGCAGGCAGTCCTGCATCACCGCGCTCATGGCGGTCAGGGTGTCACGCCACGCCGTCTCTGCGTCGGTGGCCGGTGGGCGGGGGGCGGACTCGGCTTGCGGGTGTTCCATGTGTGCTTCCATTCAAGGGCTGGCACGCTGGCAAAAAATGGGGGTGGCAAAACACAGCAACGCGCAGCTGGCGCTCCTGTTTGCGGCAAGAGGCGATCCCGAACAGACCGTCCTGACGGCAACCCCGCTATCGTGCCCAGTGGGCTTAGACCGGAGGCTTTGCGACCCCGACTTTCGTGCGGGTGTGCCAAAGGTAGATTCAGGCCTGAATATAAACCAGTAAAGGCCCCGCCGGGCTCCAAACCCTCAGGGCTGGCCGTGGTGTGAGGAGGCCGAGGGCTGGCTATCGAATGGGCCTATTAATAGCCCTGGCCTGGCCAGGCCATCCACAAAATGGCCAGCCCGGACACCAGCATCACAGCTTCCATGAGTTGCAGGAAGCGGTGCTCGGGCAGGTGCAGCACCAGCCGTTTGGACAGGGTGGAGCCGATGAGCACGAAGACGCCGATCAGCAGGCCCTGACCGATGGCGCGGCTGTCGATCACGCCCAGCGTGTGGAAGGCCGCGCCCTTGGCCAGGAAGACGGCCAGCGAACTGGCGGCTTCGGTGCCGATGTAGGCGCCTTTCACCAGGCCGTAGGCCAGGAAAAATGGGGTGTTGATCGCACCAGTGGAGGCCACGATGCCCGTGAGGTAGCCGATGACCGCGCCCACCAGCGCCATGTGGCCCAGATGGGGCTTCCATTCCATGCGGCGCAGCCAGCGCCGCACCGGGATCATGAGCAGCAGGAGGCTGCCGAGGATGAGCTCGATCAGGCGCGGGTTGAACTGCACCAGGGTGTTGGCGCCCAGCACCACAGCGGGCACGGAGGTGGCCGCATAGACGCCGCAGAGTTTCCAGTCGATGCTGCGCCACCACAGGCCCACGCGCGCGAGGTTGGCCACGATGGCCACCAGCGCAATCACGGGCACGGCCGTCATGGGGCCATAGAAGTACACCAGCGGCGGCATCAGCAGGATGGTGGTGCCGAAGCCGATCACGCCGCCCAGCACGCCGGCGCCCAGGCCGACGGCACAGATCAGCAGCATGGGCAGCAGCTCGCTCATGGCCGCTTCAATTACGCACCGTGCTCTCGATCACGAAGCGCTTCACGACCAGCGGCGTGTCGCCGATGTGAAACGCCCGCGCGCGCTCGCGCAGCGCGACGTCGTCGGCCGTCATGCGCTCGAAGCGGCGCAGGTGGTCGGACCAGGACTCGTCGACGATGTGCTCGACGTAGACCCCGGGCTGGCTCAGGTCGTGCAGCAACTCCCAGTGGAGTGCACCGCGGCGCAGCCGGCTGTGCCGGTTCTCTTCCAGCACGGCCTTGAACGCTTCGGCCTGCGCCGGATCGATGTGGTACTCGATCGTGACCAGGATGTGGCCGGAGGACGGTGGCGTGCTGACCACCGGCTGCGTGTACTCGCTCGCCGGCGTCAGGTCTTCCTCGCCGTGGTGGCCCGCCCAGTAGCGCCGGGCCAGGAACAGGGACAGCACGGCGGAGATGGCCGCCACCAGCAGGCTGGTCTGCACGCTGCTCCAGGTGGCCACCTGCCCCCAGACGGCGGCGCCGATGGCGCCGGAACCCATGAGCGCCATCTGGTACATGGACATGCCCCGGGCGCGCACCCAGTTGGGCAGCGCCATCTGGGCTGACACGCTCAGGGAATTGGCCACCGTGATCCAGGCCACGCCGCCCAGGAACATGGTGGGCACGGCCAGGTAGATGTTGGGCGTGAAGGCGATCACGGCCATGGACGCCGCCTGCAGCACAGTGCCGAAGACCACGCGCTGATCGAGGTTCATGGCCTGGCGCATGCGCGGCAGGAAGAGCACGGCGACGACAGCGCCCGAGCCCATGGCGGCCAGCAGCAGCGTGAAGGTGCCGGCGCCGCCGTCGGGCAGGCCGCGCGCCACCAGCGGCAGCAGGGCCAGCACCGCCGTGCAGTGGCTGTAGAACAGCGCGATGCGCAACAGAACGACGCGCAGGCGCGCCGAGTGCGCGACGAACTGCAGGCCCACGCGCATGGCACTGAAGAGCTTCTCGCGGCCCAGGGGGTGGGGCTTGTGCTCGCGGCGCCAGCGCATGATGGTGAAGCCGGCGATCACCGAGAGCGCGGCATTGAGCAGGAAGACGTAGAGGGTGCCGGCGCTGGCGATCAGGGCGCCGGCCACCAGCGGCCCGATGATGCGCGAGCCGTTCATGGCCGCGCCATTGAGCGCCAGGGCCGCCGGCAGCTGCGTGCGCGGCACCAGCTCGGGCACGATGGCCGCGAACACCGGCCAGCGCATGGCCAGGCCGATGCCGTTGGCAAAGGTCAGCAGCAGCAGCAGGGCCGGCGACATCCAGCCCGCGAGGATGGTCACGCACATCAGCAGGGCCACGCCGGCCACCCAGAACTGGGTCAGGATGAAATAGCGCCGGCGGTCCAGGATGTCGGCCATGGCCCCGCTGGGCAGGCCCAGCAGGAACACGGGCAGGGTCGAGGCGGTCTGCACCAGGGCCACCCAGATGGGGGTCGTGGTCAGCGAGGTCATCATCCACGCGGCCGCCACATCGTTCATCCACATGCAGACGTTGGCGGTCAGCCAGGTGGCCCACAGCATGCGGAACACCGGCAGGCGCAGCGGGGCCAGGGCGGACGGAGGGGCGTTGTCGGCGGGAGCGGAGGAGGTCATCGGAGCGGAAGGTCTGGCACGGAACAGGGACAGCCGGGCGCTCCCATTTTGTCAGGCCGCCAGTTCCCTGCGTGCGGCGCCAGCGTAAAGATCCAGGCAACGTTCACGCCAGGCGTGGACCGGATCGTCGGCCAGCAGCAGCTGGAAGGGGCTGCTCACGCGTGCCCACATGAAACCGCCGAAGGCCAGGTAGTCGGCATAACCGGGCTGCTCGCCGCAGATGTAGAGCCCGTGGCCCAGGGCCTGGCGCAGGGGCTGCAGCGATTTGCGGAAGGCGTCGACGCGCTCCTCGCGGCCGGCCTGCAGGTCTTCCAGTGTGGTCTTGTACATCTTCTCGCGCGAGGCGCGGAAGTAGGCCTGGTCGGCCGGGTCCAGGCTGTCGTGCAGGTCCTTGAGGATCAGGCGCGCAATGCCGCCGTGGACCGTGGTCTGCGCCCAGTACTGGAAGAACTTGAGCACGTGGCCTTCGGCGCCGTCGGGGATCAGGCGGGGGGTGTCGGGGAAGGCCGTGTCCAGGTACTGCACGATGGCCCAGCTGTCGGTGACGAGCTGGCCTTCGTGGCCCAGGGTGGGGATGGTGAGCTTGTCACCGCCGCTGTGGATGCTGGGGATGTCGCCGAAGAGCACGTCGCGCACCTCGAAGGCCAGGCCCTTGTGCAGCAGGGCCAAACGCACGCGCCAGCTGTTGGGGCTGAAGTGGGCACGTTTTGCATTCACCAGGTCATACAGCAGCATGGGCGTGTTTCCTTAGGGTTTCAGTTCGTGCGCAGGCTGCGCGCGGCAAACAGCGCCAGGCAGGCGGCCAGGAAGGCCCCCAGCGCGTACTGCCAGGGCAGGTTGATGGCGAAGCCCATCTCGTCGGTCCACAGCACGTAAAGGCTGTAGAGGCCGAGCAGGGCCACGCCGCGCATCAACCAGGCCTGCGGCCGCAGGTGGCGGTCGGGAATGCGCCCGGCCAGCCAGGCGCCCGTCAGTCCGCTGAGCATGCCAGCTGCGGCGCCCACCGAAACGTCGGCCGGCCAGTGCGCGCCCACGGCGATGCGCGAGCAGGCCACGCCGAAGGCAAAGACAAATAGCCAGAGCCAGCGCAGACGTTGCCGGGGCGCCATGGCGAAATAGATGGCGGCGGCACCGGCGAAGGCCGTGATGGCATGCCCCGAGGGCATGGCGGCGATGAACAGCGGTTCGCCGATGACGTGGATGCCTTCCAGGCCCAGTACTTCCAGCGGACGCGGGTTGTCGGCCAGGTTCTTGCCCACGCGCGTGAGCACACCGGCCAGCGGCGCGGCGCAGATCCAGGCCAGGACGATGCGCGGTGCGCGCCACAGCGCAGGCGCGGTGGCCGCGTAGACGGCCCAGCCGGTGCCGAAGAGCGAGAGCAGGGCCCAGAAGCCGTCAGGCAGCACCATGAAGGCGCGGTTGAGCGTGCGGAACACGCCAGGTTCGTACCAACCCAACCAGAGCGGCGCGGTCAGCGCAGCCACGATGAAGGGAAGGGCCCAGTGCCAGGGGGCGATACGGCGGTCGGGTACAGCGTCGTTCATGGAAATTCAGGAGGCGTCCTGGCGGCGCGGCGCGGGGCGGCCGGCCCAGACGTCGCAAAGATACAAGCGGAAATGCGAAATGGTGCGCCCGGCATGCTGCACGGGCAGTGTGTCGGCCAGCTCGCAGCGTTCGAACATGCCCTCGCCCACGGGCAGCGCGTGCGCCATCTGCGACCAGTCCAGCAGCACGGCGTTGGCGCCCAGGGGCAGGGGCCCGGTCCACAGCGAGAACTGGTCGAAGTCGGGTGCCAGCACGTGCACCGGCAGGGGACGGGCATACCAGGCGAAGCGGCTGGCCAGGGTCCAGTTCTGCACGGCCAGGTGAGAGATGTTGTGTTCGCGTGCCAGCTGCTGCGCGCGCGCGCCGGCTTCGTCCCAGCCGTAGAAGTCGGTGAAGGGGTTGAGCATCTCCGGCTCCTTGCTGCCGGGGGGCTCGCCGGCGATCCAGGGCGGGCCGGCCAGCAGCATGAGCACGTACATGCCCAGAGTGAACAGGGCCTGCAGGCTGCCGAAGATCCAGATCAGCGTCCGTCGTCCGCCCGCCCACAGGGCGGCCAGGCCCAGGCCGGCAAAGGGCGCCAGGGCCACCCAGGCCGGCGCCGTCCAGTGCGGCAGGCTGGAGCCGCCGCCCGACAGATAGGCCAGCACGGCGAAGGGCAGGGCGAAGAAGGCCAGCAGCCAGGCCTGGGCGCGGTCCAGCTCGAAGCCGCCCAGCACCTTGTGGCGCAGGCCGAAGCTGCCCCAGACCAGCAGCGGATAGAGCAGGGCCTGCGCCAGCAGGAAGACCAGCAGCTGGCCGAGTTGCCAGTGGCTGCCCTTGCCGTGCTTGAGCTGGTAGGCAAAGGAGATCCATTCGTGCTGGGCGTTCCACACAAAGACCGGCAGCACCAGCACCACGGCCAGCAGCAGGGCGATCCACGGGCCGGCTTGCCTGAGCAGGCGCAGGCCGTGGGCGGCCAGCAGGCAGGCCAGCACCGGGAGCGCGGCGAAGATGGCGGTGTATTTGGAGAGGCCGGCCAGCCCGAGCAGCGCGCCCAGCAGCAGCCATTCGGGCAGGCGCTGCGCGGCGTTCTCGTCCAGCAGGCGCATGGTCTGCCAGACGATGGCGGCCGTGAACAGCATCAGCAGGGTGTCCGGCAGCAGCCCGATGCCCAGGATGTGCAGCACCGGTGCCAGGCTGTAGGCCAGCACGGCCCACAGGCCGGCGGCATCGGCGCTGCCGGCGGCCGGCACCAGCAGGGTGTGCAGGCGGCGCGCGGTGTCATGAATGAAAAGCGCGGTCAGCACCCAGAGCGCTTCGGGGATCAGACGCAGCAAGCCCTCAGGCGCGTCCAGCGCCACCAGCGGCCACTGTATCCAGCCCACCAGGGGCGGATGGTCGTAATAACTGAGCGCCAGGTTGGCGCCGTAGAGCGCGTAATGCGCTTCGTCGCCCGACAGGCCCAGCGCCCAGCCCAGCACGAAGTGCAGCAGGCTGTGGCCCAGCAGGAGCAGGGTCAGCACGGTGGAGGGGCGCACAGCGGGCACGATGGATTTTGAGAGACGGGATCGTGGAGTCTAAACGAGGCCCGGCAGCTAAACTGCCCGGCATGGAGACATCCGTTCCCGGCGTCGACCCCTGCCTTTGCCCCCTGTGCGGTCAACCCAACAGCTGCGCCAATGAAGTCGCGCGCGCTACCGGCCAGGCTCAGCCGCCCTGCTGGTGTACCACGGTGACGTTCACGCCGGATCTGTTGGCGCGTGTGCCCGCCGAGGCGCAACGCCAGGCCTGCATCTGCGCGGCCTGTGCCCGGGCGGCCCAGTCCTAGTGCCTTGGGCCTACTTTGCGCCCTCGATGATCCAGCGCATCAGCGCTTCGCATTCTTCCTGGCTGATGCGCTCATGCGCGGCGATGTGGGCGAAAAGACCGCCCTCGCGCAGCTTGTCGGCGAGTCGGCGCGGGGCGTCGGCCTGGCCGCGGTAGCGCGCGTAGTCGGCCGCCAGTTGGGCCATGCCCGGTGCGCCGCGCCGGGGTGGGTCACCGTGGCAGCTGTAGCAGCCCTTGTCCAGCGCGAGTTGCGAACTGGCCTGGGCCGGCGAGGCGGCCAGCCACAGAAGGAGGAAGGTGGCGATCAGGTGGCGCGGCGTCATGCCGCCATGGTGCCACCAAGGCGGCCCGCCTGCTAGCATCAGGCTCCCATCCAACCCGGACCTTCCCTGCCATGACCCGCAGCCATGAAGAACAACGCCAGGCCCAGCGCTCGACCTGGATCAGCGTCTGGGTCAACCTGTTCCTGGCCAGTGCCCAGGTGGCGATCGGCGTGTTTGCCCGCTCGCAGGCCCTGATCGCCGACGGCCTGCATTCGCTGTCCGACCTGGTGGCCGATGGTGTGGTGCTGTTTGCTGCGCGTCACTCGCACGCCGAGGCCGACGCGGAACACCCCTACGGCCATGCCCGCTTCGAGACGGCCGCCTCGCTGGCCATCGGCCTGATCCTGCTGGCCACCGGTGTGGGCATGGTGTGGACGGCCGGCGTCAAGCTGCACGATGGCCAGCACCTGGACGCCGTGCATCCGCTGGCCCTGGTGGCGGCCCTCATCACGCTGGTGGCCAAGGAAGGGCTGTTCCGTTACATGCGGCGCATTGGCGAGCGGCTCAAGAGCTCGATGCTGATCGCCAACGCCTGGCACGCACGCGCCGATGCCGCCTCGTCGCTGGTGGTGGCGTTGGGCATAACGGCCAACCTGCTGGGCTACCACAGCATGGACGCAGTGGCGGCCGTCATCGTGGGTTTCATGATCGTCAAGGCCGGCTGGGATTTCTCGGTCGACGCCTTCCACAGCCTGACCGACCATGCGCTCGACCCCGAGGAGATCGCGCGCATCCACGGCACGGCGCAGGCTGTCGACGGTGTGCTGGACGTGCACAACCTGCGCACCCGCCGCATGGGCGACTGGGCCGTGATCGACATGCACGTCGAGGTGGACACGCATCTCTCGGTGTCCGAGGGGCACTACATCGCCGAGCAGATTGCCGCGCGGGTCAAGGCCGCGCACCGCGTGGCCGAGTGCACCGTGCACATCGACCCCGGCACGGTGCGCCACCTCGCGCGCGTGCTGGCGCTGCCTTCGCGCGCGCAGGTGCAAGCGCTGGCGCAGGAGGTGCTGGGCCGCCCGAGCACGTTGCGCCTGCATTACCTGGACAGCGGGCTGGAGGTGGAGGCCGAGCTGGCCGTCCACGTCAGCGTGGCCGAACTGCAGCGCCTGCAGCGTGACTTGCAGGCCGCGCTGGCCAGCCTGGGCCATGTGGCCCGCGTCAGCCTGCGCTGTGCCCCCGCCGGAGCGCACGCTTGAAGCACCCGGCCACCCTGCCCGAGATGCAGGCGCGCTACGGCGAGCGTTATCGCTGGCTGTTGCTGCTGGCGGTGATGGTGGGCACCATGGCCTCCATCATGTCGTCCACCATCATCAACGTGGCCATTCCCGACATGAGCCACCAGTTCTCGCTGGGCCAGGAGCGCGCGCAGTGGGCCACCTCCAGCTTCATGGTGGCGACCACGGTGGCCATGTTGTGCACGCCCTGGCTGCTGGCGAGCTTCGGCTACCGCCGCACCTATGCGGTGTCCATGCTCATGCTGATGGTGGGTGGCGTGGTGGGCGGGCTGGCCGGCAACTTCGAGGTGGTGCTGGGCGCGCGTGTGGTCGAAGGCCTGGCCGCGGGCGTGGTGCAGCCCATCCCGGCCATCATCATCATGCGGGCCTTCCAGCCGCACGAGCGCGGCCGCGCCGGCGGCATCTTCGGCATGGGCGTGGTGCTGGCCCCGGCGCTGGGCCCCAGCATCGGCGGCCTGCTGGTCGACTGGTTCGGCTGGCGCTCGATCTTCTTCATGGTCGTGCCTTTCTGCCTGGCCTCGATCTGGCTGGCCTATCGCTACGTGCCGGTCACCGCGCCCGGTGGCGCCACGGCGGATCGCCAGGGCAACCGGCTGGACTGGGCCGGCCTGCTGCTGGCCACCGTGGGCACGCTGTGCCTGCTCAACGGCATGGTCGAACTGCATGGCCAGGCCGGTCCGCAGGCCTGGGTGCTGCTGGGCGTGGCACTGGCCTGCACGGTGGTTTTCATCGCCTGGCAGCGACAGCAGGCACGGCGCGGCGACATGCCGCTCATGCACCCCGACCTGTTCGCCTTTCGCTCCTTTGCCATGGGCAGCCTGGTGGCCTTCATCTACGGCACGGCCCTCTTCGGTTCGACCTACCTGCTGCCGCTGTACATCCAGATGGCGCAGCAGCTCTCGGCCTCGCACGTAGGCACCATCATGCTACCGGCCGGTCTGGTGCTGGCCGTCACCATCCCGCTGGCCGGGCGCCTGTCCGATCACTGGCCGATTCGCGTACTGATCTGCCTGGGCCTGGCGCTGCTGGCTGCTTCGTTCGCGCTGATGGTGACGATCAGCCTGCACGCCACGCTGTGGCTGCTGGTGGCCTGGGTGGTGCTGGGCCGCATCGGCCTGGGTTTCATCCTGCCTTCGTTGAACAACGGCGCCATGGCGGGCCTGGAGCCGCGGCTGATCTCGCAGGCCTCCAGCGCCATCAATTTCCTGCGCATGCTGGGCGGCGCGGTGGGCGTGAGCCTGTGCGGCATCGTGCTGGAGTGGCGCATCGCCGCGCACGGCGACAGCCTGGTGCGGCCCGACAGCAGCCTGGCGCGGCTCGCCGCCTTCGACGAAACCTTCGTCATGCTGGCGGGGGTCTGCGCGCTGGCCATGCTGGCGGCCTGGCAGATGCGTGCGCCTGCGCGATTGGAGACATAGAACCATGTGCCAGCTGCTGGGCATGAACTGCAATGTGCCGACCGATGTGATGTTCAGCTTCGCAGGTTTTGCCGAGCGCGGCGGGCGCACCGACCACCACGGCGACGGCTGGGGCATCGCCTTCTTCGAGGACAAGGGTCTGCACCATTTCGTCGACCACCAGTCGGCCGCCGAGTCGCCGGTGGCCGAGCTGATCCGCCACTACCCGATCAAGAGCCGCAATGTCATCTCGCACATCCGCAAGGCCACCCAGGGCGAGGTGACGCTGGAGAACTGCCACCCCTTCGTGCGCGAGCTCTGGGGCCGCTACTGGGTGTTCGCGCACAACGGCGACCTCAAGGACTACGCGCCGCGCCTGCACGGCAGTTCCGGCCGGTAGGCCACACCGACAGCGAGCGCGCCTTCTGCTGGCTGTTGCAGGAACTGGCCAAGTCGCACGCCAGCGTGCCCCCCATTGCGGAGCTGACACTGACCCTGCGCGAACTGGTGCCGCAGATCTCGAGACATGGCACCTTCAATTTCCTGCTGAGCAATGGCGAGGCGCTGTGGGCGCACGCCTCCACGAAGCTGTACCACGTGGTGCGCCAGCATCCCTTCGGCAGCGCCACGCTGCGCGATGAGGACTTGAGCGTGAACTTCGCCGAACACGCCGCGCCGGGCGACCGCGTGGCGGTGGTGGTGACGGCGCCGCTGACGACCAACGAGGTCTGGACGCCGTTTGCGCCCGGCGAGCTGCGGGTCTTCGTGGACGGTGCGCCGGTCGCCTAGTCCGTCGTCCTCAGCGCACGGTCAACGCCGCTTCCAGCGCGTCGATGAACATCGATGCCACGTCGAAGCCAGCCTGATCGGTGATTTCCTGGAAGCAGGTGGGGCTGGTGACGTTGATCTCGGTGAGACAGTCGCCGATCACGTCCAGGCCGATGAGCAGCAGGCCGCGTGCGGCCAGCACGGGGCCGATGGCCTCGGCGATCTCGCGATCGCGCGGGCTCAGGGCCTGGGCCACGCCCTTGCCGCCAGCCGCCAGATTGCCGCGCACCTCGCCGCCTTGCGGGATGCGCGCCAGCGCGTAGGGCACGGGCTTGCCGCCGATGACCAGGATGCGCTTGTCGCCCTGGGCGATGGCCGGCAGGAACTTCTGCACCATCAGCGTCTGCGCGCCGTCGCGGTTCAGCGTCTCGATGATGGCGCCCAGGTTCAGGCCATCGTCCTTCACCCGGAAGATGCCCATGCCGCCCATGCCGTCCAGCGGCTTCAGGATGATGTCGCGGTGCTGGGCGTGGAAGTCGCGCACGGCCTGTGCCTCGCGCGTGACCAGGGTGGGCGTGGTGAAC
>Ga0187844_10001473_pt1 | contig 17870 bp, 12 predicted proteins | sample SpaLakP09_SKY_50_FD_134517 | JGI IMG/M metagenome (GOLD analysis project Ga0187844, IMG submission 134517) | Oligotrophic lake water microbial communities from Sparkling Lake, Wisconsin, USA - SP09_SKY_50 | ecosystem: Environmental > Aquatic > Freshwater > Lake | place: USA: Sparkling Lake...
AGCTCCAGCTCCACCTGCACCACCACCGCCAGATCCACCTGAACCAGCGGTTGATCCTGCTCCGCCGCCACCACCCGCATAGTTGACACTAGAACCGGTAATACTTGATGCTGTTCCTGATCCACCATTGCCGCCTGTATTGAGTGATGCATTTCCTCCTGAAGCACTTGCGCCACCGCCACCACCGCAACCCGTACCTGTACCACTACCAGCTTGAGATACTCCACTACCACCCGAAGTGCCTTGTCCATTTGTACCTGAACCACCAGGACAAACAGCAGTAGTCCATGCAGAACCGCCGCCACCTGAACCGCCATTACCACCAGCAGAACCACCAGCACCACCACGGCCACCACCGGTTGCAGTTACAGTAAATGCTGAAGAATTAGTACCAGCATTTCCTTGGCCGCTACTCGCAGGTGTAGCTCCGCCAGCTCCTACAACAACACTATATGTGGTTCCACCAGTAACACTAATACTGGAAGCTGTTAAAAATCCACCGGCACCACCTCCACCACCCTTTTCATAGCCGCTTGCATATCCACCAGACCCACCACCAGCAACAATTAAATAATCAATTGAATATAATTGTGATGTTATTGTTGACCAAACCAAACCAGTATAAATTTCAGTTACAGAATTACTAGTGTTATATCTGATGGCACCATTGGCCGCAGATGTGGGTCGTTGTGCAAAAGTTCCTTGTGGAATATTAAAAGCACCCGTTGTAATACTTGCATCAATAATACCAGACACAGCATTCATCGTAATAGTATTTGCTGAAGTAATGATTGTATTACCTGCTGTGTTACTTAAATTATTTGCTGTAGGATTTCCTCCGGCACCAGGTGCCAACTGAGCAGCAGTAATAAGTCCAGTAAGTTGAGTGTTTGCTACTGATGTAATTTGTGAACTTACAATATTACCAGTAATAGATGTATTACTTACTGAAGAAATTTGATATGCTTGCACAGCACCAGGAGCAATCGTAAATGATGTAACTGTGTTGGCACCTAAAGCCAATCCGGTTTGAACAAAGTTTCTGTAAACAACTACAATATTATTTGCTACTGCTGAAGGTGCTGAAGTAAACGTGAGTGTGTTTAGGTCGGTAACATAATAAGCAACACCTGGATCCTGTGGTACGTTATTAACTGTTACAAAGATATCAGCATTGGCAGATACAGAGCGTGTAAGTGTGTATACAGTTTGTGAACCTGTACCAGAAAAGTGGTCGTATGAGGTTGAAGAATAACCAAAAGAGTCAGGACGATTACCAATAAAACTCATAGTCCGTTCCTTAGGTTATTTGTAATACTGAAAGTATGCAGTCCGCAGAATTTGTAACGCTTGATACCACTTGAACCGAATCGCCCGCTTTCAATACTAATTTTTGGTCTCCACCAACCACAACAATTGTGCCACCAACAGGTACAGTAGCACTATTAACAATGTAGGTTGCCGCATATGAGTTTGAAGAATCTAAAACATAAGCAGAGATTTGAATTGTATTTGCTGTGGTACGGTTGGCCACCGACAGGCCAATCACAGTAGATTGTGTGGCGGCTGGTGTCTGGTAGACGGTTGTATTGGCTAAACCAATACCTGGTTTTAACGAATTAGTAAATGAATTGGCCATTATTGATATCTCATATTATTGTTTATATTTATCCTGACTATCCAAGAGCTATAGAATATGCTAAAGCCGTAGAAACAGCAATTAACACCGCATTGGATGTGGCTGCCGTGGTACTAGAATTAGATGAAACCGAATCACTCAAAGTAACTGAGGCACCACCAGTAGAATAAGGTGTTCCGTTAGCATAGAATAAACCGCTGGTATAAACAGCAGTTGCAATCAGATTACCTTTAAAGAAAGAAGCGTTAACATTTGATGTAGAAAATGATGCATGACTAATATTAACATTATTATTTGTATCAAGTTCAGGTGTATAACCTTTGAAGAAGTAGTATTCTTTAGTACCAGAATCTCTTATAAGACCTGTGTGTGCATTTGCACCATCATTATAATGTGAAGCAAATCCAATATCAGCTGTATCAGATGTATAATTACCTACACCCAAAACTAATAGTGGGTCTTGCGTGGCAAATGATGTCGTATTAGAAACAAACTGTGTGCCGGTAACGTATAAGTTACCTGTAACTGTTAGGTCGTTGTTACCTGAAATACTTACCGAGCCAGTAATTGTTCCACCAGAAGAATTGAATTTGGTGTTAGCAGTATTGTATGCTGACTGAGCAAAGTTATTAACTGCTGTAATGTTGGTAGCATTGGTGTTGCCAGCGGCATAAGCAGCCCATGCAGCATTATTGGCCGTGGTAATATTAGTATTCTGTGTTAAATCTATGCCTACTGTTACATTACTCTGAGCATATGCAGATGCAGCATATTGATTTACTAAAGTAATGTTGGTTGCATTGGTATTGCCTGCTGCATATGCAGCCCATGCAGCATTATTTGCTGTGGTAATATTAGTGTTCTGAGTAAGGTCTACACCTTGGATAATGGTGATAGCTGAATTAGTGGCTAAATCAACACCTTGTAGTCCAGCAATCTGAGTATTCTGAGTAAGGTCAACACCAATAGTTACGTTTGCTTGATTATAAGCACCAGCAGCCAAACCATTAGCGCCATTTGATGTATTGTATGCAGATTGAGCAAATTGATTTACTGCCGTGATATTAGTAGCGTTGGTATTACCAGCAGCGTAAGCAGCTGCTGCATATTGATTAACTGATGTAATATTGGTGTTTTGAGTTAAATCTACACCTTGTATAATAATTGTGTTGGCTGATGCAGTATTGGCTCTATCAAAAGCCGCCTGAGTAAAGACAGAAGAACCTGCTGTATTGGCAGCATTATATGCCGATTGAGCTAAAGAGTTTGCTGAATTGGCTTTATCATAAGCTGATTGAGCCAAAGCAGTCGAATTTGTAATTGTGTTAGCACCAACAGAATTTGTGGTTTTTACTTCAATACTGGCACCAGGTGATGGAGCTTCTGTAAATGTTAAAACATTAGTGGCAACACTATAAGAACTTGTTAATTGTAATACACCATTAATATTAACAAGAATAGAATATACATCGGAAGGTGTTGATGTTAGTGTAAATGCTACGGTACTTCCATCACCCGTAAATATGTCATCAGAAACAACAAAAGGTCCGCCGCCACCTCCACCAGTACCACTTGCTGTGGAAGAAATTGTAATCTTTTTATTGAATGTATCAGTAGAGATACTGATGTTGTTACCAGCAACAAATGATAGTGTATCGGCAGCACTAGTTGCTAATATTAATGACGAATTAGAATTGACGGTGGAAAAAGAATTGGTGGTTGCGCCACTAGAAATGTAGGTAATTACCCCTGAAGCATTTTTATAATACAGTTTACCATCAGCATAGTTTAGTGCAATTTCCCCTAAACCTAGGGAAGCTGGCACATTTCCTAATACTCCTGATTTTTTTAACTGTATTGTTGTATTTGCCATCTACTTAAAAACTTCCGCCGTCCTTTATAGTATCTGTTATCTCATTTGAAAAAACATCTACTGTTTTTGTTGTTTTTGCTTCGTCAATCTTTTTACGCTTGGCGGGAGTTAATTGCAAATAATCAATTTGTTCCTTTAATTCTTTAATTCTATCAGTATATTCAACACGGGTTTGTTGATGTAAATCCCGTTCTTTGAGTAATTCATTTCTAAAGGTATCAACGTGTTGAACTTGATGTTTTACATTATCAAAATCATTTTTTTGATTTCTTAAATCACTCAATTCATTATTTAAATTAGCAATTGAATTGTTTAAATTAGCAATTACCAAATTTAATCTTTCAACTTCGGAATCTGTTTCAGAATTCCTATTTGCTTCCATAACAGATAATTCTTCAATTCGTTTTGCTTGTTCATCAATAAGTTCTTCAGTAACTCTTGCGTTTGCCTGTAACGAAATATTTCGAATGATAGCATCCGTCATTGTTCCCGTTAGTGTTTCTACATAATGATTCAGATACTTTTCGTTATTCATTTCAAACTCCTTATAATAAATTAATTACAAACTATTTAAAACTGACCTCCGTCAAGTGCTGATGTCCATACTGGAACTCCAGCATTTGTTGTGGTGAGAATCTGATTAGACCAAGTTTGATCTGATGTACCTGCAGCTGCTGTTACTTGCATGACGCCTGTGCCATTACCGTATGTAACACCGTTTGTGGTAAATGTTGCAACACCTGTACCGCCTTGTGGAACTGTTAGACCTGTAATTTGTGAACCAGTAGCAGCAGTTACACGACCATAAGCATCAACAGTCAACGAAGTGATTGTGTTATTTGCTTGTAGTGCGCCAGTTAAACTGTATGTTGTGTTAGCAAGTGATACGAGTCCTGAAACACCAGCAACTAACAATGCACCAGTTGTATATGACGTTGAACCTGTACCGCCACGACCATAACCTAATGTACCAGAAATTAATGCAGATGTATCAAGTGCAATTGCTGTATTTGAAAGAGCAGAAACACGACCAAAAGCATCTGTTGTGATTACTTGTGTGTATGAAGGTGAACCATATGTTCCTGCCGTACCAGTATTTGCCAATGAAACAATAGCAGTGCCATCGTAATAAGTAATTTGGTTATTAGTATATGTGGAAGAACCTGTACCGCCTTGTGCTACGGTCAAACCACTAATTGCTTGTGTTGTGTAGTTTGTTACACGACCATATACATCACTAGTTAAATTATTAATCGTTTGGTTAGCAGCAACCGATGTGTTGATTGACGATACGTTAGCTAACTGAGCTAAACCATTTGTACCGGAACCAATAAGAGCTTGGCCAGTAGCAAATGAAGTTTGACCTGTACCGCCAGAAGCAACAGGTAATGCTGTTGTTAAACTTAAAGCACCAGAACTAATTGTTGTGGCAATTACATTACCTTTAAAGTAACTAGCATTAACGTTTGCGGTACGGAAACTTGCATCAGCAACATCAATTTCATTATTTGCATTGAGTGCTTTGTTGTAGTTATCAAATACATAGAATTCTCTATTGCCTGCATTACGGAACACACCAGTTGCTCTTTGTGAACCATCGTTGTATGCACCAGCAAAACCAATATCAACAGCATCACCTAAGGTGTTGTTTGATGCCAAATAAATCATTGGATCTACAACATTTAATGTTTGTGTATTAATGGTTGTTTGCGCACCAAGAACAGTTAAGTTACCATTAATGGTTAAAGAACTATCAATAGTTTGTAAAGAAATTGGAGTGTTTGCACGAACAACAGAAGTATCGACATCAAATGTTATTATTCCTTCAGCAACAACATTAGATGCAGTAGAAGTTAGACCTTGACCACCTCTGAGTGATAATATATCTGACAATAAATTAATTGGTATTATATTACCATTGTCATCACCACGAATATTTAAGTTTGTTGCAACATTATTGGTTGTAATAGCAATAACACGACCATTTGCACCAACAGTAACGGAAGGAATTTGAGTAGTAGAACCGTATGTGCCAGCAGATAAACCAGGAACTGCATTAAGAGCAGCATTCAATACAATAGCAGATGAACCATCAAATGATTGTGTCGAAGCAGTAATATCTGTACCAGAAATCGAGAAGTTTCTTGCGTTGGTTAATACATCAGCTGTATTGGCGGTACCGTATAGGCGACCATAGAATTCGCCTAGTCCACCTCGTTTGACTAAGGTGCTAGCGGTGTTGGCTGCCGTGGCCGCATCTAAAGTAGAGGTATAATATTGACCACCTACGTTAACGACACCGGTACCAGCAGGAGAGCCTAGGTAAAGGGTATTCGATGAGTATGAATAGGCAAACTCACCGGCCTGCAACGATACAGGACGTCCTGTGGTTACCGACCGTTTGATTAAAATATTAGTATTGGCCATTTCTCAAATCCTTTTTTATTTTTTTATATGACTTTGATCTATTTATTAAAATTGTCCACCATCAACCAGGTTAATGACAGCGTTTGCTATGTAATTCGGACCACCAATTTCGATGATATCTCCAAAATTATCACCAATAAAAAGTGTATTGGACTTAAAAGAATAAGCCAATTCACCATCATCCAATAGGCTTGGCCTACTGTTTGCATACGACCGGAGTATCTGTATTGTGGTATTAGCCATTAGAATAATCCTGCATCTAAATCTAAAGGTAAAGTACCTACATTTACAACCTCAAAACTGTTGGTATTGGCAACATAAGTGATAACATCACCATCCTGAACACCAACCATTTCTAAGTCAGTTGCACTTTTGAGTGTTCTTGTTCCACCATAGTTAATTGCAGTAGCAGCTGGTACGGTACCTGTACCAACTCTTACCTTAATTACTGCTGGTTGTGTTACTGTGACGTTTGGCATAACTTACCTCGTAACACGGGGAGAAACTTCTATGATTCCTTCAAGGATTCGTGTTGTAACATTATGTGCATTATCAGTAATGATTGCATCATATACATATCTACCCGGAGCTATGTTAGCCGTAGTGTTTGCGGCTAAGTCCAAGGTGACTGTTCCATTTCCAACATTAATTGAGGTAGAGAAGGTTGCGGTTGCGTTAGATGAGTAATAAGATTTTCTTATTTGACTACTTGAGCTATAACCAGCTAAATTATAGCTGTCACCATACACATCATCTAGTGTGATTGTTGTGGTAAATGTAGTTCCCTGCTCAAGGTACAGATTGGAGTATGCAGCTGGCATTTAAAATCCTGTTAATTATCCTATTGGATATTTATGTATTTACTAGGAGTAAATTCGCTTTTTTGGTTCCTTGGATTCGTCCGGAGAATTCCTAAGCCGGAACGCAAAAATTCGAATTTTTACTTTTTAAGTTTCTCAACTTCTGCGCTGAGTTCCTTGATGGCTTCAACCAACAAAGGAATGATTCTCTCATAGTGAATCGTCAAATACTTGTCATCAATAGGTGCCGGCACCACAATTTCAGGTAATATTTTTTGAACTTCTTGAGCAGAAAGACCAACCTCAGTCTTATCTGTGTATCCTAAGGATTGCGCTAAATCGTTGGCTTTATAGTAAAAACCATTAAGTGTTTTTAGAGATTCCAACGCATTTTGTATATTGCCTAACTTACTCTTAAGCCGATCATCGGAATAGTATGAAGTAATGTTGTTCGTAGCACGAATTTCACCAGCAGTACCGGAAGCAGCAGTTCCTACTCCAAATGAACCAAATTGAACATTAGAGGTGGTTGCAACACTTTGAGGTAATGCTAATAATACATTACCCGTTGATACGTTTGCGGTAATTTGATTTGTTGTGCCCGTAATAGAGTTAACTACTGTTCCACCAGCAATTTGACTACCTGTGATTAAACCAGAAATTTTGGTATTTGCTAAAGATGTAATCCAAGCTGGATTTGCATATGATCCAGTCAAATAGATACCATTGTTGACAGTATTTGCGTTTCCAGTAATATTCGTATTCATTAAACCAGAACCCGAACCTGTAATGAAAAATGCCATAGCACTAACATTACCTGCAACCGTAGCATTATTTGACACAGCCAAAGCGTTTGTTGTTAAAACACCAGCCACCGATGCGTTATTAGAAACAGATAGTGCAGTACCAGAACCAATTACGTTTGCCGTAACAATATTTGATCCTGCAATTGTTGAAATTCCGTCAACTCTGAAATTGTTTTGAATATAGCCAGAAGAACCAGTACCTTGTACCTGTAAACCTCCAGCAATAATAGCATTGTTTGCAACTTGTAAACCAAGAGTTGGAGCATTTAAATATAATGTTCCTGTTGGTTTTATATAATTGTTAGCTGCAAAATCGTTATTCTCTCTAACTAAGGAATTGGTTGTAGCAACCCAATCACCAAAGGTATTAGCATAACTTAGAATCGATACTGTATTAGCCATTTGAATTTTTACCTATCAGTTGCAACATCAATTGTTTAATTTCAGAGATGTCTTTTTTAACTTCAATCATGTCATTTTTCATATTATTTATTTCTTGCTTTTGGGTGGCTAAAAAGTGTCGTTTATTTTGATATTCTTGTAATCCACTAGAATCTCTGTTGACCAAAGCCATTGAAGCCGTATCTCGGTATAAAGTGGTACCCGGTATTTGAACTAAGCTCATATTACGCCGTTATGTTTACGTTAGCAGGAAGAGCAAGCGCTCTCATATCAGATACAAACGGAACAGCAGTTTTATCTGTTGTGGTTAATACAATTTTAATAGCAAATTGACTGAAAGATGCATATTTTTGACCATTGGTGCTTGTATAAGTTACATAACCATTAGCAGTATTATTGATACCAGGAGAATATGTAAATTCATATAAATCGCCTCTTATTTGAGAATAGGTCGATTGGCTACTGTTAGTCATTGTCATTAATTGCCAAACACTATCATTAAGTAATTGTGTATCACTTCTGTTTAGAATTTTGTAATAAACAAGAATGTTTGTGTTAACAGGCCTGTAAGCGGTCAAATATACACTCAAATCACCAGAATCAAATGAAGCATCCAAAGCAACTTTTTTCGTAATATACTTTGCTTTTGCTGGACCACCTGATTTAGAAGTTTCACCAGTAATGGTTGCTGTGGCACCAACACCAGGAGATGAATTGGCGTCAACGATTGTAACTGTTGGTGTTGTGATGTAACCAGAACCAGGATTTGTAAAGTAAATTGACTGGATTACACCGTTAGCAATATTAGCAGAAGCTTGTGCCGTTACGCCAGAATCGCCGGTCGGGGTTGAAACAGTAATGGTTGTTGTATTAACATTATAACCAGAACCACCGCTTGTTAAACTAATTAAACTATTTGATAAAGCACAATTATCAATATTCCATGTAATTGTATATGCAGTTAAACCAGCATCTGAGATAACAGGACTTACTGAATCGTCAGTTGAGGACAATACTGTATATAATGAGAATGATTGATTTGTATTGGCCAACAACACTCGTTCACCTTTACCATCATTTAAGTAAATATCTTCAGCTGTTGCGGTACCAAATTTACCAGGAGTGATATATGTTATTCCTGATGGAGAACCACTCGAAGCCAATGTGGCATTATATGAATAGTTAATATTTGTTTTTGTTGGTGTAAAATCGGTTGTTGTGATATTAAAGGCATCAACCAAAACATCATCATTTGTAATTGAAGTGATTGCTGTTGATACGTTATTTGCATTCAAGAAATAATCCAACGATTGATCAATCAATGTTCGCTGTGGTAATTTTTTAGGAACAATATATTGAATTGTTGGAGTCAAGGACGTATTGAATACACAACGATCAGCAACAAACATCAAACTCTGATTTTGATCAGCTGTCCATGTTTGAGCATTTTGTGACAAGAATAAAGCACCAACATACGGCGCACCACCAATTTTGGTAACTACCGATGGAGTTGCATCGGTTGGTAGATTCTTAATCGATGAAGCAACCGCAGTATCACCATTAGCAGCAGTCCACAATGTGTATTCACTACTATTAGATTTAATAATAAATGCATACAACACACCAGGTTGAATATAAATTGGTGCATTGAATGTGAATGCTGTTGATGTGGAGGTGTCCAAATATTGTGGTGCTACAGAAACATTGACATCACTTGGATCCAATGTAACAATAGAGTGATCTAAAGTTTCTCCGTTTGGATAACCATTTTGTGTACCAACAATTGATATTGTGACTGGTGAATTATCTGTGGTTGGTTTTGTTTTAAAGAATACTTTAATTGAATTTAAAAATAAACCATTTGGATAATTATCTTTGGATACGATGAATGTTTGTGCTACTGGATCCCAAGGACTAAATGTAGTTACAATTGAATTAGTGTTCTGGTATTGTGTTGATGTAAATGTACCTTTTGCACCAGAAGGTGAAGCACCAAAGTCCACAGTTTGTTGTGTAGTTTGTAAACCTTCAGCATAATAAGTGCCTTCTGCAAATGTTGTAGCACTACCAGGATTGTTATTGACTGAATTATCTACTCGTAACACTCTTTGGCCGGTATGAAATTCATTTGCAGGAATATTAAATATTCCATAAAAAGATCCGGTACGGTCTGTGCTAAAACTTCCAATCGAATAAACATCACCAACTGCTGTTGATAATGTGGTTGTCAATAATGCAGTTTGGTTTGCACCATAATATGTTGAAATGGTTGCTGATTGTCCTGCAGCCGTTCCAGCATTAATGTAGATTGTATTACCTGTGTAGTAATTATTTGTTGCTGAAGCAATTGCTGACAATTGAATTTTGGTTGTTGAATTTGCGGTAACAATACGACCACCATAATGTGAACTTGATGTTATTGTTCCGCTAGCCAAAGAACCTTGATATACACCAGCTACATTGAAGAATCCGTTTTGTAGTGTTCCTGATGTTGTTCCAGCTAAACTATATTTTGTAGAAAGTCCATCAGCAGCAACATACAATCTGGTGTTGCTTGTTCCTGGATAATTATATATTCCTACAACTCTTGATGTTCCAGTAAATACACCAGCAGAAAAATATCCAAGAACTTCGTTTTCTTTAAATGTACCAGACACGTTACTCAATTCAATTACGTTGGTTTTACGAACATAATTTGTTACATCCGTATTATCAAACCGAATGCCTACGCTGGTATTAAACAACATATTATCGGCACGAACAACAACTTGTTGTGGACGAATAAAAGGTAAAATGCTGATATCAGTAATATAACTATTGTTTAAAGCGTAAGTATTACCAAGCTTATCATATGGACCAAGAATATCACTTCTAGATTGATGAATATTATTAACTGTGGTGGTTGCTTGATAACCAACCATTTCACCAAACGGACCATTAAATCTACCGTGATTCTCAACACCTTCACCGGTAACTGTGTATGCCGTACCTGATATTGTTTTCCAATCTCCAGCGGACATCACATTAATTGCTTGTGAGTTTGCACGGAAGATTTGTAAATTAGGATCAGTAATTAATAATGCAGGAGAATAATTAGTATCAACCCAATTATCTACGTTTGGTGTTAATGTTAAAGTGCCTTGGCGTGTAGAATATGAGAACGGATTAGCATTAACTACTCTAGATGCAACTTTTTGTGTGATTGCATTAGCTGATGTAAATGGCAAAGTAAAGAAATTTACATATCCATCAGATTTGATAGAATATTGCAATGCTGCTGAAGTATCAGCAGAAGGCATTCCCATATTATAGGCTAAAGCAATTGATTGTAATGAGAAGTTTTTAACACTTTGTGTAGCTGTCAACCTTCTCTCACGGCGATTGATTGTGGCCGAGTAATCATTATTATTGGTATCAGCAGAAGCGTAGCTTGAAAAATCATCCACCAAAATACCATTTTTAAATCTATTCAAACCATAAGCGTCAGAAATTTGTAAACTTTGTGCTTGTTGTTCCAACATACTCAAAGAAGTATAATACTCAACTTGGTTAATACGACTTTCGAGTCCAGCAATATCTTGCATCGTATAACGCTTATGTTTAACCTTCTCAATACTCAAATCGGAAACATATCCGTTAGGTGCTTCTGTTGGAATATAACCAGTATAAGGGTTGTGTGTTAACTTAGCAATAACCAAAGCGCCATCAGGTTCCGATGGAAAAATTGGATTAATTGATGGCGTTCCTTCAACAATCTGGAAGCTTCTATCTTTACTCAATATGAGTTTATCTTTTCTACCCAAATAATAAGAATAATCCCCTGTAAATGTAGATAGATCAACGGGTAAGAAAAAACCTTTATTTGATGCTGAATTTGAATAACGATAATCAAACGCTGTTGTAGCATTTAATCGTGAAGGTCTAAAATCAATACAATCACCTAAAGAATATAAAGTTCCTTGAGTGCTCACATATTGTGGAATTTCTTGATATTGTTCATTGGTGTAAGAGTTTACACTAAAATAACCATCACCACCAGAATGTTGATAATAATCTACCAAAACAAGAATTTGACCTGAAGGTTGTGCATATCCAGGTTTTAATATAATACTGGCGTGATCATAATAACTATCTCTTTGTCCGTTATCAAAACTATAACGATTTGTGATATCGTAGGTTGAACTTGATAACATTGCTGAAGATGGTACCGTATTAGCATTACCTGTATCAATAACTTTTACAATTCTCTTAACATCCGTAAGATAGAGTGATTGTTTGCTTCCTGGAGTTACTAATCCGGCATTACGAATTAAAACTTGGCCAGTTGACGTTAATGTTGTATTATCAACAAACGTATAAGAGCCTACAGCTGTATTGCTTGTATTGATAGCAGTAGTATTTGCAGTAATTAATGTTTTGTTCTTGAGAATATGACCAGTATTTTGACCATTGACAACATATACTTTTTCATAAATTGTTGCAGTAAATGTTCCTGTTGCACCACCAACATCGGTAGCTGAAAGTGTAGCAATCGCTTTTGTAACATCTAATGTGATACTACGACCTGCCGTTGTCCAAGGAACAACATCACCAACGTTAAGTGTACATCCTGCAGCTTTAGCGGTAACAACAACAATAAAGTTTTGCTTTTTAGAATCATTAGATAAAGTTCCACCAGCCGTACCAAAGTGTTGAACTACATCTTGATAATCACCTTGATAATTGATTGTGGCTGAAACTCCAGATCCGCTTGTTGTAAACGAAACGGCACGGTGTACCTGTTGTGTTGTATATGAGGTATCAACTAAACTTGAAACATAAGGATTACCAACAGTAAATAACAATTCAGGTACAGTTGGATTTTGTAGAATAGTATCATTAGCAATGATTCCATTAAATCTACCTTGTGCATTCATCCTTGCAACAGCATTTAATGTGGCTGGGTATGATGTTTTGGTTACATTGACCATCGATTCGATGTCTTTTGTATCAAAGTTTAAAGCAAACACCGATGTTGCATCGGGTGTTACTGTCCAGTTTTGATCAATTGTAGCTGTTTTTGTTGTGCCATTGTAAGAAGTGATGGTTCTAAAATCCCCAGCATCGGTACCTGCGGTGATTGAAATATTCACACCAGTATAAGCATTTGCAACCGATGAAAAATAATTAGGAAAGGTAATTGTGCTTGCGGTTGCTGAAACGGTATTATTGCTTTGCACAGCATTTTGTAAATTTGTAACGTATGCTTTATAATTATATGTGTTAGATGCTGTGTCAGAAGTGCTGCTATCATAGATTAAAGCACGAATATTTGCAGTAGCTACTACGGTTGCATTGTATGTTGCCGAGTTGGCCACAAAAATATTACTAGAGGTTACACAATGAAGATCGATTGTACCGTATGTGGTGGTATCAAAAAACGATGCATTAGCTGTGCCATTTACATTATCAACATAGAAATATGAACCAAAATCAATAAAAACTGGATTATTATTTTGTGTAACGGTTGTGCGAGCTCTATTAGAAGTTAGTTCAACATCAGATTGGCTTTCTAACCGATATCCGTGAACATAAGCAACACCTTTACCAATACTCATGATATATGTGCTATTTGCTACTGAAGCTGTATTTGCTTTAGGTGTTAATTTGAAATCGTTAACAACATAATCACCATTGGTTTCATAATCACGCTTGGCAAAGTAATCATCAATAACATTATATACAGAGCCTTCAACAATCTTAACAATCTTTCCAGCATCAATACGCAACAATTCAATAAAGGTATCATCGTCACCTAATGCTAAAGGACGAGTTTCTAATGTTAGTGTGATTTTGTATCTATCGGCGCCAGGCGCTTGATAGTTTGATGCACCAATTGCAGGATCCAATAAAGAAGAATCACCAGTAAAAGTTTGAATCGATTCTGTAATGTTTAGACCAACACGGCTCGAAGGAACATTACTGTATTTTGAAACAACAACAGTTTGTGGATCAACTTGAACAAAAGTTCCATTGGAAATTTCAATACCATCGGATCTTGTGTAGTTACTAGAAATGTAAAACACACCTTGTGCAATTGAAACAACAGAACTATCACCAGTTGGTGCCGTTGTACCAACAGCAGCAGTTAAGTTTGAACCTGCATCATATAGAAGATCACCAGCAGAAAAACGTGTTCCTGACTTATATGAAACAATTAATGTTGGAGGATCATCGGCATCATTTGTGCCGGTTGCTGCAATAGTAGCTAAAACCTGAGCAACAACTATTCCTGTTGCATCTTGAATAATTTTATTATTGAAGTTAGATACAGTAATTGCAACATTATTATAAGTTCTTTGTAGTTTAATGTATTGGCAATTAAGGTTCTCAGTAATCTGTCCACCGGTAACAGGAGAATTCTGTTTGAAAATGTTGTCCGCAAATTTAGTAACTTGGTCCTGTAAAATACTTTGGGATTGTGTTAATTCTCTGGCTTGAACTGCATATCCAGGCTTAAACAGAATACGATGATAATTTTTCGTAGGATCGAAATCATCATAATACGGGTCAACATTAAAATTTAACGACATTTTTTTCCCTTAGAAACCTAAAACGAATTTGAATTGTTCAATACCATCTGTGCTTCTCTGAACGGTTGTTCTATTTTGAAGATACGCCAAATAACCTGAATATGGAACAAAATCCGGATTACTGACACCTAACACAGTTCTTGCGGCCGCCGATACCGTACCATAAACAGCGGCATCCTGTGTTGGGGATCCTTTTATATTTATTAGCTTAATTATGTTGTTATTTGTATCATAACTGAGTACCGTTGCAGTAAAACTTGCATTAAAGATTGAATCTCCTTGATAAACAGTTTCGTCCGGTACATATGAGCCAAGTCCTGCAGCCACAATCAAATCTGTGGATATTTTATAAATGCTTCCGTTAGCTGGATTCGGTGCGGTACTCAAAGCGGTTGGATTAATTAAAATACCCACTTGCCTAAAATCAATGTCTGTTGGAACATATCCATTTTCACTTCCATTAAACTCAGCGGTCAACATAACATGAGAACATCCCAATTCTGATACGTTGTCAAAGCCATGGCCACCAATTGGAGAGGTTGGAACCTTAAAGGAGGCGCCCGAACCAATATCGCTGATGACGGATACGTTTGCATAAGAATAGTTTGTTCCTGTGGCGATTACTGTAACATCGGTAATAACACCACTGGTAATACTTAATGTTCCAGTAGCACCTGTACCATCACCCGTAACAACCATTGTAACAGTTCCATTAGCGAGATCATATCCTGTTCCTCCGTTTACCACATTAATAACAGGAATATTACCATATCCTGCGGCATTTTCAATTGGATTTGGTATGTTTGTTCCTACTGGTACCGGAATCCAACTGGAGTCCATAAATGTTTTCTTGGAACCGGCATCAATGGTATACATGTATTTCCATTTATATCCATCAGCATCTTGGAAAATATTATTTGTTCCGTAGTTGCCGGGTTTAAAGAAAGGCTCGTATGTAGAAACTCCGCCGTTATTATTCCAAAGGCATTTGAATACTTGGTCGAATTTATTTTTAACATAAAATCTACGAACCAAAAATCCATTTAAATCTTTTTCAAACATATCAACATCATCTTGGTAATAGTTATATGTTGAACCGGAAGCCCAATCGATTCTTTCTAATACTGGACTAATGTTATTTGTTAACACCCTCTTTGCAACAAACATATTTGCAAAAGTAGTTTTTATATATTGTTGTGTTTGTAATGGTGCTGGAGGATCCGATTCATCGTTCCAAGCTTCTACTTTGGATAAAAACACATAAGTTGAGTTAATTGGCAAACTCGTCAACGGCAACACCGCCGATGGAGCATAATAAGATTGCTCTACTTGAGCAACTTTAGAATTATATGTGAGTAATGATTTATTTGCCATAATTTATTTATTAAGCCTTGGTAATAGCTACAAAAGTGTTTTGTGTCGTGGTATCAATACACATATATCTAACCAAAATGGTCGAAGTCGATGGAATACCATATGTTGTGGCATTAACTGTTGAATTTAATGCGGAACAGCCATGGGTAAATGTTTGTGTTGTGTTAGCCGTATTGGTAATCCATGAAATAACTTCTTTTCCTGCCATCAAATTAGATAATGTTACTGTTAATCCTGTGGAAGTTTGAGCCCGAACCAAAGAATTATTTGACACATCAATTGTGATGGCCGTTTGAGCACCAGGATAAACGGTCGGACTGTATACAAATCCTTTTTGTGAATTAACTGTGCCAGTAAATAATACTGAGTCAGTATTAAATGTTGCAATTTTTTGAATTGTATTGGAACCCACCGGAGTATTCCAAAACTGAATCTGTGTACCCGTGTTGGTATTACTAAAATTTTCTGCTGCAACAAAATCAATTCTGGTGGGTGATGATTCTAAAAATCCTGTGCCTATGTATCCGTTACCTACAACACGCATCAACACATCGGTATTTTGAGTTGCGGTTGGTGCTGAAGCAGTACCTCGGCCGCTGCGACCAACTAAAATAGGACTAACATTTGCACCAAAACTATCTAATACCAATCTTGTTGACGAATTGGCTTTGCCTGTAATGTGTAACATATAATTGTTATTAGACGGGTTAGCTGTGGCCGCATTATCGCTACCAGTTATTTGAATAAATGCCACATTAGGATCAAATGTTGAATTATTAAAGGCAACAAGTGAGCCACGAACATCCAAATTACCAGTAAGTGTTACTGTATTTAATTGAATCACAGCAGTATTTTGAACTGATGTATTCGCTTTATTAAAAGCATTTTGAATTGTTGTATTTTGACTTGTATTAATTGTTTCAATACTATTCAATCTGGTGTTCTGAGTGGTTTCTGTGCCCGGATTATAAGCAACATTTTGAGTAGAACCATCAGCAAAAGTGATGTACGATTGTGTGTTTAATACCAATCCAGTAGATGTCATCCTTGCAACAATATTTACTGCTTGGCCTCCGCCAGCAATAAACTTTAATTGTCCGAATGTAGAAGTTGAACCTATAATCAAATTACCATAATTCTGACCAGATGTGCCTTGAGTATACAGATAACCATCGTTAGGTCGAACGGAGTTTCCAATATTATTAAATTCTAAACCCGGTTGATAGTTTTTATTTGCCCAACCCATATCAATAAAATTGGCCGCATCTGTACCACCTGATCCAGTATTTGCAGTTACAACGATATCAGCAGTACCACCATCATTTGTATTGACTAAGTTGGTCTGAATGTAAGACTCTCCGGATAATGCAAATTGAGCAATTGTATTAGGTAAATTTTGATGATTTGTGCCAACGGCTAAAATTTCATTCGAAAAAAGGCCTTGTGCTAAAGTATGTGCAGTAAACTTACCTGTGGTTCCTGTAGGAATATCAACACCCACAAACAAAGAATTTGCCGTGTTAGCATCTAACGATGATAATAATGGTAGTTGTGAAATTTTTACTGTTGACATTTGTTACCCTAAAAGAATTAATTGGTCATTTTCTGTTGTTATTGTGTTTCCAAACTCATCCGTTATCTCCGGATAGTATTGTGTACCTAGTGGTCCAAAAATTAAAACATTCGTTGTTGAAAAAGTTCTGTTTACCGACATCAAAGAAACGGCGTTATTTGAAAAGTTTGTATCAACCTGAACAACGCCTGTTGCATAATTTATAGAGGTTACTGTTTTTTCCGTGTTATTCGCAACTAAAACTTTATCACCAACATGAAGTATATCTGCTAACGGATTACTAGGAGTAGTATAATTTCCATTGTTTATGATATTATATGAATCCGTTAATGTCGTTATATTTATGACATTACCACCAGAATTAGCACTAACATAAGCAACATTTGCGTAAGACAACCAAACAT
>Ga0187844_10001474_pt1 | contig 17862 bp, 14 predicted proteins | sample SpaLakP09_SKY_50_FD_134517 | JGI IMG/M metagenome (GOLD analysis project Ga0187844, IMG submission 134517) | Oligotrophic lake water microbial communities from Sparkling Lake, Wisconsin, USA - SP09_SKY_50 | ecosystem: Environmental > Aquatic > Freshwater > Lake | place: USA: Sparkling Lake...
CGAGTACGCCGTCAGCTTCTCATCATGGGGCTAGACGAGGTGCGGGACCCGAAGACCGTCCAGCGGAAGCTGGCGGCGTTCAAGGTAGAAGACGGGAAGCCGGGCGTGCAGATCACGGCAATCTAGAAACTGCTCGCAGCGTGTAAACGTCGTCCCCGCGGAGGCGGACTAGTGCCACCGGCACTAGTCCTCCAATTTGCACGCGCGGTCGAAACGCGTGAAACTCGGGCCCCTGCCTTCGCAGGGGCGACGGTTTTGCGGTCGCGTGTGTCGATTACGCCGTCTGCTTCTCATCCCGCAGCTCGCGCCGCAGGATCTTGCCGACATTGGTCTTGGGCAGGCTGTCGCGGAACTCGACGTACTTCGGCCGCTTGTAGCCCGTCAGCTGTTCCTTGCAGAAGGCCAGCAGGTCGTCCTTGGTCAGCGTCTTGTCCTTCTTGACGACGTACAGCTTGACCGCCTCGCCCGAATGCTGGTCCGGCACGCCCACGCACGCCACTTCCAGCACGCCCGGGTGCGAGGCGACGACGTCTTCCACTTCGTTCGGGTACACGTTGAAGCCCGAGACGAGGATCATGTCCTTCTTGCGGTCGACGATCTTCACGGCGCCGGTGGCGTTCATCACGCCGATGTCGCCCGTCTTGAAGAAGCCGTCGCGCGTCATGACCTTCGCCGTCTCGTCCGGACGCTGCCAGTAGCCGGCCATCACCTGCGGGCCGCGCACGGCGATCTCGCCGGCCGTGCCGAACGGGACTTCGTTGTCGGATTCGTCGATGATGCGCAGCTCCGTCGACGGCAGTGCAAAGCCGATCGTACCCGTGAATTCCTTGATGTCGCAGCGGTTGGCGGCGACCACCGGCGACGTCTCGGACAGGCCGTAGCCCTCGACGATCGGCGCGCCCGTCACCGCGAGCCATTTGTCCGCCACGACCTTCTGCACGGCCATGCCGCCGCCCGGGCACACCTTCAGGCCCGAGAAATCCAGGCTCGCGAAGTCCGGATGGTTCAGCAGGCCGTTGTACAGCGTGTTCACGGCCGGGAAGACGTTGACGCGGTAGTTCTTCAGTTCCTTGATGAAGCCGCCGATGTCGCGCGGGTTCGGGATCAGGAGGTTCGTACCGCCCGCGCGCAGGCCCATCAAGGCGCACACGGTCAGCGCATAGATGTGGTACAGCGGCAGCGCGCACACGAAGATCGGCGTCTCGCCGGCCGGGATCTTGGCCAGGGTCGGCGCGAACCACGCTTCGTTCTGCAACACGTTGGCGATCACGTTCTTATGCTTCAGCACCGCGCCCTTCGACACGCCCGTCGTGCCACCCGTGTACTGCAGGAAGGCAACGTCTTCATGGCCGCACTCGACGGGCTTGCGCGACAGGCGCGCGCCTTCGGCCAGCATGCGCTTGAACGGCACGGCGGACGGCAGCGACCACGCCGGCACCATCTTCTTGACGGTGCGGACGACGAAGTTGACGAGCAGGCCCTTCACGCCCAGCAGGTCGCCCATGCTGGCGACGATGACGTGCTTGAGCTTCGTGTTGGGCGCGACTTCGGCGACGGTGTGCGCGAAGTTTTCCAGCACGACGATGGCTTCCGCGCCCGAATCGTTCAGCTGGTGCAGCAGTTCGCGCGCCGTGTACAGCGGGTTGACGTTGACGATGGTGTAGCCGGCGCGCAGGATGGCGGCCATCGCCACCGGATACTGCAGCACGTTCGGCAGCATGATCGCCACGCGCGCGCCCGGCGCCAGGCCCTTCTGCTGCAGCCAAGCGGCCATCGCGCCGGACAGCTTGTCGAGCTCCGCGAACGTCATGGACTTGCCCATGCACGCAAAGGCGTTGCGGTTGGCGTACTTGCGGAAGGAATCCTCCAGCAGGTGCGTGAGGGAGCGGTACTGCGTCCAGTCGATCTCGGCCGGCACGCCCGCCTCGTACGACTTCAGCCAGAATTTGTCCATGTCATTGCCTCGCTAGTTCTCAATCATATAAATCGTATGCGCAAAAAAAGCCGCCGACGGCGGCTCGTGTTTGCGTCAAGTCGGCATCCGCGTGGGCACCGATTGATGCCCCCGGCATCAATCGCCCACCCTACGCCGCCTGCTTTTCGTCGCGCAGCGCGCGGCGCAGGATCTTGCCGACGTTCGTCTTCGGCAGCTCGTCGCGGAATTCGATGTACTTGGGTTTCTTGTAACCGGTGAGCTCGCGCTTGCAGTAGTCCATCAGGTGCTCGGCCGTCAGGTTCGGATCCTTGCGCACGACGAACACTTTCACCGCCTCGCCGGAATGCTCGTCCGGCACGCCGACCACCGCGCACTCCAGCACGCCCGGATGCGCCGCGATCACCGCTTCCAGTTCGTTCGGGTACACGTTGAAGCCCGACACGAGGATCATGTCCTTCTTGCGGTCGACGATCTTCACGTAGCCGTTGTCGTCCATGATGCCGACGTCGCCCGACTTGAAGAAGCCGTCCGCCGTCATGACCTTTGCCGTCTCGTCCGGACGGTTCCAATAGCCCGCCATCACCTGCGGACCGCGGATCGCGATCTCGCCGATGCTGCCCACCGGCAGCGGCTTGTCGTTGTCGTCGACGATGGCGATGTCCGTCGACGGCACCGGCAGCCCGATCGTGCCGGTGAAGCCGGGCACGTCGCAGCGGTTGCACGTGGCCACCGGCGCCGTCTCCGACAGGCCGTAGCCCTCGATGATGTTGGTGCCCGTGAGCGCCTTCCACTTGTCGTTGACGGCCTGCTGCACGGCCATGCCGCCGCCGTTGGAGACCTTCAGCGCGCTGAAGTCGACGTCCTTGAAATCGGGGTGGTTCACCAGCGCGTTGTACAGCGTGTTCACGGCCGGCAGCATGTTGATGCGGTACTTCTTGAGTTCCTTGATGAAGCCCGGGATGTCGCGCGGGTTCGGGATCAGGATGTTCAGCGCGCCCACCCGCATGCCCCACAGCGCGCATGCGGTCAGCGCGAAGATGTGGTACAGCGGCAGCGCGCACACGATGGTCGGGAATTCGACGAGCGGCGGCTGGCTCATCGCCGGCTTCGACCACGCTTCCGTCTGCAGGATGTTGGCGATGACGTTGCGGTGCGTGAGGGTCGCGCCCTTCGACACACCCGTCGTGCCGCCCGTGTACTGCAGGAACGCGACGTCGGTATTCTTCAAGTGCGCCGGCTGGAACGGCATCTTCGCGCCCTGCGCCAGCGCGTCCTTGAAGCGCACCATGTGCGGGATCGTAAAGTCCGGCACCATCTTCTTGACGGTGCGGACGACGAAGTTGACGAGCATGCCCTTGGCGCCGCCCAGCAGTTCGCCCATGCTGGCCACGACGACGTGGCGTACGGCCGTTTTACTCAGCACCTGCTCGACCGTGTGCGCGAAATTCTCGAGCACGATGATGGCTTCGCTGCCCGAATCCTTCAGCTGGTGCTCCAGCTCGCGCGGCGTGTACAGCGGATTGACGTTGACGACCGTGTAGCCCGCACGCAGGATGGCCGCCAGCGCCACCGGATACTGCAGCACGTTCGGCATCATGACGGCGACGCGCGCGCCCGGCTTCATGCCCCGGCTCTGCAGCCAGGCCGCCAGGCGCTTCGACATGTTGTCCAGTTCCCCGTAGGTGAGGAACTTGTCCATGCAGACGTACGCGTTGTTCGCCGCATACTTACGGAACGATTCCTCCAGCATTTGCACCAGCGAACCATACTGGTCGGGATCGATTTCCGCCGGCACGCCGGGCGGGTAAGCCTTGAGCCAAATCTTGTCCATCGGTGCCTCTGTCTCCAGTATCGTTATCGTTCTGAGCGCGGCCCAAAAAATCGCACGGTCGTGCTGATATTAATAAGCAAGATGCTATCGGGCAGCGCGCGTGGACGCAAGCACTTTTGCGCTTTTCGAACAACGACTCTATCGGGGAATTGGCGAAATAGCTACGGGCTGCTGCGGAAGGCTTTCGCTGCGCTGCACCATCAACGGCGCCGTCACGAGCGGCGGCACCAGGGCGTTCAGCACACGATGGCGGTCGGAACGGTCCATGTCGGCCAGCTTTTTGACGGCGTTATAAAACTTCGGGAAGCTGCCCTCGCGTTGCAACAGCGCACGGAACGCGGGCACGAAATCCTCGTAGGTCGCGATCGATGCGAGGTGGGCGTTCGACAACGGCTGCTCGAAGAACCGGTCATATCCCGCATAGCCGCCCCAGTTGCCCTTCAGGATCTGGTATTCGTCCTTCAGCTCCTGGAACAGGCGCGCCTTGACGACCCGCTTCTCGGCGTCGCCGCGGTCGACGAGCGCGTAATTCTGCTCGAGCGCCTTGCGGTACTTCATCAGCAAACCGAGGAAATCCTTCTTGCGGCTCCGGTAGCGCGCATAGGCGTCGCGCATCTGCTGGTTGCCGAAGCGTTCCATCCAACGCTCGACGCCGACCTCTTCCACCGTCGACGCGAACGATTCATTGAATTGCGAATCGCCCTGCACGTACACGATCTGGTGCGCCAGCTCGTGGAAGATCATGCGGGCCAGTTCGCCGTCCGGGTAATTGATGAACGTGGAGATCAGCGGATCGCTGAACCAACCCAGGGTCGAGTACGCGGCCACGCCGCCCACTTCGACGTCGTCACCCGCGTCGCGCAATTCCTTCGCATACGACTCGGCCGCGTCCTTGTCGTAATAGCCGCGGTAGTTCACGCAGCCGGCCACGGGGAAGCACCACTGCAGGGGCCGCAGCGACAGCTCGGGCGTGGCGACGACGTTCCACAACACGTATTGCCGCTTCAGCGACGCGTAATTTTTGTAACTGTTGTTGTCGGGTAAAGCCATTTCGGCAACTGCGAAGCGGCGGATCTGGCGCGCCGTCTCGAGGCGATGGCGCAGTTTGGTACTGGTGCCGGGGTCGGCGATCCAGTCGTCGATCGGACGGGCGTCCGACAGGAGTTCAAGCTGCCCTTGGGCCGCCTGGGTGTAGTAGTTCAGCGTCGAGCAGCTGGCCAGCAGCCCCGCCGCCGTGCCTGCGATCAGCACGGAGCGGAACCACGGGGTGATTCGCGAGAGTTTCATAGGTCCAGATCATGGTGCGGCCTTTTCAACCTGCACCAGCGTGTCGTAAAAGGTGGGCGCCCGGCCCATGTCGGTCAGGCGCTGACTGGTGACTTCGTTGGCGTTCTTGCCGTCGCTGGCGAGCTTCTTCCACCAGATCGACAGGCCGACCACGAGGCCGGCCCGCGCTTTGGCGGTGACCCGGGCGCGCGCGACGAACGCGCCCCGGTCGTTGAAGATGCGTACCATCTCCTTGTCGACGATGCCGCGGGCGGCGGCATCAAGGGGATGGATGTCCAGGTGCGGTTCACCTTCCGTAGCGCGGAGGCTCTGGACATTGACAAAGGTTGAGTTAAGAAAGTTCCTGGCCGGCGGAGAAATCATCGCCAACGGATATTTCTCTGCCAGTTCGGGGTTGGAGGCGACCGATTCGTAGTTCGGAATATAGGTCGGCAGCGGATCGAGGCCATCGGCCAACATCGATGCGGAATAAAACTCGCACTTGCCGGACGGCGTCGGAAAACCGCCTTCGGCAAACGGCGCGGCCGGCATGTTCAGCTTTTGCCAGCCCGTGCGCTTCAGCGACGACCAGTCGAAGTGGACGGCGCGCTCGTGTGTCTTGTCGAACGCCTGCGCGGCCAGTTCATCGTCCGTCTCGTCGAAGAGCGGGTCGTTCATGCCCATGCGCTTGGCGATCAGGCGGAAGATTTCGGTGTTCGGTTTCGATTCGCCCAGCGGAGAAATCGCCGCGTTATTGGCCATCATGTACAAATGGCCATACGCGAGGTGCGCGTCGACGTGTTCCAGCTGCGTGGTGGCCGGCAGCAGGATGTCCGCGTAGTCGGCGGTGTCGGTCTGGAAGTGCTCCAGCACGACCGTGAAGAGGTCGTCGCGCTCGAAGCCGCGCTGCACCTGCGCCGAATCGGGAGCGATCGCGAGCGGGTTCGCGTTGTAGACGATGACGGCCTCGATCTTCGGGCCGAATGCGGGCGACGCTTCCTTCTGCAGGTCGGCGCCGATCGTGTTCATGTTGATCGTGCGCGGGAGCTTGCCGCGCAACAGGTCCGGGCGTTGCAGGGCGACTTTATTCGCGGGGAACGTGCCCGACGTCGACAGCTGCACGCTGCCCGCCGCATGGCGCCACGCGCCCACGAGCGCCGGCAGGCACGCGATATTGCGCACGGCCATGCCGCCGCCGTGCACGCGCTGCAGGCCGTAGTTCATGCGGATCGCGACCGGTTCGCCCGCGCGCGCCGTGCGGCCGTACTCGCGCGCGAGGTCGACGACTTCCTCGGCCGTGATGCCGCACGTTTGCGCCGTGCGCTCCGGCGTCCATTCGGCCACGCGGTCCTTCAGCTGCGCGAACCCGAACGTGTGTTGTTCGATGTAGTCGTGGTCGAGCAGGTTCTCCTTGACCAGCACATGCATCATGCCCAGCGCCAGCGCGGCGTCCGTGCCGGGCATCAGCGCGATGTGCTGGTGGCATTTCTCGGCGGTCAGCGAGCGATACGGATCGATCGCGATCAGCTTCGCGCCGCGCCGCTTGGCTTCCTGCAGACGTGTCCACAGGTGCAGGTTCGACGCGATGGGATTACCGCCCCAGATCAAGACCAGCTTCGCATCCTGGAACTGTTCGGTATCCGTACCGATCGAACCGCCGATCGTGTATTTGTAGCCCGTGGCACCGGCGTTCGCGCACACGGTACGGTCGAGCAGCGAGGCGCCCAGCGTGTTGAAGAAACGCATCGCCATTGCCTCGCCCTGCACGAGGCCCATCGTGCCGCAATAGCTGTACGGCAGGATCGCCTGCGGGTCGCGCGCGGCGATGGGTTGCAGGCGGTTCGCGATCTCGTCGAGCGCCTCGTCCCACGTGATGCGTTCGAACTTGCGTTCTCCCTTTTTACCGACGCGGCGCATCGGATACAGCAGGCGGTCGGGATGATAGGTGCGTTCGACGTAGCGCGAGACCTTGGTGCACAGCACGCCGGCCGTCGTCGGATGATCCGGATCGCCCTTGACCTCCGTGGCCACGCCGTCCTCCACGGTCACGAGCAACGCGCAGGTATCGGGGCAGTCATGCGGGCAGGCGCCGCGGACGATGGTCTTGGTCATCGGATTCATCCAGAAAAACGTCGATAAACCAGTACTTTATACGATTCCGGTGGCAGCCGTTGGGGCTCTGGCCTTCCACATGATGGAAGGGCTACAATAGTTCAAAACATGCATGCCCATCAGGCATCAGGAGAGATCAATGAGACTGGTAGAACCCATACTCGCTTACCAATCCGAGCTCGAAACGATCCGGCGCGACATCCACGCCCATCCCGAACTCTGCTACGAAGAACAACGCACGGCCGACGTGGTGGCCGCGCGCCTCACCGAATGGGGCATCCCCGTCGTCCGCGGGCTGGGCGTGACCGGTGTCGTCGGCATCATCAGGAACGGCACCTCGGACCGCGCCATCGGCCTGCGTGCCGACATGGACGCCCTGCCGATGCAGGAACTCAACACATTTGATCACGCGTCGCGCCACGCCGGCAAGATGCATGCTTGTGGTCATGACGGGCACACAACGATGCTGTTGGGTGCAGCCCACTATCTGTCGCAGAACCGCAACTTCGACGGCACCGTGTACCTGATCTTCCAGCCGGCGGAGGAAGGCGGCGCCGGCGCGCGCCGCATGATCGACGACGGTTTGTTCGAACGTTTTCCGATGGACGCCGTGTACGGCATGCACAACTGGCCGGGCATCAAGGCGGGCAGCTTCGGCGTCGTCGCGGGGCCGATGATGGCATCCAGTAACGAGTTCCGCGTCGTCGTCAAAGGCAAGGGCGCGCACGCCGCGCAGCCGCACCGCGGCATCGATCCGGTGATGGTCGCCGTGCAGATCGCGCAAGCGTGGCAGACGATCATCTCGCGCGAAAAGAATCCGCTCGATACGGCCGTCCTGTCGATCACGCAGATCCACGCCGGCAGCGCCACCAACGTCATTCCCGACGAAGCCGTCATGATCGGCACCGTGCGCACGTTCTCGACGGATGTGCTGGACCTGATCGAGCGGCGCATGAACGAGATGGCGAGCGGCCTGGCCGCCGGTTTCGGCGCCACCGTCGATTTCACGTTCAAGCGCAACTATCCGCCCCTGATCAACCACCCGGAACAGACGGCGTTCGCCATCGAGGCGATGCGCGCGGTGGTGGGTACCGAGAACGTCGACACGAACGTCGAACCGACGATGGGCGCCGAGGACTTCGCGTTCATGCTACAGGCGAAGCCGGGTTGCTATGTCTTCATCGGCAACGGCGACGGCGATCATCGAAGCCGCGGCCACGGCCTCGGACCGTGCCAGCTGCACAACGGCAGCTACGACTTCAACGACCACCTGCTGCCGATCGGCGCCAGCTTCTGGGCGCGACTGGTCGAGATGAGCCTTACAGCCCAAGCTCCTTCAGCACGGCTTCCTTGAGATCCTGCGCTTCGGGGCTGGACATCTTGCGCGGATGCGGGATGTTCACCTCGAACGTCGCCTGGATCGTCGTCGGCCGCGGCGACAGCACGACGATGCGGTCCGCCAGGTGCACGGCTTCCTCGACGTCGTGCGTGATCAGCAGCACCGTGTGGCGCTCCTCTTCCAGGATGCGCAGCAGTTCCATGCGCATCTTGAGATTCATGAGCGCGTCGAGCGCGGAAAACGGCTCGTCCATGTAGAGGATCTCGGGCTTCATCACGAGCGCCCGCGCGATCTCCACGCGTTTCAGCATGCCGCCCGACAGCTCGTGCGAATAGCTTTTCTCGAAACCTTTCAATCCCACCATCGCCGTGTAGTGGTCGGCCAGTTCCGCCTTCTCGGCCTCGCTGATGCCGTCCAGGCCGAACATCAGGTTCTGCTGCACCGTCAGCCACGGGAACACGGAGCCGTGCTGGGAGATGAGGATGCCCTTCGAACTCGGGCCGTGGCGCACCTGGCCGTCGATCAGGACGCGGCCTTCGTCCGGCTGGTCGAACCCGCACAGCATCTTCATCAACGTGGACTTGCCGCAGCCGGACGGCCCGACGATGGCGACGAATTCGCCGTCCCGGATGTTCAGGCTGATGCCGCCGACGACCGGCAAGGTGCCCTTGCGTGTCTCGAAGCTTTTACGGATGTCGTCGACGACGATCTTTTCCTTGATCTGCACTTTAGCGTCCATAGCGCCACCTTACCGATTTGAGACGTTCCAGCAGACGGGTGATCCCGTCCAGCATGAGGCCGATGATGCCGATGATGATCATGGCGGCGATCACGAGGTCGTAGCGATTACCGGCATTGCGCGAATCCATGATCAGGTAGCCGAGGCCCGAGCGCAGCGCGATCATCTCCGCCGCCACGACGACCAACCACGCGACGCCCAATGTGATGCGCATGCCGACGATGATCTCGGGCAGCACGGCGGGAATGATCACCTGGCGATACAGCTTGGCGCGCGAGACGCCGAAGTTTTCCGCCGCGCGCAGGTAGCGCCGCTCGATCGTGTGCACGCCGGCCGCGGTCTGCACGATCATCGGGAACACGGACGCGATGAAAATCAGGAAGATCGGCGACGCGTTACCCACGCCGAACCACAGGATCGCGAGCGGGATCCACGCGATCGGAGAGATCGGGCGCAGCAGCTGGAAAAGCGGGTTCAGCGTGACCCAGGCCGCGTCCATGCGGCCGATCCACAGGCCGAGCGGGATGGCGACGGCAATCGCGAGCAGGAAGCCGGCACCGACGCGCATCAGCGAGGAACCGATGTGGTCCCACAAGGTGCCGTCCTGGACCAGTTCCCACGTGCCCGTGACGACCTGCCCCGGCGTCGGGAAGATCGCGCTGTGCGTCGTGACGACAACGACCCACCAGACCGCGATCAGCAATGCGAGCACGATGGCCGGCGCGATGACCCGCGCCCGCTTCTGTGCAAAAAAACTCTTCTTTTTCACAGCCTCTTGTCTCCTTCTTACGCTTGTAACCAGTGTCCTGCGCGCCACACAAGCCGCCGCCAGCCCGCATCGGGCGCCGGATCGACGACGATGCGCATCTGGCCGCTCGCGTGCGCCGTGCATTCGAACTGCACGTCGCCCGCGACGCCGAACGGCATCCTGAAACTCTGCCCCGGCATGATCAGGACGGGGCCAAACGTCTGCGGCACGTTGTCGAGATTCTTCAGCACGAGGATGTCCTTCACGCCCAGCGTGAGCCGGATGAACGTCGGCAGAACCTCGGCGGAGTCTCCTGCCGCGCGCCGCGCGTACGTCCCTGCGGGAATCTCGAACAGCTGTTCGCGCGAGCCGGCGGGGATCGGCGCAAACATGGCCCAGAGCGCCGCGCTGGCCAGCGCCGACGCGGCCAAGGCCAGGATGCGGGAACGTGTCATTGATTCAGCAGGACGCGTACGTCGTGCACGACGTCATCCACCGCGCGGCCGTACGGACTCAGTGCGCGCAGCTTGCCGGACCGGTCGACCAGGTAGACGAAGGACGAATGATTGAATCCGCTGCCCGTCTTGACGGCCGTGACCCCATATTCCTTGCGCACCTCGGCCAGTTGCGCGGCGGGGCCGGTCGCGCCCACGAACGTCGGGTCGAACGCCGTCAGGTAAGAACGCATGCGCTCGGCCGTGTCGCGCTCCGGATCGACGGTCACGTACACGACCTGGAAATCCTTGCCCTGCGCGCCCAGTTTCGTTTTCACGGCCGCCAGTTCGGCAAGCGTCGTCGGGCAGATGGCCGGACAGGACGTAAAACCGAAACCCAGCGCCACGACCTTGCCGCGATAATCGGACAATTTAAGAGGCTTGCTGGTCGAACCCTGCAGCGTGAAATCCGGCGCCATGCGGGGCGGCGAGAACTCTCCGGATTTCAATGCGTCGGCGCTTGCCGCCAGCGGCAAGGCAAACAGCAGCGCCGTGACGAAGCGTTTCATAGCGAGATCGCGACGGGGCGGACGGCCTTGAAAAAGCGCTCGTCCACGTACTGGTTGAACTGGATGGGCTTCTTCAGCGTGCCCGCATCCACCGACATCTGCATCAATTCGTCGAACTCCTGCGGGATGATGCGCAGGTCGCCGTACGTGACGCGGTCGCTCGGATTCGTCATCACGAATTTCAGGATCTTCGGATCCTGGTTGAAGTATTTCTTGGTCGCGGCGATCGCGATCGCCTTGTCGCGGTGCGCGGCATCCGCATCCATCCAGTGGCCGGCCGCCTGCACATAATTGACGAGATCCTGCACGGCGCCGGGGTTTTGCGCGATCAGGTCTTCGCGCACGGTAAGCACGCAGCAGATGTAGTTCGGCCATTCGTCGCGCGTCATGCGCAGGGGCGTCGCGTAACCGGCCATCTGCGCGGAGGCGCCGAACGGCTCGCCCGTGCAATAGGCATCGACGGCTTTCGCGTATAGCGCGGCCGGCATGTCCGGCGGCGGCATCTCGACGAGCTCGACATCCTTGATCGACATGCCCTCTTGCGCCAGCATCTTGCGCAGGAACAGCAGGTCGACGGCGAACCGGCTGGGGATGGCGACGCGCTTGCCTTGCAGGTCGCGGAATTTTTTATAACCGGCATCCGTGCGCACCATGATGACGGCGCCGGAGCGGTGGCCCAGCGACACGACCTTGACGGGGATATTGCTTGAGACGAGGTCCATGACCATCGGCGCCAGCACGTAGGCGGCCTGGATGCGGCCCGCCATCAGCGATTCCTTCAGCTCGGGGAAGCCGCTGTATTTGCTGTATTCGAAGCCGAGCGGGTTGGCAGGTTTCGTTGAGGCGATCTCCGCCGCTTTCGCCGCGCAGGCCACGGGCAGGGTCAGGTTGCAGGTCACCGGCAAGCCGGCAACGACCAACGATGCGCTTTTCTTCTCCGACGAACACGCCGCGAGGCTGGTCGGCAACGCCAGCGCCGACGCCAGTTTCAACAGCTGCCGCCGCGTGCGGAAGCTGTTTTCCAGATTATCCATGCCGCCCCTGTTCTCTCCGTGGATTACGTAACGACGTAATACCTCGGAGAATTATACGGAGTTGTATTGATAGCGCAAACGTTATGGAAGTTTATCTGGCGCGGTACCCAGCCGCTTGCCGGGATTCATCCGTTCCAGCGCGACGAGGCCGGCCGCATGGTCGGCGGACGGGATGTCGCCCGCGATGCTCTCGAACTGCCGCGTCACCAGTTCGGTCACGGGCAAGGTGACGCCGGCCGCGCTGGCCGCGGCGAGAATGTTGCGCTGGTCTTTCAACTGCGTCTTGACCTGGCCGCCGGGCATGAAGTTCCGCTCCAGCATGCGCTGGCCATGCACTTCCAGGACCTTGCTGCCGGCGAAGCCGCCGCGGATCGCCTCGCGCACGGCAGCCGGATCGGCACCGGCCGCTTCCGCCAGCAGCAGTGCTTCCGCGACAACATTGATCGTCGCACCGACGATCAACTGGTTGCACAGCTTGGCCACCTGGCCGCTGCCGACAGGGCCGACGGCCTTGGGATTGCCCATCACGCGCAGCACCGGTTCGGCCTGCGCGTAGTCGGCCGCATCGGCGCCGGCCATGATCGCGAGCTGGCTCGCTTCCGCACCGCCCACGCCGCCGGATACGGGCGCATCGACGAAGCGGCAGCCGGCGTCGCGCAGGCGCGCGGCGAACGCGAGGGCTTCGTCCTGGCGCGTGGAGCTCATGTCGATCCACAGCGTGTTGTGCGCAAGGCCCGGCAACGCGTCGTCGATGACCCGGCCGACGACCGGGCCCGCTTCCAGGATCGAGATCACGATGTCCGCACCGCGTACGGCATCCTGCAGGTCGGTATGCGGTTCCGCCCCGGTCGCGCGCAGCGCCTCGGCCTTGGCGGCCGTACGGTTCCACACGCGCAGGGGATAGCCGGCCTGGGCCAGCAGGGTCGCCATCGGCTTGCCCATCAGGCCGATGCCGAGAAATGCCACAGTCGGTAACGTCATTGCTTCCTCACGCTTATTTATTGATCATCTATCCATTTACCATATTGTAACAATTGGCTGGTCGACCACGCCCTTTCAACGACCTCGCTACAATAGCGGTTTGGCCGTGACCATTTTGCTCGCACGGCTCTCTTTCACAACAAAGGCAATGTTTTCCATGAAAAAAATGATGCGTTCCCTGGCGGCCGTGGCCGCGTTGTCGGCCGCGACGATGGCCCACGCCGCCGATGGTTATTTCGATTCCTCGTCGGTGGAAGTCGGCGGCGGCGAACACGTGCAGGTCGTCCGTCTCGCGGTCCAGAAAGACTGGAACAAGTCCTGGCTGCCGACCAGCGGTTACCACCTGAACGGCTACTGGGACGCGAACGTCGCCTACTGGCGCGCCAACCAGTGGCTCGACCAGCCGGGCAACACGAAGGACCTTGCCGTCGTCGGCATCACGCCGGTGTTCCGCTGGGAAGCCGACAACAAGCTGGGCTTCTACGCCGACGCCGGCATCGGCGCCGCCGTCTTCTCGAGCGTGTACCGCAACACGCACCGCCAGCTGTCGACCGCGTTCGAATTCGCCGACCACGTGGGCGTGGGCTACGTCTTCGCCAACAAATGGGAACTGGGCGCGCGCCTGCAGCACTACTCGAACGGCGGCATCAAGCACCCGAACGGCGGCGTGAACCTGCTGCTGCTGAAGGCCGCGTACCACTACTGATCCGATAGCAACCTGGTTATCGGCCCGGTTATTGGATTTATGTGAAAATTCATCCGATGACCGATACCGATACCATCAAACGCTATTTGCCGTGGCTGGTGGCGACTGCGCTGTTCATGGAGCAGCTCGACGCCACCATCGTCAACACCGCCGTCCCCAGCATCGCGGCCAGCCTGCAGGTCACGCCGCTCAGCCTCAAATCCGTCGTCACGAGTTACATCCTCAGCCTGGCCGTGGGTATCCCGGTGAGCGGGTGGATGGCCGACCGCTTCGGCACGCGCCGCGTCTTCTTCACGGCCATCGCGATCTTCACGGTGGCCTCCGTGCTGTGCGGGCTGTCGCTGAACGCGCCGATGATGGTCGCAGCCCGCCTGCTGCAAGGACTCGGCGGCGCGATGATGATGCCGGTGGGACGGCTCTCCATCATCCGCACGTTTCCCAAAAATGAGTTGCTGGGCGCGATGAACTTCGTGATCCTGCCGGCGCTGATCGGCCCGCTGCTCGGCCCGACCGTCGGCGGCCTGATCGTGCACTGGATTTCCTGGCGCGCCATCTTCTTCGTCAACGTGCCGGTCGGGCTGCTTGCCCTGTACCTCGTCTGGCGCCACATGCCGGATTACCACGGCGCCGAGCCGCGTCCGCTGGACGTGATCGGGCTGATCCTGTTCAGCTCCGGCACGGCGATCCTGTCCTGGCTGCTGGAAGTCTTCGGCGAGCACACGCTCGACCCGATGACGGCCGGCCTCATGCTGGCGCTGTCCGTCGCGCTGCTGGCCGCGTACGGCTGGCATGCGAACGAGGCCCAGTTCCCGCTGCTGCGCCTGGCGTTGTTCAAGGTGCGCACGTTCCGCATCTCCGTGCTGGGCGGCTTCATCACGCGCCTGGGCATCGGCGGCCTGCCCTTCCTGCTGCCGCTGCTGTACCAGCTGGGTTTGAAACTGGCGCCGTGGCAGTCGGGCCTGTTGATGATGCCGACGGCCGCCGCCGCGATGGGCATGAAGCTGATCGCGCCGAAAGTCCTCGCACGCTTCGGCTACCGCCAGGTGCTCATGTTCAACACGATCTGCATCGGCCTGACGATCGGCCTGTTCTCGCTCGTCGGTCCGTCCACGCCGTGGTATGCCATCGCCGGCATCGGCTTGCTACAGGGCTTTTTCAATTCGCTGCAATTCTCGAGCATGAACACGCTGGCGTATGCCGACGTGGAATCGAAAGACTCCAGCATGGCCAGCACGATCGCGTCGTCGTTCCAGCAGCTGTCGATGAGCTTTGGCCTTGCCGCGGGTTCGATCGTGACGGCCTGGTTCCTGGGCCGCGTGCCACAGACGGACCAGGTGATGGTCACCAAGGCGCTGCACCACGCGTTCATCGCCCTGGCCGTCATGACGATGCTGTCGTCGCTCGTCTTCGCGCGCCTGCGCCGCGGGGATGGCGAAAGCATCACGAAGAGCAAGACAGCGACGGCCGTGGCGCAGGATCCGGCGCCGCTGTCTCAAGCCTGACCTTCAAGCCTGACCTTCAAGCCTGACCTTTATTCGGTCAGCGTTGTGGATTTGCGGTTCGGATCCGCATTGATGCTGGCCTCCGTGAACGGCAGCGACGGCCATTCCTTGCGCGAATACAACGGCAACTGGTCCGCATAGTACGGCGACTTGGGGTCCGTCGACTGGCCGTACACGAGCATCGCCTGGGCGACCGGGCCGGTCTCGTCGAACGTCACCGTCTGCACATAGCTCGTGCCCCAGTAGACGTCGTTGTAGCCGGTGGCCGTCAGGGGCGTGCTCATCCGCAGCGAGTTGTACGAACCGTCGATGTCGCCCACGCCGCCGTGCAACGGGATGCGCACGCCGTTGCGCGTCTCGCCCTGGTAATCGCCCAGTTTGGCATCGAGGGGGATGCTCAGCGACTGCAGCTTTTGCGCCGCCGTCGTCAACGCGGCGAACATCGCGGGCAGCGCGGCGGGCGCCACTCCATTCGGCGTATGGACGGGATCAGCCGGGTCGAGCGGCACTTTCCACTTGTTCGGGATCTGCGAGGCCGCGGTCCAGAATTCGCGGAATAGCACGGCACCGCGACTGTCGAGATTCGCACGGCGGTCCCACGCGGCCAGCGCCGTACAGGCCTGGACCAGGGTCGCGTCGTTCGTCGGGCAGGCCGCCAGCAGTTCCGGCAGGACGAGCTCGGCGGCGTAGATGCGGTCGGCGAACACGAGCGTCTGCAGGTCGGCCAACTGGAACTTGTGCCCCTGCTGGGCCAGCTCTTCGAACTGGATGAAACCGATGCGCGTGCGCAGGCGCTGTTCGACACCCGTCTTGCCGTACAGGGGCGAATAGCCGAGCGGCGCCGGGCCTGTCAGCAGGGATCGGGCATTGGTCAGCCAATAGCTGTCGTTCGAGTTGCCGACATAGTCCGTGCGCAGCATGGACGGCGCATTGGTCGGCGAGAAAATACCGGCCGGCGCATTGGCATCCTGGCCCCAGCCGCACGCGCTGCGCGAACCGTCGAACAGCACGAGAGCCGGCAGCAAGAGGCAGTTGCCGGCGAATTTATCGGTCGTGACGCGCGGGACGACACTCGCGTCCGCATACAACGCGTTGCCTGCGCGGTCGGCCGCGACGGTGTTCACCCAGGGCAGGCCGACGACGGTGTCCAGCGACGTCTTGAGCGTCTGCACGCTCGTCGCGGTGCCGATGCCCAGCCACTGCTCCAGCATGCGGGTATTGCCGCGGTTCGGGTCCGCGAGGACGTACGCCGTCGTACCGTTCCACGCGAGCCCCGCTTCCGGCTTGACGATGACGGCGCCCTGCTTGCTGAAGTAAAAGGTCTTGGTGCGCTTCGTCGTCGTGCCGTCCGCCATCAGGATGTCGACAGACACTGTCTTCGACGTCATCTTGTTCTTCTCGCCGTCGAGCACATAGGTCGTGCCCGTCGCGTCGCCCGCATCGAGGGCCAGCTTGAACGTCGTGAAGTGCGTGGCCGCCGTGACGGTGTGCGACCACGCCACATCCTTGTTGAACCCGATGACGACGACCGGCAAACCGCCCAGCACGACTCCCATTACGTCATAGCGGCCGGGCACGGTGAGGTGAGCTTGATAGAAACGGTCGGTGCTCGTCCAGGGGAAGTGCGGATTGCCCAGCAGGAGGCCGCGTCCGCTGGCGGACAGGTCCTTGCCGACGGCCAGCGCGTTGCTGCCGAAGCCCTGGTGCACGACCTTGTCCAGGCGCGCAAGGAGGAAGGCGGGGTCGAGTTTGTTGCGTTGACGCGACCGGGATGCCACCGTCGCGGTCGCGTCACGCGCGCCCGCGACGACCTCCTTCGCGAACACTTCGCCCGATGCGTGCAACGCTTTCTCGGCCAGAACCAGGTACATGTCCTCGACCGTCATCGGTTTGACCCATTTCGCGTCCTTGCAAGCGGCGGGGTAGTTGCCGGCGTTGTCCTTCAGGTAGCGGTTATAGCCAGCGACATAGCCTTCGAGCAGATCGCGCGGTTCCTTCGCGCCTGCCGCATAGCCGGCGCGCAGCTGGTCGATGTCGAGATAGCCCTTGAAGAAGAAATCGCTGTCTTCGTTTTTCAGGTCCATGAAGCCGCTGGCGGCGCCGTATTCGTCGCCTTTGCGGACCGTGGCGTGGGCTTCGCCGCCGAAGTACTGCGAACGCTCGCCGCGTACGGTCAACAGGGAATCGGCAAACATGCACAGGTTGTCCTGCGCATAGGCATACGCGAGACCATAACCCAGGCTGCGGAAATCGGCCGCTTTGACGTGGACGACGCCGTGGGTCGTGCGGGTAATGTCGGCGCTGAATTGAGGTGGCAGTGTGGACGTGGACGGTGGACTGTCGTTGTCGTGATGGCTGCACGCGGCAAGGACGGCGCCCAGGGCGATCGCAGGAAAAACACGATGAAAGTACATGGTGCTCCTTCACAGAAAGCGGATCGGGGCCACCGATGCTAGCCGTTTTTGCTTTCTCTGCAACTATTGGAACACCAGCTTGTCAGATTGCGTTTTTTCCGATTCAAAAGCAAAAAGCCCGCTCAGTACATACTGAGCGGGCTTTTCTAAATAACTAGCCTGACGATAACCTACTTTCACACTGGTTGCAGCACTATCATCGGCGCAGAGTCTTTTCACGGTCCTGTTCGGGATGGGAAGGGGTGGTACAG
>Ga0187844_10001475_pt1 | contig 17860 bp, 13 predicted proteins | sample SpaLakP09_SKY_50_FD_134517 | JGI IMG/M metagenome (GOLD analysis project Ga0187844, IMG submission 134517) | Oligotrophic lake water microbial communities from Sparkling Lake, Wisconsin, USA - SP09_SKY_50 | ecosystem: Environmental > Aquatic > Freshwater > Lake | place: USA: Sparkling Lake...
AAATAGGATGCCTGCTCGCAGCTACCTGCAAGCCATACTTGAGCTTTTTATTCTTTGGAAAGCCGAAAAGGTTACGACAGAAAGCCAGTGGGGAAGAAATGTGGTATTGAGAAGGAACCCCTTTGCAAAAGTGGACCTTGTCGAGTACGGGGTGCAGCAGGTGTTTTTTCAAACAAAATGGCAGCCAGAGGAGAAAAACCCTTTTGCTTTATTTGTGGGGGGAATATCGCCACGCAAGGGAATTCAAGATCTTGTGGAGGCTTTTCGGGATCCAAAGCTATTAGGGAGCGAGTTGGTTGTTATTGGCGGGGGGGAGGGGGAGTGGTCGGAAAATCTGCAAAAAGGCGCCTCATCCAACATTCGTTGGTTGGGTAGAAAAACAGCAGAGGAGACGGCTCAGTTCATGTCAAAGGCGTGGTGCTTGGTATTGCCGACAAGGGCAGATACAAGCCCCAATGTTGTCAAGGAGGCGAGGGTGGTTGGATTGCCTGTCATAACGACGCAGAGTGGTGGGCAGGCCAGTTATATGAAAAATGGGGAGGATGGATATTTTCTCGAGTGTGGGGATGTGAACGGGTTAATTCAAAAGATTGGGAAAGTGTTGGGATTTTTTGCCAAAGCGAAAGAGATGGGTGAGAAGGGAAAAACCGGCTATCGAGACTTATTTTTAGCCACGAAAACAAGTAAAAGCCTTATCAAATTATATAAGCAAATAAAACCATAGACTCTCAGAATTCGCCATGAACAGACAAACAATTAAAACTTCAGCTGACCAAGCGCCATGAATCATCTTCTCCAAGATATCGTCAAAGGACTCAAATCCATTATTATTTGCGGACCCGCTTTATCAATCTGGTTAAAGGTCAAACTTCGGAGATGGCAAAAACAATCCAAGCACAATGTTTTGTGGCTCGAGCGCCAGTCTCAGGAGGAGCTTATCCGATTGTTATCTAGGCTCCAATGTCTGATCCTGCCGACTCGGGTGGACATGTGCGCCGACGTGGTCAAGGAGGTCGGGGTCATGGCTTTTCCGGTTGTGGCGAGCCCACATATAAGCCATACGCAGTACATTGAGCATGGCCAAAATGGCTTTATTTGTCCGTTCGAGTCCGCCGAATCCTGTGAGGAGGACCTTCCGCGAAATTTTCTAAAACTGAAAGCGACTTTGGCCATACGAAAGTTTATGAGAGAAGAGCATAATGGGCTTTTGAGGCCGGACATAACTGTAGAAGGATTTCTCAGCCTATATGGTCAGGGGCTTTCGATCTTCCGACTTTTGGGTTTCGCATGAAAATTGCTTTCATTCTCGAAAACCCCCTCGGATATGGCGGAGGCGTCAGTATGGTGGTTCGCACTCTCATGGAGGGACTTCCGGAGGCTTACCAATTCGTGCTGGTTTCCCGGGATGCGGAGGGCCATCTGAGCCAAGACCCGTTATTCCGGAGGGTTGATAAGCATATTTCATGGCAGGGGGAAAAAGGCCCCCCGCATCGCGAGTTCTATCGAACCCGCAATCAGGTTCTTGAGCGCTTGGTGGCAGCTAAGCCCGATCTGGTGCATTTCCATTCGGGAGGAGTTTTTTCCTGGGGGAACCGCTGGCCCGGGGCCAGCTGGCCGGCGTATCTAAAGAGAGAGAACATCTGCTCCCTTTGGACCAACCACCTTGTGGTTGACCGATTGCATGGGTTTTGCGGCGAGAATAAGCCCCGGCTTTTTAAGGCGTTGGTATGGCCTTTGGCTTGGTGGGCTAAAGAACAACAAATCGCTGCCGTCGCAAGGGAAATTTGTGTGTCTGATGAAAACTGTTTAAAAATGCGCACTTGGTTTCCTGCCCAAAGCGATAAAATCATCCGGCTTTATCATTCGCGGATCGATGCCGAAACGCTCGTCCCTTCCGCCGATCACTTGCGGGAGAAGATAATCTTAGCCGTGGGGCACTTAGCGATCCGTAAGGGGCAGCATATCTTGACGCACGCATTTTGCCGCTTAGCGGCGGCATATCCTGATTGGCGGCTAATCTTTGTTGGCCCCGTCGACTCGGAAGGTTGTGGGAATTTGATACGCGACCTAGCCTGCAAACACGGCTTATCGGAGCGCGTGCGGATGGTGGGACAGCAGGAGAACGTGGCCGACTGGCTGCGCCGATGTTCTATTTTCGTGCAGCCCTCTTTTCAGGAGGGGTTACCGCTAGCACTGCAGGAGGCAATGGCAGCAGGGTGCCCGGTTCTAGCTACAAGGGTAGCGGGTAACCCCGAGTTGGTCGCCGACGGAAAGAACGGATTTCTTGTGGAAGCTGGAAATATTTCCGCCATGAAAGACAGGCTTGAGTGGTTGATGAAGCGCTCTTTGGACCGCAACAAGATGGGGCGTGAGGGTGCGCAAAGAATCCGGGACCTTGGCATGACCCGGCAAAGCATGATTCGGGCCCACGATGAACTGTACCGGAAAGTGGCTGAGGTCGATTCCAAATGAGAGCCGAACCATCCTTTGTGGTTGCCGCTCCCATGCGGTCGGCTTGTGACGACCCCGCGCGATTCTTTGCCAAACATGGACTGCTCCGGCTTTATGCCACTTGGAATCGTCGCGGTACGACGGGAATTCCTGTAGGAAAAACCAGATTGATGCCGGCTTTGGGCCTGATTGCCTATATTGCTGCTCGTCTTTGTTCCTTCTACCGGGGCGAGGCCATCCGCTTTGCCCTGTACCCCCTGTATGACCAGTGGGTCAAAACTTTGCTCCGCCCGGGCGATCACATGCTTTCGAGTTACGCATATGCCAACTCCTGTTTTCGGTGGATTCGACGTCACGGAGGAAAAACTTTTCTGGACGGGGGCAACAGCCATCCGGAAAACTTTTGGAAGATTCTTAACGCAGAGCATCTGCGTTGGGGTAACCCGGTGCCACCGGTGGCACCTTTTCACCAGAAAAGATCCCTCGCGATGATACAGGATGTGGATTATGTGATTGCACCCAGTGAATTTGTCGCCGACTCCTTTCGCCAGCGCGGATTTCGTCGAGAACAAATCTTGCATGTCCCCTACATCACGGATCTGGAAAACTTCTGTCCCTTGGGGCGACGGCCTGCCGACCGGCCGCTCACGCTTGTCAACACCGGTAGCCTTTCCCTCAGAAAAGGGACGCCGTATTTGCTGGAAGCCTATGCTCTGGTAAGAAAAGTTGTGCCGGAGGCCAGACTTTTATTGACCCGAGAGATTAGCGGAAGCATCCCTTCGGTCCTTAAAAAGTATAAAGATTTGCCGATTGAGTGGGCCGAAACTTTGAAGCCGATGGCCTTGTGCCAGCGCCTTCAATCTGCAGATATTTTTGTTCTTCCCTCTTTAGAGGAGGGACTGCCACGAACTGCATTGGAGGCCATGGCGTGTGGCCTGCCAGTAATTGTCACGCCAAATACTGGAGCTAATGATTTTGTAAAGGAGGGCTTGTCGGGCAGCATCGTGCCCATCTGCGATGCTGGGGCCATTGCCTCCAAGATCTTGGAGTGGTGGGGTAAGATCCGGCAAGGCCGGGCTCCCAAGGTTTTTCCGGATATACAAAAAAAACTCTCTTGGGAGAGTTTTGAAAAGAACCTCTCAAATGCCTTGGCTAAAATCCCACTATGAACAGGATTTCTGAGTGAAACAAAAAAACAGATAGCTGCCGATGCCTGCTAGCAGAAACTAGATTCCCCATTTCGCGAGGCTGTCTCTGAAACCGCATCTTTATTGGGCGGAAAGGCGGTTGTGAGGACAAGAGCCTTAATTAAAGAAGCGGAAAAACTAAATTGGAATACCATTTTTCTGGGCGACAGCTTGCGCCCAAACGACTCTCCTTTGGTTTTTATTTTGGCGTTCTTTTAGATTGCGCCAGCTAGTTTGTAAGCTTTCAAGAAAGGGAAACTGATCGAAAAGGCAGCTTTTGATGCTTTCCCTTAATCCTGCTGGTGGAGTTGGAAGGGGTGACGGAGAGCTCCATTTCTTTGAATAATCCGACTGCTGTGGCCATTGAGAAAAAATAGGCATAGCCTTCGATTTCTTTGCTGAGATAAATAGTTGTATCGGCTGAGATCCATGCTCCTCAACTCTCATCCCTAGGCTGTCCGGATCCTTAACGGAAAACCATTTTCCATCCTGATGAACCAACATCCTCTCCAACAGAAAGCCGTTATCTGCTGAAAGAAGTCGATAAAATAGTTCAGGGCTGAATTGATAAAAGCCGTGTCCGGCCCAGTTATTCCAAGGGGTGATTAAAATTAAATGCCCCCCTTGCTCAACAAGCTGCATACATGTCTTAATTGCCTCCGGGAAATTAAAGACGTGTTCAAGCGTGCCGCCGTCTATTACGCAGGACCACTTCTTTGAAAGAGTTGCAGGAAGCGGCTGATTTAGATCGTGAGTAAAGACAGCCCCTTCGTAAGGTGAGGCATCCAAAACATCTAAAGATTTGGCGCCGAGCCCAACAAAAAGCTCATCAGCGAAAGTGGCGTGTCGAGGCGGTTCAACATTAAGAAGGGAACAGACCATCTTGTATTGGTTGCGCTGCATATAAACTCCCTGTCGCCCGAGAGTAAGAGTTTTCGAAAAATCGACGCCACGACCCATCTCGCCAATTAGAAAACGTGCAGATGATAAGCTTATGCCCATAGAACGCTAAAATAGTGAGGCTATAAATCTCCCCTTGGGCGGGGGCGTGGGCATATCGACCCACCGAGCAGATTGATCCTGTAAAAAACTTCAATATCTTGTGCGAAAAATTCTACCATGACAAAAATATGCACAAGACCCCGAGGATTGCGAAACGTGATTTTAGCGAGACAATAAAAGTACAATAAGGTTCTGAGCATATTAGTTTGAGAAAAAGACTGCGAAAAGTGAAAATCTAGAGGGAGAGCCTATCAATGATTTTGAGGGACTTGGACACGAAGTCTGCCCTCAGTGTCGGGCTTAAGATAACAAACCATCCCCCTGCTGCGGCTAGGAAAACCATGAGGGGAATTTTAATAAAGATGAGGATGGAAGGCATGGCAATAGTTGTGGACCAAAAGGAAAGCACAAGGACACCTGATGTGACAACCACGGAAGCAAGAGCAGCAAGAACTATGGGTTTAATTGACTTCAAGATGTTTGCAGCGGCTCGCAGGGATAAAATAGCGGTAACCGCAACATGAGTGGTTAGGGAGACAAAGAGAAGACCCGCAGCACCAAAATGCGAGGCCGCAAGGGTGGATAGTGGAATAAATATGCAACCCTCAATGAAATAAATGTGGCGGATGGGGCGGAGATTCCCTGCTAAACCAAAGAGGCCAGTTAAGCAACGCGTTAGAGAAGTCGCAATAAGAAGCCCGGCTAATAAGGCATCGCAAGCCAGATTCCAATGAATGGTGCCGGAGGTCCATAGAGCGACGACGGCGGTGTTTCCAGCGACGAGGCCGGCAGCGCCTAGAGTGGCCAAAAAAGTCGTCAGAGCAACGACGTTGTTGAATCGCAGATTGAATCTAGGCATGTCCCCGCGGACAAACATCTCAGTGAGGCCAGGGCCAGAGGTCTCAATAATTCTTCCAGTAAACTGCTGGCCCATGGCAAAAAGTTTTGTGCCGATGGCAAATGTAGCAGCGGCGTTTAAGCTTACTACCCGGCTAAGGATCATGATCTGACTGGCATTCACCAACTGGGAGCCTAGTGAGACCCAGACTACATCTTGGCCGAAAGAGAAAATCTTACGAAAAAGGAGCAAGTTCGGCCGCCCCCAGTGGCCTGCGAAAGGGTAAAAGCCACTTTTCCAGCAGATCAGAAATGTGATGATAGGGCAAAGAATCGCAGCAGGTATCCCTGCCAAGGCGAAGCTATAAATTCCCCAGCCCAGATGGAAGCCACCCCACAAAGCAGCGAAGCTTGTGAGGAGGGTAAAAGAGCCAAGTCCGTAGGAGATGTCGATTCTCTGAAAAGCCCAGAGTGGTGCCCCGAGCGTACGGAAGGCAACCGAAAGTCCGGCTAGGGAGGTGATAATAGTAAGGACGTTGCTAAAGTCGCCGGCAAGGTGTTCTGGTACAGCAAACAGGACTGGAGCGGAAAAGGAGAAAGCCACCCCAGCAATCGCAATCAGGAAACCTTGAATGGCAAAGACGATGGCGCCGGCTAGTAGTAGGTTGCCATAGCTACCGCCATTTACATCGTCTTTGTGGTCGGCGATGAACCTGCTGACAGCAGAGGAGACGCCTAGGTCAAGCAGTATGAGGTATCCCATAATCTGCTGGGCAAGCGCCCAAAGGCCAAACTGCTCCTTGCCAAGGTAGTGAAGGGCAAGGGGGATACTAGCTGCGGTATAGGCGATGTTGATGACGATTGCGAAATAACCAGCACCTAGGCCTCGAACAAAATTGTAGGTCCGGCTAGCCATAAGTTCACTAATAGCAGTAGACCCTATGGGACGAGGATATTAAAAATTGCAAATAAACGAGGCAAGGGGGCGCATGAACTAATGGAGGGGTGCTAATGTTTTTAATAAGAACCGGGCAACACAAGGAGTCGGCCCTATGAGTGAGTAAGAAATCGAAGTCTAAAAGCAGAATTGGCGGATCTTTTAGGTCGCGATTGGAGTCCCTGAAACGGTACAAACAAAAAGTTTGTTCATAGATTCTAGAAACTGCGTCTCATTGTAGGACGACCGGATTCGTGTTGATGCTGCATCACCTTTAACTCTTAAAAGCGATCGATCGGCATCTAATATGCACAAGATACGTGCGATTTCGGTGGCCATTTTTATTGGGTCGGTCACGGTAACCTTGTAGCCACATTCGGGTGTAACAAACTCTGCTGGGCCGCACCAGTCGGCAACGATGGGAACGCAACCCGCTAACATGGCCTCCATAATGGATAGTCCGGCACCATCCCGAAGTGAGGGCAAGAGAACAATATCGAAAGTTGCTAATGCGCTTGCGTAGTCGGTTGCATCAAAGCGCCTCCCTAAAATTACCTGATCCGAAAGACCAAGTGTTTCTGAAAGGTGTTGAAGATGGGCAAGCTCGGGTCCTCGGCTAGTCACCCGGTATTCCACTCGGACCCCAGCTTTCTTTGCAAGATAGATTGCTTGGAGGGCGATAGCGACTCCCTTGCGTCCTTCGAGATTTCCTGCGGCGAATGCTCGGAGTGGTCGAAGGAAAGTGGTGGTGGGGCGGGTTGTATGAAGTGCCCTCATTCGGGTTTCGGGGAAGAAAAAATTATGGCAAATAGGCACGCCACCTTTTGAACCACGCAAGTTCTGGATAAAGGATTGGGCCTGCTGGTGGGGGACAGGAATACAGAATGCGTTTTTGGCACAGGCACGTATGGAGGGACTTAGGCGGGCAAGGAAGGACTGGATAGAGCGAATAATCTCAAAACAACGGGAAGACAGGCTTAGAGAACTAAGACAGGAGGACGGGAAAAGCTCTGTCCCGCTAAGAGGGCCCCAAATAAAGGGAATGCCCAGCTTCCAAAGTGGAGAGGAAACGCGCCAAGTGGTGTAGGTGATGTGCTGGACAAGTTCGAAGCGCTCCTCCGCGTGCCAAGATTTGGCTGAAGCAAGTAGGTGCTGTGTAAAAATAAAAAATCTAACCCAGCTTTGAAAGCGTGCGATCAATCGGTTGGGATGGTAGTGCTTGGGCTGGCCCAAAAATCGGAATTTTAAATTAGGTGGAATTAACCCTTCTGCTTGAGCGCGGCGGAGGCTTGGCATGCTATCGCCCCCCGTAATGACAAAGCACTCATGTTCCTTGGCGAGCGCGGAGACAGCATACCAACCGTAAATTCCCTCTGACCCCCCGAAGGGGTCACAAGCGATAGCTGAAATGAGAATCTTCAATTTAATATATTAGAGGTGCTTTAGCATAAAAACACAATAAGTTGTAGTCATGGATCGGAAGCTTATTTGGTTTCTTGCGAAAAAACCCGCCGCATGGGGTTCTTGCATAAAAGTCGCTGGTGCGATGCTTATGAAAAGAAGTGAAGTCACCGTAAATCGCGAAGGCATTCGATTAACTGTCCGAATTGGCAATGGGCGGGGACTATTTTGCGCGCTTGCTGGAACCGAATACGAACCCGAGATGCGGTGGTTTTTGGCAAAGATGAAAGAAGGCGACTTGTTTGTTGATGTGGGTGCAAATATTGGTGTTTATACATTACATGCCTCGCGTCGAGTTGGGGTAAAAGGAAGGGTTTTTGCTTTTGAGCCAACTCCGGAAACATTTTCTGACCTGCAGCAGAACGTTCAATCCAACCGATGTTTAAATGTAACGTGTGAAAAAATCGCACTGGCTGACCAGGTTGGAGAAGGGCGCCTTATTGAATGTGGACGAGCCGCTAGCAACCGAATCTCGCTAATACCGCCTATAGCAAAAAGCGCAACGATCCAAGTCGGAACGCTAGATGATTATTGCCGAACGAACAGGATTCGAAAAATCGATTTTATTAAAGTGGATATAGAAGGCGGTGAGGCCGATTTTTTCAGTGGTGGAATTAAAACTCTAAAAAAAGATAAGCCCATAATTCTATTTGAGAGCGCGCATACTGGCCCAGCTTACTTGGAGAGAGAGATTTTACGAGGGCTGGTTACAACCTCTATATATTCAACAGAAAAGTTCAAGAAGTGGCGGGAAATGACACATCTCCATCGGGCAACATTGTGGCTATTCCTAACGATTTATAACACCTGCCACGGGCTAATTTAAAATATGCTATTACTTGGGAATTTCTGCACCAATGGGATAGAAAACTTGTTCCTTCGAGATTTTACCGGCTCAACAGCATCGTGGCGATCTTTGTGGGTGATGAGAGGTGGGCAGCTTTTATTAGGGATGTGTTGACAGCGGGGGATGCAGAGGCTGCCTGTAGTTTTTGCGTAAGAAGGTTCAAAGGAGACCTCCAAAAAGAATCTTTTACGGAGATCGTGCTATTCCCAAGGACCGAGATATCTGAGGGGCCGACAACAGCACAACCGCAAGAAAAAGCCTCAACCCCTGACATAAGAAAACTTTCGTACCGGGACGAAAATAAAAAGATTTTAGATTCCTGCATGTGGCGAGCGAGCTGGTTGGGGCCAGTCGAAGATAAAAAGGTGATTCGGGGATGGGGAGAAACAGTGGGAAGCCCAGAACCAATCACGACAGAGGTCCAAGATAGGTTTTTATCAAGAAAAGCTCGGAGGGTTTTGAGAAGAAAAGGCAGGTTCTTCTGGTAGGAGTCCCATCGGCCTACGGAGATAATCTGATTCTTTTTTTGAATGGCAGGGTCGAACTTAAAGATATCGGTCTGAATCGGGTGAGGAACACAGTGGATTTTGGAGGGATCGACTCCCAGGCGGGTGGCGATTGATTTCCAAAGTTCTGTGGCATGAGGGGTTTCGACAAGGATGGTGGGCAGGAGCTCCAGGGTTTTTCTTAAGCGATATTCGATCCAATGGGTGGCTATGATTGAGGCGAGGGAGTAAAAAATTGAGGCAGGGATGGAGAGCGGAGATGGCCAGTGGTAGGTGCGGTCGCGGAAGTAGTCGAACCGGCGTTTGGCGTAGGTGGTAAGACCGCAGGAGGCAGTGCGCATGCCATCGCTATCGGCTCGTTCGATGACATGGGGTGTAGCACAGAGGGCGGCGCGGCGGATGGGGTCGTACTTGGGACGAGTCCAGAGACCGAGAATCACAAGATCGGGTTGATGATCCTTCCACCAAAGCGGATCGCGGACGTCTTGTTGGGAAACCCAGAGAATGGGAGGGATGAGAGATTTTGAATTTCGGATTTCGGAATGTGGCCCTACTTCGCTCCAAACCTTGCTTCGCTCGGGCGGAGCTTCGAAGGGTTGCTCCCTAGGGTGATCAAGTTCGTTCGGTGCTGCGGGGGTAGCACTAGGTTCGGTCGCAGGATGCACAACAAGGCAGGCATCGTGGCCGAGCTCACGAAAGGCCTTTGTCAAAAGGCCGAGGTCGCGGTGCCAGAAAAGCTGGTCAGGGGGAATGGTGAGGTCGGTGTAGAGAAGGATTTTCAAGGGATCGGTAGGATTATGTATGCGTATACCTAGATGATAACAAAATTAAGCCAAAGTGCGTGGAATAAAATATCCACTAGGATCCAATAAGAGGCTTTCTACTTAGACCGATGCTTTAAAATTAAAAGACTTACACAAATGAGTAATTCGGGATCAAAAAACTTAAAAATTCGATCGGTTCCTAGGGGTATTGGGGCAGTCGAACGAGTTGCAACGGGACCATGTGATTGATGGCATGTCATTTTTGAGCATTTCGGCAGCTAGGATTACCCTGAGTGCGATGGCGAATGTGCAGGGGATCGCTTGCGAGGCGGTCGAACTGGAATGAAAAAGCCGAAAGTTGGGATTATGGGAGCACGAGGTTATTTGAATTGAAATTGGCAGGAAATTTCAGATTGCAGAATGAGAAACACCCCTGCTTGTTCGCGAGGGGAGGGACAAAGGGGAAGCTCCGTTCCAGCTTCAGAAGCAAATTGCTCCAGAAGTGTCGAAAGAGCATCAGACCTTTGGGCATTGAGCTTAGGACTTCAAGTCATCTTCATGGGCAGAGATTTATAAGGCGAATATCTTGGGTTCTCGGTTTTGCTTGGAGGCAGAGATTCAGGCGGGAGTGGGTCGGCGGGTTTCTTTCCTCGATAAGTGCGTATAAGGGGTGTTACTCGGCGTACGGGAAAGCAAAACTCGCAGTGGAGCAGGAGTTTTTACCACGGGGGGTCCGTTGCATGCTGCCAGGGTTGCTGCGGTCGGATAAATCTAAAGGAATGTTTGGCAAACTAGCTCGTGCCGCGGGGACCCTCCACTTTCTTGCCCTTGTGGATGGAGGCAAACAAAAGTTAGCGTTCAGTCAGGCCGAGAACTTGGATGTTTGGGTGGTGGGTTATTGCCAAGGTGGTGCTGAGTCACCCCTTGCGGCACAGATAACGGCTTATCCAGAGTTCCTGACTTTTCGGAAAATTCTCGAGGGGTTAGCAGAGCAAGCGGGCAGGAGCATCAATTTTTTCGCTTCCAGGATGGCCTCTACTCGCAGGGCTGGAGGCCGCAAGGTTGCAAGATATTACTAGCGCTCAAGAGCGACTGCTTGGTGAGTCAGATGCATCAGAATCCCAATCAGATATTTTCTAAGATGATTGCTTTTAAAAGATGGCCAGCATGGTTTTGCTGAAAGGCCTTTTAATTTCTAGGCCTGTTGAGAGGAAGCTAAAGAAGCACGACGTAACAAAATTTGTTAAATGGGAGTATTTAGTCTCTTGCGCATAAGGAAGAAAAGCTCGTTGTGGTACTTGAGCTGGGTTTCAAGGATTATGCCGATAGAGAAGGTTAATGCCGATAAGATAGCTAACCCAACGGCAAGAACAGCTAAAGGCAAATGGTAGACCCAACGAAAACGCCAGTAATCATAAATTGGAGCAAGTCCTGCAACTAGGCTCGCAAGCGCTAGAAAGGCCCCTAGAAAAGCAAAAAAAAGCTGAGGACGATAGTCGCGGCAAATAGAAGCAAATGTGCTCAAGACAAGCAGGCCATCTCGATATGTATTCAGCTTGGAAAAGCTTCCGGCAGGCCTCGAAGTGTAAGGAGTATCAAGTTCGGCAATCTTGAATCCCTTCGAAAGAGCTTGGAGTGTCATTTCCACCTCAATTTGAAAACCAGAGGATCTAAGTGGAATTGATTTAGCGAATTCCCGACTAAAAATACGGTAGCCACTGAACACGTCTTGTAAGGAGGTGCGAAACGAGTACTGGATTAAGCGGCATACCAAGAGATTTCCTAGTTGATGCATAGGACGATAAGCATGCGCTAATTCCTCTGCGGGTGTACACCGGCGACCTATCGCCATATCTAGACATTTGTTGCGAGCAAAGGACAGCAACGCAGGAGCCATTTCAGCTGAATACGTAGAGTCACCATCTACTAAGACGTAGCGATCGGCTTGAATAGAAGAAAAAATATGTCGCACTACGTTCCCTTTGCCAGGATTCGACGACGGAATAACCGTAGCCCCTGCATTTTTTGCTAAAGCAGCGGTTTTATCGGTGCTACAGTTATCGAAAACATATATTTCAGAATTTGGAAGTGCAGCCTTAAAGGATCGAACTACATCGGCAACCGTTAGTTCCTCGTTATAGCAGGGGATGCAAACAGCGACAATTTCAGAAGCGAATTTCGAGTCGTCTTTAGAAGCCATAAGGTAGATTCCTTTCTAAGCTAGCACTGAGGAAATTACAATTTGCGTTTCGACGCACATTTCAAGGAATTAAGATTAGGACCCAAACCTCGGGACCGCGTGAGACAGCAGGATAAAGGATAGTGGTTGTAACAATGGAGGCGCGAAGATTTGTGGTCCACTGTTCGATCGTTTGCGAAAGGTTTTCGCGCAGACCTCGTTCTCCGGCAAAGATGTAGTGCAGACCTCGGGCCTGAAGGGAGGTGAGATTATCCTTCGGAGTGACCTCGCGGACGATCAAGGAGCCGTAAGGTTTCCAAAGGCTGGAGACGGGGTCATCCCCACCATTAAAAAAGCCGACCTCGGATACGGCGGGTGGGAGGAGTTGGCGTAGGGGGGAGAAGACATCGGAGCGAGATCCGTAGTTGACGTAAACGGAAAGAGCGCGGGTGCGGAATTTTTCGATAAGCGGAGATGAGGTGGAATGGGAGAGCAGGGTTTGAGCTGGCCAAAGGGGACGGGATGGATCGATCACGATGGTAAGAATGGCGAGGAATAAGTTCAAAAGAACAGCCAGGCAAAAAAGGCGGGAGCGATGGAGTCGGGGCCAGTTGGAGGCGGCAAGGATAAAGGCTAGGGCAATCGGAAAATAGGGAAGGACGACGCGAGAAATGCCCGCAATCGCGGTTTTGGTAAAAAACCAGACAAGGGCAAGTGGGCAGGAGATGAGAAAAATGCGGACGGAAAGGTTGCATGTGCGCCAGTAAAGAGGCCACTGATTTAAGCTCATGATTGAGGCAATGAGGAGGCAGAGGGAGACGCCAAATCCCAAACCGGAGGCCTCGGTGGGAAGTTCCCCTAGGCCAAAAGTGAAGCCGCCCTCAAAATCCAAACGAAGAGGCTCGCGGATAAAGGAGGGGAGAAGAGATTGAAGGGTGGAGTCAAGGGCGCGGGCGTTAGGGAGAACGGTTGGGAATAAGTTTTGGGCGAGAGTTTGGCCAAAGTTACCGACTAGGCCGATCCATGGTGCGGAGACAAAGCGCGAGGTCTCTAGGCGGGTGCCGGTCCAGTCGCCACAGTATTTCCAGTTTAGGTAGGCCACAGGAGTCAGTGAGGCCAAAATAAGGGCAGGAGTGATGGCAAGGATGGGGCGCCAGACGTGAAGAAGGGATTTCCAAGAAAAGATGAGTAGCAGAAAGACAGGTAGGAGAAGAGGGAGGTTGCTGGCCTTGGCACCTGTGAGGAGGGCACAGGAGAGGAGGCAAAAAAGAAGGTCCCGTGTTTTTCGGTGGTGAGCAAAGCGGAGGACGAGGGTGGTGGCTGAAAGGGCGTAAACGGTGGCAAAGGCATCGTTGCAGATACTGGAGGATTGTAGGAGGTATCCGTAGCCCGTGGGGAAAAGCCACATCCAGATCCAAGCAGTACGGGCTTGCGCCCGGCATTCGCGAAGAAGGCAAAACAGGAGTCCTGGAAGCAATAGAAAGGAGAAGTAGTTGAGGAGAAAGAGGAAGCGATCGGTGTGGAGTAGAGAGAGTTGGGGCGCGATGAGCCATTCAAAACCGGTGGCGCGGTTATTGAGGCGGACATTGATGGTATGAAGCCAACTCCACCCGTTGTCTTGGAGCCAGTTAAGGACTCGGGGGAGGCGATATGTGAGGGCGTCAAAATTATTGGGGGAGTAGATGGATCCTGCGAGGAGGGCTAAAAAGGCGAGAAGTAAAAAGGAGGCGGGGAGAATTAGGCGAAGGGAGAGGGGGTGTTCGTGAGATCGGCGGGTAGGGAAGAAGCGGGCTCTGATTTTATGAAGAGTACGGAGGCAAAATAAATGTTTGAATTGGGAGCGATAAAGGAGAGAGATGGAGAGGAAAAAGAAGATGTGTAAAACAAAGTATGCGGGTGCGTTAAGGATGTGGAAGAAGCTGAAGAGCCAACCAGCGGCGGAACAGGTGGCGGCGTAAAGGAGCCAGATCTCCAAGCATAAAGACATCCTCAGAGAATGAGGATGTAGAATAGTGTGGGGAAGGGGATTTTTCAGAAGAGGATATTAGGGGTTAAGGCCCCGCGTTCGCGGGAGATTTTTAATTTCGAATTGGGGAGGGACTTATCGCGCTGAGGAGCGGGGCCGCCCGCTAGGAATCGGGCGGGTTGCCCTACTACGCTCCTAACCCGCTTCGCGGAGGAGCTTCGAAGGGTTGAGGCTGGCTCAAGGGCGCGAGGCGGGGCAAAATAGAAAGATGGCGATGGAGAGCAAGCGAGTGGAGGTGTTGGGAATGGGGTTGCAGGCAACTGATTACGCGGGCGGAATCAAATTGCTGCAGGAGTTGGCTCAACTGGAAAAGCCAGGAATGGTGGCGGCCTGCAATACTCACTTGGTGGCGTTGGCCCGGCATCGGCCTGATTATGGAAGGGTTCTGGCTGAGTTTGATCTGCTTCTCCCCGACGGAATGCCTCTGATCTGGTCGATGCAAAGAAAAGGAGCGGATCTTAAGGATCGGGTGTACGGCCCATACTTCATGCTGGAGGCTCTGAAGAAATTGCCGCGGCCGTGGAAGCACTTCTTTTTTGGTGGAACGGAAAGTTGCCTACAGGCTTTGTCGGCTGCGGTGCGGCAGGCGCAACCCGATTTAGACATTGCGGGAACTCTGTCTCCGCCGTTTCGGGCTTGGACGGAAAAAGATGAGGAGGATTTTGCAAAAACCATAGCGAAGTCAGGAGCCGACTTTATCTGGGTCGCTTTGGGGGGAGATCGTCAGGAGCGGTGGATTGAAAAGAATCTGCAGCGACATAAAAAAGGAGTTTTCTTGGCCGTAGGGGATGCGTTTGAACTTTTAGCGGGAAGAAGAGCTTTTGCGCCGCGATGGATGCAGAAGGCGGGACTGACCTGGCTGTACCGCTTGTGGCAGGAACCGAGGCGGTTGTTTCCCCGATACTTTAAATATAATAGCCTGTTTCTTTACTACACCTTACTAGATCGATTGCTGGGAGTTACTCCAAAGCCGTCGGACGGACCAAGACCCGGGAAAGCGAGAATCGCGTTTTTGGGATGTCGTGGAGTGCCCGCAAGGTATTCGGGTTTTGAGACTCTGGTTGAGGAGTTGGGGGCAAGGTTGGCGGAGAGGGGTCACGCCGTGACGGTGTACAATCGTGCGCATCTGTATCCAGATCGTCCAAAAGAGGTGAGAGGGATGAAGGTCGCCTACCTGCCCAGCTTGAGGACGAAGAGCACGGAGACGATTACGCACACGTTGCTGGCGGTGATTCATGCGGCGGTGCGGAAGTTCGACGTGGTGTACCTGTGCGGAGTAGGCAATGCGGCTTTGGCGGGGATTTTAAAATTGGCGGGCAGTAAGGTGATTGTGAATGTGGACGGGGACGATTTTCGGAGGCAGAAGTGGCATCCGTTCGCGCGGGCGTGGTTGAAGTGGAGTGAGTCGTGGGCGACGAGGTTGAGCGATGTGGTGATTGCGGATAATCAGACAGTGGTGGAGAGGTATCGGAGGGATTACGGTTATGAGGCGACGTACCTTTCGTACGGAACTCCCGAAAGGCCGATAGTGGCGAAGGGGGGAGCACTGGAGCTATTTGGATTGAAGGCGGGGGAGTACGTTTTGTACGTAGGCAGATTAACGCCGGAGAATTTGACCGATTTGCTGGTGCGAGCGTATGGCAGAGTGAAGGGAAGCTGGCCGTGTGTGGTGGTAGGCGGTGCGGGGTATGAGGTGGAGTATGGAAGGGAACTGCAAAGGATTGCGGGTGATCGGGTCAAGTTGGTGGGGCCTGTCTATGGAGAAGGGTATGAGGAGCTGAGTGCAAACTGCGGAATTTTTGTTTTGCCTGGAGTGGTAGAGGCGACGCGGTTGGTACTGTTGGATCAGATGGGTTTTGGAAGTGCGATCGTCTATCACGACTGTCCGGCAACGCGGGAAGTGATCGGGGACGCGGGGTTGGCGTTCGGTGGCGTGGATCCCGAAAAAGATCTGGCGGAGAAGTTGAGTGGGCTGATCGGGAGTTCTGGAGAGAGGGAGAGATTGAGGAAAGCGGCTCGAGAGAGAGCGGAGAAAATTTATAGCTGGGAGAAGGTGACGGATCGGTACGAGGAGATTTTGAAAGAGCTGAGTACGCAGAAGTTAGGTAGGAGTTAGAGCCCTGCTACGCTAAGTCTCGGCAGGCTCGCTGAGCTTCGCAGGGTTCGACTAGCGGAATTCGGTGTCCCAGTTGAATTCGATTTTTGGGTCGTTCCAGGGGCGGCGAACTTCGTCCGGATTTTTGCGATCGTAAGGCTCGGACGGGAGGTTGATGAGGAGAACTTCATTGGGGGAGATGGCTTTGAAGCCGTGAAAGATTCCCGGCGGGATATGGATCAGGACACGGTGATGTTCGCCAACAACGATGCTGTGGGTCTTTCCGTGAGTGGGGATTTTCGGGCGGGAGTCATAAAAGCCGATCTTGGCCATACCGTGGATGATCGACATGCAGTCGGTCTGTTTTTGGTGGGCGTGCCAAGCTTTGACGACGCCAGGGTAGATGGAGCTGAAGTAAGCTTGACCGAAGCCAGCGAAGTGGGGGTCGTCCTTCCGGAGGATTTCCATGACGCGACCGCGGTCGTCGCAGTGTTGCGTGAGGGGAAGGATTTTCAGGCCGTCGAGCATGGGTTGAGTATGGAAGATTGGCAGTAGGTTGAAAGATTAAGATGTGGAGGGATTAAGGCGTTGGAGGGAGGCCGAGGAGACCTAGGGCGTAGCGACGGATGACTTCTAGGATATTAGCTGGTGTGAAGCCAAAGGTTTTGAGAAAGCGACGGGCGTTACCTGGAAGGTAAAGGGGGAGGTGGCGCGGACGAGGAGAGGTAACGCAAGTGAACGCCAGGTTTTGAAGGAGGATGCCAAACTTTTTTCGGTGTGCTTGTGACACGTCTGAGTCGGAGGATCTTGGGGGAGCGTGAATTACTGCAACGGAGGGCTCAGCCCAGGCGGGGGCGGCGGCGGAGAGGCGGAGTGAAAATTCAACGTCGTCGCCGTAGGCGATCATGTCGGAGCGGGGCGGGCCGGCTCGAAGCCAAGTGGACCGATCGATAAGTAGGCATGGGCCGATGCACCAGGCCATGGGGTATCCTGAGGGAGCGAGGGCACGGGCGGCGAAAAGGTTTTGGCCGACGGCGCGAAAGGCGCGAGCGAGTGACCAAGAGACGGGTTCGGGAGCTTCTTGAAGCTTTCCTTCGGGATCGACGAGGAAAGGGGCGATCGAGCCTGCGGAGTGCTTTTTCATGGAGGCGGCGAGAGTGGCGAGGTCGGAGTGGGAGAGAATTGCGTCGTCATCGACAATGATGAGGTGAGTCAGGGAGGGAAATTTTTCGAGCGCGTGTTGGCCGGCTAGGGCAAGGCCGCCACCAAAGCCGAGGTTTTTTCCTGAAGAAAGGTAGTGAGAAGAAAGGGGGGAATTTTTTACCGCGTCGGCGGTAGCGGGGTTGGGCCCGTTATCGCAGATGACGGCGGCAGTTGGGCGAAGGGATTGAGAGGCGAGGGAATTGAGAAGGCGGGTAAGGAGTGGGGCGCGGTGGCGAGTAGCGACAAGGGCGACGATGGATGGGGAGTTCTCCACAAGTCGATGATGGAGGTTTTTAGGTTGGGTGGAAGTTTGATTGAGGAAAAAAGTGGAACTGGGCAGGGTGAGGGAGTGAGCGGGGAAAAAA
>Ga0187844_10001477_pt1 | contig 17847 bp, 9 predicted proteins | sample SpaLakP09_SKY_50_FD_134517 | JGI IMG/M metagenome (GOLD analysis project Ga0187844, IMG submission 134517) | Oligotrophic lake water microbial communities from Sparkling Lake, Wisconsin, USA - SP09_SKY_50 | ecosystem: Environmental > Aquatic > Freshwater > Lake | place: USA: Sparkling Lake...
AGACCTAACCCTCGCCGCCAACGCACTGCGCATGCTCGCCATCGACGCGGTGCAGCAGGCCAACTCCGGCCACCCCGGCATGCCCATGGGCATGGCCGACATCGCCGCCGTGCTGTGGAGCCGCCACCTGCGCCACAACCCGGCCGACCCGCAATGGCCAGGCCGCGACCGCTTCGTGCTGTCCAACGGCCACGGCTCCATGCTGCTGTACGGCCTGCTGCACCTGAGCGGCTACGACTTGGCCGTGGAAGAGCTCAAGGCCTTTCGCCAGATGCACAGCAAGACGCCCGGCCATCCCGAGGTGGGCCTGACGCCCGGCGTCGAAACCACCACCGGCCCGCTGGGCCAGGGTCTGGCCAATGCCGTGGGCATGGCGCTGGCCGAGCAGCTGCTCGCCGCCGAGTTCAACACCGCCGAGCACGCACTGGTGGACCACCGCACCTTCGTCTTCGTCGGCGACGGCTGCCTGATGGAAGGCATCTCGCACGAGGCCTGCTCGCTGGCCGCCACCTGGGGCCTGGGGAAGCTCGTCGTCATCTACGACGACAACGGCATCTCCATCGACGGCGACGTGAAGGGCTGGTTCGGCGACGACACACCGGCCCGCTTCGAGGCCTATGGCTGGCGCGTCATCCGCAACGTCGACGGCCATGACTTCGCGGCCGTCGATGCAGCGCTGAACGCCGCGACCGAGGACGTCGGCAAGCCCACGCTGATCTGCGCCCGCACCGTCATCGGCAAGGGCTCGCCCAACAAGGCCGGCGGCCACGACGTGCACGGCGCGCCGCTGGGCGCCGCCGAAGTGGCGGCCGTTCGCGCTGCACTGGCATGGTCTCACCCGCCCTTCGTCGTGCCCGAGGAGGCGCGCGCGCCGCTGGATGCGCGTGCGCGCGGCGCCGCCGCCCAGCGCGACTGGGAGGCGGTGCTCGCCGGCCATCCGCGCGCCGCCGAGTTCACCCGCCGCGTGAAGGGCGAACTGCCCGCCGGTTTCGACGCGCAAGCCGCCGCTCAACTGGCCGCCACGGTCGCCAAGGCCGAAACCATCGCCTCGCGCAAGGCCTCGCAGAACAGCATCAACCTGCTGGCTGCCGAACTGCCCGAGTTGCTGGGCGGCTCGGCGGACCTGGCGCCGTCCAACCTGACGCAGTGGAAGGGCTGCCACTCCGTCGAGAAGGCCGCAGCCGGCGGCAACTACCTGCACTACGGCGTGCGCGAGTTCGCGATGGTCGCCATCCAGACCGGCATCGCGCTGCACGGCGGGTATCGCCCCTTCGGCGGCACCTTCCTGATGTTCTCGGAGTACGCCCGCAACGGCATCCGCATGGCCGCGCTGATGCGCACCAACCCCATCTACGTTTTCACGCACGACTCCATCGGCCTGGGCGAGGACGGCCCCACGCACCAGCCGGTCGAGCAGGTCGCCACGCTGCGCCTGGTGCCCAACCTGGACCTCTGGCGGCCGGGCGACGCCGTCGAGACGCTGGTGGCCTGGCAGACCGCCGTGCGCCACTGCCACACGCCGACGGCGCTGGTGCTGTCGCGCCAGAACCTGCCCCACCAGGCGCGCGATGCCGACGCGCTGGACGCCATCCAGCGCGGCGGCTACGTGCTGGTGCGCGAGTCGGCGGACAAGCCGCTGCAACTCGTGCTCATCGCCACCGGCTCCGAGCTGGACCTGGCTGTGCAGGCACAGCGCCAACTGGCTGAGCGTGGCGTGAACGCCCGCGTCGTGTCCATGCCGTCCTGCTTCACCTTCGAGCAGCAGGACGCCGCATGGCGCCGCAGCGTGCTGCCCGCCGGTGTGCCGCGTGTGGCGGTCGAGGCCGGTGTCACCGCCCCCTGGCGCCAGTACGTCGGCCTGGAAGGCGCCGTCGTCGGCATCGACACCTTCGGCGAGTCCGCCCCAGCCGCGGCGCTGTACGCGCATTTCGGCATCACGGTGCAGGCCGTCGTCCAGGCGGCGCTGAGCTGCCTGGGGCGTTGAGTCCGGCGTTTATCCCGGGGCCTGTCCATCGCGGGTTGGTCACGTGAAGCTGCGCCAATTCCGCTGGCACTGACGCTGTCCAGACATGTCGAAAGTACGGAGCGCCCATCATCGGCAAGCTGAACCTGCTGCCCCATGTCCCGTCGGAGTAGCTCCGACCGAAGCGCATCGCCGGAGGTTCTGACGCACAGCCGCACACCCTCCACGGTGCGTGGCTGAGCGCTACCGCCGCCAGACCGGCGGCACGATGCGACCGCGCCGCACCGCCATCACCAGCATCACGATGCCGGTCGTCGTGCACAGCACCAGCGCGAGCACGGATGACTCCACGCCGAAATTGCCGCCTGTCAACAGCGCCGGCCCCTTGATCGTGGAGCGGATCAAGCCCGGCGCCGCGTCGTTGCCGGACACGATGCCCGAGAAGATGGCCGACTGCGTGTAGTTCCAGGCCATGTGAAAGCCGATGCTCAGCCAAAGCCGGCGCGTCAGCATGTAGGCCGCCGCCAGCAGCAGCCCGGCCTCGACCGCGATGAAGAGCGCACCCACCAGCGTGGCCTCGGGGTTGATCAGGTGCGTCAGGCCAAAGACCAGGGACGACACCACCAGCGCCGCCCAACTGCCTAGCCAGGTTTCCACCGCTCGAAACAGCAAACCGCGAAACAGCAGTTCCTCGAACACGCTGGAGCTGATCGCCATCGCGATGGCCGGGACGAGATAGCCCCACGGGTTCAAGCCCGTGATGCGGTAGATGCCCAGCGCCATCAACACCAGCTCGCAGGCCGTGTAGAGCCCGGCGCCGATGAGCACGCCGATGCCGAACTGGCGCCACATGCCGTCCACCGCCAGCTCGGTGACCGGGCGCTGCTCGACGAAATGCGCGTAACCCACGTAGACGCCAAAGCCGGCGATAGCCAGGGCCACGATGTGCTGGACCGACTGGAGCGGCTCGGCGGCGTAGCGGGTCATGACGTCCGCGTTCATGCCCATCAGCAGCAACAGCATGAAGCCCAGCAGCAGCAGGCTCAGGGGCGGTGACGCCAGCACCCGACGAAGCAGGCCGGGCCGGCCCTGAAGCGATGTCACCGTCGATGCGTTGTTCATGGCGGAATCTCCCAGGTGCAAACCACCGCCGGCAAACCCTGGACGCCGAGCCGGTGAGGCTGCTCCAATGTATCCGCGTCGGCAGGCAAGAGCCGCCGAGTCTCAAGGTTAGTCCTGGTGAGAATCAGTGCAGGCGGACTGCCGTGTCGAACTGCCAGCTGCGGCGGATCTCGACCACGTCGAAGTCGCGCAGCAGCGCCGCCGGGAAGGCCGGGTAGTTCTCCTGGCTGCGCACGATGCGCGTGATGGCCTCGTCGACGGCCGGCACACCGCTGGAGCGCACGAAGGTGACGGACTCCACCGAGCCATTGCTGCGCACAGCCACCGTGACGACGGCGGGGCCGTGCGGCTGCCGCGCCAGCTCGCGCACGGTATCCACGCTGGTGTTGTTCTCGATCTTGCGCGCCCAGGTCTCGCCATAGGCCGTGAGGTCGGCGTTGGCGTCCATGCGGCCGAGCAGGCGGCCACGACGCGTGGGCGCCCAGTCGGGCCGCTTGCGGTCGGCCTCACGTTGGGCATCACGCTGGGCGGCCTCGGCGTCCAGCTGCCGGCCGATGGCGCGCTTGCGGGCTTCGCGCTGCTCCTCCTCGGCCTGCGCCAGCGCCTGGGCCTGCGCCTGGGCGGCCGCAAGCCGGGCGGCCTCCACGCGCAAGCCCTCCTGACGCACCGCCTCCAGCCGCCCGGCCTCCTGGCGCGCAGCGGCCTGGCGGGCGGCTTCGGCGCGGGCAGCTTCCTGGCGCGCCGCTTCGGCGCGGGCTGCCTCCTGACGCAGGGCCTCGGCACGCGCCGCTTCGGCCCGCTGCGCGGCCTGTGCGATGTCCAGCCGGGCGGCATCCAGGCTGGCCAGCTCGGTGCTTCGCTCGCTGGTCTCGCGCGGCCGCAGGCCCTCGCTCGCCCGCCGCAGCACCTGCACGGCCGGCGCTGACGCGGCCGACAGCACGGCCGGCGCCGCGCGGAAATCCAGCCGCGCGGCTTCCAGCTGGGACAGCGCCGCCGAACGCTCGCGTGCATCCATCTCGACCGGCACCTGGGTCGCGGGGGCGGGCCGGCGCAGCGCCTGCACGGCCGTGCCGGATGCCGCCGCGAACATCGCCGGCGGCGCCTTGATCTGCTGGCGCTCGGCGTCCACCCGCGCCAGCTCGGCCGTGCGCACGCCGGCCTCGCGCTCGGTGCTGGCCGGCCGGGCTTCGCTGGGTCGCGTCAGGCGCTGCACGGCAGGGCTGGAGGCGCTGGCGAACACGGCCACTGGTGGCGCCGGCACGGCGGATGCGGCCGACGCCGCAGGCACGGCCCAAGCCGCTGCGACAGGCCGCTCGATGGCCAGCACGGCCGGCGCTTCGGCCGGTGTGGGCAAGACCTCGGGCACCTCGTCACGCGGCGCGGGCTGGGCGTCCCGGCGCAGCGCTGGCGCGCGAACTTCCGGCTCGGGCAGCGCGGCCGGTACCGGTGGCGCCACATCGGGGTTCAGCACGACGCGCAGATCCGGCGCCGGCGCCCGCCACGGCAGGCCCAGGCCCGCCAGCCCGGCGCCATCACCGCCGAAGGTGAGGCTGAGCAGCAGGCCATGCGCCACGAGCGACACCACCACCGACGGCGGCAGCCGCCGGCTGCGGCCCTGGCGGGGCCAGCCGGCCACGGCCAGGCTCACATCCACGTCGCCGTCTCCCGCGCTGAATCCATCTGCCCGCATGTCATCGGCGCGATTGTCAGCGCCTGGACGCACAGGCCCGCCCCCTCAATGGCGGGGCAGGACTCTCAGTGCATGAAGTCGGCCGCCGGGTGCGCGTGGCCGGGCCAGCAGGCGTGCGGCGTGGCGCGGTCATCGGCCTGGTGGCCCATGACACGCAACGGGGCCGCTGCCGGGTTGGCGGCGGGTGCGAACCGCGGGTCCAGGGACTTGGCGATGCTGTCGGCCAGGGCCAGCAGGTGGGCCCGCCGCGTGCGGTCGCCACGGGCGGCGCCGGCATCGAGCACGCCCTTGAGCTCCACCAGCTCTGCGCGCACACCGGCCAGGCCATCATCCTGGCCCAGCGGGTTGACGTATTGCAGACGGGCGGTCAGCGTGTCGACGTACTGCCGCTGCAGGCTGCGGCGCGCCACCGGAATGGCCGCGCCACCGGGCAGCTCGGTGAACACGCTGCGGCGCAGGTCGGCCAGCAGGTCGTCCAGCCGGTAGGCCCGGGCGCCGAGCTCGGCCTCCTGGGCCACCAGGCGCTGCGTGCGCGACGGGGACAGCAGCTGGCGCAGCAAGCTGCGCTGGCCCATGCTCAGCGACAGGGACGCCTCGGACAGGCTCAGGCGCTGCACGATGGCGGGGTCGAGCAGCCACTGCGGCGTGGCCAGGCCCTTCTCGGCCAGGAACTTAATGGCCTGCACCTGACGGTCGCGCGGCACCGGCTCGGCGATGGCGCCCGGCTGGTCGTTGTGCTTGTTCTGCACTTCGTAGCCGCCGATGACCGACGCCACATGCGACATCTCCAGCGACCACTGCCGCCAGGTGCCGCGATACAGCCGCTCCAGCACCTGGTCGTCCTTGCCGTCCTGCGGCACGACGCCGGGCAGCATCCTCATGACGCGTTGCAGGTTGAACAAGCCCAGGCCCGTGGCCGTGACAGCGTCGGCATCGCCCACGGCCTCCAGGTTCTCGCCAACATCGCTGCCCTCGGCCTTGAGCGCGCTGAAGCGCAGCCAGGGCGTCGCGTCCTGTTCGCGCGCCCACAGGTTGAGCTGCTGGCGCTCTTCCTCGGGCGTCTTGGCGCTGGGGATGGGCGTGTAGCCCCAGCGGGTCGCGTAGACGTCGTAGGGCCCGATCTTGGGGATCAGCAGCGCGGGGTCGATCTTGTCCTCGGGCTGCGCGACGTAGTGGAAGCGGGCGTAGTCCATCAGCGACGGCGTGTGACCCATGGTCTTGAGCCACTGCGGGTCGCGCAGCTTGGCCACGGGATACAGGGAGCTGCTCTTCATGTTGTGCGGCAGGCCCAGCGAGTGCCCCACCTCGTGCGTGACGACCATGGCGACCAGGTCGCCGATCAGGTCGTCCGGCAGCGGCAGCTTGCGGGCGCGCGGGTCCAGCGGTCCGACCTGCGTGACATACCAGTCCTGCTGCAGCTGCAGGATGTTGTGGAACATCACGATGTTGGCGTTCAGGATCTCGCCGCTGCGCGGGTCGGCCAGGTGGGGGCCGTAGGCATTGGGGATGGGCGAGGGCACCCAGCGGATGACGCTGTAGCGCACGTCCTCGGGGTCGAACTCGGGGTCCTCCTCGGGCGTGGGATAGGGCCTAGCCTGCACGGCGTTCTTGAAGCCGGCCGCTTCGAAGGCCACGTTCCAGGCCTCGATGCCCTTCTTCACATAGGGCACCAGCGCGGTGGGCGTGGCCTTGTCGATGTACCAGACGATGGGCTTGACCGGCTCGCTGACGGCGGCGTTGGGGTCTTTCTTCTCCAGCCGCCAGCGGGTGATGAGGCGCTCACGGCGGGCTTCCTGCAGGCCGTCGCCGAAATCCATGCGGTTGACGCTGAAGAAGCCCACGCGGTCGTCCAGCAGGCGCGGCATCATGGGCTGCTCGGGCAGCTGCACGATGTTGTACGCGAGGTTGAGCGACACGCTGCGCGAGGGCTGCATGGGCGGCACGATGGTCACGCCCGGGATGCTGGGTGTGGGCATGGGCGCGACGCTGTAGGTCTGCACGGCATCCACCCGCACGCTGCCCGGGAAGGCCTTGGTTTTCTCGACGTAACTGCGGCTGCTGTCCACGCTGCCACGCACCATGGCGCGGGCGCTGAAGTCCCCCACCTCGGACGTGAACAGGCGCGTGACCTCGATGACCGGCGCGCCACTCTTGGCGTAGGCCTCCACGGGGAACACGGCCAGGATGGCGTCGCGCTGGGACTGCTGCACGGCATCGGCCAGCACATTGCCCGGCGCCGCCACGGCGCTGTGCGACACCACTTGCAGCAGCACGCGGTTCTGGTGCAGCACGAAGCGCAGCACGTCCTGGTTGAGCGCGCGGCCCACGTGGTCCTGTCCCGCCGGCACGGCGGTGGCGTTGGCCACCATCAGCAGGGGCTGCTCCAGCAGCGCCTTGGGGATCTCGAAATACAGCTTGTTCTTGAGGCTGTGGACCGTGAACAGGCCCTGCTGCGTCTTGGCCTCGGCGGTGATGACCTTGTCGAAGGGCTTGGGCTCGGCGGCGTCCGGCATGCTGAGGCCGGGCCGGACCGGGATGCTGGCGGCAGACGCCCCGGAAGCGGGCAACGTTGGGGGCGCAGGCGGCGCTGGCGGTGTCTGTGCGAGTGCGTGGCCAGCAGCCAGCGCGAGGGTCAGCAGCGCGATCCGGGCACGGTCGCAGGTCGTTTGTTTCATCGCATCCCTGGGTTGAGCGCATGACGCCATGCGCGGTCGCGATGTTAGGGATGCCGGTGGCCCGCAACGGCTCACGGGCCTGAGATTTTTTACCTTCGGCTCACCAGGCCTTGAAGCGCCCCGTGATGTGCAGCAGGTTCATGAACTGCAGCAGCCCGTCGTAGTAGCGCCACTTGCCGGTGGGCGGCTCCAGCGCCCACAAGGCGTTGACGAAGGGCGCGGCCTGCGCCTCGTCCACCAGCAGCGCGGCCACGGCATTGCTGGAGATCAAGCCCTTGGAGGGCTCGTCGTTCAGCGGCTTGCCGTCCAGCGTGTAGAGGTGGGGATAGGGTTGCTTCTGTGCGGCGAAGAAGTTCAGCAGCTTGTGGCTCAGGCCGTAGGCAGCCGGGTTCTTGCCCCACCAGGCCTGGTCCACGCTCCAGTTCACCGCCGTGCGGAAGGCGTCGTAGCGGAAGTCCTCGTGGCCGTCCAGCACCTTGGGGCGGCCGTCGAAATGGGCATAGTCGGGCGTCAGGCCGGTCTTCGGGTGCGCGGCCTTTTGGAAGTAGGCGCGGCTGATGTCGGCGATCTCGCTCCAACGCTTGCGGTCCTCGGGGTTGGCGGCACGGCGGGCCCAGATTTCATAGAAGGCCGGCAGGTGGTAGGACGGGTCGCTGAAGTCCGCCGCATCGCCCACGGGCACGAACACGACCTGGCCGTGCTGCGGCGAGAACATGGACCGCGCACCTTCCTTGATGCCGCCGTTCATCGTCTCCTTGTGCAGCATGGCGGTCAGGATTTCCTGCGCCTGCGCGTTGTAGTCGTAGACGCCCTGGCCGTTGCCCCAGCGCGCGGCGGCCATCAGCAGCGCGGTGGCCATGTACTCCTCGCCGTCGGAGGCGGGCACGGCGTTCTTGCCGAAACCGGCGCAGCCCTCGGGCTTGCACTGCCAGCGGAAGTAGCTCTGGCGCGGGCCGGAGCGGTAGCGCATGTGGGTCCAGGTCCAGTTCCACAGCGCGTCGAACTCGGCCTTGCGGTCCATCTGAACGGCAATCATCATCCCGTAGGACATGCCTTCGCTGCGCACATCGTCGTTGCCGATGTCCAGCACATAGGAGGCCGGGCCGTCGGGCGTGGGTGCGGCGGGGAAGACGACGCGTTGCTCGGCGCCGCCTTCGAACAGCGACGTCCAGTAGCCGGCCAGCCTGGCGTTGATGTCGGCCTCGGAGATGTCAGAGCGCAACTCGCGCAGCAGGTTGCGGTACTTGCCGGTCTGCGCGGCGCCATTGGCCACGGCACCGCTGCTTCGGATGCCGGACTGCAGCACCAGCTTCTGCAGCACGGCGTTGTCGTCCAGTCGCCAGACGCGGATGACGTGCTTGCCCGCAGGCAGCTGGACGGCATCGGCGCGCAGCACGAAGCCGTTGTCAATGACGGCCTTGGACCAGTCCTTCTGCTGCTGCGTGTCGGCCGCCCCGGCCGTGGGGATGAGGTTGAGCGTCAGCGTCTGCGGCGGCCGGTCGGCTATGGCCACGGCCACGCGGATGCCGCCGGCCTTGCGCACGTCGATGGTGGGCAGCATGTGAAGCTCCAGCGTCCAGCTGTTGGGCAGCGGCGTTTCCACCTCGTACTCCAGCCGCACGTCGTCGGCCACCGTGGTGGCCGCACGGCCCTGCGGCAGCGCGATGACAGCGCCCTGACCGTGGCCGAGGTTGGGGATGGCCGTCCAGGCCAGGCCCTTGGCGCTGTTGACGCGAACGAACTGCGTGGCCTCGACGACGCGCGGCTCATTCGGCCCGGTGTGCTTGAAAGGCTGCAGCTGCCGTTGCACCGCAGCGGCGTCGGCGGTGCCCGCAACGCGCTTGACCGTCGGCATGATGTTCTTCGCGGGCTGCTGCCAGGTCGTGTAGCCGATGTGGACCTGCAGCATCATGCCGGCCCACTTGCCATTGGCGATGGCGTGGTACTGGTCGCTGATGGCCTGGTCGCGCGCAAAAGCGGCCTCGGCCTGGTCGGCAAACACGTTGGCACGCGGGTCGTTCTTCGCTGCCAGTGCGCGGTTCCAGGCTGTTGCGTAGTACAGGCGGTAGAGGTTGGCCAGCGCCAGCACCGGGTGCTCGACGAGCTGGAAATACGCATCGAGCTGGTCGGGCCGCAGTGCAGCCTTGACCTTGGCGACGCCGGCCTCCAGCGTGTCCCATTCGGCGATGCGCCGGCCAAAGTCGCCACCGTCCAGCGAGTCGGGCCCGATGAGGCCGAGGCGGAAGCTGTTCGCGTCCACCAGCTCCGGCTTGCGGCGAGCGGCGTACTGGCTGTAGCGGGTGACCAGCTCGCCGATCTCGGCCGCGTGGGCCGAGCCAAAGGTGGCTGCCGCCCAGTCCTTCGGGTAGGCCTTCAGCGCGTCCGCCGTCATGGCCTTGGGCGCCCAGGCCATGTCCAGGAAGAAGTGGATGGGGAACTCCACCGGCTTGATGTCGCCCACGTTGACGATCCAAAGCGCGTCGGCGCCGTGCTCGTACGCGAGGTTCATCTGCTGCCAGGTCTTCTCGATCTGGTTGGTGTTGAGCCACTTGTAGTTGCGCGGCCCGCCGACGTAGTCGAAGTGGTAGTACACCCCGTAGCCGCCGGGGCGCTTGGCGTCGCGCGCGGGCAGGCGGCGAATCTGGCCCCAGTTGTCGTCGGCAAACAGCAGCAGCACGTCGTCAGGCACCTTCAGCCCGGCGTCGTAGTAGTCCTGCACCTCCTTGTAGAGCGCCCACATCTGCGGCGTATTCGCGGCGGGCTGCTTCGTCACGTCGGCAATGATCTGGCGCTGGTCCTTGACAATGCCTTCCAGCAGCGCCGTGGCCGTGCCTTCGCTCATGGGCTCGTCGCCATCGCCGCGCATGCCCACGGTCACCAGGGTGTCGAAGGGCTTGCCATCGGGCCGGCCCATCATGCGCTGGATGCCGCCGCGCCAAAACTCGCGCAGCTGCGGCGCGTTCTTGGCGTAGTCCCAGTGGCCGCCCTTGAAGCGCTGCCACTCGTCATGGGCGCGTGACATCGGCTCGTGGTGGGACGTGCCCATCACGATGCCCATCTCGTCGGCCAGCACCATGCTCCTGGGGTCGTCGGCATTGAAGGCGCGCGGCGGCCACATGGCCGGCCACAGGTAGTTGCCCTTCAGGCGCAGCAGCAGCTCGAAGACATGGGCGTACATCTTGGAATTGGCACCGCCGAACTTGGCTTGCGCCCAGGTGGTGAGCGCCGGCGCCTCGTCGTTGATGAAGATGCCGCGGTACTTGACGCCCGGCTTGTCAGCGCGCGCGCCGGCCGTGACGAACACGTTCTCCTGCCGGGCGACCGGCACGTCGGCCCACCACTGCCAGGGGCTCACGCCGATGCGGGCCGACAGGTCGTAGGCACCGAAGACGGCACCACGCCGGTCCGACCCGACGATGAGCAGCGCGCGGTCTACGCCCTTGAAAGGCTTGTCGACGACGATCTGGCGGAAGGCTTCCCATTCACCCTTCAGCCCTTTCAGATCCGACGGCTTGACCTTGCCGGCAGCCACCAGGCCATCGACCAGCGGACTGCGCCCCAGCTCGCCGACGAGGACGACCTCGGGCGGCGCCCCGGCCAAGCCGGTCAGCTGAGCGGCCGGCCGGCCAGACACAGCCCCCAGGTCGGCAGCAAAGCTGCGGCCGACATGCTTCAAGGCCGGGTCCGCCCCAGCCTCGACAATCACGGCAGCCGGCTGGCCAGCGCGCACCAGGCCGAAGCTCTGGCCCACATCTCGCCCGCAGACCGACGCCGGGGTGTCGCAGGCCACGGCGCCGGCGCTGGCCGCAACCAGCCCCAGCCCCAGGGCGAGCCGCTTGAATCGGGAGTGCAGCGGCTGGGCCCCGGGTTCGGAAATGTGGGTCATGGAGTCAAATGGTTGCGCGATCATTTGCAGTCTACAGAGATATAGTCAGACAAATTCCCCAGGGAAACCACTAAGTTTAGCGGCCGAACCAATAAATATGATAGCGATACCAAATTGAGGATCGATACTCAAAGCAAGATGTCGCTGTCCCGCCGTTCCGTCACGCAAGCACTGGCCCTGGGCGCAGGCAGTGTCGCGCTCGGCGGCTGCGCCACAGCGCCGCCGGGCGAGCCGACGCTGGACCAGCTTGCCCGTGCCAAGGGCCTGCGCTTCGGCAGCACGCTGGGCAGCATCGGCCGCACCTCGCGCTTTCACGACCTTCCCTACCGCGACCTCACGGGCCGCGAGTGCAGCGTCTTTGTCGCCGAGAACGAGACGAAGTGGCAGGCGCTGCGCCGCGATCCCACCAAGCCCTATGACTTCGCAGCGGCCGACGAAATGTTCGCCTGGGCCAGGGCGCGCGGCATGGCGCTGCGCGGCCACACCCTGCTCTGGCTGGAGCCCAAGTGGCTGCCGGCCTGGGTCAACGCGCTGAACTACGGCGGCGGTGACGGCGAGGCGGCGCGCCGCGTGCTGACCGAACACATCCGCACCACCTGCGGCCATTTCGGCAACAGCATAGAGAGCTGGGACGTCGTCAATGAGGCCATCTCGCCCGAGACCGGTGAGCTGCACCGCAACGTCTTCAGCGCGCCCTTCGGCGGCGGCAGCGAAGGCGGCGTCGCGCAGATCGACTTCGCTTTCCGGCTGGCCCGTGAGGCCGCACCCAGGGCCCAGCTCGTCTACAACGACTACATGAGCTGGGGCAACGAGAGCGCCAGGCACCGGGCCGGCGTGCTCAAGCTGCTGACCGAGCTGAAGAAGCGCGGCACCCCTGTGCAGGCGCTCGGCCTGCAGGGCCACATCAGCTGGGGCAACAAGCCCGGCGTGCCAGCGGACAAGCCCGCTGAGCGAAACGCCGAGTGGCGCCGCTTCCTCGATGACGTCCAGGCCCTGGGCCTGGACCTGCTGATCACGGAGTTCGACGTCAACGACCGCGGCATGCCCGCCGGCATCGCCGAGCGCGACGCCGCCGTGGCTGCGTGCGCCCGCGAATGGCTGGACGTTACGCTCGCCTCTCCGCGCCTGCATCGCTTCCTGTGCTGGGGCCTTGTGAACAAGCACAGCTGGCTGCAGGGCTTTGAACCACGGGAAGACAAGCTGCCCAAACGCGGCCTTCCCTACGACGACCAGCTCAACCCCACACCGCTGCGCCAGGCGATTGCTGATGCTCTGCGCGCCATGCCCGCCCGCTGATTCCCTTCGCTCATGACCTCGACATTGACAGACAGCTCCCCCGAGCAGATCCGCGCCGCCTGCGCGGCTGCCGCCGAAGCTGCACCCGCCTGGGCCGCCGCCCCCATCGCGCGCCGCGCGGCGCTGCTGCACTCGCTGGCCGGCGTGCTGCAGTCCGCCCGTGACGCCCTGGTCGCGCTGGCCGACGAGGAAACCCACCTCGGCCCGGTGCGTCTGAACGGCGAGCTGGACCGCACCGCCTTCCAGCTGCGCGGCTTTGCCGACCGCCTGGAGGCCGGCGCCGCCCAGCCCGTGCAGGACGACCCGGCCGTGCCCGGCGCGCCGCCCGCCGGCCGCCCGCGCCTGACGCGAGTGGCCGTGCCCATCGGCCCGGTGGCCATGTTCGCGGCCAGCAACTTCCCGTTCGCGTTCAGCGTGCTGGGCGGCGACACGGCCTCGGCGCTGGCCGCCGGCTGCACCGTCGTCGTCAAGGCCCACCCGGGCCACCCGCGCCTGTCGCGCGCCGTGTTCGAGCTGGCCGCTGCCGCCATCGCAGCGCAAGGCCTGCCGGCCGGCGTGCTGCAGATGGTGGAAGGCGCCGGCATCCCGGTCGGCGTGGCCCTCGTGCGCGACCCGGCCATTGCCGCCGCCGCCTTCACCGGCAGCGTGCGCGGCGGCGTGGCGCTGTGGCGCGAGGCCAATGCCCGCCCGCGGCCCATCCCGTTCTACGGCGAGCTGGGCTCCATCAACCCCGTCGTCGCGCTGCCCGCAGCGCTGGCGGCCAACGGCGCGGCGCTGGCGGGTCAACTGGCCGGCAGCATCGTGCTGGGCTGCGGTCAGTTCTGCACCAGCCCGGGCGTTGTCATCGTGCGTGGCGACGAGGTCAGCCAGACCTTCGTCAAGCAGTTGGCGGAGAACCTGGCCGCTGCCAGCCCACACGCCATGCTGAACGCCGGCATCCGCGCCGGGTTCAACGCCGGCGTGGCCCGGCTGCACGGTCGTGCGGGTGTGAAGTCCCTCGTAGCCCTGCCCGCCCGCGAGGCCGCACCGGGCGCCCACCTGGTCGCCACCGATGCCGCCAGCTTCCTGGCCGACGAGGTGCTGCGCGAGGAAGTGTTCGGCCCCAGCTGCGTGGTCGTCACCGTGCGCGACGCGGCCGAGACGCTGCAGGTGCTGCACGCCATCGAAGGCACGCTGACCGTCACGCTCTGGGGCGCCGACGAAGACACCGCCGACAACCGCGAGCTGGTTCGCGCGGCCCAGGCCATCTCCGGCCGAGTGCTGTTCGCTGGCGTGCCGACGGGCGTGGCCGTCACCGCAGCGCAGCAGCACGGCGGCCCGTGGCCGTCGACGACGAACGCTCTCACCACCAGCGTCGGCTATGCCTCGATGGAGCGCTTCCTGCGACCGGTCGCCTTGCAAGACGCGCCGGCCTGGCTGATCGAATCGCGAGGCCAGGCATGAGCGTGAAGAAGGTTGAGGATCTGCGCAGCGCACGCTGGTTCGCCAAGGACGACTTCCGTTCCTTCGGCCACCGCAGCCGCGTGCTGCAAATGGGCTACGCGCCCGAGGACTTCATCAACAAGCCGGTCATCGCCATCGTCAACACCTGGAGCGATGCCAACCAGTGCCACACCCACTTCAAGCAGCGGGTGGAGGACGTCAAGCGCGGCATCCTGCAGGCGGGCGGCTGGCCGCTGGAGCTGCCGGCCATCAGCTTGAGCGAGAGCATGGTCAAGCCGACCTCGATGCTCTATCGCAACTTCCTGGCGATGGAGGCCGAGGAGTTGTTGCGCAGCCACCCGGTGGACGGCGCCGTGCTGATGGGCGGCTGCGACAAGACGACGCCTGGCCTGCTGATGGGCGCCCTCAGCATGGGCCTGCCCTGCATCTACCTGCCGGCCGGCCCCATGCTGCGCGGCAACTGGCGCGGCCAGGTGCTGGGCAGTGGCAGCGACGCGTTCAAGTACTGGGACGAGCGCCGCGCCGGGCGGCTCTCTGACCAGGCCTGGGCCGAGATGGAAGCCGGCATCGCCCGCAGCCACGGCACCTGCATGACGATGGGGACTGCTGCCACCATGATGGGCATTGCCGAAGCGCTGGGCTTCACGCTGCCGGGCGCCAGCAGCATCCCTGCGCCAGATGCGAACCACATCCGCATGTCGGCCGAGTGCGGTCGGCGCATCGTGCAGATGGTTTGGGAAGACCTGACCCCGGCGAAGCTGCTCAGCAAAGGAAGTTTCGCGAACGCTATCGCCGTCGCGATGGCCATGGGCTGCAGCACCAACGCCATCATCCATCTGGTGGCCATCAGCCGCCGCGCCGGCCTGTCGGTCACGCTGGACGACTTCGACGCGGCCAGCCGGCATGTGGGCGTCATCGCCAACATCCGGCCCAGCGGCGACCATTACCTGATGGAAGACTTCTTCTACGCCGGCGGCCTGCCCGCCATGATGAACGTCATGCGCGACAAGCTGGACCCCACCGCGATGACCGTCAACGGCCGCACCGTGGCCGAGAACATCGAAGGCGCCGAGGTCTTCAACGCCGACGTGATCAGACCGCTGGACAACCCCATCTACGCCGAGGGCGCGCTGGCCGTGCTGCGCGGCAACCTGGCACCCGACGGCGTCGTCATCAAGCCCAGCGCCGTCGCACCGCACCTGCTGCAGCACACCGGCCGCGCGTTGGTGTTCGACGACTATCCGAGCCTGAAGAACGCGGTGGACGACCCCGACCTGGACGTGACCGGCGACGACATCCTCGTGCTGCGCAACGCCGGCCCCAAGGGCGCCGGGATGCCGGAGTGGGGCATGTTGCCCATCCCCACCAAGCTGCTGAAACTTGGCGTGACCGACATGCTGCGGCTGTCGGACGCGCGCATGAGTGGCACCAGCTACGGCGGCTGCCTGCTGCATTGCAGCCCCGAGGCCTTCGTCGGCGGCCCGCTGGCGCTGGTGAAAACGGGCGACCGCATCACCGTCGACGTGCCAGGCCGCAGCATCCACCTCGAAGTCAGCGACGAAGAACTGGCCGCCCGCCGCGCCGCCTGGACGCCACCGCCCGCCCGCTACGAGCGCGGCTACGGCTGGATGTTCGGCCGCCATATCCTGCAGGCTCACGAGGGCTGCGACTTCGACTTCCTCGAAACCCAGTTCGGCGCGCCGGTGCCCGAACCCGTGATCTATTGATATGAACCCCGACACCCGCAAGAAGCTCCTTGGCGTCAGCACCGCCACGCTGTGCACCGCGCTCTTCAAGCGCGGCCTGAAGAACCAGTTCATCCAGGGCGTGCTGCCGCTGAACCCGGGGCTGCCCAACATGGTGGGCCCCGCCTACACGCTGCGCTACATGCCGGCGCGCGAGGACCTGAACGGCATCGAGGTCTTCAAGGATCGCCAGCATCCGCAGCGCAAGGCCGTCGAGGAGATTCCAGCAGGCGCGGTGCTCGTCATCGACAGCCGCAAGGACGCCCGCGCCGCGTCGGCCGGCGGCATCCTCGTCGCACGGCTGATGGTGCGCGGCGCGGCCGGCGTCGTCACCGACGGGGGCTTTCGCGACAGCCCCGACATCGCCAAGTACACGATGCCGGCCTACCACTCGCGCCCCAGCGCACCCACCAACCTGACGCTGCACCAGGCCATCGCCATCAACGAACCCATCGGCTGCGGCGACGCGCCGGTGTTCCCAGGCGACGTGATTGTGGGCGACGCCGAGGGCGTCATCGTCATCCCGGCTCATCTGGCGGATGACATCGCTAACGAGGCCGTCGAGATGACCGTCTTCGAGGACTTCGTGCAGGAGCAGGTCATGGCGGGCCGCAGCGTGCTGGGCCTGTATCCGCCCACCGACCCCGATGTCGCCGGCCTGTTCGCAGCCTGGCGCGCCGCAAGAGGTCGCTGAATGTTGATGCAGGCCGAGAACCACAGCGGGCAGGCCCAGCTCAAGCGCGGCAACCGCATGGCGATCATTCGCCAGTTGCGCGTGCAGCCGGGGCAGTCGCGCGTGGACCTGGCGAACGCGCTCGGGCTGACCAAGTCCACCGTCAGCGCGCTGGCGCGAGAGTTGATCGACGAGGGCTGGCTGGTCGAGCGCGAGGTGCTCATCACCGGCGACATCGGCCGCCGCCCGACCCCCCTGTTCGTCGACCCGACCCGGCTGCTGCTGCTGGGCACGCAGGTCGGCATCGGCCATGTGCGCGTGGTGCTGACCTCGCTGACGGGCGAGGTCCTGTCGGCCCAGAGCGCCGCCTACGACACCAGCCTGGACGTCGAGGCCTGCATCCAGGAGCTGACCCACACGATGCTGGATGTGGCGGCCGAGTGCGGTGAGGCGCAGCGCATCATCGGCATCGGCGTGGGCCTGCCCGGTGGTGTGGACCAGGCCCGCGACCAGCTCGTCTTCGCACCTCATGTGCACTGGCACCAGGCGCCTTTTGGCACGCTGCTGCGGGAGGCGCTGCACGGCACACCGCTGTCTGGCGTGCCCGTCTTCATGCAGAACGACGCCGACGTCGCGGCACTGGGCGAGACCGAGTTCAACCCGTCGCCCACGACCGACCCGCTGCTGCTGGTCCTCGTCGGCGAAGGCGTCGGCGCGGGCCTCGTCGTGGGTGGCCGGTTGCTGACCGGCGCGCGCGGGCTGGCCGGCGAGGTCGGCCACATGGTGCTGCAGATCGACGGCCCGCTGTGCTCCTGCGGCCGCCGCGGCTGCGCCGAGGCGCTGATCGGCAACCGCGCGCTGCTGCAGCAGGACGGTGCCGCGCAGGACGCGCCGGCCGTGGCCAGGGCTGGGCGCTACCTGGGTGTGCTGCTGCAGAACCTAGCCGTGGCGTACGACCCCGCCTGCATCGTGCTGGGCGGCCCTGCGGTGGCACTGGGCGACGCGCTGCTGGCGCCGGTGCGCGAGACGCTGCAGCAGTACGCCCAGGCGGCGCGCCTGCCTGAGCCGACGCTGCGCGTGTCCCGCTTCGGCGCGGACGCCATCGCCGTGGGCGCTGCGGCGCTGGCCGGCTACCGCCTCACGCAGCCGACGCTGGCTTAGGGCGGGTCACGGCCCGCCCTACAGGCCAGATCGCTTCTTGAGCCGCTCGATGCCGGCCCTGGCCAGGCCCAGCGTGCGCTTCGCCGCATCCTCGACCTGTTCGGCGGCAGGCAGCTTGTCCTGCGCCCAGGAAGCCGCCTTCTGCACGGTTTGCTGAACCTGGGTCGCGGCCGTGCTGGTCACAGCCTGCAAC
>Ga0187844_10001480_pt1 | contig 17810 bp, 10 predicted proteins | sample SpaLakP09_SKY_50_FD_134517 | JGI IMG/M metagenome (GOLD analysis project Ga0187844, IMG submission 134517) | Oligotrophic lake water microbial communities from Sparkling Lake, Wisconsin, USA - SP09_SKY_50 | ecosystem: Environmental > Aquatic > Freshwater > Lake | place: USA: Sparkling Lake...
ATTGCCAGCTTGCAAACCCCAAGCGAAGGCAGCATCCGTTTTGGCGACATCGATGTGGTGCGCGAACCCGAAAAACTGCGCCAGGTTCTGGGCTATCTGCCGCAGGACTTTGGGGTTTATCCGCGCATCAGTGCCTATGATTTGTTAGACCATCTGGCCGTACTCAAAGGCATCACAGGGCGCGGTGCGCGTAAAGACACGGTGGAAAGCCTGTTGGCTAAAGTTAATTTATGGGACGTGCGCAAAAAAGCCGTCGCAGGGTTTTCAGGCGGCATGCGTCAGCGGTTTGGCATTGCCCAGGCCTTGATTGGCAACCCCAAGCTCATTATTGTGGACGAGCCCACTGCCGGTTTGGATCCGGAGGAGCGCAACCGGTTTAACAATTTACTGGTAGAAATCGGCGAGCAAGTGGTGGTGATTTTGTCGACCCATATCGTTGACGATGTCTCTGATCTGTGTCCCCAAATGGCCATCATCGTAGGCGGGCGGGTACTTTTGCAAGGTGCACCCGAAGCCCTGGTGCAAAGTTTGCAGGGTCGGGTTTGGCGCCGCGAAATCGCTACCGGTGCTTTGGACGAGTTTCGTAAGCAGTACTCGGTCATTGCCAATCGGCTGCGTGCAGGTCAAACCGTCATCCATGTGCTGGCCGACAGCGCCCCCGATGCGCAGTTTGCGCCCGTGACGGGTTCCTTGGAAGACCTGTATTTTTCGATTGTGGTCGCAGCCCGGCAAGCCGCGGGCGCCGCGTCCCATGCCGCGGCCCAGGCCTGAGCCCGCCATGTGGAGCGCTATCGCACTTTTTGAAGTCCGCTACCAGCTGCGGTCGCCGCTGTTTGTGGTGGCTTTCGCCTTGTTTTTCTTGCTGGCCTTTGGCAGTGTCGCTTCTGAAAACATCCGCATAGGTGCGGGCGGCAATGTGCATGTCAATGCACCGTTTGCCATTGCCCAGACCATTGCGGTGCTCAATTTGTTTGGGTTGTTTGTGGTCACCGCCTTCGTTGCCAATGTCATTATTCGCGATGATGAAACCGGCTTTGCACCACTGATACGCAGTACGCGGATTGGAAAATTCGATTATCTGATGGGGCGTTTTAGCGGTGCACTTTTTGCCGCTTTGGCGGTGATGGCCTCGGTGCCGCTGGGCATGTTTATAGGCAGCCTGATGCCCTGGATAGACCCGGAAACAATGGGCCCCATGGTATTGCAGCATTATGGCCTGGCGTTTTTATATTTCGCTGTGCCTACCTTGTTCTTGACGGCAGCAGCCTTCTTTGCCTTGGCCACCGCCACCCGCTCGCTCATGTGGACCTTTATCGGCGTTATTGCATTTTTGGTCTTGTTCATTACCTCGCGCATCATGCTGCGCGATCCCGCTTGGGACGCGGTATCCGCATGGAGCGATCCTTTTGGTGTGAGCGCAATCAATCAGGTAACGCGCTACTGGACGGCGGCCGAGCGCAATACGCAATTGCCAGAGATGACGGGCCTCATTTTGTACAACCGTCTGCTGTGGTGCGCCATTGGCCTGGCCTTTCTCGCCCTGGCCCACGCGATTTTCCGATTTGATAGGGCGGCAGACGCCTCTGGTAAAAAATCGATGGCGAGCGCCTCCCTGGACTCGTTGCCCCCCGCCCAGCGCCCCCTGCCGGTCGGCGACGGCGGGCCGCAGGTAGCCCTTGCGCAGTGTCTGGAATTGACGCGCTTTGACCTGGCCTATGTGCTGCGCAGCCCTGCTTTTATCGTGCTGCTGGTTTTAGGTTTGTTCAACGCTTTGGGTGCTATGACGGGTACCGTAGATGAGCGTGGGGTGGAGTTTTTCCCTGTCACCCGCAACATGATCGGCGCGCTCAGCGGCGCTTACAACTTGTTTATTTTCATCATCGCCGTGTTTTACGCGGGCGAATTGGTCTGGCGCGACCGCGACCGCCGCATGCACGAAATTGTCGGCGCCAGTGCTGCGCCCGACTGGGCTTTTATGTTGCCTAAGGTGCTGGCCATTGGCGGTGTTTTACTGGCCACCTTTGTGGTCGCGGTGTTGGGTGCTATCGCTTTTCAGACCTTTCACGGCTATACAGAATTTGAACTCTCAGCCTATGTCGCGTGGTTTATTGCCCCGCATATCGTAGAGGCGTTTTTGCTGGCCGTATTGGCCATCTTTGTGCAAACCCTAGTGCCCAACAAGTTCAGTGGCTGGGCGGTGATGCTGCTGTACTTTGTGTCAACCATTGTGCTGGTCAACCTGGGCTTTGAGCACAATTTGTACAACTATGGCAGCAGCACGGCGGTACCGCTTTCGGATATGAACGGTTCCGGCCATTTTTGGATAGGCCGCAGTTGGATGCAGCTGTACTGGCTTGGTTTTGCGGGTGTGTTGCTGGTGTTCAGCCATTTGATGTGGCGCCGCGGCGTCGATACCTCACTGCTACCTCGCATGCGCCGTTTATCTGGACGCCTGCGGGGCGGTGTGCTAGTGGTATTTGCGGCTTCTGCCAGCCTCTGGCTGGGTGCGGGCGCCTGGATTTTTTACAACACCAATATGCTCAACCGTTACGAGGTACGCGACGAACGCGAGGTACTCGCCGCCGATATGGAAAAGCAATTGCTGGGCTTTGAGCGTCTGCCCCAGCCCACCATCATCGAGGTGAATCTGCAAGTCGACTTGTACCCGCGGCAACAACGGGCACAAACCCAAGGCAGCTATGTTTTGGAAAACCGCAGCGGCGTAGCTTTGAGCCACTTCCATGTCCAGTTTGACCCGGATGCCCAGCAGCTTACGCTGGCCATGGAGGGCGCACAATTAGAAAAAGACTACCCGCGATTTGGCTACCGTATTTATGCTCTGACTAAACCCATGGTGGTCGGAGAGCGGCGCACGCTGAACTTTTCAAACATCCTTGAACAAAAGGGCTTTAAAAACGAGGCTAACCAAACCCGTATCGTGGAAAACGGCAGTTTTCTGAATAATTTTGAAGTTGCGCCATTGATTGGTATCAGCCGCGAGGTGTTTTTGCAAGACCGCGTCAAGCGGCGCAAGCAGGGTCTGCCGGCCGAACTGCGTCCTGCCAAGCTGGAGGACCAGCAGGCCAATGCGCATCATTATTTGCGGCACGACAGCGATTGGGTCCAGGCGCAAATCACCCTGAGCACGGATGCAGACCAAACGCCGGTGGCACCAGGCTATACCGTGAGCGACACCACGGCCAATGGTCGGCGCACCTTAGTCACCCGCACCGAAGCACCGATCCATAACTTCTTTTCATTGCAGTCGGCGCGCTACACCGTCAAGACAGACCTGTGGAAAAGCCCGAGTGGCAAGACCGTCGATTTGGCGGTGTATCACCATGGCCCCCATGACCACAATGTGCAGCGCATGCTCGATGCGATGAAGGCCAGTCTGGATGTCTTTAGCGAGAAATTTTCGCCTTATCAATTCCGCCAAATGCGAATTTTGGAATTTCCGGCTTACGCGTCCTTTGCACAGTCCTTCGCCAATACCGTGCCTTACTCTGAGTCCGTTGGCTTTATCCAAAATTTTAAAGAAGAGTCGCGCGATAGCAAGATCGATTTGGTTACTTACATCACCGCCCACGAGGTGGCGCACCAATGGTGGGCGCACCAAGTTATCGGCGCGGATAAGCAGGGCATGACCCTGCTCAGCGAATCCTTTTCTCAGTACGGCGCATTGCTGGTGATGGAGAAACTCTACGGTCGCGAGCAGATCCGTAAATTTTTGAAATATGAACTTGACGGCTATTTGCGCAGCCGGGGCGGCGAGGTGCTAGAGGAGTTGCCGTTGTACCGGGTTGAAAACCAGGGCTACATCCATTACCAAAAAGGCGGCCTGGCCATGTACGCGCTGAAAGAGGAGGTGGGCGAAGCGGCGGTTAACCGCGCTTTGCAAAAGTTGCTGGCCCAATTTGCCTTCAAGGCCGCACCTTACCCCTCGAGCACGGATTTCTTGCGTTTATTGCGCGCCGAGGTGGATCCACGTCAGCATGCCTTGATTTCTGATCTATTCGAAAAAATCACGCTCTACGACCTCAAGGCTAGCGCACCTTCTGTGCAAGCGCGTGCCGATGGCAAGTTTGACGTTCGCTTTACCGTGCAGGCCAGTAAGTTTTATGCCGACGGAAAAGGCAAGGAAACCGAGGCGCCCTTAGCGGAAACTTTCGAAATAGGCGCTTTCAGTGCCGAGCCCGCCAAGAAAGGTTATGGGCCGCAGGCGGTGCTGGCCTTGCAGCGCGTGGCCTTGCACTCAGGTAGCCAAGAGCTGCATCTGGTGACCGATAAGGCGCCTGCCTTTGTGGGGGTGGACTCCTTCAATATGCGTATCGACCGCAATTCCAATGACAATGTCGTCAAAGTCGGCGCGCCGGGCGCTACACCTTAGAAAGTAGAGATTTCTATGCAATTTGGTATTTGGACCCAGCGAGCCGCCGCCACGTTTTGGGTATGCGTCACCTGTCTGAGCATGGCGACTTCGGTCAGCGCCCTTACTACGGATGTCTCTGCTGCTTCCGTGGCGCAACGGGTGCGCAGTGTGGAGGGCATTACCGAATACCTGCTGCCTAACGGCCTACGGGTGCTGCTGGCACCCGATGCCTCCAAGCCCACGACGACGGTGAACATCACCTACCTGGTGGGTAGCCGCCACGAGAACTATGGCGAAACCGGTATGGCGCATTTGCTAGAGCATATGGTTTTTAAAGGCACCCCCAGCCAGGGCAACATCATGACTGCGCTGGGCAAGCGCGGCATGGATTTCAACGGCACGACCTATACCGACCGTACCAATTATTTCGAAACCTTTCCTGCATCCGAAAGTAATTTACGTTGGGTCTTGCAGATGGAGGCGGACCGTATGGTCAACAGCTTTATTGCGCGTGCCGACCTGGATAAAGAGTTCTCTGTCGTACGCAATGAGATGGAGGCGGGTGAAAACCGTCCCCAACGTGTGCTGATGCAAAAAATGCTAGCCAGTAGTTTTGACTGGCACAACTACGGCAAAGACACCATCGGCGCGCGCAGCGATGTGGAAAACGTCAAGATCGAGAACTTGCAAAACTTTTACCGCAAGTACTACCAACCGGACAACGCAGTTTTGGTGGTCGCAGGGGCTTTCGATGTGGCGCAGGCGCTGTCCATGGTGGAGCAGGCCTTTGGCCCCATTGCACGACCTACGCGGGTGTTGGAGCCGACCTACACCCGCGAGGCGCCGCGCGACGGTGCGCGTGAGCTCACGGTGAGCCGCGTGGCCGACAGCTATTGGTTAGCTGCGCTCTACCTTGTATCGGCTGGAGCGCATCCAGATACTGCGGCGCTCTTCGCTTTGGGCGAGATATTGGCCTCGCCGCCCGCCGGACGGCTGCACACCGAACTCGTGGAGCGCAAGAAGGCATCGCAAAGCTATGCATGGATGCTGGACTTTGCTGAGCCAGGCTGCATGATTTTTTGGCTGGAACTGGATAAAAGCCACTCCATGGCGCAGGCACGTCAGGCCATGTTGGAGCAGCTCGAAGGTGTGGCGCGTAAACCGATCTCTGCGGCCGAATTGGCGCGCGCAAAAGCTACGCTGCTCAGCGATATCGACAACACGCTGAACAACGCGCAAAACTTAGCCGTCGCATTGTCTGAGGCCATCGCCAAGGGCGACTGGCGTCTGTTTTTCCTGCAACGCGATCGCATTGAAGCGCTGACGGTGGCGGATGTACAACGCGTGGCGCAGCATTACCTGCAAAGCAGTAACCGCACCCTGGGCCAGTTCGTGCCGGAATCCCATGCCAAGCGCGTCCTTATTCCTCCCACGCCCGTTCTGGCCGATATGCTGTCCGATTACCAAGGTAAGGCGGCGGTGGCCCAGGGCGAAGCCTTTTTGCTCACGCCTGTGGTGATCGAAGAACGGACCTTGCGCTCCACGCTGCCCGGTGGTGCGCGATTAGTGTTAATTCCAAAAAAGACGCGCGGCCAGGCGGTTTCGGGCCAGATCGTTCTGGAGCTGGGGGACGAAAAATCGCTCGCAGGGCGTGCCAGTGCCATCGAGATGGTGGCCAGTTTGCTCACACGTGGTGCCGGACAGCGCAGTCGCAGCGACATCAGCAGCACGCTAGACCTACTCAAAACCAAGCTGTCAGTCACCCAGCAAGGCCAAAGCCTGGTGCTGCAGTTTGATACGGTGCGCGCCAGCCTGCCCGCACTCATGCCCTTGCTGCGCGACGTTTTGCGCGCGCCCACCTTTTCGCAGGCTGAGTTTGAGCAGGCGCGCAGCCAGGATCTGACTTTTATCAAATCCCAGCGTAGCGACCCTCAGGCTTTGGCTTCGAACGCCTTAGCGCGTGGCCTGAACAACTTTGGGCGCAAGGACATTCGCTACGCCCGCAGCTTTGAGGAGGCTATTGCTGACCATCAAGCCCTACGCCTGCCGCAGGTCAAGGCCGCGTATGCTGAGTTGGCCGGCTCCGCCTCGGCACACTTCGCATTGGCTGGTGATTTTGATCCGGCATGGGCACAGACTGCCGCCCACACGCTGTTTTCCGGTTGGACTGGAAAAGTGGCTTTTGAGCGTCTGCGAAAGGTAGCGCCCGAGCCCAATGCGGCTACCGTGCAACTAGAAACGCCCGATAAAGCAAACGCGGTTTACATAGCCGCCTTGCCACTTAAAGCGCAAGACACCATGCCCGACTATGCGGCGCTGTTGCTGATCAATGAAATTTTGGGCGGCGGCGCGCAGTCGCGCTTGCCCGAGCGTTTGCGCCAGCAAGAAGGCATCAGTTATGGCGCTGGTAGCCAGCTGCAAGTATCGGCCTTCGAACCATCGGGGCAACTGACTTTGTGGGCGATTTTTGCGCCGGAAAACCGCTCCAAGGTCGAGCTGGCCGTTTCCCAGGAATTGGCCCAGTTGCTTGCCAGCGGCGTTACCGAAGCCGAATTGCAGGACGCGAAGAAAAGCCTGGATCAGCAGCGCCTGACTGCCTGGGCCCAGGACAGCGCCCTGGCCCAGTTGCAACAGGTCAATGGACGCATCGGGCGCACTATGGCCTTTTATGACAAGCTGTACTTGCAGTTGGCCGCCAGCAGTGTGCAGGAGGTGAACGCCGCAATGGCCCGCTGGATCTCGCCCGCTCGGTTTTTACATGTTTACGCGGGTGATTTTGCCGCCGCCAAAAACAAAGCCGCAACCGGCCCCCGACCCTGAACGGCAATCGCTACCTGGTGCTTAAGCCGCCGGCCGAAACTGGACGCGAGGTGCGGCGTCCAAGAGCTGGCGCGTGTAATCGGACTGCGGCTGGGAATACAAAGTGGCGGCATCACCCTGCTCAAGCACTTTACCCTGGTGCATGACCAGTAGCGTATCCGCCATGTGGCGGACCACGTCTAGATCGTGCGAGATGAATAAATAGCTCAGCGCCAACTCAGCCTGCAAGTCTTTGAGCAGATTGAGCACCTGCGCTTGCACCGACACATCCAGCGCCGAGACCGCTTCGTCGAGCACCAGCACCTGCGGCGATAAGCTCAGGCTGCGCGCAATTGCAATGCGCTGGCGTTGCCCGCCCGAAAACTCAAAAGGGTAGCGCCCCATGCTGCTGGCGGGCATGCCCACCTGGTCGAGCAGGCGCTGCGCCATGCGCTGGCGCCCCCCGGCGTCGCCACCCAGGCCGTGCAGACGCATGGGTTCGTCCAAGACCTCGGCCACCGTAAAGCGCGGGTTGAGCTAGGCGTAAGGATTCTGGAAAACGATTTGCAAATGTCTCTTGTAGGGGGAAAATTCGGCCTTCGACAGCGCTAGCAGGTTACGCCCGCCCATCAGCACTTCGCCGCCGCTGGCCTGGAGCAGGCGCAGCATGGCCAGGCCCACCGTGGTTTTGCCCGAACCCGATTCGCCCACCAGGCCGACGGTTTTCCCTTTAAACATGGAAAAGCTGACATCCTGGACCGCCACAAACTGCTTTTTGCCAAACCAAGAGCCGCCCACATCAAACACTTTGCGCAGCTTGCGCACTTCGAGGAGGGGCTCGTCGTTAGCCGCTTGCATGGGGGACGGTTTAAGTTGGACAGGCAGCGTCTGGGCAGGGGCGACGGTGGTATCGGATTGCATCCAGTCGTCGATGGTTAGGAGGCGTTGACCCAGGCGCTCGGGGCTGGGGCGGCAACTGAGTAAGGCCTTGGTGTAGGCGTCCTGTGCCTGGGTAAAAATCTGCTGCACCGGGCCCGCCTCGCGCACCTGGCCGTGGCGCATGACTACCACCTCGTCGGCGATCTCACTCACCAAGCCCAGGTCGTGGGTGATAAAGAGCATGGCCATTTTGCGGCGCTTGCGCAGCTCGGCCAGTAGTTGCATGATTTGGCGTTGCACCGTCACGTCCAGTGCCGTGGTGGGCTCATCGGCGATCAGCAGCGCGGGCTCGCAGGCCAGTGCCATGGCGATCATCACACGCTGCTGCTGGCCACCCGAGAGCTCATGGGGGTAGGCATCCAAGCGCCGCGCCGCCTCGGGGATGCCGACTTCCTCAAGCAAAGCCTGCGCCCGCTTGCGCGCCTGCTTGCGGCCCATGCCCTCGTGTACCCGCAGCATCTCGGCCAACTGAAAGCCGATGCTGTAAACCGGGTTGAGCGAACTCATCGGGTCTTGGAAGATCATGGACATGTGCTTGCCACGGATGCGCTGCCAATCAGCCAGTTTCAAGCCCAATAGCGATTGGCCCTGAAATTGCAGCCGGGTCTGCGCGCCCATGCGCGCGCTGTGCTTGGGCAAAAGTCCCATCACTGCCAGGGCGCTGACCGATTTGCCACTGCCCGACTCGCCCACCAGGGCCAGCGTACTTTCGCTGCGCAGGCTAAATCCTGCGCCATCGACTGCGCGCACCGAAGGGCGCGAGGCGCTGACAAAGTCCACCGTGAGTTGTTCAACTGAAAGCAAAGTTGTCATCGCAGACCTTTGGTTACACGACTTTGGGGTCGAGCGCATCGCGCAGGGCGTCGGTGAGCAAGGACAGGGCGGTGACAAACAAAGACATGGCCAGCGTGGCGCAAAGCAGTTGCCACCATATGCCGACCAATAAATCGTTTTGCGCCTCGGTGAGCATGGTTCCCCAAGAGACGCCGTCCACCGGCACGCCAAAGCCCAGATAGGACAAGATCACCTCCGCCTTGATACACGCCACGGTCAGCAGCGAGTACTGCACCAGGATCACATGGCTGACGTTGGGCAGGATATGCACAAACATGCGTCGCATATTGGAGGCACCTATGGCGTCGGCGGCACGCACGTACTCGCGCTCACGGTGCTTCATGAACTCGCCACGCATCAGACGGTACATACCGGTCCAGGTGGTCGAGCCCAAAATGACCACTACTGCCGCGCTGCCCTTGGTATCGAGTACCGCCGCAATCGCCAATATCAGCAAAATCCCCGGGATGGCGTGAAACACGTTGTACAGCCAGTTGCTCAGGTCATCCACCCAGCCGCCAAACCAGCCGGATACCGCGCCCAGCACGGCGCCCAGCACCGTGGCCACCAGCGCTGCAGCCAGGCCTACGAGCACGCTGGTCTCTGCGCCTTTGATGGTTTTGCTCAGCACATCACGCCCCCACTTGTCGGCCCCCATAGGAAGGTGCGCGGCCAGAACGTTGGGCTGTTCACCCGCCGGCTTGACGGCCTGTTGCGCCTGCGCCCACTCCTTGGCAATCGGGTCGGTCACATCGGCATGGCTGGGGGTGTAGTCGAGCACGCTTGGCAGTGGCCTTGTCGGGCCAGCGCCCTCACTACTTGCGCTCGTCGCCCAACTTGGCGGAGCGTGGCCGATGGCCACCTCCTTTTCCCACTCGGCTGCAATAAGGCCCGTGGCCGTTAACGCGACCAGAAGCAAAAACCACAGCACGATGCACGCGCTCCACAGTCCGACGCGGTCGGCACTAAAGCGTTGCCAGGCTAAACGCCAAGCACCGGGGCTGGCTTGAACGGAGTTGTCGGGGTGTTTGGAAAATACCATGGCGGCTCTCTAGCGCAACTGCACGCGGGGATCGGCCAAACGGTAGAGCAAGTCTCCCATCAGGTTAAACACCATGGTGGCCAAGGCTACATACACCGTGACCGCTTTGATGACCGGAAAATCACTGCGTTCCACCGCCAAAATAATCTCACGGCCGATGCCCGGTATGCCGAAAAACCGCTCAAGCAAAAAGGCTCCGAGTAACAGGCCGGGAATGTTGGAAATGACAAAGGTAATGACCGGAATCAATGCATTGCGCAGCACATGCACAAACATCACCCGTGCCTCGGACAGGCCTTTGGCGCGGGCCGTGCGCACATAGTCCTGGTCTACCTCGTCCAGCACAAAGGTGCGAAACAAGCGGGTATGCGGCGCCACGCCTACCAGCAGGCCCAGGAGAATCGGCAAAGGCGCGTAAGTGCTGAGGTTTTTCCACAGGCCGTCGCCCCAGCCCTGCACCGGAAAGAGGCCCCAGCGGTAGGCCAGCAAGTACTGGCCCAGGATGATGAATACCAAAATGCTCACCGACATCAGCAGCGTAAAAATCACCATCACTCCACGGTCCATGCGCGAGCCGCGCACCCAGGACAAGCCCACCGCCAGCACCAGGCAAACCACGGTCTCTATCACCAGCAAGGGCAGCATCAAGGTTAGCGAGGCCGGCAGGCGCGACGCAAAAAGCTGGGCTACGGGCTCGCCCGTGGTCCAACTGGCGCCGAAGTCAAAAGTGGCTACCTGTTTGACAAAAATCCATAGCTGAACGTACAGCGGCTCGTTCAAGCCCATGGCGGTGCGGATGCTCTCGATTTGCTCCTGGTTGGACATCAGGCCAGCGAGTACATAGGCCGGGTCGCCGCCCACCCAGTTGAACAAGAAAAAAACCAGCAAGATGACACCTGCCATAGTGGGTAGCATTTGCCACAGGCGCCGTGCGACGTAGGCAGTCATACTTATTTCTCCCCGCCCGAGCTTGCTCCAATGTCCATGAACTGCCAGCCGTTGGTCACCAGAGGGTGTGCGCGGTAGCCATCCACATAGGTCTGGCTTAGGCGGGTGCGAATACGGGTCGAACTCAGGCCGAGCACGCCATAGACTTCCATAATTCGGTACAAATTGCGCAACACCTGGGTACGCTCCGGTCCGTCGGGCAGGATTCGCAGGCGTTCAAATTCACGGTCGTACTCCGCGTTTTCAAAGCACGCGTAGTTGCTCTGTCCAATGGCTTTTGAGGACAAAAGTCCCATCACAAACTCCGCCTCTGAAGCGCCGACCCAGCCCAAACCAAAAGACGAAAGCGAGCAGGTCTTGCCCTGCTTCAGTAGCTCCGCAAACTTGTCCTTTTTAATTTTTAGGCGTATGCCCAGGCGGTCCATGGATTTCTTCCACAGCTCATCACGTTCACGATAGTCCGAGGATGTGAGAGAGTGAATGGAAAAAACCAAAGGCTTACCATCTGGATGCATACGGTATCCGCGCGCGTCCTTTTTGTAGCCGAACTGGTCCAGCAGCGCATTCGCCTGCAGCGGGCTAAAGCGCACGATGCTGCGGTAGTCGGCGTCGTGCCCGGGTATCACCGGGGAGACCATTTGCTGCGCCCGGATGGCCTGGCCTTTGCGGGTCACGCGGATTTCCTCGTCCACGTCGTAACCCAAGATAATGGCCCGGCGTAGTGCGATTTTCTCGGGCGTGTAGCCGCCGATGACGGGGTCGCGCAAATTGAAGAACTGGTAGGTGATGTCCGGCTCTACAGTGCGGTACATCTGTACACCTGCATTACTCAATTCAGGCAGCAATTGGTTTTGGCCGTTAAGAGCTTTCTCGATAAAGCTGGGCGGCATTTCAACAATGTCAATTTCCTTGCCGCTAAACGCCAGCCACATGGACTGGGGTTCTTCAATGATGCTGATCTCCACGCGGCCTATCCGCGGCATGCTTCGCCCCTGCAGACGTGCGGCAATGGCCATGTCCTGCGCGTGCTGTGGGTCAGGTTTGAAGTCCCAGGTAAAGCCGGGGTAAGTCGGGTTGGCGCGCAGCTTAATTTTGGAGCCGCGCACCCAGCTATCGAGCATATACGGCCCGGTGCCCACCGGATGCGCCATGATGCCCTCAGGCCCGTAGGCCTCCACTACCTCGCGCGCCATGCCGCCGGCGCTGGGGCCGCTCAGCAAGGTCAGGAAATTGCGGTCAGCCCGCACCAGGCGAATATGCAAGGTGTAGCGGTCGCTTGCATAAATGCCGGGGTGGCGCTGCTCGTAATTCATGCCCTCTTTGGCCGCCTGCCGGCGGGCGGCAGCAAAGCCCTCAATCTTGTCTTCCAGGTCGGCTACCCGGGGCGACTTATTTTTCGGGTCGATATGGCGCAGCAAGGTGTAGACAAAGTCCTGCGCCGTCAGCTCGCGCTTTTGCCCTTTAAAGGCGGGGTCGGCCGTGAAGAAAAGTCCTTTGCGGATTTTGAACGTGTAAAGCTTGCCATCGTCGGTGATTTCGGGCAGCGCTTCGGCGGCATTGGGGACGATGGTGCTGGGCCGGGCCATCCAGTCGTAAGTGACCAGGGGTTGAAAAATCCCCAGGTTCACGATATTGGAGTACAGGTCACTTACACGCACCGGGTCAAAACCTGTCTCAGCTACGGGAAAGGCCATGTGCAGTACCTTGGCCGGATCGGCAGGATTGGTGCTGGCCTGGGCATGGCCCCAAAACATGGCAGCACTACAAGCCAATGCGGCAACCCAGCGGTGGGTCCGGTGTGTTGGCATAGCAGTCAAAACCAAACGCAGCATGAGGGTGGGTCTCCGGATGGGGGGCAAGGCAGCTGGCATCATAAAGTAAGCCGTAGGGCATGGTTTTGGCCGCCTAGCCGGGGCGTGGCATGCGCCATCCATTACAGTGGACTGATGACGCTCGCGAATAACCCCCTCCTAGCCCCCTGGGAAACACCCTTCCAAGTGCCGCCTTTCGCATCTATTGCGCCGCAGCATTTTTTACCGGCATTTGAAGCGGCCTTTGCCGCCCACCAGGCCGAGGTCGAGGCCATCGCGGCCAACCCGGCGCCCCCCGACTTTGACAACACCTTGCTGGCGCTAGAGTCTGCCGGGCAGTTGCTCGCGCGCTGCCGCTCGGTATTTTTCAATTTAGTGGCCTCGCACAGCTCTGATGCTTTGCGCGCCTTAGAGCGCGAAATTGCACCCCGGCTTGCCGCCCACCAGGCCGCATTTTTTCTGCATGCCGGTTTGTTTTCCCGCATCGAGATGGCCGCCAAAGATAGCGCTGCGCTTGACCCACTAAGCCAGCGCTTGCTGTCGCGATACCTACTGGACTTCGAGCGCGCAGGTGCTCGCTTGGCCCCTGCCCAACGTAGCGAATTTGCCGCCAATGCGGAGCGCCTGGCCCGCTGCTTCACGCAGTTTTCGCAAAACGTGCTGGCCGACGAGTCGGCGTTTCAGATGGTATTGCGCACACCCGAAGAGTTGGCCGGGCTGCCGGCTTTTGTGGTCTCCGCAGCGCGCCAGGCGGCTACCGAGCGGGGCGAGGAGGGTGCTAATGCGCATGTCATCACGCTTTCGCGTTCGTCCATTACGCCCTTCATGATGTTTTCCGAGCGGCGCGACCTGCGCCAGCACATTTGGCAGGCTTGGTGTGTGCGCGGTGAGCACAGCGGCGCGCACGACAACCGGCCGCTGATGCGCGAGATCCTGCAATTGCGCTTGGCTCAGGCGCGCTTGCTGGGCTACGCCCATTTCACTGACTTTGCCCTTGCCGACACCATGGCCGGCCACCATGTCGCTGTGCGCGACTTATTGATGCGTGCCTGGGAGCCGGCGCAGCGCAAAGCCTTGGGCGAGCGCGCCGCCCTGGCTGCCCTGGCCAGCGAGGAAACCGGTGTTGCATGGACTAGCGAAGACATTCAGGCTTGGGACTGGCACTACTGGACCGAGAAAGTGCGTCAGCGTGCGTATGCGCTCAACGAGGCCGAGATCAAACCCTTTCTGCAGTTGGAGCGCCTGACCGAGGCCATGTTTTATGTGGCCGGGCGTCTCTTTGGCCTGGCATTTGTGCCGCGCAGTGATATTGCCAGCTACCACGACAGCGTCAAAGCCTGGGAGGTGCGCGATGCCGACGGCCGCCATGTGGGCGTGTTTTTGGCGGACAACTTTGCCCGTAGCGGCAAGCGCTCTGGCGCATGGATGAGCACCTATCGTGACCAAAGCGAACTGCCCACTGCAGTGCGCCCGATTGTGGTGAACAACAATAATTTTTCACAGGCCGCCATGGGCGAACCCACCTTGCTGAGCCTGGACGATGCGCGCACACTCTTTCATGAGTTTGGCCACGGCCTGCATGGTCTGCTATCGCAATGCCGCTATCGGCGCCTTTCGGGTACCAGCGTGTTACGCGACTTTGTGGAGTTCCCATCCCAAATTTTCGAGAACTGGTTACTGCAGCCAGACATCCTGCAACGCTTTGCCATCCATAGCCACAGCGATAAGCCCATGGGGCAGGCTTTACTCGAGAAGATATTGGCGGCCCAAACCTTTAATCAGGGCTTTGCCACCGTCGAATACCTGGCCTCTGCCCTGGTCGATCTGGACTTGCACCAGCGCACCGACCCGGATGCGCTGGATTTACAAGCATTCGAAAACAGCACCCTGCAAGCACTGGGCATGCCCTCGGGCATTGGTATGCGCCACCGCTTGCCCCATTTTTCGCATCTGTTTTCGTCCAACGCTTATGCCTCGGCGTATTACGTTTATATGTGGGCCGAGGTGCTTGACGCTGACGGCTTTGACGCTTTTTTAGAAAAAGGCGATGTGCTCGATCCGGCATTGGGTCAGTCTTTATTGCGCCATGTGTATGCAGCGGGCAATCAACAAGAGCCTATGCAGGCCTACCTGGCATTTCGTGGCCGCCCGCCAGCGGTCGAACCCATGCTGCGCAAGCGCGGCCTGCTTACCCCTGCCTGAAAGCGCCTTATGTCTGATAACGCCTACCAACGCGGCCGCTTAGATTTGCCCTTTGTGGGGCATTGCACTTTTGCCAAGTCCCCCGCCTGTGTGGACTGGAACGCGATCGATGCCGATGTCGCGGTGATCGGCGTGCCCAACGACATGGGCACACAGTGGCGGCCCGGTGCGCGTTTTGGCCCGCGTGCCATCCGCGAGGCCTCCACCTTGTTTTCTTTTGGACATGCCGGAGCCTACGACCATGAGGACGATGTGATGTACCTCACGCGTGACCAGGCGCGCATCGTGGATGTGGGCGATGCCGATATCGTGCACACCGACATGCACCAAAGCCATGCCAACACCGAATACGCCATCCGCAAAATTCTGGCGAGTGGGGCTATGCCGCTGGTGCTGGGCGGTGACCATTCGGTGCATGCACCGGTGATCAAGGCCTTTGACGCCATGGGCCCGATTCATATCGTGCATTTCGACGCGCACTTAGACTTTGTGGATGAACGCCATGGCGTGCGCTATGGCCATGGCAATCCGCTGCGCCGTGCCTCCGAGATGGACCACATCAGCGGCATGACGCAGTTAGGCATTCGCAATGTGTCTTCCTCTAATCGCGACGACTACGATGCCGCACGCGCTGCCGGGTCGCAGATTTATTCCGTCCGCCAAGTGCGCAAGATGGGCGTGGCCGGTGTGTTGGCTGCGATACCTGAGGCGCCGCAGTACTACTTCACGATTGACATTGACGGCTTTGACCCGTCCATCGCGCCAGGCACCGGCACGCCCAGCCACGGCGGCTTTTTGTACTACGAGGTGCTGGAAATCATCGAGGCGCTGGTCAAGCGCTGCCAAGGCAGGATCGTGGGTATGGACCTGGTGGAAGTGGCCCCGGCCTACGACCCCACTGGCGTCACCGCCATACTGGCTGCGCAGTTATTGCTCAACAGCCTGGGCTTTATCTTTCATCAGCGGCAACTTGCCAAGCACGCTTAGGGTCTTGGATGGCGTATTGCCGGGATGGCGAACCGCTTAGCTCCCACAAGCCCAAAAAAGTGTTGACCAAAGTCACTGCTCAGGTACTAGAATACGTCGGTCAGGAGAGAGTCGCAAGACCGCCGAAGGCTGAACGCTCAGGCAAAAGGACTGACTAATCCATTCTGTTGGAGAGAGGCAGCTCTTAGCAGCTGTCCACCGAAGGGGCAATGCGTCGGCACATGTCGGCGTTGAATCTCTCAGGTAAAGCGGACAACAGGGTTCCCGGCTTGCCGTGCATAGGGCAGGCCGTTCGTCTGGAGCCCTTTGTGTCTGAACCCCCATCCACGCTGCCCGCCGCACCCTTGCTACGCACCCCGCTCTATGAATTGCATGTGTCGCTCGGCGCACGCATGGTGCCGTTTGCGGGCTATGGCATGCCGGTGCAATACCCTGCCGGGGTGCTGACCGAACACCTGCACACCCGCGCCCAGGCCGGTTTATTTGACGTCTCGCACATGGGCCAAGTGCTGCTCTCGGGCCCGCAGGCGGCGCCGGCCTTTGAGCAGGTGGTGCCTGTCGATGTCAAGGGCCTAGCCCCGGGCCGCCAGCGCTACGGCATGCTGCTCAATGCACAAGGCGGCATCCTCGATGACCTGATGTTCAGCTTGCGCGAGGACGGTATTTTTGTGGTGGTCAATGGCGCGTGCAAGCAAGACGACATCGCACATATCCGGGCGCACATTGGTGCGCAATGCACTGTCACCCCTATGCCCGATCATGCATTGCTGGCTTTGCAGGGCCCTGCCGCAGCCGCAGCTTTACAACGCCTGGTGCCTGGTGTGCAGCGCATGGTGTTTATGGATGGTGCAAGTTTTGACTGGCAAGACCAGGCGCTCTACATCACGCGCAGCGGTTACACGGGTGAGGACGGTTTTGAAATTTCGCTGCATAAAGACGGCGCCGTGGCTTTTGCGCAGGCCTTGTTGGCCCAGCCCGAGGTTCTGCCGATAGGCCTGGGCGCGCGCAATTCGCTGCGCCTGGAAGCCGGTTTGTGCCTGTACGGCAATGACATGGACGCCGCCGCTACGCCTTTAGAGGCGCAGCTGATGTGGGCGATTCAAAAGGTACGCCGCGAGGGCGGCGCACGCGCCGGTGGTTTTGTAGGCGCTGAGGCTTTGTTTGCGCAGATCCAGCAAGGCGCCACCCGTTTGCGTGTCGGTCTGCGAGCGCTGGAGCGCATACCCGTGCGCGAGCCCGCTTTGCTGGAAGATGCCCAAGGCCAAAGCGCTGGTGTAGTGTCTAGCGGCCTCTTAGGCCCCAGCTTTGATGCGCCGATCGCCATGGCCTATGTGCCACCGGCTTGCGCGACACTAGGCACACCGCTGTTTGCGCTGGTTCGCGGCAGGCGCGTGCCCATGCAGGTCTGCGCCATGCCTTTTGTTCCCCATCGTTACCGCCGGGCTGCTTAGGCCTATTTCGATTGCACCATTTCACTAACTTCATCTACTGCCCAAAAAGGATAATTTATGAGCCTCCTCTATACCGCTGACCATGAATGGGTTTCCAATGACAACGGTAGCGCCGTCGTCGGCATTACGCACCACGCGCAAGATGCGCTGGGCGATGTGGTGTTTGTCGAACTGCCCGAAGTGGGCAAGACCTTTGCGCAGGGTGAAGTGACTGGTGTGGTCGAGTCGGTCAAAGCCGCTGCCGATGTATTTATGCCGGTCTCGGGCGTGATCATGGAAGTGAACGAAGCATTACGCGATAACCCTTCGCTGGCCAATACCGATCCGCAAGGGGAAGGCTGGTTTTTCAAAGTGCGGCTGAGTGATCCCGGCCAGCTTACGGCCCTCATGGATGAGGCCGCCTACCAGGCCATGACGGCCTGAAC
>Ga0187844_10001481_pt1 | contig 17807 bp, 12 predicted proteins | sample SpaLakP09_SKY_50_FD_134517 | JGI IMG/M metagenome (GOLD analysis project Ga0187844, IMG submission 134517) | Oligotrophic lake water microbial communities from Sparkling Lake, Wisconsin, USA - SP09_SKY_50 | ecosystem: Environmental > Aquatic > Freshwater > Lake | place: USA: Sparkling Lake...
ATTCAAGCACGCACAAGCTCGCAAACAGAAGCTTGACGACCTCATAGGATACCAACTTAAATGAATGGTATCTTTTTGTTAATTTCGCGCTCGGCTTGGGTGTTTCGCATGCGCAAGAAACAAAATGAAGTTCCAATTGGTCCAAAATTAAAGTACAGTTATCAAAAAGGAAAAATTAGCTTAGGACAACCGTGACCCCGTCAAAAAATTTCAGTTTCCTCAACGAACACTCACCTTTGCTCGCGCAGCTTGGCCACAGCGCCGAGCAAGCTTTCTCCAGTGATCCCAACACCACACTGATTAAATTGCGCCAAATGGGTGAAGCCATGGCGCAGGATTTGGCGGCACGTTTTGGCATTGTGTTTGACGCCGAAACCACGCAGTCGGACTTGCTCTACAAATTGCAGCGCGAAATTCAGTTGGATCAAGAAATTCGCAATCTGTTTCACACGCTCAGAATTGAAGGCAATAAAGCCAACCACCAGTTTCATACCAAGCACAAAGACGCCATGGATGGCCTCAAGGTCGCGCGTGCATTGGCGATTTGGTTTCACCAGAGTGTCAGTAAAAACGGTGCAGATTTCAAGGCCGGGCCATTTGTCCCTCCACAAGATCCAAGTATCGAATTACGCGCACTGCAAACACAGATAGAGAAACTGAAAGCCGAACTCGGCAGCACTGCTCAGGCACTGGAGAATAATAAGCAATTTTCCGAACTGGTGGCTAAAGAGAAAGAACAGTATTCAGTGTTGGCGATGCAAATGGATGCAGAGGCACGCAGTTTTGAAGCGCTCGCTTTAGAACATGAAGCCGAGCTTGGCCGAGTGCGCGCAGAGTTTGATGCTCAGCTCAAGGCGATGCAGCAAACTCTCAAAGCCAAAGATACCCAACTAACTGATCAACAAGCTAATGCGCAACAAGCGCAAAAAGCGCAGCAAACCCAGCAACTCAAAACCCGCATCAAGCAAGCCAGCAGCCAGTTTTCTCCTAATGAAGAACTCACCCGCATCTTGATTGATCAGAAATTAAATGAGGCCGGTTGGGAAGCAAATACCCAATCACTCACCTATGCAGGTGGTGCCAGGCCAGAAGCAGGAAAAAACAAGGCCATCTCCGAATGGCCAACTACAGGCAAGCAGTCCGCCGATTACCTTTTATTTGCCGGTTTGATCCCCATTGCGGCGGTCGAAGCGAAACGTGTCAATGTCAACGTCGCCGGAAAAATCCAGCAAGCGCAACGTTACTCACGCGGCTTTCAACTCAAGGGGGACCATAAACCTGCATGGCAGGTTTCAGGCTTAAGCGGCCCGTGGGCTGATGGTGAAGGTGGTTTTTTTAATGTGCCCTTTGTGTACTCTTGCAATGGCCGACCCTATTTAAAACAACTGGCCGAACAAAGTGGGACATGGTTTCGCGATGTGCGTTCTCCTGCAAATACGGCCCGCGCCTTATCGGACTTTCATCGTCCCGATGGCTTACTCGATCTACTCAGTCGGAGTAAAGCGGACGCACAGCTTAAATTGCAGCAAGAAGGTTTTGCTTACCTGCACCTGCGCGAATACCAGCAAAAAGCCATACAGGCAGTTGAAACAGCGCTCGAAGATAATCGACGTCAATGCTTGCTTGCCATGGCGACAGGCACGGGTAAAACCCGCACCATCGTCGGCTTGATGTATCGTTTTTTGAAAGCCGAACGTTTCCGGCGTATCTTGTTTTTAGTTGATCGCACGGCATTGGGTGATCAGGCAACTGGCGTTTTTCATGAAGCCTTGTTAGAGCAAAACATGCCATTGTCCAAGCTCTACAACATTGCTGAATTAGGTGATATGGCAGCCCAGGCAGAGACTCGCGTACAGGTAGCCACAGTGCAAGCCATGGTCAGCCGCATCTTCCAATCAGATAATCCGCCCGGTGTGGATGAATTTGACTGCATCATTGTCGATGAAGCCCATCGCGGTTACACCCTGGACCAAGAAATGACCGAAGGCGAAATGGCGGTGCGAGATCAGGATCAATACATGTCCAGCTATCGTCGCACGCTGGATTATTTTGATGCCGTCAAGATCGGCCTTACCGCCACGCCAGCCAAACACACCACCGACATTTTTGGAAAACCCGTCTACACCTATTCCTACCGTGAAGCCGTTGCCGATGACTGGCTCATTGATCACGAGCCGCCTATCCGCTACGAAACACTACTCAACCAAAATGGCATCAAGTTTGACAAGGGCGAAGTAGTCAGCACCATCAACCAAGCTACCGGTGAAATAGAAACCGCCGCTCTGGAAGATGAGCTCCAATTTGATGTCGAGAGCTTTAACAAGCGCGTGATTACAGAAGGTTTTAACAAAGTCATCTGCCAGCAGCTGGCGCAAGAGATCAACCCCATGGGCGATGAGAAAACGCTCATCTTCTGTGCCACCGATCTGCACGCCGATATGGTCAAGCGCCTGCTCGATGAAGCGTTTCTGGATGTCTATGGTAATGACTATACTGAGGCAGCAGTGCAAAAAATCACCGGTGCCTCAGACAATGTTGCCCTCAAAATTCAACGTTTCAAGAATGAACATTTTCCCAGTATCGCCATCACCGTTGATCTTCTCACGACCGGTATAGACGTGCCCAGGATATGCCACCTGGTATTCATGCGGCGCGTGCGCTCCCGTATCTTGTATGAACAAATGATAGGCCGCGCTACCCGGCGTTGCGATGAAATCGGCAAGACAGTCTTCAAGATTTATGATCCTGTCGATATATACGCAGCCCTGCAAGACGTCAGCACCATGAAGCCCCTGGTCAAAGACCCCAACGTCACGCTGGAGCAATTGGTCGAAGAATTAAATAACCCCGTCAGTCATGAAGCGGTAGGCACCCTCATGGGCGAAACCCATGCACATGATGTGTTAGCCGCCATCAGTCAAAAAGTCATGCGGGTGCTGCGTAAAGCAGCCAAGCAGGCAGAGACCAAAACGGCAGTCAAAGAAAAATTAGAACAGCTGGAGCAGCACTGGGGCATCGCGCCCAACAAGTTACCGCAGCACTTGCACCAGCTCGGCCCCAAAGGCGCGGCAGATTTCATTCATCATCACAGCCAGTTACTACGACACATCGCAGAAGTAAAACAGCTCATCGGTAGCGAATACATGCCCGTTATTTCGCATCACCCAGATGAGCTCATGCAGCGCGTACAAAGCTACGGTGATTACAGTAAGCCCGAAGATTATCTGCAAAGCTTCAGTGCCTTCATCCAGCAGCAGATCAATCAATCGGCTGCGATATCGGTGGTTGTCAATCGCCCCAAAGACCTCACTCGTCAGCAACTAAAAGAAGTGCGCCTGCTGTTGGATCAGCACCACTTTAACGAAGCCACCTTGCAATCAGCCTGGCGCGAAAAGACCAATCTCGACATCGCCGCCAGCATTGTTGGCCATATCCGCCAGGCCGCGCTGGGCGAAGCCCTCTTGCCTTTCGATCAACGCGTCGCCAATGCCATGCAGCGCATCTATGCCCTCACCAATTGGACGCAAATGCAGCGCAACTGGCTGGCCAGGCTCGCCAAACAACTCGTGCATGAAGTCGTCATTGATACGCAATTTGCCAATCAAGCCTTCAGCAGTGATGGCGGCGCAAAAAAACTCAACGAAAGACTGGGCGGGCAACTCGATTTGGTATTGGTGAATCTGGCAGATGCGCTTTGGCAGCAGGCTGCTTAGAACCTGTTTAGAACCTGCTTACGAACTTACTGCTCGTGCGCAATCGGATTCCACGCGGGGCATATGTGCTACTCAAAATGCCCATGTACTGGGCTTCTTGAGCAAATTGCAGAAAAGGGGAACCTATTTTTCACTCCCGTGAACGAGAGGCAATTTGATGCTGGTACTGTAGATTATCCAGGGCTGGGGAGAGGGCAATCATCGCCTCACGATCGACAAAGCACTTCGATTAATTTCCTCATCGCCGAGGAAGCAAGCGTGCTACTCATCACCGCACATCACCGCAAACAGTAACAAGCTATCGCCCCCAGTCTGACAACACAGTAGCCAGAATCTGTTTTACTCAATCAAGGGAGACAATGATTACTGCATGCCACCAGGCGCTGACGCGCTGATGGCCAGCCAAAACAGCGCGGCATGAGTAGTATGATTCCAGAATGCTGTCGAAACCTTACTACCCATGTCTATGGCTAAATCACGCCAATGTTATTGATGCCAATTACATGCAGGAATGACCGTACTAATAAAAGACTGAATATTCCCACTCGCGTATCCATCTAATGTTGATGCCCCGACATTAAATTTTGGGCATGATGGTGACGCTGAAACTTGCTGAAAAGATAGAACGTTATTCTGCACGTAAACTTCTTTCATGCCACTAACGGCAATCCCCATGTTACCTCTGACTGTAGAGATACCCGTCGTATTTCCGTCAAATGACGGGCCATATCCAATATCGCTGGTGCTACCAAACCATGGACGCGTACCTACCGCCAAAACGATATCTACATGAGCTACCGGGCTAGACCAGATAGTATTGTTTTGAAATACGGTTCCCAAGAAATTATGACTAACGCCCCGATTCCGCAATCCATCTACCGCATAAGCTGCATAGGCTGAGTTCCCCGCATTTAACGCGAAATTATTCCTGACTATGCTTCTCTGCGTGACTGCGGCCCCCTGTCTGGGTGTCGCAGGAAAAACAATAATGCTGACATCTGTCGCATCTATAATCTCATTGTTTTCGACAGTAGTGTTTTCACAAGCAACGCTTAATCCATCTGTGTGCGCATCAGGAATCGTATGTGTCGCCCCATAAGCTGTGATCAAGTTTGCACCGATGTAACCATAAGAGCATGTGGCGTCATCATATGATCCGTAATACTGTGAGTTCGTCCATCCAGCAGAATCCGTGATCAGGTTATCGATAATTTGAATATTGGAGCCAACGGAATTAAGATTGATCGCATCCCTGGAATATCCAAACCGATTCTTTTGGCCATCAATCCATACACTTTTTAATGTGCTTCCAGCTTCCAGTTGTACCAATGGGGCATTGAAACCACTATCACGAACAAGTCGGCCAAGTAAGCCAGAATGTCTTCTACCAGGCAAGCCTACAGTGCTTAGCGTCCTTCCCTGTCTTAAAATCAAGGATTGATTCAGTTTTACAATTGCACCCTGTTCTAAATAAATGGTTCCTCCTGGCGGCGTTTGATCGATCAGGGTCTGCAAATTACTTCCAGAGGTATCCGAAAAACTGCCAGTTGACGTCGATTGAATGTTAAACGGCATCGTTGGTTGCCAGCCAGAGGGCGTTGAACCACAGTATATGGAGACGCGCTGATTAAATTCCGTCGACGTAAGTATGCTCTGAACAATTGAATTCCAGGTTGTGCCACTGTTCAATTGTGCAGACAATGTAGAAAACTCGGAAGGGTTAGGATCACGATGAAAAGCAGCCCGGATCAGTTTAAATATCTTTTCATTATTGTTTGGCGTTAAATTGCTAAACTCAGATGAGGTAAGAACTGAAACCCCTTGCGCTAAAAGCGTTTGCGCATTGCAAGGGTTGCCAGCATAATAAGTCATTGCCGAATTCCAGCCAGTTTGATCTGGTATGCGGCCCAATGCTTCAGAATACAGCTTGGCATGAAATTGGGCAGAACCAACAGTAACAGCGGCTTGCGCTGAAATACTGACGGATGCACTTAAGCCAATTACAAAAAATTTCCATCGATTACTTTTCATATGACCACCATTAAGTAAAGTTTAAGAAAAATAAATCTGGTGCAATTTATGAAATATAAATTAACAATATAAATGTACCATAGGTAATTTTTTGTTTGCTTATTTTTTGACATGCCTCTAAAGCATTCAATCAAGCCCGGTAACATGGACACCAAGCGACCCAGGTCACTCACTACCCCCCCGGTCACAAGGCTAGTATTTTCTTCCATTGATCATCGGATCATCGGATCATCGCTTAACATCTTGCCTTGCCTTGCGGTTCGGTATCCCGCTTTTTCAATACCAAATGCAAACACAGTTCCATGAGTGTTAACAGCCCATGGCGCACGTTCTGCATTTTGAGCAGGACACGAGCCTCGATCACGCACCCGCAGTAAGATCGTCACAGGGTCTTCCTGCGACGGCACAAAATTAGGGGCGTTTCTATACGACGAATGCGAAACAGCCTGCCTGTAGAACTTAAATCAAGAAAAGACACTATTTCAACTTCGCCATTAAGTTAAAATAGTATTCATTCCTAATTTAACTTTGCCTTACAGAACTCCAGCCATGCAGCGCGGAAAAACTGGCGCTTACCCCCCCCACACCACCGCAGGGGACATAGCATGTCTCGCCTTTGTGCCCATGCCATTACCGCCGCCGCCCGCGCTACCGCGCCTGCATCGACATTCTCCAGCAAGAGATAGACTAAACACCTGAACACCTAAAACCTAAAAAAGCACACGCTGAAAGCATCAACATGAACAATAACGACATCGTCCAAAAACTCTGGAACCTCTGCGACGTACTACGCGACGACGGCATCAATTACTCCGATTACGTCACCGAATTAGTCCTGCTGCTTTTCATCAAGATGGAGTTCGAGAACGCTGAAAGCGGCCTCCTGGAAAAACACAAACTGCCAGAATATGCACGCTGGCCAGAACTCACCAAACTATCCGGCCTCAATCTGCTCAATCACTATCGTGAGAGCTTGCTCAATCTGAGCAAAAGCGCAGACCCCATCATCAGCGCCATTTACGCCGATGCGCAAACCCGCCTCAAAGAGCCGCGCCATCTCGAACAACTCATCAAAAGCCTGGACAGCATAGACTGGTTCAGCGCCAAAAAAGATGGGCTGGGCGATCTGTATGAAGGCCTGTTAGAGAAAAACGCCAGCGAAACCAAATCCGGCGCAGGCCAATACTTCACCCCGCGCCCACTGATCGACAGCATCATCAAACTCATCAAGCCGCAAGCTGGTGAAACCATACAGGACCCCGCCGCAGGCACAGCCGGCTTCCTCATCGCAGCAGACACCTACATCCGTAATCACACAGATCAACTGTACGACCTCAGTGAAAAGCAGCGCGCCTTCCAGCGCAATCACGCCTATGTCGGTATGGAACTGGTCTCTGGCACCAGACGCCTCGCGCTCATGAACTGCCTCTTGCACGGCATGGAAGGCGACGACCAAGGAGTCATTCACCTCGGCAATACCCTGGGTACACCCGGCAGCCAGTTGCCGCCTGTTGACATCATCCTCAGCAACCCACCGTTTGGCACCGCCAGAGGTGGCGGTGGCCCTACCCGCGAAGATCTCACCTTCAGCACTGGCAATAAACAACTGGCCTTTCTCCAGCACATCTACCGTGGCCTGAAAGACGGTGGCCGTGCCGCCGTCGTCCTGCCCGATAACGTCTTGTTTGAAGCAGGTGTCGGTGCCGATATCCGCCGTGACCTCATGGATAAATGCAATCTGCACACCATACTGCGCCTGCCCACCGGTATTTTCTATGCCGCTGGTGTCAAGACCAATGTGCTGTTTTTCAGCAAAGTCAGCAACAAGGCCACCGGCAGCACTAAAAACGTCTGGGTTTACGACATGCGCGCCAACATGCCCAAGTTTGGCAAACGCACCCCGTTCACCGCCAGTTATTTTGAAGAGTTTGAAGCAGCCTACGGCGAGCTATCCAACGGCAGCAGCCCACGCACCGATCAAGGCGAAGCGGGGCGCTTCCGCAGCTTCGACCGCGCATGGATAGCCGAACGCAGCGACAGCCTGGATATAAGCTGGCTCAAAGACGAGAACACTGAAGATGCCGCCGACCTGCCAGAACCAGCCGTGCTGGCGCAAGAAGCCATGGGCGAACTGGCGGCGGCGATGGCGGAGTTGCAGGGGATTTTGGCGGAACTAGGTGAAGAGGTGGTGGTGTGAGTGGGTTGCCTAAAGGATGGGAAATGTCCCCAATAGGTATTTTGTGTAAATTGAATAATGGGCGAGCATTTAAGCCTACTGAATGGTCTGACAAAGGTTTGCCCATAATCCGGATTCAAAATCTAAATAAGGCATCCGCTACATTCAATTATTTTGAAGGTAAGTTTGATGAGAAATATCATCTAAAAGGTGGCGAACTACTTTTTGCATGGTCGGGAACGCCTGGGACTTCTTTTGGCGCGCATGTTTGGAGGGGTGCGGAAGCTGTACTAAATCAGCATATTTTCCGAGTTGACTTTGATGATTCTCTTTTTGATAGGCGTTTTTTTCGTCACGCGATAAATCAAACACTTGATGAGTTGATTGGTATTGCTCATGGCGGTGTTGGACTGCGTCATGTAACAAAAGGGAAATTCGAAAATACTAGAATCATTGTTCCTCCAACCGCCGAACAAAAACGCATCGCCGACAAACTCGACACCGTGCTCGCGCGCGTGGATGCCTGCCGCGAACGCCTAAACCGCGTCCCCCTCATCCTAAAACGCTTCAAACAATCAGTCCTCGCCGCTGCTACGTCAGGCAAACTGACAGAAGATTGGCGCAACGGGAACGCCACCTCACCTACAGGTTGTTCTGATAAAGAGCAGCCTAATCTACGAACCATTCAACTTGGCAATCTTTGTGATTCAATTTTTGACGGGCCTTTCGGATCAAATTTAAAATCTGATGATTACACCGCTGGTGGAGAAAGAGTTATACGACTTGAAAATATCGGGCACTTGAATTTTGACAAATCCAAGGAAACGTATGTATCGAAAGAAAAATACCAAAATTTAATTAAGCACAGAATTTCCCCTGGCGAAATTTTATTTTCCTCCTTTGTCGACGAAGAAATTCGAGTTTGTCAATTCCCAGGTGACTTACCTACAAATGCGATCAATAAGGCGGATTGCTTCTGCATTCGACCAAATAAAGCAGTCTTAAATGCGAAGTACTTAACCTTCCACTTAGCGTGCAGAAAAACATACACAACTTTGAAAGAGCAAGTTCACGGTGCAACAAGGCCGCGAATTAATCTCAAACATTTAAAGCAGTTTGAAATTATTCTTCCTTCACTAACTGAACAACAAGAAATCGTCCGCCGAGTAGAAACCCTATTCGCCTTCGCCGACCGCCTCGAAGCCCGGCTCAGCACAGCCCGCAACGCCGCTGATCGTCTGACGCCCGCGCTACTGGCCAAAGCCTTCCGTGGAGAACTCGTTGATCAAGATCCGAACGACGAGCCAGCCAGCCTGCTATTGCAACGCCTGACGGAAAGCCGGGAAATTGCCAATGTCAAGCCTGGTGGTGGCCGCACGTCGAAAAAAGCGCGTGTAGCTGCGACTAGCGGAGAGTAACAGTGAAAATCGGCGTGCGCGATAGCAGCGCTATCGCTGCGCCTATTTGCGCTAACCTTGCCTTGCCCTGATTCGCCGCACACATGTTCACGGCGATTTTGAGCAGCACATGATCCCCGAACATGCAGGCGCAGTAAGGTCGTGAACATGTTCTCATGCTTAAGGTCTAAAGGCTGGGGTATGGCACCTCAGGTTTTCGGCGGCTCCCACAACTCCACCCGGTTACCTTCAGGGTCCATGACCCATCCGAACTTGCCGTATTCTGATTCATCCACCTTGGCATCGACATCGCAGCCTTCGGCGCGCAGGGCGGCGAGCAGGGCGTGCAGGTTGTCGACGCGGTAGTTGATCATGAAGGGCTGGGTGCTGGGGGCGAAGTAGGTGGAGTCTGCCGGGAATAATGACCAGGCTGTTTTCGCGTCATTGCTGGCACCATTGGCGTCAAATACTGCGCCACCCCAATCGCTCAATTCAAAACCAAGATGATCGCGATACCATGCGCTTAATGCTTGCGGGTCTTTTGCTTTGAAAAATACACCGCCTATGCCAACTACACGTTTCATGTTGCCTCCTTGGGATCTCGGTTGAAATAGAAGCTTATGCGCTTGGTCGTTCACTACAGATCACAGATATTACCTGCTCCTTAAATGCGGCACCATTTCTTTTGGCATTGGCGCCTGCACAATCATCTACCGCCATCTCTGCATCGCCAGCTCCGGCTTGGCTTTCATCTTATGCTGGCCCACGCCTGCGGCCCAGGTGCCTGCTGCTGCTTCTCCCCTCATCAAGTCGGGTAACTTAACTTTTTCACACGTGATTGTATTTTTTATGTATAGTCGTCTAGACGTCACGATGTTGTCATAATGGATGATTAAGATGGCGACGTTGGCTCTCAAGCCCTTGTTTAATCCATTACAGGAGTTGTCGATGCAGATTTCTACTTTGTTCAAAACCGTGCCGGCTTTGCTATGCCTTGTGGCGTCCTTTGCATCGGCTCAGACGCAGCTCACGGTCTATACCGCGCTGGAGGCGGATCAGCTCAAGGTGTATCAGCGCCAGTTTGAAACTGAATATCCCGATATCAGAATCCGCTGGGTGCGTGATTCTACGGGTGTGATTACGGCAAAACTGCTGGCAGAAAAAGCTGCACCACAGGCGGATGTGGTGATGGGGGTGGCGGCGACTTCGCTGGTGATCCTCGACAAGGAAGGCATGTTGCAGTCGTATGCGCCCAAGGGGTTGGAGAAATTGAACAAGCGTTTTGTCGATGACAGTAACCCGCCTGCCTGGGTGGGCATGAATGTCGCGGGTGCAGCGATTTGTTTCAATACGGCAGAGGCGGCAAAGCTGGGCTTGAAGAAGCCGGAGAGCTGGAAGGATTTGCTCAAGCCAGAATACAAGGGGAAAATCGTGATGCCTAACCCGGCCTCCAGCGGCACTGGCTATTTTGATGTGGGTGCCTGGTTGCTGATGTTTGGCGAGAAAGAGGGCTGGGCTTATATGGACCAGTTGCACAATAACATTGCGCAGTACACGCACTCCGGGTCCAAGCCTTGCAAGCAGGCGGCCAGTGGCGAGTTCCCGATCGGGATTTCTCTGGAATACCGTGGTGCCAAGCTCAAGGAGAGCGGGGCTCCCATCGACCTGATTTTTCCGAAAGAGGGTCTGGGTTGGGATGTGGAGGCAACTGCAGTCATGAAAGGCAGCAAGAATATGGAAGCTGCCCGCAAGCTGGCGGACTGGTCGGCCTCCAGGTCGGCCAATGAGCTGTATGCCTACAACGCCGTGATTGTGGCTTACCCTGGCGCAGCCAAGCCACATCCACACATACCGCAGAAGTATGAGCAAATGCTGATCAAACAAGACCTGAAACCACTGGCTCTCAGCCGCGACAAGATTTTGCCAGAATGGACCAGACGTTACGACGGCAAGTCAGAACCAAAATAATTTTCCAGGGCTTGTTGCAGGTGTCCGGCAGCTGTGTCGGATGCCACGCTGTACTGCACCCGGTACTCCACACGGCCTGGCATTTAAGCCCGGCCTTGGCCACGCTGGCAATTGTATTGAATGAAGAATTCCATGAGCAAATCACTGACTGTGGCAGATGTTACTGCCTTGTTTGAGTCTGTTGGCACGCGCCTGTATGGCGGCGAGGCCATTACCCAAAGCCAGCATGGCTTGCAAGCTGCCTGGCTGGCCGAGCAATCTGGCGCTGGCGATGCCCTGGTCATTGCCTGTTTGCTGCATGACCTGGGTCATATGATTTTTGAGCAGGGCAACGATGATCTGGCTAGCGGGATGGATGATTTGCATCAGTTCCGGGTGCTGCCTTTCCTGCGCGATCTGGTGCCATCCAGTGTGATTGAGACCATCAGGCTGCATGTGGATGCCAAACGTTATCTGTGCTGGAAAGACGCGAGTTATCGCGCCAGCCTGTCCCCTGCATCGCAGGCCAGTCTGGCTTTGCAGGGTGGTGTCATGAGCGATGCAGAAGCGCGCGACTTTGAAGCCCAGCCACAGTATTTGCAGGCAATCGCATTGCGTCACTGTGACGATGCAGCCAAGATTCGCGATCTGCAAGTGCCCCCGCTGGCGCATTACCTGCCCAGGCTGCAAGCCATGGCTGAAAAGGCGGCGCTGCAATGAGTACGATGACTCTCGCGCCAGACACAAGAGCAGAGCAAGACTGGCTCCGCGTCGCTGGCATCAGTAAAAAATTTGGCAATTTCCAGGCCTTGCAGGACATACACCTGCAACTCAAAAAAGGCGAGTTCGTCTGCCTGCTGGGTTCTTCCGGCTGCGGTAAAACCACTCTGCTGCGCATCATCGCCGGGCTGGAGGTGCAGGATGCCGGGCAGATCTGGATGGGCAGCCGCGACATCGGCAAGCTGCCCCCGGTGCAGCGCAATTATGGGATCGTTTTCCAGTCCTATGCCTTGTTTCCCAATTTGACTGTGGCAGACAATATCGCCTATGCGCTGCGCATGAGTCGCGAAGAAAAAGCGCGGCGTGTTGCAGAGCTGCTGGACCTGGTGGACTTGAATGGCACTGAAGACCGCTATCCGTCCGAAATCTCGGGTGGCCAGCAACAGCGCGTCGCCCTGGCCAGGGCGCTGGCGACCTCGCCCAGTTTGCTGTTGCTGGATGAACCCTTGTCGGCGCTTGATGCCAAGGTGCGTGAACGCTTGCGTCAGGAACTGCGCCGCCTGCAGCAAAAACTGGGCGTGACCACCATCATGGTCACGCACGACCAGGAAGAAGCACTCAGCATTGCCGACAGGGTCGTCGTCATGAGCAATGGCAAGATAGAACAGGTAGGCACGCCAGAAACCATTTATCGCGAGCCTGCAACCCGCTTTGTGGCGGACTTTGTGGGCAGGGCCAACTGGTTGCCGCTATCGCGCTCGCCTGAGGGCAAGGCCTGCCTGGCTGGGCAGGTGCTCAATATTGATTTGCCTGCCGGGATCGCCAGGCCAGTCTTGTTTTGCCGCCCGGAAGATGTGCGCCTGGAAGCACAATGGCAATTTGGCTCAAGCGCCATGATGGCCTTGGTGGAGCAGGTGGATTTTCACGGCGGCGTGCGTAGTGCTGCGCTGTCTTTGTGCGCTGATCGTGACATTCGCATCCATGTCGATGTGGGGCCAAATGATGCCTGTTATGCCGCCTTGCAAACCGGCAAGCGCATTAGCTTGACACTGCCTGCGGATAAGCTGCGGGTCTTTTCTGATACCTCATTATGATGCGCTTGTCATTGTTAAGCAGCGGCTGGCAAGGCCGCTCGGCGTTTCGTAGTGCCGATGAAAAACTGGCGATCTGGCTGGCCTGTGCCGCCGCCGCGCTGATGCTGATTTTTATCGCGGCACCCCTGTTGACGATGTTTGGCATGACGGTACAGGCCAGTGACGGCAGCTTTGCCGGGCTGGAGAACTGGCTCAGTCTGTTGGCTGAGCCACGTCTGCGGGCAGCGACCTGGAATAGTATTGCCCTTGCCCTGGTGACGACGGCGATCGTGTTGCCACTGGCGCTGGCCTTTGCCTTTGCCCTGACGCGCAGCCGCATCATGGGCGGCAAGATTTTCCGACTGATTGCTTTGATACCGATGCTGGCACCTTCTTTTATGCCCGCGATCTCGCTGGTGTATCTGTTTGGTAACCAGGGATTACTCAAAAGCTGGCTGGGCGGCACTTCTATCTATGGGCCTGTGGGCATTATCCTGGGCGAAGTGTTCTACACCTTTCCGCACGCAACGCTGATCCTCACTGCCGCCCTGGCCGTGAGCGACAAACGCTTGTATGAGGCGGCAGAATGTCTGGGTGCCAGCAAGCTGCGGCGGTTTCTCACTGTGACCTTGCCAAACGCCCGCCATGGTGTGGTGTCATCGGCAATGGTGGTGTTTACCATGGTGGTCACTGATTTTGGTATTCCCAAGGTCATCGGCGGGCAAATCAATGTACTGTCGCTGGAAGCCTATAAGCAGGTGATAGGCCAGCAAAACTTCAATAAAGGGGCGGTGATCGGTGTCTTGCTGCTGTTGCCCGCCGTACTCAGTTTCATTGTCGAACGCTGGGTTGCGCAACGCCGCTCGGCGCAGATCGATGGCCGCTCTGTGCTTTATCATGCCCATCCCAACAAGTTGCGCGATGGCTTTCTGTGGTTGCTGTGTGCCGGGGTGTCTGTGTTCTTGCTGAGTTTGCTGGGCGTGGGTGTCTTTGCTGCCTTCGTCAAAATGTGGCCCTATGACATGCACCTGACGCTGGCCCATTTTGATTTTAATGACCTTGATGGTGGTGGCTGGCTGGCATTTACCAATAGCCTCAAGATGTCTTTGCTGGTCACCGTCTTTGGCACGACTGCTATTTTTCTCTCAGCCTATCTGACAGAAAAACTGCCTGTGCCCAAAGGCATCTCCAGCCTGATTCACCGTTTGGCTTTGTTGCCCATGGCGGTGCCTGGTCTGGTGCTTGGCCTGGGATATGTGCTGTTCTTGAATTCCCCGCGCAATCCCTTGCATATGCTGTACGGCAGCATGAGCTTGCTGGTGCTGGCGACCATTGCCCACTTCTATACGACGGCGCACCTGACGATCACGACATCACTGCGCCAGCTCAACGGCGAGATAGAAGCGGTCGCGCGCAGTCTGCAGCAAAGCTGGTGGCGTACCTGCCTGCGGGTGACCCTGCCAATCTGCTCCCCTGCGGTGCTAGACGTGGCGCGCTATCTCTTTATTTCAAGCATGACGACGGTGAGTTGCGTCATTTTCTTGTACACCCCTGACACCGTGCTGGCGTCCATTTCCATACTGAACATGGACGATGCAGGTGACACTGCGGCCGCCGCTGCCATGGCCACCATGATCGTCCTGAGTTCGCTCGTGGTGAGCCTGGTGATGACCCTGGCCGGCTGGTGGCTTAGTCAGCGACACCAGGGCTGGCGCCAGACATCCCGCCAGGGGTGACGGGCAATTTTTATTCATTTTTTTACTACCTGATTAATTCTGATATGCGCGATCCTATACTCCTTACTCCCGGCCCCCTGACCACCAGTCTCGCCACCAAGACAGCGATGTTGCATGACTGGGGTTCATGGGACAGCAGTTTCAATGCACTGACAGCAAAAGTCAGGCAGCGCCTGGTGGCCATCATTGCGGGCGACAATGCTGGTGACAGTGCCTACACCTGCGTCCCCCTGCAAGGTTCTGGCACCTTCGCCGTAGAAGCGGCCATAGGCACGCTGTTGCCGCCAGATGGCAAGCTGCTGTGTCTGGTGAACGGCGCTTATGGCAAACGTATCGCACAGATGACGGCCATGATGAAGCGCCAAGTCACTTCCATTGATTTTGGTGAGAGTGCACCAGTGGACCCGGCACAGGTCGCCGCTGCCCTGGCCAGTGATCCGCAGATCACCCACGTGGCAATCGTCTACTGCGAAACCAGTACCGGCATATTAAACCCCCTTGCTGACATTGCCGATGTGGTGGCAGCAGCGGGCAAGAAACTGATCATCGACGCCATGAGTGCCTTTGGCGCATTGCCACTTTTTGCCAGAGAAATACAGTTCGATGCCGTGATCGCATCGGCCAACAAATGCCTGGAAGGCGTACCAGGGCTGGGCTTCGTGGTCGTCAAAACCGCCGCACTGGAACAGGCCGAGGGCTATGCCCATTCGCTCTCGCTGGATCTATACCAGCAATGGCGCTACATGGAGCAGACAGGCCAATGGCGCTATACACCGCCTACGCATGTGGTGGCGGCACTCGATGCAGCACTCGACCAGTATGAAGCAGAAGGCGGGCAGGCGGCGCGTCTGGCGCGCTATAGCGCGAATTGCGCCTGCCTGATTGCGGGCCTGAAGCGGCTGGGTCTGGAGAGTTTTCTGCATGAAGATATTCAGGCACCGATTATTGTCACCGTCAAAGCCCCTGCACATCCGAACTGGGATTTCAAGGTCTTCTACGAGCTGACCAAGGCACGCGGTGTGGTGCTTTATCCCGGTAAGCTGACAACCGCCGAGACTTTCCGCGTGGGTTGTATCGGCGCGATTTCCCAGCCAGAAATGCAACTTGCTCTGGATGTGATTTGCGGTGCACTGGAGCAAATGGGCATTCCCTGCTTATCCACTGTTACCACTGTTACCAATGTTGAAGGGGTCTCACAATGAATGGCATTACACAAACGATGAATTCTCAAGCTGCTTCGGGCCACAATGCTGCTATAAAACGCCCTTGCCTGGGGCCGGTACAGGCCGTGGTGTTTGACTGGGCAGGCACGCTGGTTGACTTTGGTTCGTTTGCACCAACCCAGGTCTTGATCGATGCCTTTGCCGGTTTTGGTATCACCGTCTCCATGGCAGAGGCACGCCTGCCCATGGGGCTGGCTAAATGGGACCATATCAAGGCCCTGGGACAGCAGCCAGGCGTAGCACAACGCTGGCAAGAGCAACATGGCCAAGCCATGAGTGATGCTGACGTTGATGCGCTGTATGCCGCCTTCTTGCCTCTGCAGATAGAAAAAGTGGCGCAGTATTCTGACCCCATTCCCGATGCGATCAGGGTACTTGAGCAGTTGCGCAGCCGTGGCATACGCATAGGTTCATGCTCTGGTTACCCCAGGGTGGTGATGGATAAATTGCTGCCTCATGCCGCTGCACTGGGCTTGAAGGTTGAGCATGCAGTCGCCACCGATGATCTCAAGGCCGGTGGCCGTCCCGGCCCCTGGATGGCCCTGGCCAATGTCATAGAACTCGGCATCCGCGATGTGCGCGCCTGCATCAAGGTCGACGACACCGTGCCCGGCATAGAAGAAGGCCTGGCTGCGGGCATGTGGACGGTCGGCCTGTCGCTTTCCGGTAATGAGGCTGGACTGAGCCTGGACGAGTATCGCCAACTGAGCGAGGCAGAGCGTGCGCTGCGCCGGGAAGCTGCTTCCACCAAGCTGGCCCAGGCCGGCGCCCATTATCTGATCGATACCATTGCCGATTTGCCAGCCGTGATCGATGCCATAGCAGAACGTCTGCAACGCGGCGAGCAACCATAACACGCACCTGGCCAGCGGCAATGCTGCAAGCGAGCGCCGCTGGCCACAGCATACTTAGTCCTGACTGCTACCCAAGCCACCCAGGCCGCGCGCCCATTCCTCGCTGCCCTATAGAATAAGTACCCCATCTTGTTTACAATCCCACCTTGTTTGCAGCACATTGCACAGCAAGCACAAGACCATCTTATTTACTGTCTGTCACCTGGGTTACGCTTTGTCAGAATTCAAAATGAATGAAAATAGTATCGTGCGCAGTGCCGGTATCAGTGTCTGGAAACAAATTGAAGAGGCACTCAGCGCCGACATACAGGCAGGGCTGTTAAAGAACCGCTTGCCCAATGAGACTGAGCTGGCTGAACGCTTTCATGTCAACCGCCACACGGTAAGGCAAGCCGTCAAGGCATTGGCAGAGCGTGGCATGGTCGAGGTCAAGCATGGTCGCGGCACCTTTGTGCGCGACGATGTGATTGACTATCAGGTTGGGCGACGCACCCGCCTGGCGCATAGCGTGGCAAATGCCCGGCGCATAGGAGCGAGCAAGATATTGCAATGGGAAGCCATCCCCGCCAGCCCCGAAGTGCAGCAATTGCTGGAACTTGCTGAGGGGGCTTCGGTACTCAGCGTTGAGTCCCTCGATGTCGTCGATGGAAAAACAATCGGTGTGTGTACCCAGTATTTCCCCTTGCCCCGTTTTGCTGGCATCGGTGAGCGGTATCAAGAAACCGGCATTACCCACCTGGCCCTGGCAGAACTTGGCCTGGAACATTTTCAGCGCCGCATGAGTCGCATCACCGCACGCATGCCCGACAAGACGGTGGCCCAGCAACTCGGCCAACCTATGTCGTCACCCATACTGTATGTAGAAACCGTCTATGTTGATATGGACGGCCTGCCGATTGAATACGGCATTTCGCGCTTCTCGCATGATGCCGTGCAG
>Ga0187844_10001483_pt1 | contig 17795 bp, 17 predicted proteins | sample SpaLakP09_SKY_50_FD_134517 | JGI IMG/M metagenome (GOLD analysis project Ga0187844, IMG submission 134517) | Oligotrophic lake water microbial communities from Sparkling Lake, Wisconsin, USA - SP09_SKY_50 | ecosystem: Environmental > Aquatic > Freshwater > Lake | place: USA: Sparkling Lake...
CGAAAATGCAAGGCATGAACCACGACAACATGCCTGGCATGAACACGCCCTTCATGCCCGCCGAAATGGCGATGCATGAAAAGATGATGAAGGCCAAGGGCGCTAATGCGAGCGAGACGTGGGCCCGCAAGATGATCGAGCATCACCGCGGTGCGATTGCCATGTCGCAGATCGTTCTCCGCGAGGCGCCCGATGCGAAGACCCGGCAAATGGCTCAGAAGTCTATTGCCGAGCAAAACAAGAGCATCGGTGAACTCCAGGCGATGCTCCGGTCGATGAGCAAGCGACCTCAGTGATAATCTTCGTTCCTCCCGCCCCACGAGGGGGCGGGAGGAATGACCAAGGAGTTTTCCATGAAGACAGCTTTACGATCCGCGCTTACTGCCGCAGCCTTGTTGGTTCCGGTTGCCGTCAGCGCGGCCACCCCGATCGTTATGCACCGCGATCCCGGCTGCGGCTGTTGCGCCAAGTGGGCAGCGCAGGTGCAGCGGCAGCTCGGGCGCCAGGTGCGCGTCGTCGATGATTCCAATCGCCCGGCGCTGCAGAAGCGCGCGGGGGTCCCTGCGGACGTCTCGTCCTGCCACACAGCAATCGCCGATGGCATGGCTTTCGAGGGCCACGTGCCGATTGCCGATATGAAGCGGGCTCTCGCGACCCGGCCCAAGGGTGTGCGAGGCCTCGCGGTCGGCGGTATGCCGCTCGGCTCGCCGGGAATGGAAGTGCCGGGCGTCAAGACGCAGGCCTATGACGTGGTCGCCTTCGGTCCCGGCGGGCGCCGCCTGTTCGCGCGCCACGGCAGCTGATCGGCGGTTTTTTCAGGCTAGCGGCGCAGGACCCGGCCGCCGCAGCCGGCGTAGCTCCACGGTCCAGTTCGTCTGAAAGAGCAGGCGAAGAGTTCACAAAAGGATTCGGACGGGTGAGGAAAACGGGAATCGATGAACACGGATCAAGGGGTCGGGTGATGGGCGGTAAACGAGGCGGGACCTTCGCTTTGCTCCTTGCGGTTGCAATGTCAGTAAGCACGTCGGCATCGGCTCATGAAGATCACGATGCGCTCGGGGCCGGTCCCGGGCCGGCCGCTAACAGCGCAGGCGAGACTCAGAAAAAGGATGGAGCAGACGCTGGCGACGGTCACATGGGGATGGGCTCTATGTCGACCGTGGACATGAACATGGCCGGCCGCGACATCGCCGGCGATGACATGGACATGGGCGGCATGCACGAGGAGACCGCTAACAAGAACAAGAGTTTCGGCGAACGTCTTGTGAGTTGGCTGGGTCGGCTGCACACCATGGTCATTCATTTTCCCATCGCACTGTTCATCGGTGCGTTCGGGGTGGAGCTGTTCGGGTTGTGGCGCCGCAACCGGGACTATCGGCATGTCGCACATATAATGTTGGTCGTCGGAGCGCTGGGAGCAATCGCGGCGGCGTTCCTGGGCTGGTTCGCAGGCGGGTTCTACCTGACCGACCGCAACCCGATCCTGATGACGCATCGCTGGCTCGGAACGTTGATCGCGGTCTTCGGCGTTGCGCTGGCTTGGATGGCAGCGCGCCACCGTAAGGGTCCCGAGCGGTCGCGGACGTTGTACTGGGTGTTGCTTGGCCTGATGACGCTGGCGATCTCCATCCAGGGGTTCCTTGGCGGAACCTTCATGCATGGCGGAATAAACCACTTGGCGTTCTGACCCAGTCCGGCTGTGTGCGTGAAGCGGTCGTTTCCTGAACAGGGACCGTCGAGGACGCGTCTCCGCCAAGGACGCGTCCTCGGCTGATTAGCGGATCGACTGAACCGCTTCGTTGCAAGCCTGTTCGCAGCGGCGACAGTGTTCAGCGCAGATGCGGCAATGCTCGTGCATGCTCGCATGCTTCTCGCACTCCTCCGCACACAGCCCGCAGGCGATGGCGCAGGCTTGAAGAGCCGCGACCAGCGCCTGCTCGTTGCTGCCGGTGCGGCGGGTGCCGAGCGAGCCTGCCGCCAAGCAGATGTCGGCGCAGTCGAGGTTCAGACGAATGCACTGGCGAAGCTGCGCGACCATCTCTTCCGCCAGACAGGCATCAGCGCACGACGTGCAGGTTTGAGCACATGAGTAGCACTCCTCGAGACAGCGGATCAGTGCATCGTTCGTGCTTCCTTTCACGTCCGGATGCGTCGCGATCATCTCTTTCATGTGGTGCATCGTTCTCTCCTGTTCAGGCAGTGGTCTCACCACCTGTCGAAGCAAGAGGTTACAAACCTGAATGTTCCGGCCTTTGCGTTGGACCGTGCGGCCGCTTTGGCGTGTCGAGTAACCTCTGGCGCTGGTGGTAGCGCACCGTCTCGACGCCCATGCCGCCTGCGTGAGCGAGCCCGGGATCGTAGTGCGGGAATTTGAACGGAGAAGGGCCGTGTCGCCGATCGTCGTGTGGGTACGAATCAGCGCTGGGTGGCGGCTTTACTCGTTGCACTGCCAATAGCTCGCGCTAGGTCGGCAGTACGCCCCGAGCGGGACACAGCCCGGCCATGGCGGATGCCAATCCGCTGTCGCTGTCGCGCAACAGGTTATGGATTGCGGTCGCAGCGATCGCTGCTTGTCCGGTCGCGACGCTGATCTGATCGAGCCCTTCCACAACGTCGCCAACCGCGTAGAGGCCAGCAACAGAGGATTGTTGGTGGGCGTTGGTCAGCACGCAACCTGATTCGCTGAGCTTCGCGCCCAGCGAAGTGGCAAGCCGCGTTCGAGGCGACGAGCCGAGCGCAGGGTAAAGCGTGTCGAATTGTAGCCCCAGGCCGTTGGCCAACCGCACCTCGACACACTCGCCCAGACGCAGCTGCTCGACAGGCGAAGGCGCGACATCGATGCCCTGCTGGTTCAGCTTGGCAAATTCCATTGGAGCGAGGTCGAGCGACCGTTCGGCGAGAAGCGTGACCTTGGCGCCATAAGCGCGCAGAAATTCGGCTTCTTCAGCGCCATGGCCGTCGCAGCCGAGCACCGCCACGTTCATCCGCCGAGCCTCATAACCATCGCAAATCGGGCAGTAGCGAATAAGACCACGCGCGACGCCGATGTCATGCATCGCATCGGGCATCTCTGGACGTCGATTGACGACCCCGGTCGCGAGGACCACGGTCCGCGCGTACATGACGTTCAGTCCGCAGCTTGCCGAGAAATGGTCGCCTGATGCGACAATCGCGTCGATCTCACCGCTCTGGATCGTACCGCCATATTCGCGCAGCTGAGCTTGCAGGCGCGCAAGAAACGTGACGCCGGAAATCCCGCCGGGAAATCCTGGAAGGTTGTGCGAGCGCGGGATGGAGGCGGCGCGCCCCGCCGCCGCGTCGTAGACGACGCAGCTCCTGAGAAAGCGGGACAGATAGATCGCGGTCGTGAGTCCTGCTGGACCGCCGCCCACAATCAGACAGTCGATGACCTCCTCGGGATCGCCAGTCCAGCCTTGATTGGTCAACCGCAACCTCATCATTACCCCGCGCAAGCGCCCGTCAGGCCCGCGGCGACAGCTCGTCCGGACGGGAAGGCGCAGTGAAAAGCGCTCTGTACTCCCTTCTGAATACGCGCCTCCCCCGCTAACCCCTCATCGAGAGGGTGCGGCGGCACGAAAAAGATCGTGAGGGGTGAAACGTCCGGCTGCGTAATACAAGTGAACCCAATGGAAATGGAGATTGCCCAGATGCGTCGCTTGTTCATCACGACTGCCGCCGCCGCCTTGTTCTTCGCAGGCGGCGTCGCAAACGCGCACCCGAAGCTGGTATCCGCCAGCCCCGCCGCCAACGCGGCGGTTGCGACCCCGGAGAAGATCAGCCTCCAGTTCAGCGAGAAACTCGTGCCTGCTTTCTCCAAGGCCGAACTGATCATGGCCGCGATGCCTGGCATGGCGGCCATGAAGATGCCGAGCAGCGCCGCGGTCGGCTCCGACGGGCGTACGCTCACGATCATCCCGAAGCAGCGTCTCCCGCGTGGGCGTTACAACGTCGACTGGCAGGTCGTTTCCGGCGACACGCACAAAATCACTGGCAGCTACACCTTCACGGTGAAGTGAGCGGATGATTGACTGGCCGACCGTCGCCATCCGCTTGGCGTTATACCTCGTCCTGGCGGTGCTGTTCGGCCTGTCGGCGTTCAGCCTCTATGGCCTTCGGCTCGGCGAGCGCGAGGATGCAATCGCTCTGCGGCCTTGGCTTTCGGGAAGTGCTGTGCTCGGGTTGCTGCTCTCAGCCGCTGGCCTGATCCTCATGGCCTCGTCGATGGCCGGATCTCCATTCTGGCCGGTCGACGAGGCCGCGGTGGCTGCCTTGCTCGGAGGGCCACCGGTTGGCTCCGCCTGGAAGGTGCGCATGGTAGCGCTGGTCATTGCCGGGGGCGCGGTCCTACTGGCGCGAGGCAGAGCATCATGGCTGGCGATGGCCATGATTGCCGCCGCTACGGCGTTGGCGACACTCGCGTGGAACGGGCACGGTGCCATGGACGAGGGAAGCACCGGATGGCTTCACCTGGGCGCGGACATTCTCCATCTCCTCGCAGGCGGTATATGGGTTGGCGCACTGTTCGGATTGCTTCTCCTGATGATGCGCCGCGCCGAGGCGATCGATGCCGCGCACCTTCAGCTTACCCATCGGGCGCTGCACGGCTTCGGGGCGGTGGGCACGCTCGTGGTTGCCATTTTAGTGATCACCGGCTTGATCAACAGCTGGCTGCTCGTGGGCCCAGCCAATTTCACGGCCTTGGGCACGACGCTCTACGGCTTGCTGCTGCTCGCCAAGCTGGTCTTGTTCGCAGCGATGCTGGGACTCGCGTCGCTTAATCGGTTCCGCCTCACGCCGGCCTTCGAACGCTCGATTGCCATGAACGATCATGACGGAGCGCTTATGACGCTGCGGGTCAGCCTGGCGGTCGAGACAACCTGCGTGATTGGTATCTTGGCGCTCGTAGCATGGCTCGGCACCCTCGCACCGCCCGCATCGGGCATGTAGGTGAGGTTAGCTCTGCTGGGTCTGTTGATGTATTCAAAGGTGAACGAACGAGGGTGGCAGAGTCATGACCGACGTCGAACGCAGCGAGCCCGGGAGCGGCAAGGGTGCTCCTGAGATCGTCCTCATCACGGGTGCGAGCGGTTTCATAGCCGCCGCGCTCATTGCCCGGCTCGGCGAACGCTACACGGTCGTCGGACTCGATCGTGCCGGTCCTCCGGACCCGCCGCCTCCTGCGGCCGCGGTCGCCATCGATCTCGGGTCCGACGAGGCGGTCCGCGCCGCGCTCGAGGAGGTGCGCGCACGATACGGCGCCCGCATCGCGTCGGTTATCCACCTAGCCGCTTATTACGACATAACCGGCAAGCCTAACCCGCTCTATGACAAGGTGACAGTCCAGGGCACCCGCCGGCTGATTGACGGGCTGCAATCGTTCGAGGTCGAGCAATTCGTCTTCGCCAGCACGATGCTGGTCCATAAGCCGACCGCCACTCCGGAGGAGCGCATCAGCGAGGAGTCGCCAATCGGTGCGTCCTGGGCGTATCCGCAGTCCAAGGTCGACACCGAGGCATTGCTGCATGAGCGCCACGGGAACATCCCCGTCGTCTTCCTCCGCGCCGCAGGAGTTTACGACGACGACGGGCGCTCGGCGTTTCTCGCGCAGCAGATATCGCAGATCTACGAGCACCGCCTGATCTCGCACTTCTATCCCGGCATGCTGTGTGCGGCGCAGTCGTCCGTGCACCGCGACGACTTGGCTGACGCCGTGCTGCGCCTGGTCGATCGGCGGCACGAATTGCCGTCAGAACTGCCGCTGCTCGTCGGCGAACCCGACCCGCCCGGCTATGCCGAGATCCAGGACATCGTCGGGGAGGCGCTCCACGGCGAGGGCTGGAAGACGATCCGCATCCCGCAGCCGCTCGCGAAGGCCGGGATCATCCTGCAGAACGAAGCGCTCGGCAGCGACGACTTTATCCAGCCCTGGATGATCGACAGCAGCAACGACCACTATATCCTCGACATCTCGCGCGCACGGTCGCTGCTCGGGTGGGAACCGAAGCACAGCCTTCGCGACACGCTCCCGGCGATCGTCGCTGCGCTCAAGCGGCATCCGCGGGCCTGGTACCGGAACAACAAGCTCAACGAGAACCTGGTCGCGTGGGATGAAGAGCCAGAGGCCGAGCTTGCGGGGTCTGGCCACCACCAGCCCGCAGCGGCCGCCGGAACGGGCGGCATAGATCACGGCGGGATGGATCACAGCAAAATGGACCACGCGGCGATGGGGCACGGGTCCGGCGCCGCGGTCGCGGCCATGTCGGACCACGGCGGGCACGGCGATCACATGGCCTTGATGGACCGCGATGAGCGCCGCGCACGCTGGGCGCTTTACGCCAACATCGGTCTCGGTCTGTGGCTCGCCTCCAGCCCGCTCATCTATGATTCCATGACCACGCAGAGCGTCGGCGAAGCCGCGCGTTTCGTAACCGTCGATCGCGGGCTGCCTTCGATCGAATGGCGCGCCAGCGCACTGGCTATCAGCGATGTCGTCAGCGGGCTCGCCATCGCGCTGTTCGGCGCGCTGTCGCTCGCCCCGCGCACCAAGACATGGGCGCAGTGGGCTGTCGCGTTCATCGGCATCTGGCTGTTCTTCGCGCCGCTGATCTTCTGGAGCCCGAGCGCCGCGCAGTACAACAACAACCTGCTCATCGGCTCGGCCGTGATCGCCCTGTCGGTGCTCGTGCCAATGATGCCGGGCATGAGCATGGCGGGCATGATGGACCCCAAGAACATCCCGCCTGGCTGGACCTATTCGCCATCGACGGACGCGCAGCGGCTGCCGATCGTCGCCATGGCGCTGATTGGGCTTCTGACCTCGCGTATCCTGACGGCCTACCAGTTAGGCCACATCGATACTGTGTGGGAGCCGTTCTTTGCTGGATCGCTGGCCGACCCGCGTAATGGGACCGAGGAGATCATTACATCCGACATGTCGAAGGCTTGGCCGATCCCCGACGGCGGTCTTGGTACAGTCAGCTACGTGCTCGAAATTCTTATGGCGGTGATGGGCACCCGCGACCGCTGGCGGACCATGCCGTGGATGGTGACCTTCTTCGGCATTCTCGTCATTCCGCTCGGCGTCGTCAGCATCTATTTCATCATCAGCCAGCCGATCGTGATCGGCACGTGGAGCACGCTGGCGCTGATCGCCGCGCTCGCCATGCTGATCATGATCCCGTTCGCATTGGACGAGGTCATTGCCATGGGCCAGTTCCTCGCCTGGGCGAAGCGCCGCGGCAAGCCGCTGATCCGCACCTTCTTCCAGGGCGACGCGGTCGAGGCAGGCGAGATGGATGCGGCTGACGTAATGGCTTCACCTTCGATCTTGTGGGCGGATGCGAAGCGAGGTCTGACGATGCCATGGACTCTGGCAGCTAGCATCGCCCTCGGTGCGTTCCTGATGCTGTCACGGGTGATCCTGGGCAACGACGGGGCCATGGCGAACAGCGACCATGTGGTCGGCGCCCTCGTGATCACAGTCGCGATCATTGCCACCGCAGAGGTGGCCCGCGCTCTCCGCTTCATCAATGTCGCGTTCGGGGCATGGCTCGTCGCTGCCCCGTTCCTGCTGACAGGGGCCGGCCCCCTTGGGGCGATCGTGTCGGTGGTCGTGGGAATCGCGCTCATCGGGCTCAGCCTGCCGCGCGGCAAGCGCAGCCCCGAACATTATGCGAGCTGGGACAAATACGTAATTTGAGGCCTTACTCGCCTCCAGAGAGGAGGGGCACAGCATGGCGCAGTCCAGGTACCGAGTTCTATCCGGGCGGTCATTCAGGCGGCGGGGGTGATGACGGGGGCGGTGGACCGCGGCTACAGCTTTAAGCGAGCATCGACACTGTTCCGGTACGGTCCAGCATGCTAATGCGATTCCTTCGCAGGATCGTTGGTGGCCTGCGGCTAAGCTGCATCGCATCGAGACAAAGATAATATGAAGTGAAGCGCCTCAAACTTGTCCTCCTGCGGCTTGCCATCACGCTCACCGCGCTGTTCATCCCGGCCGCGACAATGGCCGAACCCGGCGACGTGCAAACCGCATGGCGGCTGCTCGACTATATCGCCGTCGATTATGGCGGTGCGGTTGCCGAGGGCCGGGTCAAGAGCGCGGCCGAATATGCCGAGATGAACGAGTTCTCCGCGTCCGTTACGACGCGGCTGCGCGATCTGCCGGCGAAGCCGGAACGGCCGGCGCTGGTTCAAGGAGCCGACAACCTGCAAGGGATGATCGCGCGCAAGGCATCGGCTGAACAGGTGGCGACCACCGCGCACGGGCTGGCGGCTGATCTGCTGCGCGCCTATCCAGTGCCGCTCGCGCCCGACAAGGCTCCGGACCTCGCCTCGGCCGATGCGCTGTTTCGACAATCCTGCGCGTCCTGCCACGGCATGACGGGCGACGGGCATGGCCCCGACGCCGCCAAGCTCGATCCGCCGCCGATCGCGTTCACTGATGCCGAGCGCGCCCGCCAGCGAAGCGTGTTCGCGCTCTATCAGGTGGTGACGCAAGGGATCGACGGGACAGGGATGCAGAGCTTCGCCGATGTGGCGAACGATCAGCGCTGGGCGCTCGCCTTCCGCGCCGGGAGCTTCGCCTTCACCGACGAACAGGCGCGCGAAGGCGAGCGGCTGTGGAAGTCAAACCCGGCGCTTCGCCAGCGCATACCGGACCTGAAAACCCTCGTCGCGCTCACCCCGGCCGCGCTCGCCACCTCGATTGGCGAAGCGAAGGCCGATGCGGTCATGGCCTATCTCCGCCGCCATCCCGATCAGGTGATGCAACACGCGCCTGGCTCGCTTGCGGTTGCGCGCGCCAAGCTCGCCCAAAGCCTAGCGGCAGCGCGGCGCGGCAATGCGCGCGGGGCGAAGGAGCTGGCCTTGTCGGCTTATCTCGACGGGTTCGAGCCGATCGAACCAACGCTCACGGCGCGCGACGCCACCCTGATGGGCCGGATCGAAGGCGCGATGGGCGAGTTTCGCGCCGCGATCGACCGCGGTGCCTCGCCCAACGAGCTCGCGGAAAAGGTGTCAGTGCTCGACGGGCTGTTCGACGATGCGGAAGCGGCGCTGGCGCCTGATGCCGCCACGGAAGCGTCCACGTTCCTGGGCGCATTCACGATCTTGCTGCGCGAGGGGCTCGAAGCCTTGCTCATCGTCGTCGCCATGATCGCGTTCCTTCGCAAGGCGGAGCGAGGAGAGGCGCTGCGATACGTGCATGGCGGTTGGATCAGCGCGCTCGTTGCCGGGGGGATCACCTGGGTGGTGGCCACCTATGCAATCGGGATCAGCGGCGCGAGCCGGGAGCTGACCGAAGGGTTTGGGTCGCTGTTCGCTGCGGTCGTGCTGCTCTCGGTTGGAATATGGATGCACGGCAAGGCGCAAGCCGATCAGTGGCAACGCTATATCCGGGAAAAAATGTCACGGGCGCTCACCGGAGGATCGGGCTGGTTCCTGTTCGGGCTGGCGTTCGTGGTGGTCTATCGGGAGGTCTTTGAGACAATCCTGTTCTACGCGGCGCTCTGGTCGCAAGGAAACGGTCCCGTGCTGCTGGCCGGGGCGGGCTCGGCCGTTCTCCTGCTTGCGGTGATCGCCTGGGCCATGCTTCGCTACAGCCGCACGCTGCCGATCACGCAGTTCTTCCGCTACAGCTCCTGGCTGATGGCGATCCTGACGGTCGTGCTCGCGGGGAAGGGCGTCGCGGCCCTTCAAGAGGCGGGCATCATTGCCATAGCGCCGCTTCGCGATGTGCCCAGGCTCTCAATGCTTGGCCTGTTCCCTACATGGCAGTCGGTGCTGGCGCAGCTCCTGATGGCGGTGGCTATCGCGATCGGGTTCGCCTGGAACCGTCGCGGCGATCGGGGCAGGGCATCGGCTCACTAGCACCGATGCGAGTCCATGACGGAGACCATCACCTCTTGCGGCTGAGCCGGGAGGCGTCCGTAGCTATTCCGCCGCCTTTTTCTGGATCGTGCAGCGCACCGCCTGCTTCGCCTTCACAGCGGCTTTGCGGCATCCCTTGATCGTCTCGCGATTGTCGCGCAAGACCCTGTCGGCCGTGACTATCACCTCCCAGCTCGGCTGCGATGCGCTGACCATCAGATGCTGGCCGGCATCCCAAAGGGTGGGTTCATCCAGCACGCGCGCCGCCATGCGCTCGGGCCATTTGCCAGCTCGCCGGTGCAAGGTGCGCGATCGGCCCCGCCAGCGGACCTAGAGTAGCAGCACCAAAAGCTTCCCGCCGCCGCTGGCTCGGCACCTCGATCGCGACATTTGGAATAGGCCTCGCCTAACTGGCCACAGTGCACCGCACCGCGCCCGACCGATCGTGCGCGGTGTATTGGGGGTTTGCTCGGTTTGATGACGCTGGCGATATCGGTACAAGGGTTCCTGGGGCGCGCCTTCATGCATGGCGGCCTCAACCATCTGGCATTTTGAAGGGGGAAACATGATTTTGGCGTTTAGGGTGGCAATGGCCACAGCACTGGCGATGCCGATCGCGGTCGCCGCCCAGCCTGCATCGCGCTTCGCGGATACGAAGGCCGTGGAGGCAGTACTGTCGCAGTACAAGGCGGCGATTGAAAAGCTCGATGCGAAAGGAACAGAGCGACTCTTCGCGGCCGACTCCCAGATATTCGAAACGGGTGGCTCGGAGGGAACCTACGCGACATACCTCGCCCATCATCTTGGGCCAGAGCTGGCAGCCTTCAAGTCGTTTACATTTTCCGACTACAAGGTGAAGGTTCGCTTTGAGGGTCCGGTCGCACTTGCCACCGAGACCTACCGCTATCGGATCGAGCCGAAGAACGGGGCTGTTGCCGAACGTATTGGCGTCGCAACCAGCGTCTTAACGCGCTCGGGGAGCAGCTGGAAGATCATCAGCATGCACAGTAGCGCTCGCAAGCCGAAAGGCTCCTGATCGGTCAAGATCACATTGCGCCCGGACCCAGCTTCAGGGGTCGGCAATATGGCCGCTACTGCTTCTTCGCTGGATTCGGCGTAGCCGACTGCGGTGTCGCATTTGTAGAATTCGTCGGGTGATCGTGCTCCGGTATGCCAGCATAATGGTTCATCTGATCCTCGGAGATGTCCGACGTTTCCTCGCTGCTGCCACAAGCCGTTACGGCCAGAGGTAACAGAAACATGGCTGTGATAATCGCCCTCGATCTTCTCATAACAGAATACCCTTCGATGCCGATCTGAACCCATCATAGCTGATACGGTGGGATGCTCGTATCTGACTTCCTTACAATGATATGATCGACAAGGTTTTCGCTAGACTGGCATGCTCATGATGTCCTTATACGCGGAAAGCAACTTATTGCGAACTTGCAACGTCGCCTCGAACGCGATCGACGACTCCTGCCGCGCGAGCATTACCTTTGCAATATCGACCTCTTCGCCGCGTTCATAGGCAACCGTCAACTTTCCGGCGCGAGCGTTGATTTCATTGATCTTTTGAAGCTGTGTTTGCAGTGTAGAGGTAAAGCCACCTGGTTCCGCGCGCCCGGCAGCCGAGATCCCTTGGGTCGAACCTGGACCTACGACCGAGTCTGCACCGTCCGCCTTTCCAAGCACGGTATTCATCGCTGCTTCGAATTTTGCTCCCGCACCCTCGGGGCTACCAACAGAAACCGCGCTGCTTGCTACATTCCGAAGCGCCGCATTCCTGTCGAGAATGGCGCTTCGCACGGCCATGACGTCGTTGATGAAGATGCTGCTCATGTTCACTCCGGTGCGACCTCTAGCATAGCTGCATGATCGCATCGCAAGCGTTAGAGGATGGTTAACGACGCTTAGGAATGATTTCTTCATCGTAAAGCCAGGCGTCGATCGTTATCGGATTTGCCCAAGCCTGCCAGATGACGCGCGACCAGATGATCCAATCATTGGCACTTGGCGAAATGGTCGCACGACGTTACGGGGCATCTTAATCGTGCAGCGCGCTCTCTCTCGCTGAATCAAAGGACCATCCCGCACGAAACCCTTGCCGCTCCCGCGTCGCTACGCCTTCGCGACGCGGCTCGGTGCGCCGACGAGCTTCGGCGCGGTCCTAGCCGCCGCGTCTTGTCGCTCGTGCTGCGGCGTTGGGTGTGGGGGCTGGCCTTCGCCGCGCTGATGCCTCTACGCTGGCCCTGACGGCGCTTTCCCTCGTCGGCCTGGTTGCCGGGTAGTCGACCTATGAGCGGCGTCGAAGTGCCTGCGCCGCGGATCGGTCCTGCACCGTGACACTACCCTCCCGCGCAACCCCGATCATGCTCGCGATCGGCACGGCAAGGTTTCGACGCCTCCGCCCACGTCTCCGCAAGCGAGCGCCACGCCAGGACAAAAGCTTTAAGAAATCCAACAATAGGGAGACGGTGGATCAATTCCTGATTCACCCGATGCAGGGTGTGGCAATAATTGATCCACCCTATTCTGTCGCCGGCTTGACCTTGATCGTGCAGCGCACCCGCTTCTTCGCCTTCGTCGCGAACGTGCGGCACGTCTCGATCGCCTCGCGGTTGCCATCAGCGAGCGGCGAGGCCGCGACGATCAAGCCCCAGCTCTCGGGTGCGGACGCCTGCATCAAGCGTTGCCCCGCATCCCACGCCGATCGCTCGTTCAACACGCGGGTCGCCATGCGCTCGGGCCAATGCCAGCTCGTCGGCATCATGCGCGCGATCGGACCTGCAACTAACGCGTAGAGCAACAGCCCCAGCATCAGGCCGACGACACCGGCGATATACAGCCATCTATTCTGCTCATCGCCCCGGCGCGCGGACGCGACTATGTTTTGCAGGTCGTGCGCCGCGCTTCGCAACACCGTGTCGGTCGCCTGCACCTGCGCGCGCAATTCGCGAGTCGCCTCGGCAACGGAAGCGTTTAGACGCCCTCCCATATTCTCCGGGGTGAGCGTCATGGCGGGGCTTTTCCGCACGCCATCGATCTGTTGGACCAATATTCCCAACACCTTTTCGGTGCGCTCAAGCGTCGGCTCATAGTCGGGAATGTCGATGGACTCGCGCGCAGTGGTCAGCGCCTCGACCGCATGACGCAGCAACGACACCTCGCCGCGTAGCCGCTCGAACGCCAGCACCGGGTCATCGCGCTCCTGGCTATCCTCATCCATCGTTCTTGTCTCCTTACCGGCTCAATCCGCGATCACGACCAATCCCCAAATCCTGCGTCAACTGGCGGCCAAGCTCGCCGCGTCCCATCATGTCGCGGCTGCGGTTCATGCCGATCTCAAGGCCCAGCTCGCGCGTGCGGCCGCGCAGGATCGATTCCACCTGGGGATCGCGCTCAAGGCTTTTCGCCATGCCCGCCATGTCCTTGCCCGCCTTCTCGCGCGCCGTCATGTCGCCGGCGCGATAGAGGCGGTCGCGGTCCTGGGAGAGCTGTTGCCAGCGTTCCACGAAGCGATCGGCGCGCAAATGGGGATCGGCCCGCACGCGCGCCTCCTGCGCCATCGCCTCGACCATCGGGCCGTTGCGCCCCGCCGCCGCCTCGCGCAACAAGACGGGGTCGCGCTGCATCGCCGACGCCATATCGCGCGAGGCTCCCGGCCTGATCTGGTCCAGCGCCTCCGTCGCGCGCTCAAGCGCGACTTTCTGATGTTCCAGCACCGGCCCGCCCGATGCCCGCGCCTGCAACACCGCCTCGGCCGACCGCGAAGCCCGCTCGACCGCGCGCGTAAAGGCGCGGTCCTCGCCGCCCTCAGCACGCGCGGGGGAACGCTCTGCGCCCTTCGCCGGCTCGGCCGACAGCTTCAACCCGTCGAACATGCCGCGCTTGGGCCGATCGCCTTGGCCGCGCTCCGCTGCCGGCGCTGGGTGCTCGGGCGCGGGACGGAAGCCGTCGAACATACCGCGCCGCGGTTGCCGCTCGGCCGCGGCCTTCGCCTCGCCAGCGCCGCGGCCGTCGCCAACATCACGCGTGCGTGGATCTTCGCCCATCTGGCGCATGGTGCCAGCGCGCAGGCCAAGAAGCTCCACGCCCTTGCGTTCGGGCGCATCCGACAAGCGGATCTCGCCCGCCAACCCGCGCTGATCGGCGAAGGCACGAATCTCGGCGTCGCGGTCGCGCGGATAATCCGACGCCATATCCTTCGCCCGCTCGCGCGACAGCGTACGGACAAGCCGGCGATCGTCGGCGAAGTCATCGCGACCATAATGGAGCTGCACCCCGTCGCGGTGCCGTGACAGCGCTACATAGGCCGAATGGCGGTCCATCCCCGGGGTCGCCAGCACATGCGCCCGATCGATCGTCACGCCCTGCGATTTATGAATGGTGGCAGCATAGCCGTGATCGACATGGGCATAATCTTTCAGGTCGAACGCAACCTGTCGGCCGTCGTCGAGCCGCACCGCCATATGATCGGGCGACACGCGCTCAACCTTGCCCAGCGTGCCGTTCTTCACCCCTAGCCCGCGCTCGTTCTTGAAGAACATGATGCGGTCGCCGCTGGCGAACTCGCGCGCGCCCCGCTCGGCCGATATGCGCACGTCCTCGCCCAGCTCGCCCGTGCCGCGCAGCCGATCGCGCGCAGCCAGGTTCAGGTCACGGACCTCGGCATTGGTGTGGGTGAGGATCATCCGGGTCTGATCCGGCTCGGCGAGGCGCTGCGTGTCCCAGCGGTCCACCAGCTCGGCGCGCGCAGCATCGCGCGTCTCGGCTGCCTGCACCATACCGTTCTGCTCATAGGCATGGATGGCCTCGCCGGTCCTGCCTGTCGCCAGCGCCCTGGTCGCTTGCCGTTGCCAATCCTCATGCTGCCGGCGAACCTCGCTGATCTCGGCCGCGCCATGCCGCTCGGCAAGACTGCGGAACGCCGCGCCAGCCTCGATCGCCTGTAACTGCTCGGGATCGCCGACAAGAACGATCTTAGCCCCAGCCCGCTCAGCCTCGCCCAGCACGCGCTCCATCTGGCGTGTGCCGATCATGCCCGCCTCGTCGATTATCAGCACGTCGCGCGGGCCTAGTAGCTCGCGGCCCTGGTCCCATTGATATTCCATGCTGGCGAGCGTCCGCGAGGCGATGCCCGAACCGCCTTCCAGCCCCTCGGCCGCGATCCCCGACAGCGCCGCGCCGCGCACCTGGTAGCCGGCCCGCTCCCATTCGTCGCGGGCGAATCCCAGCATGGCCGATTTGCCGGTGCCGGCATAGCCGACCACGATGGCAATATCCTTCTCGCCGGTTATATGCGCCAGCGCGGCCTCCTGCTGGCCCCCCAGCACCAGGCCCTCACTCCCGGCGGCGTCCATCCCCCTTGATCGCGATGCTGCCGGGAGACCATGCCCGCCCCGCTCCGCAAGCCGATCGCCGGCGCGCTCCAAACGCTGCTCGGTCGCGATCATGTCGCGGGAGGTAAAGCGGTCCTCGCCGCGTCCGTCCTTCCCCAGCGCCACCAGCTCGGGCGCGGTCCTCACCGCACTCATCACCTGGTCGAACTGATCCTTCCCGTCGCTATGGCGGAACGCGAACTGCGCCAGGTCGCGGCGCGTGAACGTCGCCTGTTGGCGCGTGATCGCGTCGAGCGCGATATTCGGGTTGGCGATAATCTTCTCGCCATTCTCACGCGCGATCCGGGCATGGTCCTCGACCCGCTCGACCTCAAGCCCCTGTTCGGGCATCCGCGACGCCGCCGGCCCGATCTTGTGCTGCGGCTCAAGCTCGATGCCCTGCGCCGCCAACGTCCGGTGATCGATCCGCGCATCTATATCCAGCTCGGCAAGCCGCTCGTTGACATGATCGGCCCACGCCTCGCGCCAGCCCTGCAACAGCGCCGCGCTGTTCCACTCGCGCACCTTCTGCCCGAACCCCTCCGGGCCGACCTCGCGCATCGACAGCATGACGTGCGCGTGGGGCTTGGGCTGGCCGTCCTTCCCCATGTCCCAATGCACATCCAGGTCCGCCACCATGCCGCGTTCGACGAACTGCTTTTCAACGAAATCGCGCGCGAGCTGGATGCCCTGTTGCTGGTTCATCTCGCGCGGAATCGAGAACTCCACCTCGCGGGCAAGCTGGGCGTCCTTCCTGATCTCTCCCGCCTCGACCTCGTTCCACAAGGTCGTGCGGTCGTTTAAACGCTCCGGCGCACCTTCGGGCAACATGATTTCCGAATGGACGACGCCGGCCTTGTTCGAGAAATCATGGTCGCGCCCGAGTCGGTCATCGTGCAGCCGTTCCGCCGCGCGATAGGCCGCGCTGGCAACGGCGCTCGATCCGTTGGCGCGACTGATAACCTTGGCCGAGAAATGGTAGATCGCCATGACGACCCTAATGATGCCTTTCTTAGCGCCCGTCGGCAACGACGTATAAGCGCGCACTCACACTCTCTGCCGTTCGCGTGATTGACTTCGCCGCATTTCTTACGGAACCGCTACCTTGCCAGCAGGATCGTGCTACGCTGCGGCGCTGAGTTTTCACAGGCGCGAGGGATGAGGATGCGGAAAACACGCGATTATGACGCCGAGCTACGGGCACTGAACGACAAGGCCAAGGCGCTCAAGGCCCGCAAGGTCCAGCAGCTCGGCGAACTCGTCACGTCCACCGGGGCCGACGCGCTCGATCTCGATACGCTCGCCGGCGCGCTGCTCCATATCGTCGCGGAATCGGAAGTTGCCGAAAATCGGGAGGCGTGGCGTTCCGATGGCGCGACCTTCTTTCAGCGCAAGGGCCGCAAAGCTACGCTCCACCCTCGCTATGACGGCGAAGGCGGAAACGAAACTGGCGCAGGCGAGACACCGCGTTGAGGCCGCCTCGCGCCGCACCGATACAAGGGAATGGGTCGTGGCCCGCCGCGAACGCACCCGCCACCTCATAGAACTGGGCGGCCTCGTCCAGAAAGCCGGCCTGGTCGAGCTGGCCGGCGACGATCGCGCCACCCTCTACGGCGCAATGCTCGATTGCGCCGCCCGCGCGCGGGGTGACGACGACGGCGGTTCGGTCCTCGCCCTCTGGAAGCGGCGCGGCAAGCGCGCGTTCGACGCGGAAGCGGAAGCGACTGACACGGAGGCAATCGACCAATGACCCGCGACATTCCCCGCTCCTGGCAACTCATGATGGTAGGGCCGGGTATCCACGACATCACACCCGAGCTACGCGATCAGCTCGTCCGCCTGCTCGACCTGTTGCCGGAAACCCGCCGCATCGACATCGAGACCGATGGCGGCGGCGTCACCGCCTCGCGCGACTGGCCTAGCGAACGCATGGAGGAAGCCAACGCGATCCTGGACGCCATTGCCGCCGCTCCCGGCGTTCACGGCGTCACGATGCCCAAGGGTATCTGACGATGGAGTGGCTGCGCCAGCTCGGCCGCGCGATCCGCAACCTCGCCCGCATCGCCCGCCAAAATCCGGTATGGGCCATCACCGCTTTCACGCTCAGCCCCGTGAAGCTTATCCGGCACCTGATCGGTGTCCTCATCCTGTTCCTCATCACCGGCATTGTGCTCGCCGGCGGCGCGCAGTTCGTCCTTCATTCCCTCATGGACCTGCCGCGAGATTCCCATGTCTACCAGATGGGAATGATGCTGACGGGCCTCGTCATCATCCTCGTGGCGCTACGCGCGCTCTTCCAGCCCCTGATCCTGCGCTATGCCGGCCCTGACGGTGACGACACCCACGGCTCGGCCCGCTTCGCTACCTGTAGGTGCTTGCAATCGTAGCGGCGTTTGCTTGCAAACAGAGCCTTTTTTGCTCGGATTATCTGACAACCGGCTCGGCGATCTGCTCGCGCTATCTGCCAGTGTGCTCGACATCATCCTGCGCTGCTCGCAATCATAAAGGTCTGCTCACATC